>Ga0210244_102244_pt1 | contig 12654 bp, 5 predicted proteins | sample ChrtobMetaP3_0mM_FD_155473 | JGI IMG/M metagenome (GOLD analysis project Ga0210244, IMG submission 155473) | Chrysochromulina tobin associated microbial communities from unialgal haptophyte culture, Seattle, Washington, United States - P3_0mM | ecosystem: Host-associated > Algae > Haptophytes >...
GAGGGATTAATATCTGGATTTGCACCCCTTCCTCATACCCTGATTACAAACTGAGTGATTTACCCAAGGGGGTAGGGGAGGGATTAATATCTGGATTTGCACCCCTTCCTCATACCCTGATTACAAACTGAGTGCGGAACCTCCGCGGACGACGAAACTGACTGACTGACTGACTGTCCGTGCGGCTGAGGCCCCCCTCGGTTTCAGTTTCGCCTTTCGCGTCCGTTCAGCGTTGGCCGTTGCGAAGAGAGGCCATTGCCGAAGAAACTTTTGTGAGAACAAAGACACTTTCGAGTGTGAACTCGCATGCAAAACGTTTTCGAATTCTTGTTCAAACGCCCCGCGTCAGAAATGTGGACGCCGCCGCGCGCATTCACGGCCGACGCGCACGCCGAGTATGCCGACGAAGACGTGGACCTGAATGAGTTTCGGGACGTCGAGCAGGACTACTACGCTGCGGCGCGCTTGCAGGCGGTGGCGCGCGGGCGATCCGATCGGCGAAGCTTGGCAAAGGCCGGCGAGGGTGAGGCTAAGGTCAAGACGCCATTGCCTACCATCAAACATACCTACGACGCATCACCGCCACGAAGGAACGAGACGACGAGCGTGCACCCGCCGCCCAGCCGCGTCAAAGCCTCAAGCGGGGTGCCGAGGCCCGCGGGCTCGCCCTCGTCCGAGTATTCGCGCTTCCCCAAGAAGCACGAGCGCAGCCCGCAGCATTTCGTACCTGACTCGAAGGCGCAGGAGCGCTTTTGGGGCAGCACACAGGCGTCCCCAAGCGGGGTGTCGAGGCCTGGCTCGCCCTCGTCCGAGTATTCGCGCTTTCCCAAGAAGACGGAGCGCAGCCCCCAGCATTACATACCCGTCTCGAAGGCGCAGGAGCGCTTTTGGGGCCGCCCGCAGGTGTCCCTCGCAAAGGTCGCGGGCTCGAGGCTCACGAAGGTTGAGGCGGATCTCGTGAGCGTGTTCAAGAATCTCGAGCCGGAGATGCCCGAGAGTCTCGTCGTGCCCAACGCGCACTCGTCGAAGCCCGCGGGGAGGGCGAGGGGGGTGGGAATGCAGTGGCTGGTGAATGAGTTCGCAAAGCAATCCGGCGTGCCACACATGCGTGAGGCCCTGTGCGCCGCGCTCGCAGTGCAGGGAGCGATGGAGCCCGCATTGACCTCGCCGCCGCCAAGGCGGCAGGAGACGCCATCGCCGAGTGCTCGTCGGCACGCGGTGTCGTGGCTACAGCAGGCGGAGGCAGAGGCGATGCCCGCTATGACACCGCCGCTGACGCCGCCGCTGACGCCGCCGCCGCCGCCGCCGCCCTCGCCGCCGCAGATCCGTCTCGCGTAAGTTAGGTTACCTCAAGAATGCATCACATTGTTGTATTGGCCTTCGCCATGCCCAGGGAAACATACCGCATGCGAACCTTTGAACGCGCTGCCTCTGGGATGGCCTCTGGGCACGGTGCACGCATGAATATTAACAACAAACTTCGCGAACCAAACGCCTGAAATGTGCTCTCGGGACCGTCGAGGCACCAGTCCTCTCGAGCGCGCGGTTTGCGGTGGAATCAACATTCTTCGCAATGCACCGCAACGCACCACGCCGCCCCCGACCGCCCCCGACCTCAAACGACCAGTGACGCATCCAACAGACACCTCAGATTCAGAATATACATGCTGGCGTCATGCGGCTCGCACACGATTGTTGGCGCTGATTGTCACTGACTGCTGCACGCTGCTGCACTGATACCCTCCGATTCTAGCATCATTCCCATGTGTAATCTCGATTGTAATAGCCAACGCCCTCTGGGCCCGCCTTGAAGACGAAATTCTTCTTCGGGCCCGCGAATTTCGGTGTCGGAATGAAGGCACGCGTGTCGTCCATCGCGGACACCTTCGCGGACACCTTCGCGGGCACCTTCTCGGGCGCTGCCTCCTTCTCCTCCTGCTCTTTCGGCATGGCGGCAGCCTCTGCTGCCACCGTCGGCACAGCAAGCACCTTGACACCCTCCTCTGCGATCGCCGTCCCCGCCCAGACCGTCGCATCGACTGCAGCGCCGAAGATGGCTGCTCCGAAGTCCAAAATCGTGCTTGCGTCCGTCTCGGACTTTGTCTCCGCCCCTTTCCCAGCTTTGCTCTCCACTTTCTTCTCCACCTTTTTCGGAGGCGGCGCCTTCTTCTCCACCGTCTTCTCCCCCTTCTTCTCCTCTGCTCGCTTGAGACGGCGGACTTCTCCACGTTTGCGGAGAATGGATGCGCCTATAACCGCCAGGACAAACGCAGCGGTTGCAGTGACGGCGTTGCGCGTGCCCAACGCAGTAATAAATGACATCACGCTCGCCCCTGTCTCGGCCGGCCCTGGCCGAGGGGCGACCGCCTTCACCACAGCTGCTCGAGGCATTGCAACAGAGGCCTGAGACCGCCAATGTGGAAGATAGTCAGAGCTACCACCAGCAACTACTGCCGATCGCCGTAGGGCGGGAGCCAAGGGACCTGCAGTGAACGCGCATGCAACGCTCGCGACCGCAAATAAGCCGACAATGCGAATCGTGAAGGCCACCATCGTGCCCCCGGGGGTCGAGACGAACGACACGACGAATTCGAGAATTAATTAGCCGTTACGCCTCCCCATTTTTGCATTATCTCGGCGCGGACGTTGTGACGTTAAACTGCAAGCAAGCAAGCACGCTTGCTTGCTTGTTAAACTGCCATATCGGCAAGTCGCACGACCACAGGTCCCGTGGAGACACAAAGCAATTTTGCCATTATCTGAAGGTGACTTTCTTATGAAGTCCCAAACGTCGTCCAACTACGCTCAACTCCCAACAAGGCGTATACAGCCTCGCCGGTCCCGTAAGTTTAGCCGCCGACGAGGAGCCGACTTCGATCTTCGACTTCGTTCGTACCAAACTTCGTAAGTACAGTCGCACACATCTACTGCCTTTTGTACTGTACACACAGCGGAATTCGAGGTTTGTACGAAACCAGTACACACAGCGCATGCGCTGCGCGCCGCACACAGCGCCAGCCTACTCGTAGTTCTCATGCTAGTACTCCTGGGCCCCATCGGAAGTATAAGGTTTCTCACTCTCATGCACGCGCCGCACGTGCGCGCGCGCGGAGTTTTTTCAGTTGCTCTTTTCTTTCGCGCTCCTTGCCTTCCTCGCTGCTCTCGTTGACCTGTGCCGTAGCTGCACCGTGGCCATGTTCATCCTCATCGTCCTTGTCCGCCACCGCCGGCGGCGCCGACGCACTCGTGCTGCCTAGAACAGCATCCTTCACGTAGCTGAACACGTCACTGGCCTTCTGTGCCACATCGTTCACCACATTTTGGATCGTGTCTGCATAGGCTGCCCCCTTGGCGGATTGCGAAGGGTTATTGATAAATTCAGAGATGCGCTCGATTTCCTGAGCTTCCACTTGGTCCACGTGGACACCTTCCACGTGAATGCGTCCTCGCGAGCGCGCCTCGGAGCACACGCCGGGGAGCGTCTTAGCATGCGCTCTCAGGCGCTTCAGCTCATCGGGCTTATCCTCGAACTGTTCCACCACGGCTTGTGCGATGCCGCGATCCAGCAACGCGCGACGGAGCGCTTTGGGAGTCGTGTAGGCATCGATCTCCTTGGACGTCATCTTCTTGTGCACGTGCGGCTTACTGTGAGCTCCCGAGCCCACCGTCGCGGTCGAGTGCTTCGACGCAAGCCGTGCCTCGAGCAAGCCGTTCTCTGCATCGGCAACCTTTGGCGCTCCAACTTTCCGTGGGGGTGCCTCTCGGGGCGCCTCTCGCGCCTCGGCTCCAGCCCGCCCGTGCTCCTGGAGACGCTCCTGTGGGGGAACAGATGAGGGATGGAATTGCCGCTCATGTTCCTGCAGACGCCGTTCTTCGGCTCGGCGCTCCTTTTTCTCCTGTTTGCGCATCTCCTTGTCGGTCAGGGGAGTGTCCTCGGGGCTCACAGCTGCCAGCGCGCCAAATTGGTTCGCTAGGCGTCCGGGCGCAAGCGCTGTTTTGGGCACCTCCTGCTGCGAACGTAGGGCTACGTCGCCAGTCGGCTTCGCCCCCTCACCCTTCTCCTTGAGCGCCGCGGACGATCGAGTGACGACCTCCATGAACCCTGTCGAGTTCGCCCGGATCTCTTCTTTCTCCACCTCGGTGAGGTGTGGAGTGAGAAGGCGCTGATCTAAGAGCGTTAGCCGGCGATACCACTCCACAAAGCTGATCTTGGGAAGGTTGCCGCGCTTTGCCTGATCTTGCCTTAAGAGCCAGTCCTTACGAATCGCCATCGCCTCCTCCGAGATGACCTCCGGGGTGACCTCCGCGCCGACCTTCACCTCCACTTCGGCTCTGGCGGCGGAGGCCTCTGCACCCGCAGACACGCTCGCAGGCGCTGATATGGGCTCAGGCGCGGCGTCGATCGTACGGGGCTCCTTAGCGACAGCCAGGGCAGTGGCGATCTTGGCCGCTTGGGCTCGTAGAGCGAGTTGATCAGCGACCGGCAACTCCAACTCGGCGCCTTTGGCCGCCAGCTTCGCCCCAATCCCGGGCGGCTCAGCAGCAGGCTCAGCAGCAGGCTCAGCAGCCCCGAGCTTAGGCACAGGCTCAGCAGCCGGCTCTCTTGAGTAGGGTGCCAAGGCTTTTGAGGGAGGCGGACGAGAGGGATCGGGCCGCCCAACTTCCTCAGCAGGAGGAGAGCAGCTGGCGGCTGTGGGGAAGCTCGGAAGGCTCTGCAAAGCTTCCATGGCAGGTAGGGCAGTTGGCGACACACCAGCGGCGAGGGCCACGTTGGGTGGTCCGGTGCTCTCGGCGCCACGTGCAGGCAGCAGCTGAGCGGGGAATGGGAGGGCCTGCGGAGGCAGGCTGCGTGCAAGGTGCGTCAGCGCAGACGACGACACGCCGGCCGCCATCGACTCGAGAAACTTGGTGCCCTCAGGCCCTGTGAGGCTCATCATGAGTGCCGAAGACGTGGCGGACGCAAGATGCAGGCCTCGGCCGCCTCGGCCGCCTCGGCCCCCTCGGCCGCCTCGGCCTGCCTCCAGAGCAGCTGGCAGGGGCAGGGCATGTACTGCAGTCATCTCCGATGCAGCTCCTGGACGTGGATGTACTGCAGCCACCTCCGCTGGTGATCCACCTGGCGTTGCAGCCATCAGAGCAGCTGCAGCAGCGACCGCGTGCACCAAACCGCGGCCTCCGCCTCGGCCGCCACGCCCTCCGCGCCCGCCTCCGCGTTCACCATGAGGCGCACTGGGTGTGAGAGCATGCCCTGGAACGGGTACCGGTTCAACGACACCGGAGGGAGCCAGTAGCTCCGGCGTGGGCAGTGTCGGTGGCGTCCGTGGTTTGGGTGGCGCAAGAGTGATGATTGGCGGCGCTGGTCGCGGGGCGCGGGGCAGCGACAAGATGACCGGCTTCTTTTGAGAGCTACCGCCCCCAGCGCCGCTGCTACCGCTCCCGACGCCGCTGCGGGCGTCGTACTGGGCGCGTCGGGCGTCGGGAGCGTCGTACTGGGCGCGACGGGCGTCGGGAGCGTCGCCGGGAGCGTCCAGGCGCGGCGCCCCTTGCTTGATGACCGTGACCCCCACCTTCTGGTCCGAGCTCGTCACGAGCCTGATGTCCTCGAGCTCGTGCTGGAAGTTGCCGTTGAGCCCACGGTACTTCTCGCCGTGCTTCTTGGCGGCCTGCATCTCGCGATGGTTAATCTTGCGCTCGGCGGCGCGCAAGGCCAGATGTTTCGTCTGGGCCACCGAGATGAAGGACGTGTTCACACTTGAGTTCTCGAGCTGTCCCACGTTCTCTTCGACAAAGTCCTTGTTCTCCGGCAGGTGGAGCAGCCGGCACACGTCGTTGCACTTGTGCGAGCGCAGGAACGCGGCGATCCCATTTCTACCCAAGTCCGTGGCGCCAAACAGGTGCGGCGTGCCAAGATCGGAATGGATCACCGGATCCGAGAAGAGGAAGGTGTTGGGCGAGCCGTTGAGCGAGCCGTCCTTGTCGAAGCATCCCTGCAAGTCGCACACGAGGCACCGGCCCGCCGTCCCGTCGGGCCCCTTGAAGGTGGATTCTGGCCGGCCGGAGAAGTCAATCGTCCAATGCGAGAACGCTTGCGGCACACAATCGGACGAGAGGCGCACACGCCCATCGCCCGCGGCGGCGTCGCCGCCCTCATCATCGAGTTCGATCGTCTTGACCACGGCGCCGAAATTCGTGTTCCACTTGCGGAAGGTACCTTCAATCTTGCGCTCCGCAAAGAGCGAACGACGCGGGATCTCATCTGGATCTGCCTTCTCGCCGGCACGGCGCGTTACGCGCCCCGTCTTGATGAAGCAGTGGTTCATGTACGAGACGCTCGGAAGGCCGTCTATCTCGAGAGCCTCGGCATCGTCGTTGAAGCGCTTCGCGAGCATGTGCGCCGCATGCTGCGTGACGAGCGCCTTGCGATGAAAGTCGTCATCTTCGTGCTCCGCGCGCTCGTGTCGACTCTCCTTGACCACCCACTCCTCATCTTCAGTGGTGAAGCTGTTCTTGGACAGGAAGAAGGCTACGAACGCGTTGCGCTCGCCGCCGTGGCCAAGTAGCTTGGACGAGATCAGAAGGGTGTGCCCTTCAGGCAGCCTGAGCAGATCCGAGTTAAAGTCCCCGAGCCTCTCTGGCGGGAGCAGCACCTGATGAGGGATGCGATCAATAGGCCACCAGAGGTCATCAGAGGCTATCAGAGTCGTTCGGGTATATCAGAGGCAATCATGGAGGTGAATTAGCCTCTCTGGCGGGAGCAGCACCTTGCAGTCCTCGTAACGGTAGAAGCGCTCGCCCAGGGAGCGGTCGACGCGACGCAACGCACGCTGCTTCTTGTCCAAGGTCACTGAGACCGACGAGAGGCGAGAGACCGCCACAGACGAGGCAAAGGTGGTCACGGCCGTCTCAAGCGCCTTGTACCCCTCTGGCCCGCTCACGGCGCGGTACTCAGCCACGCGCGCGGGGTACGCCTCTGCCATCATGCGCAGCATCGCCTCATCGGCCTCGCCAAAGCCAAGGAGCGAGAACTGCTCGATGTAACTGCCGCTCCGCTGCACTGCCTTGTGCAGCTCCGACAGCGCCTGCCGTAGGTGCGCGGGCAGCACGCGCTCATCGATGTGATCGGAGGGCTTGCCGTCGGAGAAGAAGAGGATTGACGTCTTGGCGCTCTCCTTCATGAAAGGGGCTGTGAGCTCCACCAGCTTGGCGAGCAGCTCGAGTGCGGGCAGGTAGTCGCCATGCCCTCGAGGCTCGTCGATGGCGCGCAGGATGCGGTCAGCGAGGCTATGATCGAGCGGGAAGAGGGCAAACGGGGGCCTCGTCGAACCCCTCTGGATCTTGATCAGCGACACGCGCTCGTGCGCCTGCGCGCCCGCATCGATCTGCGTCTTGAGGAAGTGTGTCGTGAGTAGCCGCTTAGCCGCCTCTGTCCGTGAGATGTCGCCCTCAGCGGTGCCCGTGTGCACATCGACCTGCCGCATCGAGGCGCTATTGTCCACCACGAGAATGGTGTGGGCCGAGAAGCAGCTTTTCGGTCCAAGGTCGACAGGCAGCTCGCATTCCAGGGCGTAGAGCGAGGTGGCCTCCTTCATCGTCAGGTGGTCGAGGTGCTCTTGGCCCCAACTCAGAGCCTCACGCCAGCGCCTCTTGCGAGCGTCATCGAGGCTGTCCTCGTCGACACAGTCGAGCTGCTTCAGAGCAGCACGCAACACATCAGAGCTTGAGGCACTAGAGTGAAGGGCCGTGATGAGGGAGTCGAAGGACTCGGCCGGACGCACGGTCGCACTGTCGAGCGTGGCTGAGCTCAATCCCGAGCTCAATCCCGAGCTCAAGGCCGGACGATGAGCGACTCGCTCCACCTCACGCTCTGCCTCCCCGATGCTCTGCTGCTCCACATGAAAGTGGCTCTCCTCTGGCTGCTGCTCCTCCCCCTCCTTTCCATTCGAACGTGTTTCGACGCTTGTGAAGAAACCACCCTCCTCCCTGCCCTCCCCCTCCTCTCTGTCCTCCCTGTCCTCCCTGTTCTCCCCCTCCTTCCTGCCCTCCGCTTCCTCCCCCTCCTCCCCCTCCTCCCCCTCCTCCTCGATCACTCCTCCTCCTCCCCAAGCCCTTTGTTTCTCAAACTTGTTCTTCCCGAGTTGCTCGAGTTGCTTCTTGTTCTTCCCGACTTGCTCGAGTTGCAACTTCAGTTCCTCGAGTTGCTTCTTGTTCTTGACCCCCTCCTCACCCTCGTCCTCGAAAAGCTTCGTGAGGGTCTTCATGGTCGGCACAGCGGAGCTTTTGGTCGGCGCTGCCGTAAGCACCTGCGGCGAGTTCACGTGTGCACGCAGCAGCTCCACGATCGACTGGTGCACACTCTTCGTCCCCTTGGTCTCGGCGATGGTCTCGGCAATGGTCAAGGGGGTGAAGGCGGTGTCCCGCATGCTGAGCATCGGGTCCGCACGCCCCTTGACGAGCTCCTTCACCGTCGCCAGATGACCACGGTCACACGCCGCGTAGAGGGGCGTCACGCCATCTTTGGTGTGGAACATGTCGGGCGCAAACTGCGCACGTAGGAGCAGCTTGAGTGCGTCGACGTTGCCGTTGTACGCGGCCGCATACAGCGGCGTCGCACCCGAATCGTCGACCCACTCGCGCACCTTGGTCCGCTTCTTGAGGCTCAGGTTGCTGACCTTGTTGAGAAGGGGCTCGAGCTGTCGCGTATCTCCGCCCTCGAATGCAAGGCGGAAGAGCTCCGAACCCAATTCATCCACACTCCAGGGTTTCTTCTTCCCCGGGTTAGCGTCCTCGAGCCTTGACGAAACATTCCCTTTCGCCTGCCTCGCTTCAACCGCCTTCCTGCGTTCCTCCCGCTCCTTGATTTCGGCCTGCTTCTTCTCCTCGAGCGCCTGCCGTTGCTTCTCCTTGGCCTCGCGTAGGATGGCATCCTCCCGTGCCCACGCTTCCACCTGTTGGTAGAATTGGTTATCCGCACTATGAAGGAATTCTGTGTAATCGGAGACTCTCGTTTGTAACTCTCGTTTGTAGTTAACGGAGTACTCCCGTAGCGCTGCTTGCAATGCTTGCCGACTCCTCGGCACGAGTGCCAGTCTGTTCCAGTACTTGTAACGTCCACAGTCCGCCTGCTTGGAAGACTGGGGCCACCCATGGACGAGGGTCTGCAGAATAATCTTGAGCACAAAATCACGCTCCTGATCGGATTCGCATTTCTTGTACGAGGCTACCATCCAATCGATCACGCCCAGGTCGAGCTGATTCAACATCACATGATTGTCTGTCAAGGCTTGGCTTAATCGAGGTGGCAACGGCTCCATCAGAATCGAAGCAGGGCAGTTGATCCGTCCCTTTCCACCATCAAACTCGACGCAGACACGATTCGCCTGATCTGCACACTCAGCAGTGCAAGGGCCAATCACCGTGCCTGCGTCCCCAACCGCGACTGGGTACATGTTCAAGCCAGCTGTCACGCGGTCGCCCCTCCGGTACCCGCCGGCGAGCCTTGTCAGACGGAGTTCAGTCGAAGCGATGTAGTTCAACCGTCCTTTCCCGCCATCAAACTCGACGCAAACACGAGTCGCCTTATCGTCCACCTGAGAGCTGCAAGGGCCAATCACCGTGCCTGCCTCCCCAACCGCGACTTTACCACAAACGACGCGAGTCGTCACGCGGTCGCCCATCCGGTACCCGCCGGCGAGCCTTGTCAGATTGAGCTCAGTCGAAGCGATGTAGTTGTTCCTTCCTTTCCCGCCATCAAACTCGACGCAAACACGAGTCGCCTTATCTGCACACTCAGCAGCGCAAGGGCCAGCGGCGACGTCCACCTTGTACTCACCTTGGACATGGTCGTAAGCACCCGCGCCCTCCACCCGAAGTACGACTGCACCCGTATTACCCTTGGCGTAGTCCTCGAACCGGAGCTCCTCCAACGATTTGGCTCCGTACTGAGGCATCTTGGTGATCGAGCAGTACTGGTATACCTGCACTTGGCCGGGCGCGCCCGCGACTTGCTCCCTCTCCTGCACCGGCTTATACGGTGGGTCGCCCGTGCCGGCCGCGGCCGTCCCGCTAACGCCGGCGGCACCACCGCCAAAGCCGGCGGCACCATCGCCGAAGCCAGCGGCACCACCGCCAAAGTCGCCGAAGCCGACAGCGGGCGCGGGCGCGGGCGCGCCAAATGTTATCGAGGCACTTCCAAAGGTGAAGGTCGGCGGAGATCCTGGCGCGTTGAAGGGGTTGACAGCTGGCTCCGGTGCGCCTCCGAAGAGGCCGGCAGCTGGCGCGTTGAAGGGGTTGACAGCTGGCGCCGGTGCGCCTCCAAAAAGGCCGGCGGCTGGCGCCGGTGCGCCTCCGAAAAGGCCGGCAGCTGGCGCTGGTGCGCCTCCGAAAAGGCCGGCAGCTGGCGCCGGGGCTACGAAAAAACCGGCACCTGGCGCCGGTGCGCCTCCGAAAAGGCCGGCAGCTGGCGCCGGTGCGCCTCCGAAGAGGCCGGCAGCTGGCGCCGGTGCGCCTCCGAAAAGGCCGGCGGCTGGCGCCGGTGCGCCTCCGAAGAGGCTGGCGGCTGGCGCATTGAAGGGGTTGACAGCTGGCGCCGGTGCGCCTCCGAAAAGGCCGGCAGCTGGCGCCGGGGCTACGAAAAACCCGGCAGCTGGCACCGGTGTGCTCCTGAAAAGGCCGGCAGCTGGCGCCGGTGCGCCGCCGAAAAGGCCGGCAGCTGGCGCTGGTGCGCCTCCGAAAAGGCCGGCAGCTGGCGCCGGTGCGCCTCCGAAAAGGCCGGCGGCTGGCGCCGGGGCTACGAAAAACCCGGCAGCTGGCGCCTGTGCGCCTCCGAAAGGGCCGGCGGCTGGCGCCGGTGCGCCTCCGAAATGGCCGGCGGCTGGCGCCGGTGCGCCGCCGAAAAGGCCGGCGGCTGGCGCGTTGAAGGGGTTGACAGCTGGCGCCGGTGCGCCTCCGAAAAGGCCGGCAGCTGGCGCCGGTGCGCCTCCGAAGAGGCCGGCGGCTGGCGCGTTGAAGGGGTTGACAGCCGGCGCCGGTGCGCCTCCGAAAAGGCCGGCAGCTGGCGCCGGGGCTACGAAAACCCCGGCAGCTGGCGCCGTTGTACTTCTGAAAAGGCCGGCAGCTGGCGCCGGTGCGCCGCCGAAAAGGCCGGCGGCTGGCGCTGGTGCGCCTCCGAAAAGGCCGGCAGCTGGCGCCGGTGCGCCTCCGAAAAGGCCGGCGGCTGGCGCCGGGGCTACGAAAAGGCCGGCAGCTGGCGCCTGCGCGCCTCCGAAAGGGCCGGCGGCTGGCGCCGGTGCGCCTCCGAAAAGGCCGGCGGCTGGCGCCGGTGCGCCGCCGAAAAGGCCGGCGGCTGGCACGTTGAAGGGGTTGACAGCTGGCGCCGGTGCGCCTCCGAAAAGGCCGGCAGCTGGCGCCGGTGCGCCTCCGAAGAGGCCGGCGGCTGGCGCGTTGAAGGGGTTGACAGCCGGCGCCGGTGCGCCTCCGAAAAGGCCGGCAGCTGGCGCCGGGGCTACGAAAAACCCGGCAGCTGGCGCCGTTGTGCTTCTGAAAAGGCCGGCAGCTGGCGCCGGTGTGCTTCTGAAAAGGCCGGCGGCCGGTGTGCTTCTGAAAAGGCCGGCAGCTGGCGCCGGTGCGCCTCCGAAGAGGCTCGGAGTCGCGATCGCGAGCGCGAGCGCCGGCGCGTTGGTGCCGGCGGTCTTCCCCTGCAAAGCTGCATGTTTGGCCACAATTTCCGTTAGGTGGTGAGCGCTCCGTGGTCGTTCGTATCCATGCTCTGCGAGACAGCGCGTTCTCTCCGGTGACTCACCTTGAGACGAATTATGTAGCATGACAAGGCCACTGTCCTCGATAGTGAACTTCCAACGACCAAACGTGGTGGTGCAGCCCAACGATGTGCTCAGCGGATGAGCGCCTGGCGAAGTCATGAGAATGCCAAGCAATCTGCGCTCTTCGGCACTCCAATCCTGTGGTTGAGTGCCGAGGGGAAACTCGACCAGTTCAGGCGCTGTATCACCCTGCTTAAGATGTACATAGCCATTTGAGCCATCCGAAAGACCAACAGCATGACCTGTCTCGAGGTGTCGAAGCACAGCTGCACCCTTACCTTGGATGTAGTCCCATCCACGGCCAGGTGCCACATCCATGACTACCGCCTTCTCCGCTGCCGCCTTCTCCGCGTTGGCGGCGAGCCCGAGTGCGGTGACGGCGGCCCCTCCAGCGGATCGGGAAGGTGCTGATGCCGGTGTTGGCACGGGCACGGGCGCTGCTGTTGAAGGCACGGGGAAAGCTTTCCCCGGGATGAAGAGCTTGGGAGCCTTGGAGGCCACGTCGAGCTTTGTCTTCATCGACAAGGGGGGCTTCACCATTCGACTCCGCGTGCGTAAACTTGGTCGCGTGTTTGACTTGAATTGCTGTTCATCAGAGCTACACAAGCAGCCTGGTGAGCGCGACAACCCGGTCCCTGCTAAAGCTAGACCAGGCTTACATCGCGGTGGGTGGGCGGGACCACTCCGCTCTCATCAGAGAGCCAGACGAGAATGCGACCATCGTTCGAGGATCTCCTCAACGAGGTGTAAGCACCCAGTCCGTGCCAGCCGTTGGAATTAAATCGGGATGCGCATCAAACCGTTTCGAGACTCCCTTGAGTCCGAAACGTGAGCAGCA
>Ga0210244_102245_pt1 | contig 12652 bp, 12 predicted proteins | sample ChrtobMetaP3_0mM_FD_155473 | JGI IMG/M metagenome (GOLD analysis project Ga0210244, IMG submission 155473) | Chrysochromulina tobin associated microbial communities from unialgal haptophyte culture, Seattle, Washington, United States - P3_0mM | ecosystem: Host-associated > Algae > Haptophytes >...
CCGCGCAGGTCGTCTCGGCGATCATCGTGATCATCTGGGTCGTGTGCTGTTCCCTCATTCTCTTCGGCACACTCAAGGCGCTGGGCATCTTCCGCGTGCCGGCCGAGTACGAGGTGGCCGGCCTCGATGTCTCCAAGCACGGCGGCAGCGCCTACTCATCGGAAGCTAACGTTGCGCTCCAGTTCTCCCAAAAGGTGTGAACACGAGTCTATCCGCGTGACTTTACACCGTCCTGTGCGCCGTAGGCTACCTCGCTCCTATAATCGGCTGCGTGCCTTTGCGCCGCAGGCGTCCGGCTCCGATGGCTCCGCGAAGGGCTCCGTGAAGGAATCTCAAGGATCTTGGACGGCCAAGACGGGCAGTTCCCCAGATACGACGACGGACCATATTCTTGGATCCAAAACTGGTTCATCAGCCGAAGATTAAGCCGTCCATTTTCGTGGCCGACAACACTCACCATCTTGCATCTTGGGCCACGCTTTCATGGATCAATCATGGATCAGGGTCCATGGACCACGCTTCATCTAACGAGCACGGCCTGTGTCAGCATATCGTCGAGCTGCATACATGTACTAAATATCTCATGCCGCTTGCCGGCTGCGGCTCAGGTGTCTCCACGACCGTATCAATCTGCTCCGATATCAAGGACGTCGAGACAGCAGACGCAGGACTCACGGGAGCTCGGGCCGCGGTCAAGTTTGGGCTTTGGCCCACCCCGGGGCGACCGGGGAAGCGGGACGCTGGACGCGGGAGCGCCGCGGCGACGGGCGCGGCGTGGGCGCCCCCGCCGCGCCGCCTCGCCCCTGCCCCGGTGTGAGACGGGGCCGGTGTCGGTGTGCTTGTGCGTCTCCCGACCAGCCGACCTCGTCCGCGCTCCGCCTCGCGGACACCCCCCCGCGACGACCCCGAAAAGGGAGACGTCCGTCCGCGCACAGCAGAGTAGAGAGTTTCCAGAGACCAGAGTCGCATGACCGGTGACCCAAAGAATCTAGGTAACCTTCTAACGTACCGGCTACCGTTCATGTAGATGTACGTCACGCAATCGCCCTATACGACACCTCGGCCGGTCGACTGACAACGCGCGGGAGCAATGACGAATGCGCGGGTCGGACGCGGACCCCCCACGTAGGACCGTTGACGAGGCTACGCGGCAACGGCCGCAGGGAGGGCTTCGATTAAGAGCGAGGCTGAAAGGAAGGATGCAGGCCAGCAGCGCGCGCTCGGGACAGCGTCTCGTACAGTGTGAGCCAGGGCCGGGGGCACTGGCGCGCGCTCGGGACGGCGTCACCGACAGCAGCGCGAGCAAGGGCCGGGGGCACGGCAGAAACTCGGGGGAGAGGTTCTGTGGACGGCCAGGTGAGAATGACGCGCAGACTATGTACAGAGGCGAGCGAAACGTCAGTTTGTGTGGTCAGTCGGCCGGTCCCCTTCTTGAGGGCCGGCCGACACGGTCGAGTGACCCACTCCCCTATGCTATTACGCAACTAACTTCTCAACAGGTGCCCGCACCGGGAGAGAAGCCAAGTGGCTCAGCGGCGCCCTCCTCCCGGACCATCACGGGCAAAGCACCAATCGAGAATCGTGACGACGCACCTGTTAGACCTGGCGGTTGGTCGTTGGTGCATAACCGCCGTGCCGGCGGTTGCAGCCGTTTCCCCCTACGTTGTACGTAGCTCATAGTACAGTTCATACCTCGGATAAATAAAGCGAGCGCCTTCGCTCCTTGCCTGCTTCGAAAAGTACCACTTCTGCCTTTGCACGAGCACATGTTTTTCTTCCTTTTGACAAGGCCTTTTGACTTTGCACTTGGTTCTCACGGCTCTCGAGATGAAACGACAAACGCCAAACGGGGTGGGGAAGCCGGCGGTAGCACTCAAAACATCAATACTTGCGCAACAAGAGCTTAGCGGGGGTGCGACGTTATCCCGTTAAATGACCCAATTAAAGAGTCGCTTCGGTCCTGGAGGTTCGTGCTCTCGGATCCACAGCTGGGTCGTAAAAATGTTATAGATATGTGAACCAGGTGTGTCCCGGCTCCTCCGTTCTTAACTAGTCCAAACTGCGTCTAGTTGTATCATCTCAGCGCGGCCGAATTGCGCGTCGCCGTGGGCTTTTCTTGTCACCGCCGCTTTCGGTCGGTTCAACGATGCGACGGAGATTCGTCGGCGAATCATTCTAGGCGAAATTGCGCCGGGTGTTGGCCGTCGCCATGGATAGGCCCACGCTGCTTCTGGACGCTGCACTCGGCTTCTCGTTGCAACGGATCCTGGACACAGGGCCTTCATCGATTGAGCATTTGGTAAACCAGCCCTCACGCCAATGGCGGCCATCTGCATCGCTCGTGCAGCTCAACATGCTTCCTGTCCAGCCTCACCGGCAGCCGTTATCTGCGCCGGCGAGCAGGCCATCATCTGCTCCCATCGCGAACAGGCCCATATCTGCGCCTGCTCGAGCGCATCAGCGACGAACGCCTCCTTCGGTGTTCATCAGCAGAGAGACGCGGAGCAACCTGACGGTTGCATTTGAGGCGGACAGCCTCATTGCAAACGCCGCGGCTGAATCCCGAGGCTTGGTCCAGTTCAAGCAGCACCGGTCTGCCTCGCTGCTGGTTGCAGCTCCGCCATCTTCGCGTGCTCGTGCGTCTCAGCTACGGACGTCACATTCGGCATCTAGCAAGCTGACGACGCGAGCGGTTGCACTTGAGGGATTGGCGACGCCCAGCCCCTCAGCGAGCTCCGCCGGCATGGACGCGACGCTGCAGGGGGTGGCCGGTACCGACTCGGGCAGCTACAGTGCAAGCACTGCGGCTGCATGGGCAGCCAACGGCGTGCTCCAGCTCAAGCAGCCCCAACACGCAACGCCGCTGGTTGCAGAGCTTCTGCGTCGCAAAAGTAATGTGCGGGGCAATGTGCTGACTCAGCCGGCATCTGCCATGTTTCTCAGAGGGAAACTTCAGTCTCCTCGCCGGTCTTCTATATTGTGCCGGCCATCGTCGGTCTCCTCGATCCGATCGCTGGACAGAACGTCACTGAGTCGGCGACGTCCGCCGTCTGCCTGCAGTACGAGACCGAGCTCGCCGTTCTCGGCCTCATCGGCAGATTCTGATCAGCTGGAGAAGACAGCTGCCGCTGTTTGCATCCAAAAGCGTGTGCGCGGCAGATCCGACCGAATGAGACTCACGGCCAACGGCTGGCAGACGTCCACCTGCTCGCCTATGGTCTGGCGTGGCGATGGTGAGCTGGGCGATTCTGATCACGCTCCGTCACGCTTCGGGAGGTCCGACACAAAGTCGCCGTTCGCCACTCACCAGCTTCATCGCCAACAGAGCAGCCTAGAAAATAGATATCTGGCGCCAATGGTCGAGCTGTCGTCAACTGCGCCGACGTGGTGGAGAGCACCCGAACCGCACTTGCAGCAAGCGAAAGCATTTGACTTACGGCAAAAGACTGGGTGGCAGAGCGCGAGCAGAGCACTCGATTCGCTTGAGGATGACATCACGAGCCTCTCGAAGGCTTACGCGTTCCGGGTGTACCGAGGACGCCTCGAGCGCAACCGATACATTGTGCCGCATGTCCTGCAGAAAGCCAAGGTGTACAAGGCGGGAAAAGTGATTGTGAAGGAGGCCCCTCCACCGCCACCCGAACCCGAAAAGGAGGCTTGGAGCCTTGAGCAATCCATTTGGGCTCCCCGCAAGAAATGGTGCGATGCGCTCGACTTCTGGGACACAGATGAGGTGGAGCGCAAGAAATTCGAATGGATCTGGCAAACGTCGCGGCAGGAGCAGGGTCTGGACAAGCTGATCATGCTCCACGATGATGCCGGCGGCGTCGATGAGGACGGGGACGGTACGCCTGATGAGATCGAGGAAGTGGGCGACGTGCTCTGGGATTTGCACGACCTTATTTTCTGCGCGTATGACTACTACTGTGGCTGCGGCAAGAATATACAGTCGATGGCCTTGAACCAGTGGACCGACTTTATCGAGGACTGCAAGCTCGTCGACAGGAAGTCCAAGTTTTGCAAGAAGGCGGACATCGACAGGCTATTTATCACCGTGGACTCGCGGATGGGCAAGCCATCCAAGCAGCTGAGCCGGATCGAGTTTCTCGCCGCGCTGGTGCACCTGGGCATCAACAGGTACGTGCTTCCAGGTGTGGTCTCGGATGTGTCAGAAGCACTGTCCAAGCTGCTGCAAGAGGATGTAGAAGCGCGCCTCCCAGCGGAGATTTTTGAAGAGGCGAATCACTTTCGAACCCACTTTTGCTATCGGGAGGACGTGAGCGAAACCCTTGCGAAGCATGAGGTGTCCCTTCGCCGACTGTTCATGGGCATCAGCGCCTCTGATGGTGGCGAGGTCGGCCAGAAGCACATGGCGAGCCTCTGCAGCTTCAGCGAGTGGCAGATGTTCGTCAAACTGTGCAAGCTCATCGGTCCCGACCTGACCGAGCGGGATGCGAAGTTGAGCTTTGCGTGGGCCCGGATGGCGGTCATCAATGGAGCGAGCGAGCAAGGCGCCGTCAAGGAGTCGAACTTGCCCTTCGAGGGTTTCTTGGAGGCGTGCTGTCGACTCGCTGTGCTCAAGTCCCTCCCGACCGACGCCGAGATCGAAGCGTCTTCATCGGCCGATGCCGGTTTGCACATCCGGCACTTGATCGCTACGGACGAGGTCGCGTACAACGAGCTGGTCGCCTCGCGCTCCTCGCCGTGGCCCGGAAGCTTCAGAGAACCCAAGCAAGAGCCAGCCCGGTGCGTCGAACACATAATCATGATGCTTATCCGAACGGTGCAAGGCGGACCGGGCGCGACCGGGCCGTGTGGGAGCGGAAGCAAGCAAGAAAAGATCTCCAATGCTATGGAGCTATCGCAAGCTGATGTCAAGCTTTTCTGCAAGATATTCGCGAATAAGGCATAGCGGCTGTGCTCTGGTTTAGGCTAGTCCACTTTGTGTACGGCGACCCTGCCGCATTCGTAGGAAAGTAGCGTAAGCGCACACGCCGACGCGGCTCGTGCGTATCGAATACATGTGGTAGCATTCAATCATCGGTACACGGGATCTACATCTGGTCAAAACTATACTGTCACTAGTAACGAAGCCGTACGGGGGCAACCGGGGCATCGCTCTCCAGTGCGTAACGAGTGTACTGGGCATTTTCCAGTGCGTGTCGTGAACTGGTCTTCTCCAGCTCGATTCGAGGCAGCCTCTTCAGGCTCCCGTGCGCTCGTTATCCAGGAAGGCGGCGAGCAGCTGTAGGTTCGGGGTGCTCAGTAGCTCCGCGTGAGGCTCCGCGTCGCGCGCCATGTATCCACTCATCGCGCGCGCGCCCACGACCTCTGACACAGTTGGGTTTCCTCGCGTCAGCGCGTCGAGGGATGCAAATTCGGCAGCGGACGCCGCAGGGGCCGACGCCGCACCACCCTCAGGCAAGGCTGAGTCACCACCAAACAGCGATCTGCGCAACGAGCGATTGTCCTCCAGTAATCGTGCCAGTACGAGCTTCTTCGAGTGCACCTCTCGCTCCACCTCTTGCAAATGTTGATGCAGCAGCAGCGCCCACTTCATGTGCACGGTGGCTTGCCCGCCTGAAGCCACGTTGCCACTGAGTGAATCTCGAGCTGCATGCTCTACTTGGTCCCAGAGTCTCTTGGTTCCCCTGCTCTCCTCTGAAGCTGAAGCGTCTGACGAATCGCGCTTGGGTGCGCATTTAGCAGCACCGGACGCCATCCTCGACGCGTGCAGTGCTGCGCGCGCGCGCGCGCGCTGCGCTGCTCCTGGTCGGCCCCTTGAAGAGTCCCTCAAAGGTTTGTTCATACTGTTCTTCATGGTGACAACGTAATGGACTCTCGAATTACCCCCTCGAGACACATGCAGGCGTAGAGCTGAGAAACAGCCAAACAAGAGAAAGTGCGGCGAGACCCACGAATAAACTCGGGAGGGAGGGCGCCCGCCGACATGCCCTCACATTGGCGGTGAACCCCCAGATGGGCGAGCCAAGGGGCAACGAGTAGATTGTATCGTCGCCCCCCCTGAAGAGACGCAGACTCCGTCCGTCCTCCCGACCGCGCAGTTGAGAATTACAAAGAATTCAAAGAATTACAAAACGAGGCAGCACTGTGTTTGCTGTTTCGTCTGTGAGCCGGAGCTTTCGCAAGGTGAGGTCAGTGCGACCTCCAACTCAATCTTCTTCACGGCGCCGGGCGGGCCGCCTGGCCCACACGATGCACGAACTCAGTCTACAGTACCTGTTCAGTAATAGCCGGGGAAGCGGTGTCGGTGCGGAGGTCACCGGCCTTATAAACCTCCACGCTCGTTATCTGCACTTATTGGGGGCTAGCTGGGAAAGGCAATTGGCCTTCGGAGCCCGGCTGCCGTCACAACAGGCTGCACCTCCGCGCACGACGTGTACATGGGCTCACCGCTGCTGATCTTGGTATAGAATGCTTGCGCCTCACGGCCTGGCACACAGAGAGAAGCGCATTGAGGCACGGCGCGGATCAGAGAGCGCAGCACGGTACACGCGAGAGTGTGCGTACGGGAGAGCGAGCGCACCCTTGTTCATTCCCGTCCTCCTCGCCTTAGCCTGCTTGGTCTCGAAGTCGCCCTTCTTCTTGAGCCATCGCGCAAAAGGCCAGCCGTCCCTCGAGAGTCGCGGCCATCCGACATGTGGTTTTTTAGGGATGGTGTGGCCGACCATGCCGCGCGTCGCTAGCCGAAGCGCCGCGGCTGCCACCGCGGTGCTGCGCGTGGTGGCAGATCGGAGCAATGCAGCGAACATTCCCGTGCCCTGTTCACGAACTTTGACGCTCACGGCAAATCAGTGCGGAATGTGCCGCTGGACGTAACCGCCAATGGGGGGCAGACCATTACTTCTAAAACTCTCGTTTTCTCCCCGGAATCTGCGACGACGTCGACTACCGGAGGCGGACTTGACTTTCGACATCCATGGGAAAGGACGGCGTGGAGATGACGAAGGAGGAGAAGGCGGCGAAGAAGGCAAAGAAGGAGGCCAAACGCGCGCTGGAGGCGGCAGAGGAGGAGAGGGCGGCCAAGAAGGCCAAGACGGACGACGACTTGTCGCCCACAAAGGAGGGTAAGGAGGAGAAGGCCGCTAAGAAGGCCGCAAAGGAGGAGAAGAAGGCAAAGAAGGAGGGCAAGGCGGCCAAGGCGACCGAAGCTGCCCCAGCCGCCGACGCCGACGCCGGGTTCACGACCTTTGCTGCGACGCCGTTTGCGCCTGCTGTGAAGAATGCGCTGTCGTCCGGCTACAGCTCACCCACCTCGATCCAGACGCACGCATGGCCGGCGGCGCTGACAGGCCGTGACCTGATCGCGATTGCGAAGACGGGTTCAGGCAAGACCCTCGCGTTCCTGCTGCCCTTGCTGCATCGTATGAGCACGGGCGCTGACGGCGGCGGCGGCCGTAGCAGTGGCGCCGGCGCGGCGGTGGCGGTGCGCGCGCTCGTCATGTCTCCCACTCGTGAACTCGCCTCTCAGATTCACGCAGAGGGCGAGCGCTTCGGAAAGCTGCTCGGCGTGCCCACCGCCGTCGTGTACGGCGGCACGCCCGTGCGTGAGCAGAAGGCGGCGCTTCTCGCGAAGCCGCCCAGCTTGCTAGTGGCGACGCCAGGCCGTCTGGTCGACTTGCTTGACCAGCAACTCATCTGGCTGGGAGATTGCAAGGCCATTGTGCTCGACGAGGCAGATCGTCTGCTGGACATGGGCTTTGAGCCGCAGCTCAAGAAGACCTTCAGCGCGCTGCCCGAGGCACGCCAGACCCTCCTCTTCTCCGCCACGTGGCCCAAGACCGTGCGTAAGCTCGCCTCCAAATACCTCAAGGAGGGCGAGGGCACGAAGCACCTCTTCCTCGGCGGCGGCGACGCGGCGCAAACGAAAGACGGCAGCAGCGACGCTGCTGGCGGCGGCGCCGGCGCCGGCGCCGGCGGCAGCGCGGCGGCGGCGGCGGCGGCCGAGGCGGCATGTGAACTCTCGGCCAACACAGCGGTCAGCCAAGCCTTCGTACATGCTACTGACGATGAGAAGGATGCGAAGCTGTATCAATCGCTATGTGAGCTTGAGGAGGGGGCGCGGGTCATCGTCTTCGCCAACACGAAGCGGCGCGTCGACAACCTAGCCAAGACCTTTGCCGAGTTTGGCACGTGCGCCATCCACGGCGACAAGCAGCAGAAAGATCGTGAAAGCGCTCTCGCGGCCTTCATCGCCAACAAGGCTCCCCTCATGGTAGCGACCGACGTGGCGGCGCGAGGACTCGACATCAAATTGGTGACACACGTGTACAACTACGACATGGCGCGCGACGTCGAGTCTTATGTGCATCGCATCGGGCGCACGGGGCGCGCGGGGGCCTTGGGCAAGGCGATCACGTTTTGGAACCCGGATTACGACAAGGAGTGCGCGCCTGCTCTCATCCGCATTGCACGCAAGGCTGGGCAGCCGGTGCCTGACTGGCTCGCGAAGCACGAGAACGCGAAGGCTACGAAGCTGTGGAACGTCGACAAGGCGGACAAGGAGGCGGAGGCGCTGCTCATGGGCGCGTGAGGGTGGCGCAATGGCGTGGGCGTAGCCCAGATCAAGCTGGCAGACCGTCGTCTGGGTATTGTGCAGTGTCAGTCAGTGTGCGGTGTGATTTTGGTTGCGAGCGTGCACATAATGTCTGTCTCCAGGCAGGGCGTGGCGAAAATGAGCAATCGAGATATTATAACGATTTACGAACGTGTAACGATTTTTTATCGACGTTAACCGTCTTCGTATACGATCGGATATATATTACATGGACGATATAAAAAAGCCCCGCGCCACGACGACGCGAGTGCGTTACATAATTTAATGGCGCTTGGCCCGGTCGCCCCGGCGCAACGCGCCCATGAACGCGCCGCACGGCGGGATCGGGCGTGTGGTGTCGTTTGATTATCAAGTAGTTTTGATGGCGGATTGTCGAGCGACAGACCGCAGTGCGGTGCTGCGGTGTCCGTACCGCACACGCCCCACACAAGCCCCCCACACAACGAGGGGCGCCCGGCGAAGGTACCCCTGATCTCCCACGTCCCAGCCAGACCCCGGAGAAGCGCACGGCAAGACAAGAGCCTCGCACACGAAGCACAGACCACAGTTTCTGACCCCGCCCTGCAAGGGAGAGTTGCCGGGCTAGGGCGCTTCGACTGAGGCGCCGCCTGAGGCGCCGCCTGTGGCGCCGCCCGGGCACGCCCGCTTGCTCGGCGCCTCGTAGAAGATGCACACGCGCCACTTGACGCGAGTGGGGTTGCTTGGGTTCTTGGCCGCGCCGCCCAGGTTCACAGGCCTGCGCTGGCTTGGCCGCGTCTTGGCTGGTGCAGCAGCCTTGGCATCGAGGCTGCCGGCAGGCAGGGGTCGTTCACACTCCTTGTTCACATCCGGCCCCATCGGCAACCAGAGGCGCTCAGGCCCCGGCATCTGCGCCAGCAGCGCAGCCGCCGGCGCCATGTTGGGCGCGCTGGGCATGTAGCCATCAGGAGCTGTCGCGTTGAAATGGTAGGCTGCGGGCGGCGCGTAGGTGGCAGAAGCGGGCGCAAAGGTGTCGGGAGCGGGCGCCATGGCGGGCGCAAAGGTGTCGGCTGCGGGCGCCATGGTGGGCGCGTAGTAGGCGGTGAGGGCGGGCGTGTGAGCGTCAGTCGCGGGCGCGCAAGATCTGCTTTGGGTGCCATGGGTGCCATGGTGTTGTCCAGCCGCCGCTGCGCAATAGCTGGCGGCGCAGGCGGCGGCATGGGTGCCGTGCGCGGGCACGTAGTCTGTGGATGCTTGAGCAGTGCAGGCGGCGGTCGCGGGCGCGGTCGCGGGCGCGTCCACCATGAATGGCGCAATCGGAGCCGAGCCATTCAGTTGGGTGATGAATGGCGCAATCGGCGCCGAGCCATTCAGTTGGGCGGCCGAGAGCCCAGCCGAGAGCAAGGGACTCGCCACCCCCTTGGCGAGAGCGGCGTTCGCGTGCCCGTACTCGAGCAGCACGAGAGGCTTGAAGGACGTAGAGCTGGTGCTGCCGACCGCCTTGGGCAGCACGAGGGTCTTGGACCAGGTCTTCGAGGGCGCGGTCAGCATCATCTGGGAGGGCGTCTCGGTCCCTGTGTTGGAGGGAATGACGCCCTGCGCGGTCGCACGCTCGCAGAGTGTCTTGCACCACATCTCATCCTGCCCAGACAGCATACCGAGCGCACCGAGAGCCGCCTCGGTGTCGTCCCTGGTGGCCTGCAGCTTGGCGCGGTACTTTTGTAGATGCGATCGGACAATATCCTTTCGGAGCCCGGGCACCTTCATATGGTCGAGGAACATCTGGGGCTTCGCAGCCTCAACACCTACCATGTCGATCACCTCTCGGAACTTTGCCTGGATCTCGCGAGTCCAGAAGAAGCGCACCTTTTTCTGCTTGTGCTTGCCGCTCTCGACCGACACGACTTCAACTAGAGCCTCTCCGCACACGAGGTCGTCTTTGTGTCGCACAATCGACAAGCCGTCGTCCTCAATGAGGTCGTCGAGGTGGTCGGTGGACGACGATTCCGACATGGATCGCGGTGCTTGATGCTCTCGCTCGCTCTGAGAGCAGCGCGAATCCGCGCTACCGGCTCGACTGTTCTGACATTTCGTTTGAGAGACCGACTCCTCTTGCCTCTTTAGGAAGCAAGTGCCTGATGTTCCCGATTAGGAAGGATGCAACCTCGGCCTTGCATGCTGTAGTTACTCAGATTCCACATTTGCGCGAGGGAACGTGCCTCACAGGGCACACGCGTTCAGTTCGGTAGCGTCCAGGACCCAGAGCGGGACACACCGCGCACTGTCCACTGACGCATCACGCCACTCCCAGATACACATGCAGATACAATGTAAATGCGCATGATAAACGCGACAAGCGACATGACCACGATTCGATTGGAGATCAAACTCGCTCGCGTCATTGCGCTCACTACACTGTACACTTTCTCGTACACTTTCGACTTTGCGGGGGCAGGGCAGCACACTTTTGCACACTTTCGACTTTCCGGGGGCAGGGCAGCTGTCACCAATGCAGCACACATTTGCTTCGTTTCCAGTACTCTGTATGAGTGTAGGCCCCTGAGATCTTGGAAAGTACCGTCATGATCGTCTCCGACTGTGCGGATGGTGGACTGGGGATCTCACTCCCTCGCAGCGCAGTGCCCGCGTCGTCGCTGTGACGGGGCCCGCCCCCCTCCCTCCCAAGCATCCACATCGCACATGAAGTGGACACGCCCTTTCCATGCGAGCTGCGTTCAGAACGCGCGCGGCCGCCGCGTGTGCCGCTGGCTCACATCTCACACACATCTTGTCTTATGGCAGAGCGACCATGTCCATCTACATCGCAGAGTGGAGTGGGATGGACATGGTCGTTCCCACCGCGAGGAGACGTTCATCTCTAGCCCGGCGGCGTTTCCATGCCAGCACGGTGAGGCCGGCCATGAGAAGGAGAACGGCGCAGACGGAGACGCCGCCTACGATGGGGCCGATGTTGTTCCCTTGCGCGTCCTTGCCCGAGGTCGCAAGTGCCCCAACGACGGGGACAAGAGGAGGTGCGACGGGGATAGGAGGTGGTGCGACGGGTGGTGGCGATGGCGGCGGCGATGGCGGCGGCGGCGGCGGCGGCGACGGCGGCGAAGATGGCGGCGGCGGCGGCGGCGGCGACGGCGGCGATGGCGGCGGCGGCGGCGGCGACGACGGCGGCGGCGATGGCGGCTGCGGCGGCCGCCCGGGCGGCGGCGGCGGCCGGTACAGAGACGAGCACACTCGCCAGCCAGGGTAGTTGGAGTCTGAAGACCATTCGATCAAGTCCGGGCCCAACAGATAGTTGGAAGGCCCGCTTATTCCTGAGAAGCTCGTATACGACCCCGACGGGTCAGGTATGCGGAGCGTGTCGTAGTTAGGCTCCGTACTAAAGAAGGTCGCAGTCAGTGTCGCTCCGATGGCGAGCTCAGTCGGCATGATGGAGCACGCCTGGTTGTTGCCATATTCCGACGGAAAGATGGGCGAGCGAATGCAGTTTCTCTCGCTCGGATCGACGGTGCAAACGCCGGAGCTGATCACGAAGTAGGCCATGGCATCCGGCGGCGGAGGAGGAGGGGGGGGGGTTAGCGGCGGCGGGGGCGGCGGGGGGGGCGGGGGGGGGCGGGGGGGTGGGGGGGGGAGGGGGGGGGGGGGGGGGGGGGGGGGGGGGGGGGGGGGGGGGGGGCGGGGGGGGGCGGCCGGGGCGGCGGCGGCGATGGCGGCGGCGGCCGGTACAGAGACGAGCACACTCGCCAGCCAGGGTAGTTGTTGCTGTCGATGTCTGAGTGCCATTCGATCAGCCCCGGGCCCAACAGATAGTTGGAAGGCCCGCTCACTCCTGAGAAGATCGTCAATGAACCCGACGGGCCAGGTATGCCAAGGACGTCCACACCCTGCTCCGTACTAAAGGAGGTCGCAGTCAGTGTCGCTCCGATGGCGAGCGCAGTCGGCGTGATGGAGCACCACTGGTCGTTGCCATAAGCCGACGGAAAGTTGGGCGAGCGAATGCAGTTTCTCTGGCTCGGATCGACGGTGCAAGTGCCGGAGCTGATCACGAAGTAGGCCATGGCATCCGGCGGCGGCGGCGGGGGGGGGGGGGGGGTGGGAGGAGGA
>Ga0210244_102296_pt1 | contig 12301 bp, 9 predicted proteins | sample ChrtobMetaP3_0mM_FD_155473 | JGI IMG/M metagenome (GOLD analysis project Ga0210244, IMG submission 155473) | Chrysochromulina tobin associated microbial communities from unialgal haptophyte culture, Seattle, Washington, United States - P3_0mM | ecosystem: Host-associated > Algae > Haptophytes >...
CGCCACCGCCGCCGCCCCCCCCGCCGCCACCACCGCCGCCGCCGCCGCCGCCCTCGCCGCCGCCGCCCCCGCCCTCGCCGCCGCCACCGCCGCCGCCCTCGCCGCCGCCAATGCCGCCGCCACCGCCGCCCTCGCCTTTGCCGCCGTCGCCCTTGCCGCCGCCACCGCCGCTGCCCTTGCCGCCTCCGCCGCCGCCCTCGCCACCCTTGCCGCCTTCGCCGCCATTGCCCCCGTCTGCGCCCGCCCTGCATCCCGTTGGCGTCCTGCTGGGTGCGGGCGCGCTCGTCGCCCTCGCCCTCGCCCTCGGCGCGCTCGCCGCGGGCGGCTGTGCGTATGCGCGGCAGGCGGCGGGTGGCACGAGCTACGCACAGCTCAAGGAGGCGGAGGCGGAGGGCGCTGCCCCGGCGCCGCTGAGCGCCGTGGCCGGCGGCGGGCCACCAGGGCGGCCGTCTGTACCTAGCCGCGCGCCGTCCAGCCGCGTTTCGTCTAGCCGCGCGCCGTCCAGCCGCGCGCCATCCAGCCGCGCGCCGTCCAGCTGCGTTTCGTCTAGCCGCGTCCCGTCTAGCTGCGTCCCGTCTAGCCGCGGCATTGGCCCGGAGCCCCCCGACGTGGAGGCACCCTTGGCAGCCCAAGAGAGTGCAGCTCGAGAGGCCGAGAGGGTGGCCGCTGAGGCTGAAGTGGCTGCGCAAGCTGCCGCAAAGGAGCGGCGCGAGGCGGATCGGCTTGCGTTGGCGGAGCGCGCGGCGGCACAGAAAGCTGAGGCCGAGCGTATTGCTGCCGAGCGGCGCGAGGCAGAGCGGCGGGAGGCAGAGCGGCGGGAGGCAGAGCGGCGGGAGGCAGAGCGGCGGGAGGCAGAGCGGCGCGAGGCAGAGCGGCGGGAGGCAGAGCGGCAGGAGGCCGAGCGGCGGGAGGCAGAGCGGCGGGAGGCCGAGCGCATTGCTGCCGAGGAGGAGAACGAGAATGAGGGCGAGGAGGAGGAGGGCGAGGAGGGCGAGGAGGGCGAGGAGGGCGAGGAGGAGGCCGTCGCAGAACGAGAAGCTCCGAAGGCCACTGCTTTCGAGAATGAGAGAGCTGCCGTGAAGGCAAGGGTGCGCGCGCTCTTCGAGTCGATGGACACGGATGGCAGTGGAGAGATCTCGCGCAACGAGCTCGCAGCCAAGCTGCGCGCCGATGGTGAGTTGGAGGCCCTTCTTGGCGTGGCCGACGCCAAGACCATCCCGCAGGTGGTTCGGCTCATGCGCATGCTTGAGCAGACGGGCGAGATTGACCGAGATGGTGACTCGCACATGACGCTGGAAGAGCTCGAGGCCGGCCTGCTTGCCGATCGGGCAGAGGCGGCCAATATCGCAGCTCAACGGGCCGCGGCTGCAAGGATCGCGGCGGAGGAGGCTGCAAGGATCGCGGCGGAGGACCGGCGTGCGGCGGAGCGCGCGGCGGCCGAGAGGGCGGCGGCCGAAAAGGCGGCGGCCGAGAGGGCGGCGGCCGAAAAGGCGGCGGCCGAGAGGGCGACGGCCGAGAAGGCGGCGGCCGAGAAGGCGGCGGCCGAAAAGGCGGCGGCCGAGAAGGCGGCGGCCGAGAAGGCGGCGGCCGAGAAGGCGGCGGCCGAGAGGGCGGCGGCCGAGAAGGCGGCGGCCGAAAAGGCGGCGGTCGAGAAGGCGGCGGCGGCCGAGAGGGCGGCGGCCGAGAAGGCGGCGGCCGAGAAGGCGGCGGCGGCCGAGAGGGCGGCGGCCGAGGAGGAGGCTGCCGAGAAGGCGGCGGCAGAGGAGGCAGCGGCAGCCGAGGAGGCGGCGGCTGAGGCTGAGATCGAGATCGACGCCGAGGAGCGCTCGAGGCGCGAGGCCAACGAAAAGGCGACGCTTCGTGCCGAAGAGGAAGCGACTGGGGTGGAGCAGCGGGAGGCAGAGCGGCGTGAGGCCGAGCGGCGGGAGGCAGAGCGGCGCGAAGCAGAGCGGCGCGAAGCAGAGCGGCGTGAGGCCGAGCGGCGTGAGGCAGAGCGGCGGGAGGCCGAGCGCATTGCTGCCGAGCGGATTGCTGCCGAGCGGCGTGAGGCCGAGCGCATTGCTGCCGAGCGGCGTGAGGCAGAGCGGCGTGAGGCAGCAGCGGCAGCCCGTCGCGAGGCGGAGCGCGCGGCGGCAGAGCAAGCAGAGGCCGCTCGCCGTGCCGCCGCCGAGGTCTACGCACAGCGGGTGGAGGCTGAGCGCCGAGCATTGCAGATTGCAGAGGCCGAGCGCCGTGCTGCCGAGGAGGCGTACGATGACGAGATCTACGATGAGGAGGCGTACGATGAGGAGGACGTGCTTGACCCTTACGCCGAGGAGGCGGAGGAGGCCGAGGAGGCCGAGGAGGCCGAGGAGGAGGGATACGATGAGGCCGAGGAGGGATACGATGAGGAGGGATACGATGAAGAATACGATGAGGAAGCCCAGTGGCGAGAGGCGGCCGAGCTTCGAGCACAGCTTGATGCTGCGGCGAATGATGACATCACTGATGAGACTCCGAGACCGCCTGATGACATCACTGATGAGACTCCGAGACCACCTGGAGACGATGGCGACGATGACGACGACAACTATAGCGCCTGATGAGGACCCACCGCGTCACGATCCCACGGAGCCTCTGCTCACTTGTGCGCCTTAGATTGATCGGGGGGTGGCCGGCGCCACTCTTGGACCTAGCGGCCACTCTGTGGGAACACCCTTCCTAGATTGATCGGGGGGTGGCCGGCGCCACACATATCACCCCGCGCATCGCCAGCACGAAGCTGCGGCGGTTCAAGCTACTATTCAGTTCAGTGTCGAATCGGCATGCCTGGCATCTAAGCGCGAACGGGCGCTCGTTGCACGGCGGCGGCGTGGAGTCCCCGACCGTGCGGCGTCACAGCTTCCGCGGGATCTATCGCGACCGTGTTCGCGTTTTCGGTTTTGCTCGCGCCATACGCTGAGTGTCAGATATGGAAGTGAGGAATACCCCCTAACAGACGTTTTAACGGTTATTACGTTGGAAGCACGTCATTGGCACGAGGGGGAGGGGGGCGCGCCGGCGAAACGGACGCTTCGGCAATTTCGCGCGTCACGTGACCGAGCTCAGAGGCGCGTCGAATTGCGTAATTTGGCGTACGAGGTACGATGGTACGTCCGGTCCGCCGCGCGCGCACCGTTTCGTCGGTCGCACTCTGCGTGGCGGGTGTGCGCGCGCCATGGCCATGCCTATGGCGCGCGCCTGCCGGGCGCCCGCGCGCGCAGCCCCGGCAGAACAATGTACAATCGAGATCGCGATAACGGATAGCCGATCGGTTTACGTATTTACCTCACTACTCTTGAGACACGCAAGACTTCAGAGAATGAGCAGAATACAGAGCTCTAGCGCACAATGCCGCGGCCATGCGCGGCCCATGGCCATGCAACACAGGACAAGACTCAAGACTCAATTCGACAAAGGTTCATGATGCTCTCCATGCATGTGTGCTCGCTGTCTCTCAGCCCGCTCGCTGCTCGCGCCCGCACCGCGCCCGCACCGCCGGCACCGTTGAAAACATGCTCTGCCCTCGATGTGCCCCCACGCACAGGCGCCACCGCCACTAATGTCACCGATGCCACCGCCGCTGCCGCCGCGGCTGCCGTGTGCCGCCGTGTGCCGTCGAGTGCCACACCCTCAGGCCTCGACCGCTTCGTCCTCGAGTTTAGCCCGGTCGGCGCTCGGCTCGTCGGCGCCGCCGGCCACACTCGGTGCCTCGAGCGTCGCGCCGCTGAGCTCCGAGGGCACCGCGGCCACCGCTGTGGGCACGGCGGCGTGGATAGCTGTGGGGACGGTGGCTGCTGTGGCGCTGCCTGCGAAGCAGCAGGGCGCCTCGGCGACGGCGGAGACGACCGGATCAGAGGTGGGCGCGCCGTCGACAGTCGCCATGCGCATCACGGCGCCCGGCGCGAGCTGCAAGCCAGATGGCTGCAAGCCGCCCGCCATGGTCATCGAGCCCATCGGAAGCTGCTGCATGGCACCCATGGGCTGCATCGCCACCAGGCTGGGCTGCCCCATCATGCCGGCCATCTGGCCGGCCGCGATCTGGCACGTCGGCATTTGCATCGGCTGCATCGCACCCCCCTGCTGCCCATTGACCATCACGTAACCGCCGCTCACCGCAGCGTACATGTGGCTCGGGTCGGCGTTGGGCATCACCGCGCCCGCGGGCATGCCGCCCGGCGTGGCCGCTGCCCACTGCACGGGCTGGCACATCTGCTGCGCGTTGGGCGTGACGGCCATCGAGCACGTGCGGCTCTTGTGCCCGATGCCGCCGCACACGGAGCAACGCTGCGGCTTGTTCTTGCGCGAAGAGTGCCCTTTGGCCGGCCGCGTGCCGTCGGCGGCGATGGGCTGCCCGGCGACGCCCTGCCGTCCCGTGCGCGCGAGCTGCACCATATTCTTGGTGCCCTGCAGCTGGTTGATGGCGTTTGTGAGCTGATCGCGCAGCTCGATCAGGTTGCGATTGTCCGGCTCCTCGTTGAGCATCGCCAGGATTCGGTCGCGGTGCGCCATGCACGACTGCAGCGACGCCTCAAGATTGGCCGCCGAGTCGTCGTCGGCGAGCGCCGATGTGCTCGCCGCCGATGCATCGGCGCCACCATCCTCGGCGCCGTCGGTGCGCTGCCGCTTCGCCATCTGGTCGTCGCCGCCGCCCTCGGCCGAAGAAGCCACCGCCGACTCTGCCGCTGTGGCTGGCTGCTCAGCTGCAACCACACTCGAAGCCGCTGGCGCCGGCGCCAATGACGGCGCGGGCGGCCTGAAGCAAGCGGGAGGAAATGGGCGCGCGGACGCACACGCGTGAGAGGTGCAGGCACGGCGAGAGCCAGAGAGATGCAGAGCAGGACAATTGTAGAGCTCATCAACCAATCGGCGAATCGGCGCGGCACGCCAGCGAGAGAGCGCGATCGATCACGGCGCGGTGTGCGCGATCGATCACGGCAAGGCACGCACTGCGCGGGCATCTGCACGTCGAAGACGTCGAAGCACTCGCCGCACTGGACTGAGGTCATTGCCTGCTTGAGCACCGCCTGCAGCAGCGCACTGCAGGACGGGCACGAGAACTGGTATGTGGACGTGTCGCCCATCGGAGAGTGTGTCCGTCTGGGAGAGCTCTGAGGGCCGACCTGCCGTACAACGAGAGCCGCAGGGCCGTCGTGAGCTACTGGACGCCCGATACGAGGAGAGAGAGCGCCCTACCCGCTGCAAAAGTGGGCAAACTCGTAACTCAAGAAGGAAGACTTGGCGTGTTCTGAGGTCTCCGTTGTCTGTGAATTTGAAACACGGGGTCGGTCTGACCAGTTCACCAGTACAAGTAACGCAACTTCGCAAGCTCGCAACCTGATGCCTACATTTGTATTTCGTGTTCCTTGTAGGTTGTAGCCTTTGTGCAGGTCCCTCATGTTCCGTGGGGGAAGTTGCATGCCATCCCAATCGAAATCTGTTTCTTTTTCCCGGGAATGACAGAGCTCCCGACGAACGCAGACATCGAACTGCTTTCGTACTGCTTTCGACGCCTCGCCCAGCCAACGCTTGCGTGCTTGTTGCCAAGCCGCACGAGGCGCGCGGACGACGATGGCGTGGCGCCCGCAAACTCCGGAGGGCCTTCGCCAGCAGGTGGATTCGGCGCTCGAGTACGCGCTCGAGCGCGCCATCGCCGAGCGGCCCGCTAAGCCGCTGCTCCTCGTCGCCGCCAAGCTCCGCATGTGGGACGAGGCGGTCAACGGCAGCTGGCCACTGCGCAAGCGGTCCGAGGCGGTCTTCCGCAGGGCACGGGGACGGTTCCGGCCAGCTCGACCTCGCCGAGCTTCGTGAGCTTCAACACGCCGCCGCCGACGCTTTCCTGCGCGCGCACGACGGCGACAACAACTGCACGATCAACATGGCAGAATGGCTGATCCACATGCACGAGTGCTGCACCTCTTCCCAGGTGGCGGCGAGCGCGCTGCTCGACCTCTTCGAGGCACGCCTCGACGGAGGACGTTCTACATGTACGGGTGCGACGCCGCCACGAGTGGCATGAGAGCATGAGGACAACGCTTTTTGGTAAGCATTTGAAAGCATGCGATGGTGAACATCCAACGTAATAGCCACAAGACTCTTAGCGAGGCCTCGCCTGAGCCTCAGCTGAGCCTTAGACTCAGTCGATAGTCCACTTCTCTCGTGTCAGATGTCGAGCACGCGATTATACGGGTTTGGAACTCGGTTGGTACCTTGAAACGCTATCGGATGAAAAATAGAAGGTTTGATGTCAGCTCGTGGTGTGCCGTGATGTGTCTCATTTCGTGGGTCCTCCGCAGCATCAGAAACGGAGTTCACGAGGTGTGGTGTGAAGTACTGCGTCGTCGCTAATGCTGGCGTCGGCCCCGGCCAGCATCGAGGCGGGCGAACTCACGCAGGCGCCGCTACGCTCGACGCTCGAGAGTGGTGCCGACAGCGCCTGTCAGGAGCGCACCGACGCGAGCTCCGTCGACTCGGAGCACGCCGGCTTGCTAACCGTACCACACGGCTCGGGCACGCCGTTCATGCAGCACCTCGAGCCGTTGCTGCCGGCATGGTGCTCGACGCGATTGCTCGTGCGATTCTACGCCGCGTCCATGGGACTGCTGCTGCTGCTGCTCGTCGCGCTCGCGACCAAGAGCTGGTCGGCCGCACAGCAAGGCCTGCATCCCTCTCGGATGCGAGCACGTGGCCCATCGGTCGATGCTCGTCACACAGCAGCCGACCGCCCGGCGCAGCATTATGCGCGGCAACCGATGCCAGAGGAACCGGTGCAGCCGGTGCAGCAGCTGCTACAACAGCAGGGCGCGCGCATTGCACCACCGCCGTTGGCCCCCCTGCCGCCGCTGCCGCCCTTCCCGATCTCGCCTCCGATGAAGCTGGCTGCCGAGCCGAGCCTGCGAAGCGCGTGCGCCCACTTGGCGGTGCCGGTGGACGCGGAACGCCTGCCGCCACGCTATCCGGGCGGCGCGTGGCAGCTGTTTGCCGAGTGGTCGGGCCTGGACGAGGCAGCCATGGAAGAGGCGCATGGCTCGTACGGATCATATCAGTACGGCGATGAGCGGCCTTACGATGAGCGGCCTGGGTGTGTGCTTCCTTCTACTTCATCCCCTCCGCCGTACCGGCCGCGCCGTCCTACTCACTAGCGTGCGGGCCATCCTCGCAGGTACGCATCGTACGAGGGCTTCCCCACAGAGCCAGGCAAGATGCCTATACGGCCCGTGGCGGTCGCGAGGGCGTCGGTCGCCAAGGCCGCCGCAGCAGCGAAGAAAGAGGCGAGCTTTTGCACGCCCCGCCCTCCAATCACACGCCCCGCCCTCGAATCACACGCACGTCGCTCACCCGCACGCCGCCCCCGCCTGGTGCGCACGTGTGCCTCCGCCTACCCCTCCGCTGTGCCTAACCCCCGATCCCTGTCATGATCCCTGTCATGATCCCTGTCATGATCCCTGTCATGATCCCTGTCTCGCGTGCCACGGCAGGCGGAGGAGGCTGCGAAGATGGCGCCCGAGCGCGAGCGGCGCGAGGCAGCTCGCCGTGCACAGGCACAGGCGCGGCTACGGCAGGAGCCGGCTCCCTTTCTGCTCAATTCCGACTTCTCGATCGCCCATGGCCTGCGCCGCTCGCGCGCGTGGCCTTCCCCGCAGGCTGACAAACGCGCCGACGCTAGCGGCGGCAGCGACGGCGGTGGCGGCGGTGGTGGCGGCGATGGAGGCGGCGGCGGCGGCGGCCGCGGCGATCGCGGCGACCGCGGCGACCGCGGCGACCGCGGCGACCGCGGCGGCCGCGGCGGTGACGGCGGCGACCGTTTCCCGAGGTCCGCTCGGCGCCTGGGCGCTGTCACAGACGAGGTCACAGACGCAGTCACAGACGCGGAGCTGGACGCGGACGCGGAACTGGACGTTGCGGCCCTCGGCGCGGCGGATGTCGAGGAAGTATCAGAGGAGGTATCAGAGGAGATGCCAGAGGAGGGAGGGCTCGTGGCGGCGGCTCGCTCGCTCGAGGACGACAGCAGCTACGACGACAGCTACGAGAGGTTGTCCCACAGCCGGCCGCAACAGCCCTCGCACGCGCTGCGGCTGCGGCTGATGATGACCAACTACCGCGCTGCGCGCACCCTTGGCGTACTCGAGAACAAGCTGCTCGCGTCCACTGCACTGACTCGGCTCGGGTTGCCCGCGATGGAGGTGGTCTACGGCGGCTTCGCATACACGAGGCTGGGTGAGTGGCCCGCGTATTCGCGCGCCGAGCTGTGCGCGGTGCTTGCGCGCGGCGGCTTCGGGCCGCGGCGAGGCTTCGTGGCCAAGCCCGCCTCGGACGGCACCAACTACGGTCTACTCGTGATGACGCCCGAGCGCTGGCGGCGTGAGAACTGGACAGAGGCGCTCGTGGCGACGATGGTGGAGCGCTTCCTCTTCAAGGGTCGCTCCTCGTGGGGGCAGTGGTATGAGCAACGCGGTGTCGTCGTGCAGTCGCTGTACACCGAGGGGGCGCCGCGCGGGCTGCGCTGGCCTCATGGGCTCGCCGAGATGAACGTGCTCGCGCACCTGGGCGAGCCGGTGCACATGCGGGTGCAGGAGATCCCAAAGGCCAAGGGCGCGGGCTGCTTCGACGTGCGTCTGCATGCCAATGGCTCGCACGACTGCCTGCCCACGCCCAACTGCCCCAACCCGCAGCTCACGTGCCGCAAGTATACACTGCAGTTTGCGCGCTCGCTCCCGGAGGTGCGAGCGTACGTGCGCCGGCTCGCTTCCTTCTTTGGGGCCGACTGGTTCCGTTTCGACTACTTTGGGGGCCACCCCCACCGGATGCTCCGTGTCAACGAGGTGAGCTACCCGTCCCACCACACGTACCCGAGCGACCTCCGCGAGGCGTGGCTCGCCGCGTATCTCCGCTCGGTCGTCGACGAGCCTGCCAACGCCAACTCGAATGCCAACTCGAATGCCAAGCCGCGAGGCGAAGGCGCCGGCACGAACGCGGCGGGCGTTGCGGCGGCGCCGACGCTGCGACCGATGTCTACGGCGCTGCCCATGCCGACTGGGCGCGTTGCTGCCGTGGCGACGGGGGGAGTGGCGCAGGTCGCAGGTGCAGCGGCAGCGGCGCCGAATTCGTCAACGCCGGTGACCATGCTCGAGGTGCCCGCTGAGTGCGTCATGCGGTGCGCGCGCCGGTCACCCAGCCGACTCGGCACTCCGGTTGGGGCGCTTGCTCGTGCCACGCACGCTCACCGCCCCTCGGCGTTCTCTCTCGCGCGCAGGTTTGTGCTCGACTTCATTGGGGTCGACCCCGAGGCCTTTGACCACCTCTGCTTCCTCTGCCGCCCGACGCCGCCTGGCACGCCGCCCGCACCACCCTCGCCGCCCGCACCGCCTTCGAAGCCACCCTCGCCACCCTCGCCGCCGCCCTCGCCCCGCCCGCTCCAAGCGCCACCGCCCACACGACCGTATCGCACGATGCCGACGGGACGCCGGGCCGGCCGATAGGCGAAAGGCGGGCTCCGTCGAACGTTCCGATGCCGAGCAGCTCGGGCGACGGGGGTCCCTGGAGTCACAGTAGAGTCACTCTGTCTCAGTACTCAGAATCGTCTTCTCAAGTGTCTTCAAAACCGCGACTATAGAACACTTGCAGAGTACACGAAGTAGAACTGGCTCGCAGATCTCCGACCTCCGTGTCTAACTCGACACGCAGTGTCGTCTGTCGACGTTCGCCAGCCCGCTTTTTTGGTAAGATGTGCTGGGAGACCGCTGTTTAATGCTCTGTGGAAGTTATGCGGAAGGAAGGCGTCCCAATTTGGGAGAGGCGAGCGTCCATCCTAATTTGGGAGGGGCGAGCTCCCATCCTAATTAGGTATTCACCTTCCAGATGGGCGTCCTTTCGAACCTCTCGCTGAACGCGTCGAACTCGCCGCGTGGACAACGGACGATCAAGACCCGGGAGGCGATTCTGATGGCCCGAGTCGAAGAGGCCATGCGCAACGCGCCCTCGAACAAGCTGTACGACCTCTTCCAGCAGCGCTCCGGCGGGCGCGAGAAGGCCAAGTTGCTGAAGAATGGCACGGCGACTGTTTTTGTCGCCATCGACGAGAAGCTTATATCCGGCGGCTACGCGCCAGGCCCACACTCGACGAAGGACTCACAGTGGTGGTGCCAGTGCGTGCCACTGCCTGCGAACCGTGTGCCACCCAGTTCTGACGTTTCGACTGCTCTGCGTGCGCAGATTTGTGCGCTGGTCCGCCATCCAGTCCTTCCTCGAGCAGCGCATGCGCACGCGCGAGGATGAAGCCAATGATGACGGGATCCTCTTCTTCCACGTCGCCGCGTACGACATCGACGTTTACGTCATCGACCTCGAGACCATGGGCAACCTCCACCTGTTCGAGAACTACATGGTCCAGCTGCACAACAAGGACCACGACGCCTCGTTCATGAACTGGTCAACCAAAGTGCTCGACCACATCCTCGACCATCTGGACAAATGCATCGTCGACATGAAGTACACGGGCGATGCGATCTCGTACGAGGTCGCGACTGCGTTCCTCTTCATCCTCATGATGTCGAGCACCATCAAGACCAGCAAGAATGCGACGAAGATCAACATCATCCTGGACAAGCTCGCGATCACCCAGTCGTTCGACAAGGTCTTCGTTGACTCGAAATACCTCGGCGAGGGCAAGATCTTCACCAAAGAGACGATCGGCAAGGTCCTCAAAACGTTCGAGTTCGACAAGGGCTTCATGCACACCGCGATCCTGCAGCTTCAGGAGCAGGTCGGGGAGCTCAAGGAGGACGTCGTGGAGCTCAAGGATGAGGTGATTCTGCAGGGCGATGCCGTCGTCGCGCTCAAGGACCAGGTCGCCGGCATTGCCAAGGGCCAGGACGAGGCGACCGAGGGGCTCCAGGGGCTCCAGGGGCAGGTCAACGACGCGGTCGTGAAGGTCAACGACTCGGAGCAGAAGTACCTCACGATCGTAAAGTCGCTCGACCACCTCTGGGCATTCCTCCTTTCGATCCAAATGTCGCTCAACCGCCTCTGGGCAGTCCTTGGCCACATCTTCACGCTGCTCACGAAGAAGCAGGAGGCGCTCGAAAAGAAGCAGGTGGACAACGAGAAGCAGCAGACGGCCAAGGACAACTTCCTCGCGCGCAGCGTGAACCAAGTCTACGAGTGGTCGGCGCAGAACAACGTCAACATCGCCGCCCACATCAACGAGCTTCAAGCGTCGGTGGAGGATCAAGCGGCGGTGAATGAGAAGCTGGGCGACCGCATCACGGGCGTCGCGAACTCCAACCTCAAGAAGATGCTCGTCGTGAACGCGTCGAGCGCACTCGTGAGCGCCCGGGTCCTCAACCTCGAGACCACCGTCGCCCAGGTGAACCAGAAGGTTGACGAGAAAGTGGCGTAGCTCGCGGGCAGCTCAGCTCGGCGAGAGGAGGCACACACCGCAGAGCCATCCTCGTCGTCCTCGAGGTGCACCAGTGGCTTGTCGTACTTGCTGATCGCCTCGGCGATGCTCGCGAACACGCTGCTGTCGCCGCTGCTGCTGGTGCTGCGCTCGACTGGCACAGGCTTGAGTGGCGCTAGGCCTTCCATGTCATCGGCGGCGATCGCCAGTGCTGAGCTGTTGCGCCGCTGCGCGACGCGCTCCGTCGTTCTCTGCGGGGCGAACAGAGCGTTCATGCGGTCAGAGGCTGACTCGTCTCGATGACTCGTCTCGATGACTCGTCGCGTTCGCGCGGCGCAGGCAAGAGTGTGGGGGGCATGGGTCTGGCTGGACTGTTACAGCACCGCGGGCGGCCAAGCACATGATTTCGTGGCGAGTAAGCGACTCACATAATGTGCAGACAGTGTGGTCTCGAGTGGGGGACCAGTTCCGTGTAAGACCTGTGCAAGGCGTCTCCCGGCGGCGTGGTGTAGGGTGTGAAAAGCGAAAGGCCGTGCATGCTGCCGAGAATTGAGTAACACAGTGTAAGCAACGTAGTATATACAACATACACAACGTGACATCGCCGACCCGCCCATGTTGAGCTCGCGTCCTTAAGAAGGCAACCACGCCCGCGTGGGCACGCCTCCCTAACGATGCAGAGGAGGGAGGCGACCACGCCGGCGTGGGCACGCCTCCCTAACGATGCAGAGGGACGTCAGAACCGGGGAGCTGCATGAGCCTCGCGATCTCCAAGCATGGGCATGTGTACCGAGACCGCCCCGGCCGCATACACATGCAGCTCGGCTCGCGCGACAACCGTACAGCCACATCCCCTTTCGAGCTCGCGTCCTTAGGGAGGCGACC
>Ga0210244_102315_pt1 | contig 12168 bp, 7 predicted proteins | sample ChrtobMetaP3_0mM_FD_155473 | JGI IMG/M metagenome (GOLD analysis project Ga0210244, IMG submission 155473) | Chrysochromulina tobin associated microbial communities from unialgal haptophyte culture, Seattle, Washington, United States - P3_0mM | ecosystem: Host-associated > Algae > Haptophytes >...
GGGGGGGGGCGGACGCGGAATAGTCAGCGCTCCTGTGAAGTGCTGCACTGGCCACTGCTGCTAGCTTAGGGGGGGGGGGCAAATCGCTTTGCAATTTGTGCCCAGATACTACTGTAAGGCGCTGCTTGCGCTAACCTTTTTTCAGCATCATGGACCCTGCAAGTTGACTTGACTTGACTTGACATGACTTTGCAAGTTAGGAAATTCGTTCCAAGCTCGCTTTCGGGAATCAGCGCTCGCTCGCTTTCGTTGCGGCCTGCGAGCGAGCCTTGGAAAGCCTCCTTCTCAAGCCACCGATGTCGACGGCCCATGACGATGCGGTCGACCGCGCCGGCGCGCCGACCGAGGCGCTTGCTCTCCCAACGGCCGAGCCGACCAAGGCGCTTTTGGCCAAAATGTTCGAAACGATCGAGAACATCGGGAAGGCAGAGGACCACTTGCAGCGCAAGATCGACGCGGAGTTGGCCACCGCGGAGAAGTTCGACGCGGCGGGCGAGGAACGGGAGGCGCTGCAGTGTCTCGAGAAGAAGAAGATGTATGAGCGACAGTTGGCATGCCTCGGGACGTCGAAGATGAACCTCGAGACCCAGAAGTTGACCATGGAGTCGATGAAAATGTACGAGGAGGTCCTTGATGCGCAGAGAGTGGCGGCGAAGGCAATGCAGAAGCAGATAAAGGAGATGGGCGACCGCGCCGGCGCGCCGACCGAGGCGCTTGCTCTCCCAACGGTCGAGCCGACCAAGGCGCTTTTGGCCAAAATGTTCGAAACGATCGAGAACATCGGGAAGGCAGAGGACCACGTGCAGCGCAAGATCGACGCGGAGTTGGCCACCGCGGAGAAGTTCGACGCGGCGGGCGAGGAACGGGAGGCGCTGCAGTGTCTCGAGAAGAGGGAGATGTATGAGCAACAGTTGATGACCCTCGGGACGTCGAAGATGAACCTCGATCGCCAGAAGTTGACCATGGAGTCGATGAAAATGAACGCGGAGATCCTTGACGCGAGTAGAGTGGCGGCGAAGTCAATACAGATGCAGATAAAGCAGATGGGCGGCGTGGACAAAGTGGAGGAGCTAATGGACGAGGTGGAGGATGTGCGTACACGCGGAGTGAGCATATTATCCGAACTGATATCCGGAATGATATCCGAACTGATCATGCTGGATGGCGAGCTGCAGTGTCTCGAGAAGAAGGAGAAGTATGAGCAGCGGTTGACGACCCTCGGGACGTCGAAGAACATGTTTCTCGAGTACCATAAGATGATACTCGAGAAACATGCAGTCCTTGAACATGAACTTAATGACTTTGCCGCACTGAGAGAGGCGAAGAAGGCAAAGCAGAAGCAGGTAAAGACGATTGGCGGCGTGGACAAAGTGGAGGAGCTAATGGACGAGTTGGAGGATCTGCGTACGCTGACATCTGAGGTGAAATCCGAGCTGACATCCGACCTGATGCTGTATGGCATCGACGCGGACGCTGAAGATGACGAACTCCTCGCCGAGTTAGTTAGCCTCATGGAGGAAGAGCTCGCAGCCGATTTGTCTAAGGTCAACCTGGGGATCATTGACGCGCAGAGAGTGGCGGCGAAGGCAATGCAGGAGCAGGTAAAGCAGGTGGGCGGCGTGGACAAAGTGGAGGAGCTAATGGACGAGGTGGAGGATGCGCAGACGGACGCGCGGGAGATTCAGGAAGCGATGGGCCGCCAGCTGGAGGTGCCAGGCGTCGGGGACGGCCGAGCGGTCGAAATGCCCTCCGCGCAGAAGCGCGGCGGCAAGGCAGGATTCCTCGAGCAGCTGCGCAAGCGCATCATGGGTGTCGCCCGGTCCATGATGCGCTTGCGGCAAGTCATCCCGCTGAAGATGGGTGCCTGCTGGTCAGTCGTGCCGAACAAGGCGGCGCGCAATCCGGCGAAGGAGGTGATGGCCAAATTGAACGAAATCATCGAGAACATCGGGAAGAAAGAGGACCACTTGCAGCGCAAGATCGACGCGGAGTTGGCCACCGCGAAGAAGTTCCACGCGGCGGGCAAGAAACGGGAGGCGCTGCAGTGTCTCAAGAAAAGGAAGATGTATGAGCAACAGTTGATGACCCTCGGGACGTCGAAGATGAACCTCGAGACCCAGAAGTTGACCATGGAGTCGATGAAAATGAACGCGGAGATCCTTGACGCGCAGAGAGTAGCGGCGAAGTCAATGCAGGAGGAGGTAAAGCAGATGGGCGGCGTGGACAAAGTGGAGGAGCTAAGGGACGGATTGGAGGAGGTGCATACGGACGCGCGGGAGATTGGTGATGCGACGAACCGCGAGGTGGAAGGCATCGAGGCGGACGATGACGAACATTTCGCCGATTCGTCTAAGGTCGAGCTTGGCCTTGGCCGAGCGGTCGAAATGCCCTCCGCGCCCATCAGCTTACCCGCCGCGGGTACGAAGAAGATAATGACGGAGGAGGAGCGCGAGCTCGCCGAGCTCGAGGCGTCCATGGCCGGATGAACGCGCTGTGCTCAGCCGCGGTGTTCAGCCGCGGGCCGGGTCGATAGCACGGAGGCGGCGGCGGCGGCGGCGGCGGCGGCGGCGGTGACTGCGTTCATGGCGTGAGCGACGGTGCGGCGCGCAGCTCGAGGCAGTGTAAATAAAGAGAGGGGCAGATGTTGCAGCATGCTAGGGAGTAATACGGGGCTGCGCGGGAGGAGGTGCGGCAGCGCTGGCGTCTGGCGCCGTGCCGCGCCGGGTCGGTGCTGGGTGGGGGGAGTGGCCCGGTCACGCGGGCGCGCGCACTGCGCGCGCGCGTCGGACCGGCAAGCTTTGTGGCTTCCAATGTGTGGTTCTATGCTCCTCCAATGTGTGGTTCTATCATGGGTTCTATGCTCCTATCGGTATCGCTACCCTAAACGTGTGCGGTCGCCCCAAAGGGACAGAGTCACGGACGGGGTAGCTTCCGAGCTCTTAGTAGCGTTGCCTAGGAGCGACGAAGGCGCGCCAGGGCGCGCAGGGGCCAGGCCGCCCACGCATGACCCGCCTGTGGAGCTGTAGCGTAGGAGCTGAAGGTGAAGCTCCGTGGAGGGCGGAGATTCGTCATTCGAGACGCGCGGAGCTCGGCCTCGATGCAGGCACATCCTGTTATGCAGCTGTAATCTTCGACTCGTCGTTATGGGGCGTTCTCTTTATTTTGCGCGGCCGCACACAGACACACGATCTGATCAGCCACACAGCCCAGTCTTTCGGTGTACTTACTTTCAACTGTACCGCCCCGCGTTCCCGCGTTACTTTCCCGCAAATTGGCAATTATGGCATATCGTGACTGGCGTACTGTGGAGTTTGGGCTGTCGCAAATCAGGTCTTGGAGGGTCGAGTGGCCATCCCTCTAGCTATCTCGGCACGTCGTCCCGCTGCTGGCCGTCCTCGCGCGTGTGTCGCGAGTCGTCCCAACCGTCGTGCCATGCGGTGCGCCAACTGTTGCTTTCGAGTGGGTCACGCCAGTGACCTTTGTCGAGGCCGTTGTTGCCCTGCCCAAGCATGCGATCAAGGTGCAGCTCGCGATGCTCCTCGAGGACCTCCAGCTCGTCGCGCGTACACCAGTGGATGCAGTCCGTCGGGCAGCTCTCCATGGCCTCCTCGATGGCGTCCACAACGTCGCTCCCCTGCTGCGCCACGCGTGCAGTGCCGTACTCCTCGTGCATCACAAAGGAGTGGCGCGCGATGGCGGCGCAGAATGTACACCCCACGCAGCGCAGCTCATCGACGAAGGCCATCTGTTGCCTCGTGCGATCAGCGTCGAGGAGTGGCGGGTAGAAGCCGTGGGCTTCATCGTGCGTCAGCAGGGCGCTGCTGTTGAGCTTGCCCGGGCCCTTACCGACGAGCAGGTGGCGCGTGCTAAAGTACGCTTCGTCGCCAGCGGGCACCAGCAAAGTGTCGAGCATGGCCTCCTTTTGCTGCGCGTCCTCGGTACAAAGGTGTTCGCGAGCAGACTTGGCCGCCGGCGAGACGTCAACATACAGCGCGACACACTCCTGATCAGCCGCGCACATGCGCGGCAGCCCCACGCGACGATGCGTGATCATGCGCGGCGACGCGTGCATAGCGACGGTGACCAAAGCTGCAGCCACGATCATGGCCCGTCCTGGCTGGACTGATGAAGAGCTGCCTCATGTCTTGATTGACGCGCGATGATTTTCGTCACGAGAGCGGCTGACAACTACCGAAGCGAACCACGGTTCAGAAGTCCCAGGAACGGCACAGTGCCGTATTCGGGACGGGCACCTGGGTTTTTGTATGAGCGCTTTGCCAAAAATGGGTTGTTTCGTCAACCAAACTTTTCGCAATGGGACTCGACGTCCGCCTGACCTTGACCACGCTGATCACCCTTGCCAGCGCCGCACACTTTGGTAGCAGCATTTCGACCGGTCGCTGCACGACCTCAGGTTGCACGTGCCAGCAGGTTTGGTCATTCGATTCGCAAACGATCACCGATTACTGCGGCAACCCCGGTAACGACCCTGGCGGCCCTTGGTGCTTCGTGGTGAGCGAGTCTTGCCAGGGTACTAACTGGGGAACCTGTGCGCCCGGGACGTGCGGCGGCTCCGGGCAGTTCTCGCAGTACACGTGCAGCAGCTGCATGGCCGCTGGCTCCTCCAATGCGTGGTGCGCCGCAGGCGCACTGTGCGCGACCGGTCCGATGAACAGTGCAACGCTGCTGCCTGGCGATGCGGTCCTCTGCCCGCACGATGCCTGGGTGAGGAGCAGCGGCTGCGTCACGCAGCCTTTTACCGACCCTTTCTATGAGACCAATGCCTGGGCACTCGATCTGATCAACGTTCGGCCCGTGTGGGCGGCGGGCTATACCGGCGCAGGCGTGACGATCAACATAGTCGACGACGGGCCCGATGAGACGCATGCGGACTTCGCGGGCAAGTATGATCCGTTGGCGTCATGCCCGGGCTCCACGGGCAGCAGAGGCGATCACGGGACCACGACGGCCGCGATCGCGCTCGCGGCCAGCAACGGTCAGTGCTCTCGTGGAGTCGCGTACGGCGCAACGCTGTCCAAGTGCCCGCTGAACGCCGCCGTCCAATCGCAGCTCATTGGCAGCCTGAGCCGCAACATGGTCTCCTCCAACTCGTGGGGGATCGACCCGTGCGTCGCCCTCGCGAACTCGGGGCGGCGCAAGCTCCGGCAGCGCCGCCTGCTATCGTGCCCCTTTGCAACCACCCCCGCTTCGGCCAACACGGTGAGCCCTTTTCCTAATGACCTCTAATGACCTCTAATGACCTTTGATTGCTCCCCTCAACAAGCGAGCCCTTGCTGCGCCCTAATGATCAGCTCATGGTGACCAGCTCCTCATGACCTCTAATGAACGCTAATGACCGCTAATGACCTCTGATTGCTCCCCTCATCAGGCGAGCCCCGCTGCCACGATGGCCTCTAATGAACGCTAATGACCGCTAATGACCTCTGATTGCTCCCCTCATCAGGCGAGCCCTTGCAGCGCCAGCGTGTGCGCCAGTGCCAGCTGGTCGGCGCCTTCGACCGAATGTGCGAATCAGATTCGGACGTACTGCCAGAATGGCGTCAACTATGATGCCGATCTTGAGTGCGCCTCGTGGACGCACCTCTGGATGACTTGTGCCTTCACCCACCTCCCCTGGTCGGACCTGCGGCTGCTGCAGCGCGGCGTCCTCGAGGGGCGCAGCGGGCGCGGCATTGTGTACGTCATCTCGTCGGGCAACGAGCACGGCAATGGCGAGGACGTCAACCATGAGCTCTTCCTGCAGACGCGATACACGATGACCGTCGGAGCGACCGACAAGCTCGGCCACCATGCATATTACTCGACGACGGGCTCGTCGCTCTTCATCTCCGCGCCGGGCGGTGACACGAGCGCGCACGCCAACAACTGGCACGTCGCGCGCAACTCGGCAGGAGGCGGCGGCTGCGTTGAGCAGGATCAAGGTACCTCGTACGCGTGCCCCGTCGTCTCCGGCGTCGTGGCGCTCATCCTCGAGGCCAATCCGCTGCTCACCTACCGCGACGTGCAGGGCATCCTCGCGGCGACGACGACAAAGAACAACCCCACCCACCCTCTCTGGACCACGAACGCGGCCGGCTTCATCCACAACATCAAGTACGGCTTCGGCATGGTCAATGCCGGCAATGCCGTCGCCGCCGCGCTGACTTGGACTCTTTTCGGAGCCGAGCGGCGCATCATTGCATCGTCGACGCAGCAGCGCACCGTCCCGCATGATGGCTCGACGCTCACGGCCTCCGTCGATGTCGGCGCTGAATCGGTTGCATGGGCGATCGAGTGGGTTGAAATCTACATCGATCTCGACCACTCGTCGCGCGGCGACTTGCAGCTCGAGCTCACCTCGCCCTCGGGCACACACTCCGTCCTGAACCCCGGACCGCGGCCCGAGACGTCCAACCCGCCGGTCGAGGGCTGCTCGGCCGCGGCCGACACGTGCGCGACGAGAGACAATGGAGTTTGCAACAACCCTTCAACTTGTGAGTGCGACTACAACGATTGCCTGGCGGCGAACTGGGTGGGCACGAACGGGCAGCCCTCGCTCTACCGGCCGCGCTTCAATTGGAAGATGACGAGCGTGCGTACTTGGGGTGAACGCCCGACCGGCAGGTGGACGCTTGCGATCCGTGATCGGCAGGTGCAGATCGGCACCAACCCACCCTCGACGCTCCGCGGCTGGAACCTCTTCATCTACGGCCACCACGGCACCGCCACCCGTTTGGCGAATAGCACGGGGCCCATATACAACTCCGTCAGCAGTCCGCCCCCGCCCCCCCCGCCGGCGATGAGCGTCGTCGCATTTGTTCTTGAGCTCGCCGGTGAGATCTCCTCATTCACCTCAGCCGTGCGGGAGCAGATGAAGAGCGCAATCGCGATCCGGGCAGGCGTCGACCCATCGGCGGTGACCGTGACTGTAACGTCGGGCAGCGTCATCGTCGCCGTGCGCATCCTGACGCCCACGGCGACGGCGGCATCAGTGCACTCGGCGATGGTTAGCGCGACGAGCACCCCGAACAGCGCGACCTCTATGTTCGCGAGCGTCAGTGGCTACAATGTGTACGTGCTCACGATCCGCACATCTCCCACAGTCGCGGCCTACACGCCGCCATCATCGCAGGATGACGTACAAGAGGAGGGCCTTGACGAGGGCATGATCATCGCGATCGCCGTTGGGGCCAGCGTGGGCGCTCTCCTCTTCGTCATCATCTTCTTCTACGGCATGTTCGTATATTCCAACTCCCTAAAGCCCGTGTTGAGTGCGGCCCACGCAGGCCGATTCGGAACCAGCCCCGACGGCCCTGGGGCCGGCTTCCAGATGGCGCAGGGGACGTGGCCCCAGGCCCCACCTCCTTATGGCGTTCCTGTCGCTGTGGGGAGAAGGGTACATGCACCACCACCTTTTGCAGTTTGAAGTGTGCGCCTTCAGGGAAGTTTCTCCAAGGGACCAGCAGTCGTGCCTGATGAAAAACACGTTCACACACGCATTCACACCAGCGCTGTTTTTCCTCCTGTCGAGGCGCCTGTGCGGCGCGCTGTGGTTCGTGGATGCTGCACCCGGATGCAGTCACTCCTGAGCTCGTATTCGAAGGTGCAGCTCGCGGGCGGCGCGGTTGCCTACGCAGTCGGCGTGGGTCTCGCGTATGAGCTAGCGCGGCCCGTCCCAAAGCTTCCTAACTGTTGCGAGCGATGTAAAACATTTGACAGCCTCGCGCCAAAGTACGACACTGAGATTGAGAAGGACGAGGCGACCTCTGGCATCATGGAGCTACGCAAGCACATCATCGCTCGCGCTCGCGGGCGCGTGCTCGAGGTTGCTGGCGGCACAGGCCGCAACCTCGACTTCTACGGCCACAGCGTCTCGGAGCTCCTCATCACAGATTGGTCGGAGCAGATGCTCCAGGTCGCCGCACGCAAGGTTGCGGCCAAGCGGGCGGAAGGCGGTGGCAGCAGCAGTGGCGGCAGCGGCGCGCTCTCCAAGGTGACGCTCGCCGTCACCGACGCGAGCGCGCTCGCGCTGCCATCAGCCGCCTACGACACGGTCGTCGACACGTTCGGCTTGTGCTCCTTCGAAGCCCCCGAGCGTGCGCTGCAGGAGATGGCGCGCTGCTGCAAGCCTGACGGCGAGATCCTGCTGCTCGAGCATGGCGTGAGCAGCTGGTCGGTGCTCGCGTGGTGGCAGCAGCACAGGCTCAACCGGCACGTCGTGCGCTGGGGCTGTTATTGGAACCGCGACATCCTAAAAATGGTCGAGGAGAGCGGGCTTCAGGTGCTCGAGGTGCAACGGAAGCACCTGGGCACGACCTACTATGTGCGCTGTCGGCCGCCAGCCGGTCCGGCCGTTGGCGTTGGTCCACAGCTGCAAGCGATTTTGTCATGACAATCGACGTCGTGCTACAGCGTCGGTCGTGCTACAGCTGCACGACGGACCTCCTGCAACCTGCATGCGTGATGCGTCGTTGCGGACAGCGAACTTCGTGTGACAGAAAACGTGTGAGTCGAGTTGTCTGACGGGACTTGTGCGAAGATGCTGTTTCCGATGACGATGCACGGTGTGGTGTCCCCATCTCGACAGCACAGCAGGTCGTCAGCCCCACACGACAGTCGCGAGGCGCGCGTTCTCCACTAGGACCGGGAACGGCTGTGTAGGAAAGTTTGCTTTTGGTGACCGGACCATACCTATACACGCACGCACCCGAGGGTTCGACGTATCTCCCCAAGCGATGGACGTGTACTACGGTACAGTATAGTCTGCAGTGGTGCACACTAACTAGACCCCCCTTAGTGAAAAACCCACAGCCTCGACGCCCCGCTTTCCCGACGGGGGGTGGGTTGGGAGGTTTCGTTTTTTTTGCCTGTGGCGGTGTTGGGCGTCGTGGCCACCCCTTTAGTGGGGGGCGGTCTGGGAACGGCTGTGTACGTCTGTAGGAACTAGAGCGTGGCGGCCGGCGCCCTCCGCCCGGCCCCCGCCCGCCGCCCCGGGCGGCCGTCGTCCGGCGGTCTCGCAGGAACATCACAATGTCCGAACGGGAACGGGGATCCGCGGGCGCGTACATCGTATTAGCCGCGACAGAACAGCGCATGGTAGAAAGTACAATAAACCACCGAAGTACCAGCGCCAGGCGGAATGCTTCGCGCACAGTCCAGATATTCGAAGCTGAGTGTGCTCAGACACGCTAAGCGCGCGCGGCGATGGCGTCGCGCGCAAAGCTAAGAGCACGCGCCGCCTGCATCTCCGTGAGGCGCCCCACAATCTGCAGCCCAAAGCGCGTCATCTCCTCGCGGTTGTCGGCGAGCACCGGCAATAGCGCACGCGCGCGCTGAAGTGACTGAGCACTGGGCGCGAGGTTCTGCAGCACGGCCGGGTTATTGGAGCGTGCGTTGGCGAGGGCGTCGACGCCGCCAACGTCCAGGTTGCCCAAGAAGAAGTCGGTCAGCTTGCGAATGGAGGCAACCACTTTCTGATCCTTCTCGGTGAGGGGCGGCGCGAGCGCTCGCAGCAGCGCTCGCGCGCCCGGCGGCGCGGGCAGCCGACTGAGCGCCGAGAAGGCGGGGGTGAGCGTGAGCTCCGTGAACGCCTCGCGCGAGAGCGCATCGGCCGCATTCACGACCTCGTCGAGCAAAAAGGTGCGGAACACCTCGCCTTCCCGGGAGAAGAAGAAAGTGAGAGCCTCCCGCGCGCGCGCCGCCTCCTCCGCGGCCGCGCCATCCGGGGTGAGGCGGTTGGGGTTGCTCGCGTCCGCAAGGAAGGCGGGCGGGGTCGCGATCGTCGCGGCGGCCCCACCACTGCTGCTGCTGCTGCTGCTGCTGCTGCTCAGGCTGCTGCTGGTGCTGCTGCCGCCGCTGCCGCTCTTGCTGCCGCTGGGGCTGCTGGTTGGAACGAGCGCGCGGGTGCCTTTCATGTCGCCCGCCGCACCGACGGAGACGCCGCCACGCATGCCATCGACCTTGAATGCAGAGCCGTCCCCCGTGTCGCGCACGGCGACGAACTTTTCGAGCGCCTGAAGCAGGTCGATCATCCGGTCGACGTCAAAGGTCTGCGACTTGCCGTAGACCATGTAGCGCAGCGCCGCGCGCAGCCGCGGCGAGTCGTCTGTGAGCAGGCGCTTCGAGATGTACGGGTAGGCCTCGTCCACGATGGCGAACTGCGGATTGCCCACGAGCGCGATGCCCTCGAGCACCGAGATGGCGCGGATGATGAGCGCAAAGTAGGGCGGGATGCGGAACGGGAACTTGAACGTGATCTCGGCGAGATCGGCGGCGAGCTCCTGGAAATTGATCGACTTGGCGCCGCCGCCCGCGAGGGCCGCATCGAAGACGCGCGCGAGCGCGGGCACGATAGGCCTCGTGTCGACGCCCTTGGGGATGAACTCGAGGTTGACGAAATCCTCGCCGATGTACTCGTAGTCGCGGTTGATCAGGTGCGCGATCGCCTCGATCATGCCGTACTTTTGGTTGTCGGTCACCTCGGTCATCAGGCCGAAATCGAGGATCACGAGCTCGCCTTCGGCCGTGCGCAGCATGTTGCCGGGGTGTGGATCCGCGTGGAAAAAGCCGGTGTCGAGGAGCTGCGTGAGGTACGTGACCACGCCCAGGTTGACCAGCTCGCCCACGTCGTCGGCCTGGCTCTGGGAGAGCTTCTCGCCAGTCACCCACTGCGCCGTGTGCACGCGGCGCGAGGTGAACTCCGGGTAGTTCTTCGGGATCACCACACGCGGGATCTTGCGCATGTCCTGGGCGACGCGGATGCCGTTGGCGCACTCGCGCTCATAGTCGAGCTCCTGGTAGAAGCGCGCTGCGAACTCGTCGAGCAGATCGACCACGTCCAACCGCTGCGAGATCGGCGTGTTGCGCAGCGCGAGCCCGAGAAGCCGCGCGAGGTGCAGGTCGAGTGAGACTGTCTCGAGTACAAAGGGGCGCTGCACCTTGACGGCGACCTCCTCGCCAGTCGCACGCAGCGTCGCTCGGTACACCTGGCCAAGCGACGCCGCCGCCACGGGCTCGGCCGTGATCTTCGAGTAGATCTCGGCCACATCAGCCACGTCGAGGTCGTCGCGCACCGTTTGCATCGCGAGCCCCGAGTCGAAGGGCGGTACCTTGTCGCAGAGCTGCTGCAGCTGGACCATGGCCTTGGGCGAGAGGATGTCGGGCCGGATCGAGAGCGCCTGACCCAGCTTGATGAAGAAGGGGCCCAACGAGACGAGCACGCCGCGCAGACGCGCGACCGCCTGCACCTCGGCCTCGGAGCCGGGCGTGAGCTGGCCGCGCAGCGCCTCGAAGGCGACGGAGGCGAGCCAACCGCCGCTCACGCTCAGGACCTGCAGCACGCGCGTGATCACCGCACCCGGCCGCTTGGCAAAGTAGGCCGAGAGCGCGGGCGGGTCGTAATCGAGCGGCAGCGAATCGCCGAGCGAGCGCATCTCAACCACGCTCATGGTGCTGCCGCTCGCGGCGAAGTCGTCGTCGTTGATGTTGGTGCCCCGCAGCGCCTGCATGAGAGCTGCCGTCGACTCATCTTTCTCCATTTCGGCACGCATGTCACGCATCTGGGAGGAGAGCGAGGAGATGGAGCTGGCGGCGGTCGAGGAGGTGCGGGGTGGCGGAGGCGCGACTTGCATGCGGATGGTGCGGACACGGGCATGGGCGACATGATGTGGACCAGCTTTGGGGACTGGCTGCTGATGGGCAAGGGCCAGCGCAGCGGCCAGTGCGGGGAGTGTGATAGATAGAAGGGTAAGACGGATAGCGGCGAGCAGCATGGCAGAATCTTCTGCTTTTCCGGGTATTTTCCGTTTATTCACCCCCCCCCTTCGCTAGTCTTTCTACCCCCCCCTCCCCCTCGCACGAGCGCTGTGAGTGGCTCGATGGCGCCCGCCGCGGCGATTGACGCCTTGCGTGATGGCGTCATCGCCGGCCGCCAGATTCGCCTAGGGCTAAGGTTGAGCCCTGGCCTCGACAACTCGACAGGAAACTCGACAGCTCCTTGACAGGATACTCGACAGCTACTCGACAGGATAGCTCGACAGCTACTCGACAGACCTCGACAGACCTTGACAGACACCCCCCTGACTGCATGTGCCTGGGCGTCAAGCTGTCAAGCTCGACAGCTCGACAGACCTCGACAGACCTCGACACGAGGTTAACGAGGTAACACGA
>Ga0210244_102327_pt1 | contig 12119 bp, 7 predicted proteins | sample ChrtobMetaP3_0mM_FD_155473 | JGI IMG/M metagenome (GOLD analysis project Ga0210244, IMG submission 155473) | Chrysochromulina tobin associated microbial communities from unialgal haptophyte culture, Seattle, Washington, United States - P3_0mM | ecosystem: Host-associated > Algae > Haptophytes >...
GGGGGGGCGGTACACTACTCATACCGGGACCAGAGATAACCATGGGACCGTTACGGGACCACGGACCAGGCGACCAGCGGCAGTGCCGATGAGTAGCCGAGAGTCCTCCAGACCGCGGACAGGGACGCAGGGGAGTGCGGAACCCGAGAGGCGGGACCAGAGTGCGCAGTGGTGGATGGGCGAGGTCTTGTTTTCCTTAGCGCTACAACCTGAGTTGTGTGTATGTTCACAGTCCGAAGTCTGATTCACAGAGGTGCGGCTTTCTGATTGTGCGCTTCGCGGCGAAGAGACTAGAGGACGACATCCTCGAAAGCGGTTGCATGGAGGGCGGCGTCAGGTTCCGCGTCAGGTTCGGCGCGGCTCCGACGGAGACTGGGGAGACTTCGGCCCAGCCCGGAAAGACACACCTACGAAGTCCACGGCTCCTCTGGTCCCGCGTATCGAAGACGGTGAGGCTGCAGCTGGCCGTGTCCAACTGCTTTGCCAAGGCGATCGACGCTGCGCTTTGCGATGGCCATCAGCAGCACGCCGGATATTTGCACAAGCTCAAAGTCGGGGTCTTGACCCGAGCCCAAGTAGCGAGGGTGGTCGGAGACAAGCGGATCGAGACGACGCAAGAGGAGCTCCGCGCCAAAATAGCCGCAGGGCGCGTTGTGGTGCAAGCCTCCTCCGAGGCCGAGCTCAACGCTGTGGAATTCTGGCAGCAGGGAGACGTGGACCTCTCAACTGCGGAGAACTTGAAGGTGCGCCACCACCTCAAGTCTGACGAGAGCGTGCGTGCGGCACTGCACGCGTGGTGGGCGGCGGTTAAAGCGAACGGGCTCCTCACGGAAGACGCGGCAGAGCCCGTGCTCCGGCGAGAGGGGTACGAGATCATCTTCCTTCGATTCCACAAGCTCCTCCTTGACACGTGGAATTACGACGAGGCGAAGGCGACGGTCGCGGAGGATTGGATAGAGGACCTCGGCGACAGCGAGAGGAGCGGTGGCATGCCGCAGGAAGTCTTCTTCGCAAGTCTCTTCGAGCTAGCTGACCTGTGGACACCGATCATCGACGCTGCCGTATACGCCGAGTTTCTGCGTCGCCTGCTGGCGAGCTGCTTCGAAGCGGGCGGCAAGCTCTGCTCGCTCGACTCGGTCACATTCGACCCGGCCCTCACGTCAGATAAGTCCGAGCGCAAATCTCGGAAGTCCAAGAGCCGCCGCGCCAAGCGCCACGCCCAAGCGGTGGAGCGCCAAAAGGCAGCCACGCGGATCCAGGCTCATGGACGGCGGAAATTCGGGGCGCGTAAGGTCGAAAAGCGAAGGAAGGCCGCGAAGCTCATCACGGCCCGCGCCCGCGCCGGCATCCAAGGGCGCAGGGTGCGAAGGGAGCTGCCTCCTAAAGAAAAGTCACAGTCACATGAGGACGAAAGGCTGCCCATGGTGGCCGTCACCAAGCGTCTCCCCCGTATGCCTGCAGTCTCGCCGAGGCCGTATCAGGAGCGAGACACCTGGTACATGCGGCCCTCGCATGCACACGAAGTCGACTTACAAGCGCCGTTCAAAGCCACCACCCGCCAGAGGATAATACGGCACCAGCGAGCCGCCATGCTCCATGGCCAAGGGGCAGCGAAACCAGTGCTGAGTGCCAAGGCTCCTCATCTGCTAACTCACATGGTGCCTCATCTGGGCCTCAAAACGATGGCGCCGCCGTCATCTTTGCCGCCTCTCCCTGTGCTCCCGAGCCCTCGGCGGTTTGCCGTCGACATGGAGAGGGATTGGGAGGCGATCCTTGGTGACTTCGAAGACCGTATGCGTCTTCACGCTGCCCGCGCCCTCTAGTCCGAGCGTAGGACCAAATTCCAGTTTCTACTTCTACGAGAATACAAAGTCTCAGAACTTAGTTCGTATGCGTGTCGATACGTTGAACTACACACAGTGCGACTCTGAGCCCTCGGGCCCGACCCGCTGCGCGATCGGATCGTTGCTGCTTGCGCGGCGCGGCCCTCACTGAAAGCAGTAGGGTACGCGGATCATCACCTGGGGGGGCGCACCGACCGCCTGCCCAGGTGTAGACGACCTCGTCTGCTCACTCGAGCGGGCGAGGAGCGTCATGAGCTGATGGAGAGTGTGTTCCTCCTGTCGTAGCTGCGTGCGCATCACCCCTCGTAGCTCTGTCGCACCGGCCCCCGCGTGGTCGAGCCGTCGAACCTCGAGCCGAACCAGCCAGAAGCAGCACGCGGCGAGCTCGGCGGCGAAGGACCACCCTTGGAGAGCGAACTGGTCCCACGCCCACAGCATCGCGTTCACAGGCAGGGCGCCCACGAAGCCATGCAGCAGCCACTCTTCGTCAATCACCTTCTGCAATTCGGTCCGAGGCGCCTGCACGCCATACTCGATGGCCCTCGCGCGCCGATGCACGTCAGCCAGGTCCTCCCGAGCGCAGATGGCATGCAGGTGCTTGAGAAGGCGCGGCCAGCGCTGCTCAAGCAAGGCCTGCACGCCCTTCTCTGGATGCTGCGCCGCGCGCCGCGACTCGGCGACGCCGAAGGAATGGGCACGTAGCAGCATCGCCACGGAGGGGGGCTCGAGAGGGCGCTGTACCGGCGCGAGCTTTGGGGGCGGCCGGGGGCGATCGGCGAGCGGCTGCCCCTTGTGGGGATGCTCCGGGGCGGGGACGCCGAGGGCGATGGCGATGGCGAGCGAGCCCAACGATATGGGGACAGCGGCGGAGCACTCATGAGCTTGCAGCAGGAGCGCGCACGCTCGACCTTCCGTCTCCTCACGTATGGCGTCGGAGCTGCTGCGGCTGCTGAGCGACGCCGAGGTGCCGCTGCTGCCGCTCAACAAAGCCGGCGAGGTGGCGCTCACGACGACGCCTGTGCCCACGACGGCGCGGGCGGGCTCGTCAAACATCGCCAGGCCGCGCGCGAGCATCCTCATCGGGAGGTCCGTCGAGGCTTCGAGCTTCACAGCCATCTCGGCGGTGTTCACAGCCATCTCGGCGGTGGAGAGGGCTCTCGAGTGACCCGAGCTCGTGTGGCCCGCCGCGAGCGCCGCGAGCGTCGAGCCGCGCAATCGGTGCTCGCAGTGCTCGAGCTCGGTGGGCAAGAGCAGCGTCGTCTGCCACACCTGGGCGCGCAGCGATGAGGGCAGCTCGATGCCGCTGATCGACAAGAGCTTGCTCTTGAACGAGGGTACCTGATGAGGGAGGCAATCAAGGGAGGCAATCAAGGGAGGCAATCAAGGGAGGCAATCAAGGGGTGCCAGATGAGGGAGGCCATCATGTGAATCAGGTGCGATCAGGATCACACGCAGGTGAAATCACCGCAGCGAGACCAGCAGCCACCGCCTCGCCGATCAGCCCCTTGAGGGTGTGGAAGGTCGTCTTCATCTCAGTGCCTCGCCGAATCATCCCATCAGCTGCAGTCGCTGTAGCTGCAGTCGCTGCAGTCGCTGCAGTTGCTGTCAAGAAGCCCAGTGCCGCCGCCTCCGCCGCCTCCGCCTGCTGCTGCTGCTGCTGCGCGAGGACCCTGGTTCGGGCCTCCTGCCAGAGAGCCCGCTGGACGACGAGCTTCACATGCGCCTCGAACAGTAGCCGTTGGGATGAAAGGGGCGCGGCGCCGGCTGTGCCGGCCGTGCCGGCCGCATCAGTGGATGTTGTGTCCGGAGGGACCGCCTGCTCGAAGTACTCGTTGCCCACCTGCAAACAGGTGCAATCAAGTGCAATCAAGTGCAATCAAGTACTGAACGCCGCCCTGCAATCGGAGGCCATCGAAGGCTACAAACCATCCGAGCCTAATTTGGGTGCAATCAAGCGCAATCACCTTGAGCCTAATTTGGGTGCAATCAAGCGCAATCACCTTGAGCCTAATTTGGGTGCAATCCAGTGCAATCAATCGCAATCACCTTGATGAAGCTGTCGACCTTGAGGTCCTTGAGCCTCATCTGAGTGAGCTCTTCTCGTGTGAACGTCTGCTTGGCCTTAAGCGCCGTCGCGAGCACTTCGCACACAAGCTCCTTCCCCTTTCCGGGCTTGCGCTTGCCAACCTGTGGAAACAGGGGTTCGAAGGCGATCAGGGATGCACTCAAGTGCAATCAAGTACCCAATGCCCACCTGTGGAACCAGAGGCATTCGAATGGCGATTATGGGCGCTCCGGGGCGCACTCAAGAGGCGATTCAAATGCAATCAGATGCCATCAAGAGGCCATCAAGAGGCAATTCAAATGCAATCAGATGCCATCAAGAGGCCATCAAGAGGCCATCAAGAGGCCATCAAGAGGCCATCAAGAGGCAATTCAAATGCAATCAGATGCCATCAAGAGGCCATCAAGAGGCCATCAAGAGGCCATCAAGAGGCCATCAAGAGGCCATCAAGAGGCCATCAAGAGGCCATCAAGAGGCCATCACACCTTCTTCCACTTTGAGCCGATGGCCGGCTTGGCCGCTATGGCCGCCGCCTGAGCCTCGGCCTCCTCCGCGGTCAGCTCGGGTGGGTCAATCATCTGCAACACAGTGAGCATCTTCACGGCCGACTTGCTCACGACGGCGCGTCGGACCACCGGCTCCAGATTCTCTAACACCTGCCTCGAGGAGGCAATTAGAGGGCAATTAGTGGCAAATAGAGGCAATCAGGACACTCAGAGGTCATCAGGGCAATAAGAGGCAAACAGGAGCTGCAGGTTCTCCATCACCTCAGGATGTCGGCGCACGTGCACGAACCGCCTCTTACTCAGCCGCTGCCCAATGGCCAACAAGTTGCCCTCGATAGTCTGAAACTCTCCACGCAGCTTCGGGTCCACATTGAGGTCGACGGCCGTCTCTGCTGCCTTCTTGCCCGACTTGGCCTGCACGTTGCCCGACTTTGCCGGCACAGCCATCTCTGCCGCCTTCTTGGCGCGCGCCGCATCGGCCTCCTCGAGGCCCTTGAGGTAAGCCTCAGGCATCTTGGATAACCATCCGGGCGCAAAGGCCGCACGCTCTACATCAACAGCTCGCTGGTAACCAGTGACGATGCTCACCCATAGCCTATCCTTGCGGCTCTGCTCGATCGTGAGCGCAGCATTGGGCGCGCCGTCGTGGTGCTTCACGTGCTTGAGCGGCTTGAGCTGATCTTTGTCCTCGTCGTCCTTGTCGTCTTCGTCGTCGTCGTCGTCGTCGTCGTCGTCGTCATCGTCGTCGTCGTCATCGTCGTCATCGTCGTCATCATCGTCCTCATCGTCCTCATCCTCATCCTCATCCTCGTCATCGTCATCGTCGTCATCGTCGTCGTCCTCGTCGTCCTCCTCCTCGTCGTCGTCGTCGTCGTCATCGTCATCGTCGTCGTCGTCGTCGTCATCATCGTCGTCATCGTCGTCATCGTCGTCATCCGTATCGTCCTTGTTCTTCTTCTTTCCTTTGGCCTCGGCCTTGGCTGCCTTCGTCTCAGCCTTTGCCTTGGCCCGTTCGGCCCGCGCCTTGCGCTCCTCGTCCGCCTTGGCCTGCCCCCGCTCGCGCTCCTCCTCTCGTGCGATCGCTGCCAGCTTGAGCTGCGCCTTTAAGTTCTTGGCACCCTGGCTCTTGAGCCTGTTCTTCGTACGGTGGACGCTCAACGCGAGCACTGCCATATTCTCCAACGTCTGACGATGCCGAGAAAGGCGCTTGGCCTGCTCTGCCAGAATCGCCTTCGCGCCGTCCGCCGCTGGCTTGAGCAACTCCTCGGCAGACATCTCGCCTGGCGCCTTCGCGCACCACTTTGGGTGCTCCTCGGCGAGGATGGCGGCCAGTCGCTCAAGCATCTCCACCTCCACCAGGTTCCATGGCGTATTTGGCAGCGCCGTCTCCTGGATGGCACTCGTGATCCACGCCGCCATTGTCCAACGTTGGCGCGGACGGGATGCGTGAACGAACTCGTGAACGTGTGAATGGAAGGGTACCGGTACGGCGGTCCGGGGTTGGCGTAGCATTGGGAGGGCAGCAGGATTACATGTAGGTGTTGAGGCAAGTTGAGGCGGGGCGTGGGCCTTCAACAGAGGAATAGATTCGGGGTGTAACTTAATTAATGCCCTTTGGGCTCCACCGTATGCCGCCCCGGGTGGTCCTCTGATACCTCTGCTGATACTATTTCACACTTAGTTGAAGGTACTGCGTCATCTTGCGAACTTGACTGCAACAGCCTGCAACTAGCCTGCAACGTGGCACTCCATCGTGCGTTGTAAGCGTGATGTGCGCACTTGTGTGCGCATGCGTTCGGAGTCGGGATACATCATACATGTAACAGGGTCATACTGAATCCTTACGCGTTAGGGACTCCTCACGCGTTATATGAGAGCTGCAGCGCGCGGCGCGCGCGCGCGCGCGCTCAGCGCAGCGCCGCTCGGGTCAGTATTGTATGGTAGCGATTTCTGTACAGTACCGGTACCGGCACTGTACTGTTCAGAACATGAAACACATTGCTGGTCCTTCTTGTGCTGGAACGTAAGCGAGCCAACCCAGTGGCCGCACGCTTGCGATCGACTTCGCGCGCCTCATCGCGCGCCACCCGCCTGCCCGCCTTCCTACGCAGGCTACATCCTCGCTGACACTACAAGACACCAAACCCGAGAGCCTCGAGATCATGCTGCGCCTTCTGATCGTCGCATTACCACTCGTCGTCGCCTTGCCGGCGGCGTTCGACGAGCAGGAGGCCAACGCCTTTCAGTTCGAGGTGCAAAATTCGCTTCAGTTCGAGGTGCAATCTCTGCCCGAGTCCCGCCCTCTTCTCCCAGCCGCGCCACAAGAGACAACACAACAGCCCCTCCACTCCACTCCGCGCACGCACAACACCCACGCGCACACATCACCATGCACGCGCCGCGGCGCTAGAGCACGGGCAAGACGGCCCACCCCGCGATCAACCTCGTCACCAACCTCTTCGAGCCCAGGGACACCAACCCTTCGCACGCAGGTGTGCCCCCCGGCCCGGCCGGCAGCAACGCATGCAGCGCGCGCAGCTTTCGGTCGGCCCTGCCGCTGCGCGCGGGCGCGCAAGACCGGCGCACATGCTGCAGGTGCACGCGCGCGCGCGCGCGCCGTCCGCTGCCGCGCCTGCCCCCCAACTTACGAGCCCGCCGAGAGGCGCGCCAGCCTCCGCGCGACACAATTTGCGCTCGCCATCGGCACTTGCTAGCGCGCCTCCTCGCCTGTTTTGCTGACGGCTTGCGCGTTGCTCCCCCGGTGCAGGCAGCCGCAGCTGCGAGCGGTCGGGCTCGACGGCCACCGCGCCCTTGAAATCTGCGCCACGACCGGCAGGCGCGACGTCGACACCACGGTCACGATGATCCGGCTGCCGTCACGCCCGCGGGCTCTGCCGCTTGGCCCAGGCGGCGCATGTGCCTGTGAGCCGGGCGCGGTCGTCCTCGAGGGAGCGGCCCCGTCGGCGCACTGCTCGACCCGCTCGCCATCGAGAACGGCCCCGTCGACTCCGTCCTGGTCATCGGCGCCATGACAGCCACAGCAAGCACCACCGCGGCCTCCACGCCGGCGCCGCCTCTCGGCACGGGTCCACCACATCACCGCCTCCCGCACGACGCCAGCCCACTCACCCGTGTAGCACTCACCTGCATCTACACCGCACACACCATTGCCTGCCACTCGCACAGCCCGCTTCCACTCCAACGCCCGTGCCCCAGCTGACACGTTTCTCGTGCCTGCGCGCAGCCCTCGCAAGACAAGACCTTCTGGCCGGCCGCTCGACGAAGTCGCTCTCCAATGAAGTGCGCGAAGATGCACCCGACGCTCGACGATATCCAGACAATGCTGATGGTCTCCATCATCAGGTACCTGGGCGGGCTGCTTGATGCCTTCAAGGCAAAGAGCAACGTCAACATCGCGGAGGTGGCGCACGAGACGGCTCCGGGTTCCATGCCGTTCTCGGAGGTAATCTCGGAGGTAATCTCGGAGGTGGCGCACGAGACGGCTCCGGGTCCCATGCCGTACGCGCGCTCGTCCACGACGGGTGCCAACCTTGTCGCGACGGCCGCGGCCATTCTTCCCGGCCTGCTGGCGATGCTCGGTCTGCTCTGTGTGGTTCTGTACGGTGCCGTCCAGGCGTTTGCGGCGCACCTTGGCGCCTCGGTCCTCGTCACTATGCACGGGCCGCCGCCGCCCTCTCCCTCGTGCCGACCCTCTGCTCGGCGCGGCTCTGCGGGCCGCTTTGGGTCCGCACCTCAGCTCGCCCGCATCCTCCTCCTCGCCCTGATGGTGGGCTTCGCCAGCGCGCAGGCCTGCACGGAGATGTGCATTGAAGCCTCAAATGGCATCTGCAACGACGGTGGACCCGGATCCGAGTTTTCGTACTGCACCTACGGCACCGACTGCACCGACTGCGGCCCTCGAGTGTTGCCGCCTTATCCACCAGGCATGGCACCGCCGCCGCGTCCACCTGCGCTCCCACCGCCGCCACCGCCACCTTGGGGCCCCCCGCTGCCCCCGCCCTCGCCGCCCTTGCCACCCGCACGCCCACCAGCACCGCCAGCACAGCCGCCCAGACCGGCTCTGCCCGGCTGGGCTCTCGAGGCAACCCAAGGTCGACGGCAGTACCCTCCCCCCCGGGACTATGTGCGGGACCTCCAGCCTGGCGGCCGCCCGACAGCGTTCGCACCGCCCAATTGCTCGGCACCGGGGCAAGTGGGCTGTGTCGCCATGCCCAGGCCCGCGCGTGCGAAGCCCGCACCGGGAGCCCGAGCGGCGCTCTTGCCGCCAGCGTGCTCCTCTTTGAGCAATGAGACCGGATGCCTGCGCCTGCCCAAGCCCATGGCGAGAACGGGGAACGAACCACTGGGCACCACTGGGGCAGTGCTTCAGTTTGCGGAACGCGTCCTACCCGGCGGCAGCGCGAACACGTACTCGATCGCGGCGGCGGACGTCGACGGCGACGGCGACCTCGACGTGCTGCTTGGGAACAGTGGCAGTCCCAGCCGAGTGCTGCTCAACGCGGGCGGCGGCAGCTTCCCGACGAGCATCGAGCTGCCCGGCGGCAGCGCGTCCACGTACTCGATCGCGGCGGCGGACGTCGACGGCGACGGCGACCTCGACGTGCTGCTTGGGATCTATGGCAGTCCCAGCCGAGTGCTGCTCAACGCAGGCGACGGCACCTTCCCGACGAGCATCGAGCTGCCCGGCGGCAGCGCGAACACGCACTCGATCGCGGCGGCGGACGTCGACGGCGACGGCGACCTCGACGTGCTCCTTGGGAACGAGGGCAGTCCCAGCCGAGTGCTGCTCAACGCGGGCGGCGGCAGCTTCCCGACGAGCATCGAGCTGCCCGGCGGCGTCGCGTACACGTACTCGATCGCGGCGGCGGACGTTGACGGCGACGGCGACCTCGACGTGCTGCTTGGGCACAATGGCAGTCCCTGCCGAGTGCTGCTCAACGCGGGCGGCGGCAGCTTCCCGACGAGCATCGCGCTGCCCGGCAGCAGCGCGTACACGAACTCGATCGCGGCGGCGGACGTCGACGGCGACGGCGACCTCGACGTGCTGCTTGGGAACCGTTACAATCCAAGCCAAGTGCTGCTCAACGCGGGCGGCGGCACCTCCTGGACGAGCCTCGTGCTGCCCGGCGGCAGCACGAACACGGCCTCGATCGCGGCGGCGGACGTCGACGGCGACGGCGACCTCGACGTGCTGCTTGGGAACAATGACATTCCCAGCCGAGTGCTGCTCAACGCGGGCGACGGCACGTTCCCAACGATGATCGAGCTGCCCGGCGGCAGGTCCACGCTCTCGATCGCGGCGGCGGACGTCGACGGCGACGGCGACCTCGACGTGCTGCTTGGGAAGGAGATGGGCTCATTTATCGGTCCAGCCCGAGTGCTGCTCAACGCGGGCGGCGGCGGCACGTTCCCGACGCGCATCGCGCTGCCCGGCGGCTCCGCGTACACGTACTCGATCGCGGCGGCGGACGTCGACGGCGACGGCGACCTCGACGTGCTGCTTGGGAACGCTAACAGTCCCAGCCGAGTGCTGCTCAACGCGGGCGGTGGCACCTTCCCGACGAGCATCGAGCTGCCCGGCGGCAGCGCGGGTACGCGCTCGATAGCGGCGGCGGACATCGACGGCGACGGCGACCTCGACGTGCTGCTTGGGAACTATGGCATTTCCAGAGTGCTGCTCAACGCGGGCGGCGGCAGCTTCCCGACGAGCATCGAGCTGCCCGGCGGCAGCGCGTACACGAACTCGATCGCGGCGGCGGACGTCGACGGCGACGGCGACCTCGACGTGCTGCTTGGGAACTATCTCAGTCCCAGCCAAGTGCTGCTCAACGCGGGCGGCGGCAGCTTCCCGACGAGCATCGAGCTGCCCGGTGACAGCGCGTACACGAACTCGATCGCGGCGGCGGACGTCGACGGCGACGGCGACCTCGACGTGCTGCTTGGGAACTATGGCCCTCCCAGCCGAGTGCTGCTCAACGCGGGCGGCGGCAGCTTCCCGACGAGCATCGAGCTGCCAGGCGGCTACGCGACCGCGTTCTCGATCGCGGCGGCGGACGTCGACGGCGACGGCGACCTCGACGTGCTGCTTGGGATCTATGGCAGTAATAGCCCCAGCCGAGTGCTGCTCAACGCGGGCCGCGGCACCTTCCCGACGAGCATCGCGCTGCCCGGTGGCAGCGCGTCCACGTACTCGATCGCGGCGGCGGATGTCGACGGCGACGGCGACCTCGACGTGCTGCTTGGGAACAGTCTCAGTCAAAGCCGAGTGCTGCTCAACGCGGGCGACGGCACGTTCCCGACGAGCATCGAGCTAGGCATCGCGTCCACGTACTCGATCGCGGCGGCGGATGTCGACGGCGACGGCGACCTCGACGTGCTGCTTGGAAACTATTTGGATAACGACGCCAGTCCCAGCCTAGTGCTGCCCAACATCAGGTGCTCCGACCCTGGCACCGCACGCAGCCGCTACGGCAACGGATGCGTGCGCTGCCCGTCTCCATCCTCACGCCGCGACGACGTCTCCGACGTCTGCTACGAGTGCGAGGAGCACACCCAGCGCGATGCCTCTGGCGCGTGCGTCGCTTGCACGGAGGGCAGCGAGCGCGTTCTCGGCGCAGCCCGGTGCACGCGCTGCCCCGCGGGCAAGCGCCACGCGGCCACAGGCACCAGCTGCATCCCCTGCTCTCCGGGGGAGTACGTGAGCTTCCAGGGCCTCTTTGATCCATCTACGTGCTTGCCCTGCCTCCCGGGCTCATACAACCCGACGTCTGGTGCGACCGCATGCACACCCTGCGCACCAGGAACCTATTCGTCCACGTTGCGCTCGGTCGCGTGCTCGGCTTGCCCTCGCGGCGGCTTCTGCCCCATGGCTGGCGCTGCTGCCCTGAGCCTGACCTTCTCACAGTGCCCTGCGGGCACCTACAACCCTGTCGAGGGATCGTCGACAAATACCTCGTGCCACTCTTGCCCCGCTGGCACAGCCAACCCCGTGCCCCAATCGACTGCGGCCTCGGCTTGCAAAGCATGCCTTCCCGGCTCGTATGCTGCGCAAAACGGCATGTCCATTTGCGACCTGTGCCCGAGAGGAAAGTTCACGTCGACGTCGGGCAACACGGCCTGCCAGCCGTGCACGCCGGGCTTCCTGTGCGTCGAGGGCGCGAGCGCGCCGCAGCCCTGCCCGGGCGGCACCCACGCGAACCAGACCGTGCTCACTCTCACCGGCTACCTCGGCTCCCTTAGCGAGTGCATCGTCTGCCCTGCGGGCACGAGCTGCTCCGTCGGCTCCGCCACGCCCAGGCCCTGCCTACCTGGCTCGTTCAGCGCAGCCGCCGGGACGCAATCGTGCGACCTGTGCCCGAGAGGAAAGTTCACGTCGACGTCGGGCAACACGGCCTGCCAGCCGTGCACGCCGGGCTTCCTGTGCGTCGAGGGCGCGAGCGCGCCGCAGCCCTGCCCGGGCGGCACCCACGCGAACCAGACCGTGCTCACTCTCACCGGCTACCTCGGCTCCCTTAGCGAGTGCATCGTCTGCCCTGCGGGCACGAGCTGCTCCGTCGGCTCCGCCACGCCCAGGCCCTGCCTACCTGGCTCGTTCAGCGCAGCCGCCGGGACGCAATCGTGCGACCTGTGCCCGAGAGGAAAGTTCACGTCGACGTCGGGCAACACGGCCTGCCAGCCGTGCAC
>Ga0210244_102337_pt1 | contig 12031 bp, 14 predicted proteins | sample ChrtobMetaP3_0mM_FD_155473 | JGI IMG/M metagenome (GOLD analysis project Ga0210244, IMG submission 155473) | Chrysochromulina tobin associated microbial communities from unialgal haptophyte culture, Seattle, Washington, United States - P3_0mM | ecosystem: Host-associated > Algae > Haptophytes >...
GGCATGGTCCGACGCGCTCGAGAAGGCCGTAGCGGCCATCGTAGGTAACGTGAAGCAGGGCACGGCCAATCATGTACTACCTGAAACAAGACGTTGACAGCTGCAGGATCCATAACTCGGCCGATTTCCGTTTTGGTTAGTGACACGCACGAAGCAGCCGGCGAAACAGTAAGAGGACAAGCGCTTTGCGCCGCGACCCCGAGGACGTCAGAGTGACGCCAGAGAGACCGATTTCGTTCAGGTTTACGTTTAGCATGGTTTAGACGCTGGGCTGACTCCATCGAAAGGGCGGATGAATCTGATCTACGGTGGCTCTGGTTTCGCGTCGGCTCTTGAAACGGTAAGCGCGAGCGCGGCTTACCGTTACTCCGAACGCGCAAGACATAGCAGCTGCGGGGGGGGGCCTGCAGTCTTCTGCAGTCCTGTTAATGTGGCCAGAGTGACCTGAGAGTAGCCCGTTGGGTAGCCTTAGTCGTTTCTCGCCTCCCTCTTCCCTCTCATAACCGCCTACCCGCCCGGCGCGTTAAGGACTTAACTTTGATTTAGATTGTCTTCTCGCCGAGGCGAGTTAACAGTGAAGGGCAGTTGGGCTGGGGTGAAGGTAACCCCGGCGAGTGAGGTATCAGAGCGGGCGAGGCTCGCTCCCGTAGCCAGCCGGAGGGTACGGTGGGAGAGCGCTCCACCCGTTGGCTGAGCACCCGCTGGGCAGGGTTGATATCCGATCAGTGGTGTGTGCCTACAAGAACCAACCGAGACTATCGGTCTCTATCGCATGGGCACACACCAACGGTGAGACCTTGCCAAACGTCATCCAACGGGGGGGCAGGGCCCTGCTGGGCGCAAACGTTTCGCCGGCAGACGTTTCGTTCCGCCCAGGCATCTCTGTCTCGCCAAAACAAAATGGCGGCGCTCCCAAGAGCAACCCCACGAAGCTCAGCGCAGCAGTCAGGGCCAACACACGTTCGCGTGTTCGGCGACTTTTCAGCGAACCCACCACCATCCCCTTGACACCACCAGTATTACCACCTGTACCGAGCCGGCGACATCGCCATCGCGCTCGGAGGCAGCCTCATCGTCCTCGGTGCCACGCGCCACCGAGCCGTCGTTCTCTTCCTCACCCTCACCCTCACCCTCTCCCTCTCCCTCACCTTCTCCCTCTCCCTCTCCCTCTCCCTCTCCCTCTCCCTCTCCTCCCGGGTAGTCGATGGCCTCTTGTGAGGTGACGGGGGTGCTCTATAGGGGGGGGTAATCAAGTTGCCCCGCGCGCTATTTCAGCCCGCCGCAGGCGCGAAAATTTTGGCGATATTGACTGTAAATCACTACATTTAGGCCCTGAAATGGATGCCACTCACACACTATTGACTGCGACGTACATGTACGACAGTATGTGTACCGACAACTTCGATGACACACTACTCACTAGCCACAATGACAAAAGCAACAGTCTCGCTCCCTTATCCGCCTGCTCTCTCGACTGCATGGCCAGGATCCATAGCAAACTCGAGCCTGAAGTGAAGATATATCCTTGACCGAAAGCTGGATTGTAGCCTCACACCACCCTGCGGAGCACACGAGAGTCAGCAACGAGCACAAGCTGACCCAGCATCTTGGCTGCCGCCCCTCTCTACGTCTCAATGGTGAGGACATACATCCGCAAGGGTGGCCATGGCGGTGACCGCAGCAAGGCTGGCCTGCCTGCCTGCTACTGGCAGGAGAAGGGTGGTCGCGCCGCAGCAGCCGCAGCAAAGGCTGCAGCAAAAGCGGGCACCCTCAACCCTGCTGCACCCCGCAGGGAACTGATCACGAGCATCGCGGGGGATGCCCAGAGCCATAGGACGAGCACTAGCCATTGCTTGGCGGCATTGATGGCCATTCGGAGCGGCCATGGCAACCGTGCGTGCGTCAGTGGTACAGTCGCAGCTTCCGCGGCGTCGTACGGCTCAACCCAGTCGGCAGCGTCCCACATGGCAGCGAACGCAGCCTGCACTCCGGAAAGGGAGCGCGCGCCAGCAGGGGGGTCGCCTGGGTTGCCGCGGCCGGCATTCGGCTGCAGGTAGAGCCGGGCAGCGGGGTCACGAATGTATTCCTGGCGGGCTTCATGCGACAGGGAGCCTTGCCCGGTCCTCGAAATAGCTCCGAGGATACATTGGCGTACTCGTGGACAACTCCTTGATCTTGCCAAGCAGCAAGGAGAAGCTCGAGTGGTTCCTGACGGAGTACCGCAAGCACTACTCCATCACCGGTGGGGAGTCCATGACCAAATTCAACGGCGTGTACCTTGTGCAGAACGTCGAGAAGGGGACGGTATCGATACACCTCAAGACTTACATTGAGCAGGTCTACCGCAAATACGTCACGGCACCCGCTAGACCGCAGCTTCATCCAACCGAGTCGCTTGCGGATAGCCACGAGAAGTTCATGGCGATCGAACTGGCAGAAAAGCCAGACCCGGCTATGGCGGATAAGGACTACGACGGGATTGTAGGCTGCTTAGGCTACATCGTCGCACAAGGCCGACCGGACTGTAGCTTCCATGTCTCCTGGCTGCAGCAATTTAGCACATCTCCTCCTCTAGCCGCGTGGCAAGCCGCCATCACTGTGCTCCTCTACCTCTATCATACACGCGACTCGTGTATCACATATGGCGGGCGGTCAGACTTCCTGCGATGCGACACAGAGCCGAAAGTAGACAAGGATGCGCTCCAGCACAACTCGGGACTCCTGTGTTGGTCTGATGCCTCGTGGGGCACTGTCAAAAGCCACGGAGGGCACGTCATCACCTATATGGGCGCTGCAATCTGCTGGGTCTCTAGACGGCTCAAGGTCGTTTGCCTCTCCAGCACTGAGGCCGAGACCGTTGCCGGGGTAGCCGCAGTCAAGGACCTTCGGTTTGTCCTGCACATCCTCGAATTCTTCGGTGTGAAGGTCAAGGGACGCGTGCCACTGCTTATCGACAACGCAGGTATGTGGTTCAACATCCGTAACGAGGGCGTATCAGGTCGAACGCGGTACTGGGACCTCTGGATGCACTTCACCCGTGAGATGTATCAGAAGGGGATGCTCGAGCCTCACAAAGTCGACACCACCGAAGAGCGCGCAGACATCTTCACCAAGGCTATGAGCATGAAGGCCATCGCCGACTATTTCAAATTTCGCAATGACATCATGAATATCAAGCACGCGAATGCCTGATGAATCAGCATGTGCAGATCGGACCCTCCCTACCTCGCTAATGCGCGAGTGTCGGTGTAACTGGGGACCGTACCGCATACACACAGGATCGACGGCATATGCATGCAACAGCCGGATGAATTGGCTGATGGGAAGTGCGGATGCACTTGGGGGCACGTGTAAGGGAAAGTGCAACCGCACGGTGGTGTGAACATGGGGGCACTTGCAGAGGCAAGTGCGAGTGACGAGGCCGCTTACTACGCAGGCCGTGCCGTGCTTCCGGAAAAGGAAACAATCCTATCCAAACTTGTAAGTTGTGTACTGTACTCCGTCGGCGTCTGTTTCTGTAGGTGTCGCGATCGAGGCGACTCCACTGCGTATTGACCGCGGTGCGCTGCGCTATTGACGCGCTTGGTCAGTGTGATCAAAGAGGTTTCCGTTAGTCTTTCACGCGAACGTCCCAGGCTGTCTTGGGTGGTCGCGAAAAGAGGACGTCATCTTTTCCTAAGGACCAATCCCCAACTTGAAACCTTCTTTGAACCAACCTTATTAGGGGCGGCCGAGTTTTCACTGCGAAAGGTTTTCACACACTTCACATGGCCGAAATGGTCGATGCGGAAATGATTTCGGCCATGCGGTGATGCCGAAAGGAATCACCACGGACTTCCCGGATCATCGTGCACCGCCGTACGCTCACGGCGCTCGTTAGCCGTCAACGGCAGCAGGAGCGACAACTGCACGCGTGGCAACGTAGTGCAGCCGACGAAGCAGCCTGTGCGCGTGTGCACTTCCGGCTCCTCGCCGGCGAGCTTCGTGCTCTGGACCTGCATGAAAGCGTACGGAACACGATCGAGCAGGCTGATGCGCACGCAGCGCTGATGCAGGAGCTTTCAACGGCCCGAGCGCATCTGTCCGACGCTCTCGAGAGGGCAGGACGCGCCGAGGCAGAGGTCGTGTTCACGGCTGCCGCCACCCGGCATGGCGCAGATGTTGCACACCAGCAGGTTCTCGACAACGCCCGCGCAGATCTCAGCTGCGCACACGCCGAGCTTCCGTCGCTGCAAGAGGCGCTTGAAGGTTATTATCGGCAGGCGCGCCGACTTGAGGCGCAGCTGCTGCGGGCCGAATAAGAGAGGCTAGTCACACTTGCTCACTCACACAATTTGAGTGTCGTGCGCATGCTGCACTCGTGCGGAGGCGACGCGTTCACGGTCGGCGTGCTCTGGGACTACGTGAGCCTGCCGCAGCCCGTGCGCAATCCCGCCGAGGCCGTCAGCTTCACGTGCGGCCTGCAGGCGCTCACGACCTGGTACGCGCACCCGTACACGCACTGCTGCTCGTGACGACGCCCTTGATTTGATGATGATGGCGTCCACAGGACAGCACGCCAAAAAGTCGACGAATGGCATGGCACAGCCTGTGGATTCCTCATCAACCTTTCCAAATGTTGTGCGGGGTGCGCACCCTTTCAGGATCCAGCGGCTACGAAGCTACGTTTGGAGCTGCGACGTGCCCTTGAGCTCAGCGGCGAGCGCGCGGAGCGCTTGTTGCAGGCGGAGGCGGATGCAGAAGCGTGTTTAAGACTCGTGCTAGCACTCAAGCAGCGTGAGGCAGAGTTGGAACAAGACGCCGCATCTCGAGCGCAACTCTACGCCGCCGCGCGGATGCGCATTACAGAAGTCGAACACGCCGAGGATGAGCGCTGAATGTCGCGCGGCGTGAGGAGCACAAGGCCGCATCGGCACGGAAATGCGCAGATACCCAGCAGCAGGCTCTAGCCATCGTTCGCGCTGAGCTTAGAGTGCGCACGCTAAGATCGCACGTTCTGACGAGGCGTTGGCCGCGCAAAGCACGCAAATCTGCTGCAGATCTCAAGGCTCTCGCGGCAGACATTCAAGACACCGAGCGTGCTTCCAACTCATTCGTGCCGACCGAGCTCCCGGAAAACCAGCAGCCTTTTTCCGCAGACCAATATGCTGAAAGCGCACCATCTTGCTGGGCACCGCCGCCCCAAACCTTCACCAGCTGGTTCTGCCGCGCGAAGAAAACCCAGTGTACTTATAAGCTGGGTGTTTCGTGCAGCAGCATTGGAGCCCATGGCGTGGGCCAAGCCCTTCCTGCCGCCGAAGCACAGCAGCCCCGCCAGCAGACGTCTCGCAAGATGTTCAACAACTCATGTGCGAGATGCTGCGCATCGAAGATGTCGGACAGCTCATTCCATTACATTGCCATGTGACGAGACGCTCAGTCAATGCTAGAACAACTACGCGACGTTGTTGAGGCAGTTGTTCCTGCTCATGCGTAAGCTGACCACGTAAGGACAGCATCGGGGTTGCGATCTTTATTGAGTACCAGCAGCGACTTGCCTCAGCTCATGGCATTGCTGTACCCTGCGGTTGCGACCTGCAGCAATCGCGCGCGTTCGAGCAGGCTGTGATTCGCTTGCTTGATAACCGATGTCGGGAACGTTCGCGCAGCAGGCTGCCGCTGGTGCTGCGTGTCCGGCTCACACGCGGACGCCCCTCCGAACAGACCCCAGACCCAAGGAGACGACATTCTTCGGGTAGGGGGTTGGAGATAGCGAAAAGTACCTTGAACCCGCAAGTATTTATGTCGTTTCAGAGGTTCACCCCTCCAAAATACAGGCTCATTGTACATTCACCGCCTCGAGAGCACGTCTGGCCTCATCGGAGAGCGCCCGGCGCTGGTAGTTGACCTTTTTCCGCTGGTTCGACTCTGGCGAGGGCGGCGGCGGCGACGTTGGTGGTGGTGAGGGCCGGCGGCGAGCAACGGCGAACAAGACCAACGTCTCTTGCTAGAGTCAGTTTACTTGTTCTGAAAACGTCCGCGCGATCAGTCGTCAACGTGCATGGCTGGCTTTGCTCCTCGAAGAATGCCCCGAAGAACGCCCGCAGACATCCGAAAAGCGGCCCCAGCGTGGGAGACGTCGTGCGGCGATCCAAAGTGTCACTACATGAAAGTGCTCTCACGGGTTGAGCCCCCGAAACGATCGCCAAGAGAGCCCATGACATTCTGCCAGAAGTACGAACAAAAACGAGCTTCAGACGATCCAACGTCGACAAGATTCAGGCAGTGGATTTATGCGTTCGAAATGGGCACTGACGTGATTCAGAATAGACTCCTTACCCTTCGGATTCGCTGCTCGCACATCGAGGTCCGTGTCGCGATTCCATGGTTTCCACGGATGCTGCCCCTCCCATTCGGCTTTGCCCGACCTGCTTTTTGAATCGCTCCTCTTGATTTCTGCGTGCACCTCGACAAGAGATTTGGCGCCCGGTTGCTCACTTCGAGCGCCGCCTTCGGAAGCTTGACTCGCAAATGCGGCCCGCGGATGCTTGCCGGCTGCGGCATTAGCAGATGCGATGGCCACCGCTTCTGCCAACGTCATCGGTGGAGGCTGAAACGAGGACTCCCCGTCTTGAGCAGCAGCGGCCTTGCACAGGCGTTCAGCGGGCGTTTCGGTCCAACTCGCAGCGCACTCACCCACCGGCTCCCGAGGTCGCCTAAGGAACTGACGAGCCTGGTCGGTTGGCAGGCCTCCTCTGCCAGATGGAATGGAAACCATCCAACCATCGCGCGACGCACTGTCAGGAGCAGCCCTCCCTGTGTCGGCGTCTGCTGCTGCGGCAGGCTTCGCTGTACTCTTCCACCAACGATCGCTGCTGCTGCATGCCGCTTCTGCACCCGTCGGCAAAGAAGGGCCCACTGCCGACGAATCCAACGACGCGACCTCGCTCTCATCCTCGTTGTCGTGAACGCCATGCGGCGCTGCTGGTGCCAGACTTGGAATAACGAGGTCAGCCGCAGGCGGCAAGGCCACGCCGTACACACGCTTCGGCAGCACCGGATGAGAATGGTGGCATGAGGCTGCCACGTGCACGGCGGTGCGCTCGTGTGCTGTAGTGCCTGGGTCGGAATCAGACGAGCTGTCGGCACTGTGGACGTCCCGCAGTAGCTCAGCATACTCCCGTGAGAGACAGCTGTTGTCAGGAGCGGCGAACGCGAGGCTGCCATCGGGCGAGGTAGCTGGTCGGAGCCCGAGCGCCTCGAGAGCGCCGCGTAGACGTGCGCGCACCGTTGTATCGGGAATCTGCTCCAGGATCACAGCCTGGCCATCGTCCAGGAGCGCAAGGAGGGAACGCAGCTCTCCACGGCTCTTCGGATGTGCCTCAACAAATGCCACGAAGAGCTCCGCTCCGCCGTGAATTGCGGTGGCGGCTGATTCGTGCATACGGCGCTGGCTGTGCGTGCCCTTGTGGTGGCGGTTGCTTTTCTTGTGTGATTTGTGGTGCTTGCTGTCAGACTCATCGTGGACGCGCTTGTCCTTGTGGTGGCGTGAGCTCCTCTCGCTTCCATCATCGTGGCGATGGTGATGGTGCCGCCGCTTCTTTTTGCGATTGAGAGCGTCGTCGCCTGCCTCCATTATGCCGCACACAAGCACGCTGTGGTTGCCGGACGAGAATAAGTGGAACCATTCGCAAAATCGCCTCGGAACACGGATCGTCAGATGTGTTCACCACGACGTTTTTTCGTGTTCGCCACGTGTTTTCTTGAGTTCGAGTGCTCTTTCAAAAAACGGAGTTCTCGGACGAAACTCGTCATATTTATTGGACCTGAAAGTTGTGCCGTGTTTGGCATCAATCGTAGAATGGAGGGGCCGTGCGCTTTCGGACATGTCGGCGCTCATGCAGGCGCTACGTGCGCGGTTTCTTGGTCGCGATGAGTGCCGGGTCATAGTCGTCGGGCTGGATGGTTGTGGGAAGACCACGATAGTGCACCGCCTGAAGCATGGTGCACTAGACGACTCGGAGATCATCCCGACCGTTGGCTTCAACGTCGAGTGCGTTGAGCACAAAAAGATGATCTTTTCACTGTGGGACCTCGGTGGCGCTCAAGATGCACGCACTTTCTGGCGATTTTATTATCCGGACACGCAAGCCGTCATATTTGTCATCGACAGCAGTGATATCAATCGCATGGTGCGTTTCAGGCATCGAATCCCAGGGTGTTGTGATCATCTCTCCTCTCACTGCTGTATGTTGCGCTCCCGCTATCTACTCTGGCGCAGGACGAGGCTCGCGAGGATCTTCATCGCATGCTGACCGAGCATGAGCTCTGGGATGCGCCGCTGCTCGTGCTTGCGAACAAACACGATCTACCAAATGCCATGGACATGAGCAAAATATGTGAGGTCTTGCAGCTCTACTCTCTCTCAAACAGAAACTGGTACATCATCGAAACACAGGCCACGCACCCAGATCCCTTAGAGACGAAACTGACAGCTGGGTTGGACTGGCTTGTGGATGTGTTGCTGCTGCCCGCACCGTCCCGGCAGCAGCTCGCAAAGCAAGAGCATCAACGGAATCGCGCTAAGCAGGCAGCGTCCAGTGGATAGGGGAGTCGCGCGTGCCCAGCACTTGAACTCTGGTGGAAGGCGTCTGTCGAGAGCGAAGGCCGCAGACCGGCGGAGGCGCCGATCTGCCAGCGCGCGGCGTCGCTGGATCAGGACGCGCACTCATTTTGTCAGCCGACACCACACATCTGTATGTTCAACCGCCGGCATTGATACCGACCTACCGACGCCAGTTTACCGTACCGTCTAGTCGCTCGGCGCTGCCGCCGGCTCGCGGGCACTGGCGCGCCGCTTCCATCATCGGTCTGGCGTCGAAGCTGTACTATTATCGCGTACCAATTAAACGGCGCGATTACACGCTCGCACCGGACCGCCCGCCGGCCCGCGGACACGCGGGACACCCCGCGGCCCGCGCCGGGGCGCGGCCGAGGCCGTGGCTGCCGCCCGGACCACGAAATCTTTTATATCCCGCCGGTAGAATCGAAACGAATTCACCGTCGCGTCCGATGGAACGGAACGATCCCGCAGTATCGTGCTATAAGTCTGCTTCGTCTTCGCGCTTCGGGCCGTTCGCGCCACGCACGTAAGCGGCCCGTGCGGTCGAGACACGTGAGTCAAGAGCGACGACGAGGCGGAATGGCGGTGGCGCCACGGACGCGCGCGCGTGTGCCCGCCCCGCCAAATGATGTGATCATATTGATGATAACGTTGATAATGGTGAATGCGCATAGCGTACTGGTACAGCAATCGCGCGGATCTCAGTCAGCCGTGGACTCCACCCCGTAACGGGCTCTCGCTTCTGCGGCATACACTGGCTGGAATCGAAAGATGTGGTGGCCAGGTGCAGCGTTGTACTGCTCAACGCGAAGCATCTCCTCGGCCTCCTCCGGCTTCTTGAGTTTGGATCGTAAACACGTTTGCCAGCGAGCGAACAGCGCGGGACAATCGGCGTATGTGGCGTCGCGGAAGTACGTCTCCGCCTGGTGCGTGACCGCTGCAACAGCACAACCAAATGGTCGACCAGTGAGGTGGCAGAGGCGCAGCGTGCGATGCGAAGGGCTTCCTTACACATGCAGTACATAAACTGATCGAGGCGTTTCAAGCAGCTATGCTTGGCGCGCTCCTCAGCGATCCGGGTATCGAGGTCGGACATCGGCGTCGACGGGAATAGATCTTTAAGTTTGTAAGGAACGTGCTTGGGCGTCCAATACATTTGGATTTGCGACTTTCTGACAGGTGAGTGCAAGTTTTCTCGGACACGTGGCGTTGCCAATGCGTAGTCCTCCAAGCCAGTGGCCCTCCCTGAGGCGGCGCACGCGCGTCCTTGCCTCCGAGATCTTCGCAGAGGCGATCGCCGAGGTTGCATGCCTCGCTGAGCGCACCGTGCCGCCACCCGAGCCAGGTGTTCCGTCCATCCGCGCGCGCTTGGCCAACTCCCTCATCGCCTCCATCGCCATTGTGGTTGCGAGTATCGGGCGTATTGAGCGCTTACTCGGAGGTTCCGGCGGACTGCCGGTGAACGAGATCCGGGAAACGACTTTGCACGAGCTACGGCTCGGTGAGGGTGCCTTGAACGACAAGCGCCTGCTCCCATCTGCGTATGAGGTATGGGTGGGCGAGCGTCCTAACGGCCTGCTGCGGATGCGGTACACGTACGACGTCGCACGGCTGCGCTCGCTGCTCCCTGATTCGGTGGACGCCGACGTGTGCGTCCCATTGGCGCTCGACAACGAAACCAAGGCGTGGGTGCGAGCACATGTGGAGACGCCGGCCCCTGGCACACAACTCGCGGTATGGAGGGCCCTCAAGCGCCGAATGTACCATTATGATGCTGGCGTCGTGGCTTTTTACGGCTTCCCGCGAAATTTCCTGCTCTCGACGGCACAGTGGCAGAACCTGCTCAGCGGGCGCCCTCGCTCGGCCTCGGCAGTCGCCCTCGACGTGGGTGCTGGCGATGGGTCGCTCAACTTGCCGCTCCGTTCGAGCTTCAGCAAGATCGTTGCCACGGAGCTAACGACGCCGCTGGTTCTGAGGTGCGCAACACGCAAGCGCGATGCGATCCTTTCGCCATGCATAAGGTGCCCTCCGCGTGCGCTTCGGTCTGATTGCGCCTTGGTTGCGCCGCAGGTTGCGCGCCGTCGGGCTCGATGCGGTGCTTGCTGAGGATTTGCGGGCAGCTTGGCTCGGCCACTCGAGCTTCGACGCCATCTTCATCCTTAACGTGCTCGATCGCTGCAAGGATCCTTTTCGTATGCTCGATCAGGCTCGCGACTTGCTCGCACCAGGCGGCTGGCTCGTGGTATCAGTCGTGTTGCCTGCATCTCAGTCAGACGCTGCAGCTGACAATGGCACACGTCAGCGCCGATGGAACGTCAAGGGCAACGACTTCGAATCTGGCGCGGCCTCGCTCATCCGAGACGTCTTCCTGCCCTCTGGTTTCGAGCCGTTGCGAATCGTCCGTGCGCCTTACTTCTGCGCTGGCGACTCTTACTCGCCGGTCGCAGCTTTAGATGCGGCCGTGATGGTCCTTCGTCCGATCGCGCGCCCTGGCTCGAGAGATGCACCCGCATGGGGCGAATCGTCGGCTCAGTCTTCAGGCGCAACGCCCATTTGCACTGCGTGCGAAGCGTCACCGGCCTCTGCAGAGTGAATGGGTCGCGCTAGGGCCGCGCCGACGCGCCCAACTTACGAGCCTGTTGGCGTTCCTCCGCGTGTATTTGAAAAGCATCATCCCCATCGGCTTCGGCACCCACAGCGGCATGTGCATCGTTCGATGAAGGTTTGGCGAGCAAGGTGATTGTTAGGTCGCTAGGAGAGAGCTGTGCATGCCCTTGATTGCGCAGTCGGTTGGTCTGTGGTCCCCACTGGATGACTTGCATGTTTTTCATAGACCCCCAGAGCAGGGGTACAGGCTTGTACCCTGGACCCTGGACCCTGGACCCCTGTACCCGCTGGACCCCTCCCCTGGACCCCCCTGTACCCCCTGTACCCCCTGGACCCCCTGTACCCGTTACTGTACCCCCTGTACCCTGTACCCCCTGTACCCCTGGATCCAGGGGTACAGGGGGTACAGGGTACAGGGGGTACAGCTCCAAGGTACAGGGGGTACAGGGGTAAAAGGGGGTACAGGGGTACAAGGGTTACAGCTCCAAGGTAGTAGGTACAGGGGGTACAGGGGGTACAGGGGGTACAGGGGGTACAGGGGGTACAGGGGGTACAGGGGTAACACGGGGATTCTTGATTTCTTTAACAAGGTACCAGGGCACAGGGTCCAAGGTCCTGGTACCCTTGCGCCTTCATGGAGCTGTACCGCTCCGTGTACCCCCTGTACCCCCCTGTACCCCCTGTACCCTCCTGTACCTGGAGCCCGGAGCCTCTTGTCCCCCTGTACTGTACCCTCTGTACCCTCTGTACCCCCTGTACCCCCTGTACCCCCTGTACCCCCTGTACCTTGGAGCTGTACCCCCCTGTACCCCCGGTACCCTC
>Ga0210244_102338_pt1 | contig 12025 bp, 9 predicted proteins | sample ChrtobMetaP3_0mM_FD_155473 | JGI IMG/M metagenome (GOLD analysis project Ga0210244, IMG submission 155473) | Chrysochromulina tobin associated microbial communities from unialgal haptophyte culture, Seattle, Washington, United States - P3_0mM | ecosystem: Host-associated > Algae > Haptophytes >...
ACCACCTTCTCCACCACCGCCCAGTCCACCGCCATCGCCTCCTCCTCCTTCGCCACCACCTTCGCCCCCGCCACCTTCACCCCCGCCTCCGTCTCCGCCCCCACCGTCCCCGCCGCCACCCTCGCCTCCTCCACCCTCGCCTCCTCCGCCCTCGCCTCCTCCGCCCTCGCCTCCTCCGCCCTCGCCTCCTCCTTCGCCTCCCCCTCCTTCGCCACCACCCTCACCACCTCCACCATCTCCGCCGCCATCGCCTCCGCCACCAAGCCCTCCACCGTCGCCGCCGCCTCCGTCCCCACCGCCGTCACCGCCACCGCCGAGCCCACCGCCGTCTCCTCCACCTCCCTCACCGCCTCCTTCACCGCCACCGCCATCGCCGCCGCCCTCACCGCCACCTCCGTCCCCTCCGCCTTCACCTCCGCCTCCGTCGCCCCCTCCATCGCCTCCCCCGCCCTCGCCGCCACCATCGCCGCCACCATCACCCCCACCACCATCGCCACCCCCGCCGAGCCCACCACCATCGTCACTGTGGCAAGAGTTGAGCCGCGAGGATCGGGCTGCAGTCTTCGCTCAACGGCAGGCAGCCGTCGCCACGCAAGCACGCGCCGCGCTCGAGTCAGCCCTCCTCGCCGACGACACACCCGTCATCACTACGGTCGTCACCCCTGTCACCGTGCATCCCATCGAAGCCTCGTTCACCCTCGCCGGGGCCACCATCGAGAGCTTCGGCGCCTCTGAGCGCGAGGCCTTCCGTACGGGGTTGGCGACGATGCTCGGTGTGCCCGCCTCGGACGTCACGATCGCGGTGAGTGCGGGCTCCGTGCTCGTCACGGCAGTGGTGACGGCCAGCAGTGCAAACAGGCAGCAGACGCTCGCCATCACCCTCAGGTGAGCTTGGCCGATCTGAGCAACGCAGCCCTGGTCATGGGAGATGCGCTGGGGCTGTCTTTCGCCTCTCTCTCCTGCCCACAATAACCCTGTGCCGACAAGAACCCTGTGCCTGGCGCCTACGTGTGCGCAGCTCCCAAGACGAGGCTATGCTCGAGAGTGCCCTGCAGGTGAACACCTCGGTGCCACTCGTGGTCGTTCAGCCGCCCATCGTCATCAACGTCACGACGAACGTCACCACCATTCCCATCAGCCCCGCACGCGAGGAGTTCCTTACTGGTATGGTTCGCACGTACCAAACCCTGGACGAGGACGCGACTACCAGCACGCTGCTCGACCAGTTCTTCTCATACCTGATGGACTCGTGCATCGGAGGCGCGCCCGGCCCGGAGGATCTCAATTGGACCTTCAACGGCGCGGTGAGTGCCTTATGTGTGCCTCCGTCGCTCTCGCCTTGCTCCCCAGCGTCCTGCTGACGCGATCAGCACTGCTCTCCCCCATCTGCCGCGTACGCCAGACATTCTTCATGATGACAATAGTCACCACCATCGGCTACGGCACCTTTGCCCCCTCTCTGCCGTTCGGTCGCTGGATGGTCATCCTCTTCGGCTCGGTGACCATCGTCCTCTTTGGGCTGGTCTCGCGCCCGGCCGTGGATCTCGTCGAAGCGATCGAGGCGCGTACCGAGCTGCTGCTGCTCCGCGCGAGGCGTTCCGATCAGCCCCTCTCTGAGCAGGGTCAGCAAATTCTCAAAGGGGCGAGCGCGATGCTCCTGTGCCACGCCGTCCTCTTGGCAGCCGCAGTGATCATCTACCTGGATCGCGACGAAGAAGATCCGCTCCACGAAGAGTGGGACTACGGCACGTGCTACTACTTTAGCTTTGTCACCTTTTCGAGCATCGGCCTGGGCGACTTTAGCCTGGGCCCGGCGGACAACAGCAACTACGAGCTCGGGCGGCTGCTCGTGCAGGCGCTGATCATCATGTTCGGGATGGCAGCCTTCAACGTCGCGACCGGGGCTTGCTCCGATCTCGTGCTGCCTCTCGGAGCAGCACTCGGCTCTCAGCTCAGAGCGTGGGCCGTTAAGCTGGGTACGCGCGTTGCTCCACCCACGACGACACCAGCGCCGCCGGCATCGCCGCCTGCATCGCCACCGACGGACCCCGAGCTGCCACCCCAACCGGAGCCCGCGCCGAGCTCTCAGACGACGACACTCACCCAGACGACACTCGGCCTGACGACGACCCTCACCCAGACGACAACGATCAACCAGACGCCCACGATCTATAGCCCGCAATATAACTTCCTCCGGGCCTGGATTGAGGAGGAGACGAAGGTTGACGTCAAGAAACCGCCCGCAGCAGAGGCCCGACCGAGCCGGTGCGAGCAACGTCTTCGTGCATGCCTTGCGGTTATCGGCTACCTTGCGATCTTTTACGCGATGATCCTCATCGGCGCCGCCGTATTCGTGAACGTCGAGGCCGCAACGGAGGAGGCTGCCGCGATCGCAATGCGCCTCGAGGAGAACGAGGTACGCGAGAATATGGGCCTCGAGAGGCTCTCAGTGGGAGCTTTGGGTGGCCTGCCACTGTCGCCCCCATCCGCACCTCCAGAAGTCCGACCGGCCTCGCGCGAGGATGCTGCCGCGGCGCTCGCGGCGCTCAGCCAGACGCCAGCGGAGGAGCGCGGGGCCGCTCTCGACTCGATTGTGGGCGACTACGTGCAGGTCGTGAAGAACGAGGCCGCTGCGGATTCGCTCGCCGAGTTCTTCCTCGCACGCCTCGACACGTGCAAGAGCCGCTCTGCAGACTACAGTCAGCCCAGGTGGACCTTTGAGGGGGCCACCTTCTTCATGATGACCATCGCGACGTCGATCGGGTACGGCACCTTCGCACCGAAGACACAGTTGGGCAAAGCCATCGTCGTCCTCATCGGCCACCTGTCGATGATCTTCTACGGAGTGTGCTTGAGTGCGCTTGTGAATGAGGTCACGGCGGCCATCGAGTGGGTGGCCTCCATGATGCTCTCCGTCAGTGGCAAGGTGGCGCGGGTCATCCGTCAATGCGGTGGCCCGGAGCTCGTGGCTTCATCAGAGCAGGAAGCTCGGTACAAGCTGCTCGTTGCCGTCGGCCTGCTGCACGGCTACCTCGGCATCTGCGCCGTGTGTGCACAGACTGTGTTCGGCCACTACCTAGATACGGAAATTACCTTTGACGAGGGCTACTACTTTGGCTTCGTCACCTTCAGCACCATCGGGTTCGGCGATTTCGCTCTTCAGCCCTATGGTGCTCCATCAAGCCTCATCTTCTTCGAAGCGCTCGCCGTCTTTGCCGGGCTCGCGTTTTTCAGTGCCTTCGCCTCCCACGGGGCCGCGTGGATCAACGAGGCCGCACCCATCGCCTGGGGCATCGCCATGGACCCGTGTCGGCTGCCTCGGCAGCTGTCGCACGCGTTCAGCACGGTTCAGATTGCAACCCCTGCGCCGCCATCTCCACCCTCCTCGGCCTCACCGCTCACGTCCGCCGTGGACGACCGCCGTCATCAGCTACACCGTCTCCACGTGCAGGAGGCTCTGCCAGCCAAACACGAGCACCCGGTCCCGATGCCATCGTGCTGGGACCGGTTCACTTGCTTCGCGGCTGCGGTCCTCGGTATGTATTTAGTGATCGTCTTGGGCGGCCTCTGCCTGTTCTGGTCAGAGTCGGACTTTGAGCGCATGGGCAACTGTGCTGCCATGGACGAGGAGAATGAGCTGCGCACGAGCATCCGACTGCCGCCGATGGTGAGCGAGTTCTGTTGATGAGTCTGTTGATGGTTCTGTTGACGTTTCTGAGCGAGGCGTACGTCTTGTGGTGGATGGGGGATGCCCCGCTTGTGCCAAGTGGACCGCACTTCTGAGTTCCGAGTGGGCCGAGTTTGTAACTATATGGTGTCGTGCTATAATGTGTTTTCATACCCGTCGAACGTAAGCGTCTGGTTACCACTTTCAGCACGTGAGCGAAAGGTGAACTACTAGTTCAGATCAAGAGATGCACCTCCTCCGTTGTCGCCGTAATACAGGAAGGTGTACATGACGACCGGCACACCGTCTGGGCACCCGGGCACCGCACGCGTCGCCCCCGCCCACGTCCGGGGATTCCTGTGGACCCTCGCCTGGTTTCAACTTATTGAGACTCGGTTCCAGCTCGGCTTCCGGTTACAGGACCCGGGGACGGGCAGTGTGTCGGTCGTGTGAGAGCACGCGGCAGCTTCCATCTTGGCACACAGACACACAGACACACTGCGTCCTGTGATTGTGACGCTCGCCCTGCGATGCACGGGCCCTGCCGTCGCCCATCGCCCGTCATTCGTCCAACGAAAGCGGCATCCAGAGGGCCACCAGGAATGCGAGGCCGTGGCTGCAGGCGAGCAGCCCTAGTCTCGACCCTGGCCGCTCCCATCGCCAAGGCCACACGAGACCGCTTTGGAGCCAGCTGTGCAGGGCAGGACCAGCTGCTTGCACATCCTCCTGTCGGCCCTCGGCGTGCGTCAGGCGCGGCTGAGCTCGCGTCGACCAAGCAAAGTACAAGCAGCACGACACCCATGCTACACCAACGAACATCGCCAAAGCAAGGATCGGATATGTCGGAGCACTCTCCGCAGTGCGGCTGACTCCGTTCCAGTCCACCGGGTCGGTGATGTCCTCGCAGCGGCGCAGCTCGTCCCAAGCCGAGTCGTAGCACCAGCCAGTCCCATCAAGCGAGTACCAGCGCCAGGGCATCCATCGAGTGAGCGCGTGGCCAAGAGCATCAGGGTGCTCCGCAAAAGGCGGCCCTTTTGGGCCCTGCTGCCTGCAGGAAATGCCGTCCTTGGCGTCTAGCCGGTACATGCGCGAGCGCAGCGCAGCATAGTAACTGGTGGAGGCTTGCCACAAGTGCGTCGTCGTCATCTCGCGTAGTATTGCCGACTCACAGGGCTCTCAGCCGCTCACCATGAGGTCGCGGGTTTCGTTCACACTCGCACAGTTCACAGCCAATGTTTATCACTCGAAACCCAAGACACCGGACCGTTCACACACCATGACACACCTAGTTTACAAACTTAGCCTCCCCCCCACAAGATTTACAACGCGTCGTCGCTGGGGGCGCCCGAGAGCGCGGACTCGGGCCGCATCAACACCGGATCCACACCCACGGGCATCCCGGGGACGTCGCCATCGAGGCTCGTATCAAGGGCGAGGTTCGCCGTCGAGCCGACGCGCGAGAGCTCGGGGCTCGCGCTGCCCGCGGCGGCGAGCGCTCGCCGGTGGACGAGCAGCCGCAGGCGCGCATCGGCGATGCTCGCACGTTCCTGCTCCCAGTCCAAGGTAAGATGGCGCGAGGCCTCATCGCCAAACATCATACGCACGAGCTCCCACCGGCGCGTAAAGTAGCGGAGCAGCATATCGATGCAGTTGTTGTGCGCGAGCTCGAGGCGCGAGAGCTGCTGCACCGTGAGCTTGCGCACGCCCACCTCCTTCTCGACGACATCGCGCATCGGGTGCACGGTGCGCCGCAGCGCCGCAAGATATGCCTTGTGTGCCTCGGGCATTGTCGACCTCTCTTGCCACTCGCGGAAGGTTTGCATCGCGCTCGGGTTCGCCCGGTCGCAATCCACCCCCATCAGATGAAGCAGGCAGCTCTGGTCGACGCCGGTCGCGCAGTACACGCGCGCCGCGCGCTGGCGCAGCGGCTCGAGCCCCAGATCGGGCACGTGGTCGTAAAAGTGCGCCATGCGCTGCTGCAGCAGCACAGGGCGCACGTTGGGGGCCGATTTGGCCGAGATGGGGCTCGAGCCGACGCCCGCTTCGTAGTGCACCTTGACGAGGACCTCTATCGCTTGCTCGAGATGTTTGAGCGAGCGCTGGCGTGACTCGACACTTTGGGCCCCTCGGCACGCTCGTGCCGCGCCCACTACCCGCCCAAACTCGGATGCGAGCGTGACATGCAGCCGCACGAACCAGTCCTCCTCCTCGACGCACAGGAAGCGCTGTACCGGGACCACCTGCGCCATGGTCGCGAGCACCGGACGCACAGTGCGGTCCAACGGCGAAGCGGAGCCGTTGAGCCCAGCCAGCACGGGCGAGAGCATGGGCGAGTCTGTGAGCGATCTCGAGCGATCTCGGCCGTGATCAGCCACAACCGCGGCGATGCCTGCGTGCGCCGCGGCGAGCGGCAGCGGAGCGCCGTGCGGAGCGCCGTGCGGAGCGCCGTGCGGAGCGCCGTGCTGAGCGCCCGATCCGCCGGGGGCATGTGTGCCCTCAGGCACGAGCCCCTGCCCGTGACCCTGCCCGTGGGCGTGAGCATGGGCGTGGGCATGGGCATGAGGACCCGCGGCGGCCGGCACGTGCGCCGTCGCGAGCGGCGATGGAAGGACGCCGCCGCGCAGTCGCCAATTGTAAAGGATCGTATCGATCATGTCGAGGCCCTCTGCCCGACCGAGCCGCTCCGAGAGGAGTGCCGCAAGGCGCGCGAGTGCCTCCGGCGGTGCGCGTGGCCGTCCCTCGCCCTTGGCGGCAGCGTGCCAGCCCGCCACCACAAAGGAGACGAGCGCACGAGCTCTCTCCTCTTCCCAACGACCCGTGAGAGCGGACAGATCAGCGGGCAACGTGGCGGCGCGGACCTCGACACGCTCGCAAAACGTGGCAGGCGGCACACATGCGCCAGGCAGGATCGAGAGCAGCGCGATCAATGGCTGCCAGCTGGCGGGCAACGCCTCGAGCGCGAGTGGCGCCGCAGGAGGCAGCAGGCCGTTATGCTCGCTCACGAGCCAGATATCATCGAGATCGTCGAGATCGTCCTCGACCGACCGGGCATTCGGGTCGCTCAGCATGCGCTCGGGCAGCTGCAGCAAGGTGGCGCCGCCCCCGCTTGAAGACGACCGTTGCGGGGCCCGGTGCGGGCTGCTCGGGGGTGCCTCATCCGAAGTTTCGTCCAGCGGTGCGGGCTCAAAGAGGGGAATGAGGGCGAGCTCGGTGTCCGAGATGTGCTGGTTGAGGTACTCGAAAGCGTGCGTGCCGCCGGTGCCCTTAGCCTCCATCATCCCGCTCGGGCGCACCACGTACTCTTCAATGTACGAGAGATGCCTCCAGCGGAAGTCGAGCACGCGCCGCACGCATGCATTGAAGTGGTCGATGAGGGTGAGGGCCTGCTCGCTGCCCTCCTCGCGCAACTGGAGGACGAAGGAGCGCGCTGGGTTGGAGCGCACTGCGGCGAGAGCCTCGCGGTGCTTCGCGGGCATGTAATACTCGAAGCGCTCGAGCATCGAGCCGAGCTCAGCCGAGCTCATGGAGATCTCTAGGAACGCGTCGCACATGGGCAGCAGCGTCGACATGGCGCCTGATGGCCCACAGAGCGATTGCCGTTTCTGAAGCGCCGCGAGCGCCTGGCGCAGGTGCGCGCGGTGCGCGGTGAGGGTCGGTAACCCCTCCGGCCCTTCGGCCTCGAGCGCGTCGAGCATCTCGAGCTGCTTCGTCAAAGTGTCGCACTTGGATCTGGATGCATCTTCGTATTGGCCCTCGAAGATCGCAGACCAGGACGAAATGTACGGTCGGAGGCGATGGAAGAAGAAGAAGGGGTCGCAGCACGCGGTGCCACCCGCGGTGCCAGCCTCGTCGCGCCGGTCAAACATGATGCGCAGGCAGTTGGAGGCCACGTGAGACATGGCCTGCTCCATCCAAGAGAGAGATGGGGCGCCGTGGTGAGCACGTGCATGCAAGGGCAGGCCATCAGATGCAATCAGCGTACCTGCTCCATCCAAGAGAGAGAACGCAGCAACGCCTCGATGTCGCGGGACTTAACGGCCTGGTAGCCGTCGTAGATGGCTGAGATCGCCCCGGCGGCCTCGCTCTCGATGATCACGTGCGTCTTGAGGAACCACTCCTCGTCGAGCAGCCCGGTGAACCGGTGCAGTAGCCGCACGTTCTCGGGCGTGATCCCTCCGAGCGGGTCGATGCGCTCCCAGTTGTTGAGTACGCAGTCGGCGTAATCGAGCGTGGGGTGACGCCCGAGGCGGTTGGCGACGGCGAGCCAGCCCGCTGCGAGGAACTCGGGCACCACGAGGGCTGCTCGGGCGTCCACCGCGCCGCTCCCGAGCACGAATCCCTTGCCAATGTACCCGTAGAGCGCATGCACGCGCTCAAGCCGCTCCTCGCTCCCCTCGCCCTCCTCCGCCTCGATGGCGGCCGTAATCGGACCGAAGCGCTCGATGTGCTGCTCGACGAGCGAGCGGAAGGAGCCGTCGGCGAGCGTCGCTGGCATGAGCTCGCACAGCTCGTGCAGCACCGCGTACACGGGGTTGGTTAGCTTGACGAGCGGGTCGCGCGACGGCAGGAAGCCGCGGCAGCGTGTCGACCACATCGGGTCGCCCGGACGCGCGGTGCGGTGGCCGCGGAAGCCGCCCGTGAGCGCGCGAATGTGCGCAGGCTGCTCGGGCGCGAACGAGACGTGCTGCCGAGAGACTTTTTCTTGCGTCTCCACCTTATCCACCGCCTCCGACTCACCATCACCATCGCCTGTCGACCCTTCTTCGTGGCGGGAGAGGCGGCCCACAAGCATCGCCTTCATGTACTTGTGCGCGGAGTGGTGGCGCACGGCTCGGAACGCATGCGTCGCATCCTGGCCGGCATATTCAAAGATGCGGTTGAAGCCGCCAGGGTGGCTCTTGAATTTCGTAATGTCGTACACCTGGCCTTCGATGACGATCCAGCACGATTCCTCCGAGGCGTGTTTCACGAGCTCCGAGCGATGAACGACGCGCGCCGGAGTCGCCTCAGGGATCGCGGAAGGTGCTTTGGGCGGCGGCGGAGTTCCTGGTGCGTCGAAGAGACTTGCAAGGAAGCCAGCCGCTTGCCCTCGCAGCATCGCTTGTGAAGAGTTTGCATTTGTGTCCATGCCTGGTGACGTCGATGAGGACCGGGAAACTTCTGGACGGTTACAGGAAGTTTCGAACATTGCACGGCCCTCATGGAGACGGCCGTACTCGCGAATCGGGCCATGAATCGCCTGTACTAAATTCTGTAGCGGGTCCGGGTGTCGTATACGCGCCGGGCTTCATATGTGTGTACTACGGTACATTCTCTCTCAAAAGATGCCGTCGTCGGGGTCGGCCAGTCGTGAGGACCACGTTTCTTTCGACGTTTCAAAGTCGTCCTGATCGGCCTCGGAGCCATCCTCCACACTCTCTTCCTGCGCCGGCAGCTTTGCCGTCTTCGTCGGCGGCAGGTATGCCGGACCCCTCCACTGCGGCGGAGTCGGCAGCTGCAGCGGCTGCGGCTCCTCGCCTAGATCGCCCTGCCTACGTGCGTCGCCCAAGAAAGGGAAGAACGCCTCGACCCCCTCACGCAGCGGCTCCATCAGAGCCGTCCTCCTCTCCCTCTCGAGGCGTAACTGCTCGTCCAGCGTCCTAATCGCTTGGGCAGTGAGGACGAGCGGTGGCTCGAGCAGCGCGTTGGCGAGCCGCTTGAGCAGCTTTTGGCGCAGCTTGGGCTCGATCCGCCGGCGCTTGCGCCGTTTGACGAGCTCGAGATCCACGATCGAGATGCGCTCTCGGCCGGTTTCGTCAAGCTGCTGGAAGGCGGCGCGGCATTCCGAAATGTCTTCTTCGGTCACCTTGCCTTGCAGCACGAGCGTGAGCAGCGTGTACTGGTCCCGCGTACAGTATGTGCCGTCCACACTCAGATCTAGTCGCCTCACGAGCGGACCGGCAGTGAGCTCGTTCAGCTTCTGCTGCGTGAGCGTGCCGCCGTACCGCTCGAGAACCTTTCGCTGCGCCAGTCGTCGAGCCGCATGCAACGGCCGGAGCGCCAGCGCGCCCACGACGCGTGCAAACATGACCACCGCCAGCGGCGAGTAGAGGGCAAGGAAGAGCTTGGAGGCTTGAGTCGAGGGCACCACGTCTCCAAGCCCAGCGGTCGTCATCGCGCCTATCACGAGGTACACACAGTCATTCCAGCGCTGGCGCATGTCGAGGAGCTTGATCCCGAGGACTCCGCCGCCCAGCAGCACCGACAAGAGCGCCCAGTTGGGCACCCGCTGCGCCCAATTGCGCTTCCCGCCGTCGTCGCCAATCCACTCGCCCACTACGGCGCTCACGAGCCCGCTCAGCAAGCCGATTCCGGCCATGGCGACCACCGAGGCGAGAGCGCGCGTGATCGGCCGTGTCGGCGTCAAGTCGCCAAACCCGATGGTCGCAAGCGTCGTCGTGGTGAAGTAAAGAGAGTCGATGACTGACCAACCTTCGAGCGCACGAAAGGTGCCGGAGAAAGCGGCGACTACCAGCACCAGAATGCCACACACACGCAAGGTGAAAGGTGAGGTGAGGACGCGTGGGCCCGCGAGCGGTGTGTCGATGTCCACTGCCATTGCCTGCTCCTCTTCTTCCTCGTCCTCCTCCTCCTCCTCCTCCTCCTCTGTCTGCCTCAGTTGCGAGACATACCGCTCTGCTAGATCCTCCGGAACTACTTCCTCAATCGCTTGCAGCTGTTCGGCTCGACGAAGCCCAGTACGACGACGTGGGAGCCACTGCACTGCCGCGACGATAATCCCAGACCGCCAAGCAGGCAGCAACGGCCGATGCACAAAGAGCGACGGGCGTGTGCACGTCGCGCAGCCTAGGAACAGACCCATGACGAGGGTCAAGACCATCGATGAGATCCTCCTCATGCGAGAACCCTCAAAACTGCATGATCTGTGGTGTGTTCACACTCGGCCGCCCCTCTTTTCAGACCGTTATATAAATTAAATTTGCGCACTCCCACAAACACACACACACACCGAATTCGAATGGAGCCCTCCAGCACCCCTCCGCCGTCCGCTCGAGCTCAGGTGTGTATCCTCGATCGCGTCCTCGTCCGGCTCCGTGGTTCGCTCCACGTATGCTTACCCGCGGCTTGATTGCAGCATGCTGATAGCATCGTGGTGCGTCCGTCTGCCTCGGGTCTGATGGTTGCTCCGCAGCCTCACGCGTACACGATGTGCTCGGCGCTGCGGCACTCGCCCATGGCTTGCATGGCCTCGATCTCCATGCGCTCCCGGGCACGGAGCGCGTGGCACTCGGCGGCGAACCTGGCGCGCACCGCCTCGACGCTCTCGTCCGTCGCCTTGGCGGAGATCGGCACCGCACGTTCCATACCGCACGCGCGCTCGAAGGCGCTCAGCTCGCCATCGGCCACTCGGCGCGCTCGGGCGAGCTCGAGCTCGGTCAGCTGGTGCAGCCAATCGCGGGCCGCATGCATCCGCACGAGCGTTGTCGCGGGCAACCCTAAGGCCGTGAGGTCGGGCAATTCGTGCGGCAACGTGGGGGCGGACGGCGACGAGGTGGCAGTCACGCTGGTGCTCTCTTGCAGGCCCAGGCGCGATGGCCGCGTGCAAGGATGCTTGTTGTGTTGCTGCACGACGCCGCTGCCAAAGGTGGTGAGGTCGCGCTTGACCGAAGCGAGGCTCTGGGGTGCGTACACCCACAGCTCACACGAGGGTGCCTCCGTCGTGGTCGGCGTCAGGCCGACGTGTACCCTCGCGCTCGCACCGCGCGGCTTGACGCTCGCGCTCGCATTCTCTGGAACATCTCCCCCTGCGGCTGGTCCGGCGTTGGCCGCGGCAGCCTCGGCGGCGGATGCCCTTGGAGGCCTGCAAGGCATCGTCATGCGCGCGACGCGATCCTCGTAGCACGACGGGCACACGTCGAAGTCGCAGATCGTGCAAGACCACCGCCACTCTCGCATCTCGAGACCCTTGCCGCAGCCGCCGTCGCAGCGGAGGGTGGAGCAGCGATTCCGCCAGCGGTTGAGCTCGTGGCCCGCATCACACTCGGCAATAGGCATGCTCAATCCAGTGAGGCTCATGCCCGCCAAAAGAGCGTAAGCAGCGCAGACGCCGCCCGGATCGGCAGAGGACGGTGCGGATGGCGCCAAAAAAAGCTTGAGCGAAAAAAGCGAGTTTCAACGGGCAAACTTCGTCTGCCTCGAAGTCTCGAGGAATGGGTTCCGTGGCCAAGTTTCGCGGGAAAGAGTGACTACTTGAGTAGTGGTGAGTAACCTTAGACGTCGCACGCGGAGTGCGCAAAGGGTGTTCTAGACAGACAACCCCCGACTCACGCCTGGAAAAACACGCGCTTGCGGGAAGTG
>Ga0210244_102342_pt1 | contig 12006 bp, 13 predicted proteins | sample ChrtobMetaP3_0mM_FD_155473 | JGI IMG/M metagenome (GOLD analysis project Ga0210244, IMG submission 155473) | Chrysochromulina tobin associated microbial communities from unialgal haptophyte culture, Seattle, Washington, United States - P3_0mM | ecosystem: Host-associated > Algae > Haptophytes >...
GTTCGAGGCATGGGTTACGTGCTGGAAGTGCCGGAGCACTCCTGATGATCCGGCGCTTGACCCTCACCGCACGACTCACCTTTCTGTACACCCTGGTATCGGCTGTGGTGCTTCTTGGCCTTGGCGTCTTGGTGGCGTGGTCCACCCATTTGCACTTCATTGACCTTGACCGCGACTACCTTCTGGACAAGGTGCGGCTCATCGAGAAGATCGTCGATGAAACGCCAGAGCCAGCCGAACTCGCGGCCAAGTTGGATGAATCGCTCAACAGCCATCAAGGCCTTTTCATCTCAATTACGCGCGGTGACGAACAGCTGTTTGGAAAAGGCGGCATCACGTTTCCAGCAGAACTCGCTGCGCGAAGCGCCGCAGATCAGCCCATGGACTGGACCGATGGTGAGCGGCAACTGCGAGGCATGAGCACTGAGATCTCCTCAGCGCAGATGCCCGGCGGATTGACCAGTCCAGGTCAGAGCATGCGCCTGACGCTTGCGCTGGACACGCAACACCACACCCATTTCATGCAGATGCTGCGCCAGCAGTTGGCGATCTACGTCGTCCTGGCCACCCTGCTCAGCGGCCTCCTGGGGTGGTGGGCAGCCCGCAGCGGTCTGGCCCCGCTGCGGACCATGAGAGAACGCGCGCTCAATGTCACGGCCCACAAGCTCGACGAGCGCATGCCAATCGACGCTGTTCCCGTGGAGATGGCGGAGCTGGCGCGCAGCCTCAACACCATGCTGGAGCGTCTGCAGCAGGATTTTGCGAAGCTCATGGAATTCTCAAGCGACATCGCCCACGAACTGCGCACGCCCATCAGCAACCTGCTGACACAGACCCAAGTGTCGCTGTCGCAGCACCGTGATCCAGACACCTACCGCGACATCCTCGCCTCCAATGCCGAGGAGTTCCAGCGCTTGGCGCGCATGGTGTCCGACATGCTGTTTCTGGCCAAGACGGACCACGGTATCCAGCTGCCGAATCGCGAAGACGTCGCACTCGAAGACGAGGCGAAGAGCCTTCTGGATTTCTACGATGCGGTCGCCGAGGACAAAGAACTTCGCCTTCGGGTGGTGGGAGCGGGTAGCGTGGTGGGTGATCGACTGATGATTCGAAGAGCCATCAGCAACTTGCTGTCCAATGCGCTGCGGCACGCGCACCCTCACACCGAGGTTGAACTGACCGTTGAGTCTGAGGGAGATGGTATCAACCTGTGTGTCACGAACACCGGCGACCCTGTTGAAGCTGTCGATCTGCCGCGCCTGTTTGACCGGTTCTATCGCGCGGACAAGGCACGCGCGCACCCCTCATCCGATGGCGCGGGCTTGGGTCTGACCATCACCAAAGCCATCATGCTCGCTCATGGCGGCAGCGTTGCTGTCACATCGGTGGCAGGAAGGACGCGGTTCTGTTTGCACTTCGTCTCTCAGCAGTGACCTTTCTGGCTGCAGCGCTGTAGCACTTCGAGGACGGTTTTTCCCAGGCCAGTGCTGAACTCAAGTGTTCAGTGCGATTCGATACACCGAGGCGGGTGGCAAGTTGAGAAGCGAGCTTCCGATGCGTTCTGCCTTCAGGTTCATTCGGGTCAGTATCTCGGGTGCAATCGGGCATCGGGTCATGTAGGTGAACTGGTACAGCGCTGCCCCAGCTTGCAAGCTTTGCATGCAGGCGCCGACCACGTTCCACTGTGCGCGAACACCCATGGTTAACAGTGGCAAGCCGGAAATCACGGCCTGCGCCTGCATCGACCGCCACGGGTCGTGCCACCGCCGCATGCGTGTCACATCCATGTCGAGCAGGCGAGCCTCGGGAAAGCGCCGGCGCAGCAGCGCCGTGAAGTCCGGGCTGTTCTCCACCAGCGTGAGATCACATTGGGGTACTCCCTTGGCAAGGATGTACCTTGTGAAGGCTCCGGTTCCTGGGCCCAGTTCGATCACGGGTCCTGCGCCAGGCAAGATATCGCGCGTGATGAGACGCGCCAATGCGTTGCTGGAGGGCGCGACTGCGCCGGTCCTCATTGGACGTTTCAGCCAGCTCTTGAGGAAGACACTTTGGTCGGTGGACATAGACACGAATGAATCCTTCCTGGGGACATCAACCACCGTCACTCCCCCTGCATTGCTTGGTGCAGCGCGTGAGTGCCTGCATTCTGATGAGCCACTTGCAGGGCGTCTTGAACAAGGGCGCCATTTCGCGAAGGTTCGCGAGTTTCTGCAAGTGGCCCGTTTGCAAGGGAACTGCCCTGGCGGCGCAGCCCCCCGCATCGGGTCACTGAACCTGCTTGATGTCGGTGTATTGGCCGCGTGTCCGGAGCACGACCTTCACATCCGAGGGACCCCGGTTGCGCCAGTACCATCCGTGGTTGCCGGTGAACGCTGCCACCAGAGCACCGTCGTCGGCTGGCACGCTGCGGCCTTTTTCGTAGCTGATGGAGCGCCCGCCACCGTCTCCGTGCGTGTCGTAGTTGGCCGAACCGCCATTGACGATCCACTGGAATTCGGCCTTGTCGCCCTCAGTCATGCGCAGTTTGATTTCTTTGCCTTCGCCCGGGGTCAGGGTGAACGTCAATTCGTCGCGCCATGTTGAGTTAGCTACAGGCGCTACCGCAGTCTTCGGAATCACATCGAGTGCCTTGGGCGTTCCGGAGACTGCCGTACCGGCGTTCGCTGGGACGGCTGCAACCGTTGAGGCAGGACTGCCAACGGGTGTGGCACTTGCATCCGCAGCGGCTTCTGCTGCCAGCTGTTGCTTGATTTCGCCCATCTCGGTCATGCGCAGCACGCGGCCAACACCGGTGGGGTCCACGCCGTACTCGGCAGGCAGCACGATCGCCACCAGAATCACGATGGCGGAGATGGCGGCCAGAAGCGTGGAGCGCAGCAGCTTTGAGGAAGATGGAAGTTCGGCGCGCAAGGGCGTTTCAGCGTTGTACATGGTCGGTATTCCTTGGGTGTTCACGATACGAAGTAACCGGTGAGCTGCATGCCCACCAAAATGAAGCCCGCGCTCATCATGGCGACGTTGGCTGTGTAGGCGTTGCGGACAAAACTGGGCGTGCGGCGCCAGTAGCTCATGCCGATCAGGATGACGGTGAGCGCCAGCAGTTGACCGATTTCTACGCCCACGTTGAAGGCGAGCAGGTTGGGCACCAGGCCGTCGGGTGAGATCTCGTACTCGATGATCTTGGTGGCCAGCCCGAAACCGTGGAACAGACCAAACACCAACGTTGCGACCTTGGTGTTGGGCTGGAATCCGAGCCAGCGTTGGAAGGCACCAAGGTTGTCCAGCGCCTTGTAGACAACCGACAAACCAATAATTGCGTCGATCAGGTAGCTGTTGATCCCGACGTTGAAATACACGCCCAGGATCATCGTGGTGGAGTGACCCAGCGCGAACAGGCTTACGTAGAGACCGATGTGCGAGAGCCGGTACAGGAAGAAGATCACCCCGAACAGGAAAAGCAGGTGGTCGTAGCCGGTCATCATGTGCTTGGCCCCGAGATACATGAAGGGCAGCAGATTGACGCCAGAGATTTCCTGTATGTAGCCCTTGTCACCAGCGGTCACCGCATGGGCCCAGACATCGGAGGTTCCGAAGAGCAAACAAAGGAAGAGGATTGAAGGAAGCAAGAGACGGGATTGCCAAATCGCCCATGGCGAACGTGGCAGCCTGTCTTGAAGAAGGCCGTGCATGAAGACTCCAATGGTCTGAAAGGAATGGGAGCACTGCGAAGGGCAGCGCAAGAGCAAGAGTGGCCTCAGGCCATCGGAGGACGTTCTAGCCGGGACGCCTGCACCATTTCAACCCATGGTCGGACCTGCCTACACCAAGCTGGCGCTTGCGTTGACGCAGCGTGCCAGCCCGCAGGCAGAGCATGGGCCTTGTCGTGCGAGTGATCTACCGCGTGATGCGCATGGTCGCCACCCAGAAGGTCTTCAACCCCTGCTACCTCATCGCCTTGGTCGCCGTGCGTATGTCCATGTGGCTCGTCGGCAGCAAGTGGTGTTGAAGTGTGTCCCGCCGAAATGGCCGCCAGTCCATGGGAGCTTGTCAACCCGATCGAAGAAATGATCGTGCCGACCACGATCACGATCAACACCATCCACCGCATGCCCAGTGCCGCCTGGGAGGGCAGCAAAGAATACGGGGAGCAGTGGATCATGGAGTTGAGCGGGATTAGTGTTGAAAACCGGTGGATTATAGTAACCCCCCTGAGGGGATACGATCATCATGAAACAACCGCACACACATACCTCCCATCCGGCCATCATCAAACGCCTGCGAAGGGCCAATGGACACCTGAGCAGCACGATAGACATGTTGACACAGGGGCGCGCCTGTCTTGACGTTGCGCAGCAACTGCAGGCAGTGGAGAAGGCGATTCAGCAGGCCAAGAAGGCCCTGATCCAAGACCACCTGGATCACTGCCTTGAACACCTCGTCGGCCCCCTCGGTGCGGGTCAGCGCCATTCGATGGACGAGTTCAGAGAAATCACCCGTTACCTCTGAGTGGTCTGCAGTTGCGGAATCGAATTCTTTGACCACTAAGCACCACACAAGACCGACACATGCTCAAGATTCTGTCCCACCGCACCTACCGCCATCTGTTTGCCGCGCAGGTGATCGCCTTGATCGGGACCGGGCTGGCCACGGTGGCGCTGGGCCTGCTGGCCTTTGAGCTCGCCGGCGAGAACGCGGGTATGGTGCTGGGCACGGCCCTGGCCATCAAGATGATCGCGTACGTTGGCGTGGCACCCGTGGCTGCAGCGTTTGCCGATCGCCTGCCCCGGCGCACCCTTCTGGTCACGCTGGACCTGGTACGGGCTGCGGTAGCGCTGTTGCTGCCGTTTGTCTCCCAGATCTGGGAGGTGTACGTGTTGATCTTTGTGCTGCGGGCGGCCTCGGCCGCGTTCACGCCCACGTTCCAGGCCACCATCCCCGATGTGTTGCCGCTGGAGAAGGACTACACCAAAGCCCTGTCGCTCTCGCGCCTGGCCTACGACATGGAGAGCCTGGTCAGCCCGATGCTGGCGGCAGCCTTGCTCACGGTGATCGGATTTCACGATCTGTTTGCCGGCACGGTGGTGGGCTTCCTGGTCTCAGCGGCGCTGGTGGTCTCGGTGGTGTTGCCAGCCCATCCAGCGCCGCAGCACCGCGGCATTTACGAGCGCACCACACGCGGGCTGCGCATCTACCTGGCCACGCCGCGGCTGCGTGGTCTGCTGGCGATCAGTGCGGCCGTGGCAGCGGCGGGCTCCATGGTGTTTGTCAACACGGTGGTCATCGTTCAGGCCGGCATGGGACTGAGCCAGAGCGCCGTCGCCCTGGCCTTGGCCAGTTTCGGCGCGGGCTCCATGGTGGCTGCGCTAGCCCTGCCGCAACTGCTGGAGAAGCTGCCCGACCGCACAGCCATGCTGGGGGGCATCGGTTTGATGATCTCGGGCCTGTTTGCCGGTGTCTTCGTGGTGGGAAACGCCTCGCTGATGGTCCTGTGGTTTGTGCTCGGTGTGGGCTACTCCACCGCGCAGACGCCCTCTGGCCGCTTGTTGCGGCGCTCCGCGCACCCCGAAGACCGGCCAGCGCTGTTTGCTGCGCAGTTTGCGCTGTCGCACGTCTGCTGGTTGCTGTTCTATCCCCTGGCGGGCTGGCTGGGCACGCGCTTTGGCATGTCTGCGAGCTTTGTGGTCCTCGGGGTTGCAGGTGCACTGGCCGCATGGGCGGCTTGCAGAGTCTGGCCATCACTAGATCCCGACGTGGTGGAGCACGAACATCCGGATTTGCCGGTCGGTCACGCTCACACGAAGGCGGCTGTCGGTGTTGGTGATGGTATTCGTCATGCACACGCTTTTGTGGTGGATGACCAGCATCCCCATTGGCCCAGTGTGGGCCGTTGAGGACGAAGTCGTTGCGCTGGACGAAGCCGCTTTCCTCTACGTCTGCATCAGCAAATTGAAGTTCAAATGGCGAACACTGTTGGCACACCCTGTTTGGGCAAGACGCCAGCAGCCACCTTTTTCTTGCCGGGGCAATGGCAGCCAAAAACCGATGCCGGAACATTTCGCAAGGTTGCGTACATGTATGCGTAGGCAAAGAGGCTCGTTGCATGACAAGTTGCCTAAGGTGAGGTGTGGCGCCTAAGCGAGGCCTAAGTCATGGGCGAGATAGTTCATCCGTCGGTTGGCAAGACCGCCCCGACGCAACTCCTCAAAAGGAACTCACCATGAACCGCAACACCAAAATTTCCGCACTCCTGCTCGCTGCTGGCCTGGCCACGGCTGGCACGCTGGCTTTCGCAAAGGCCAATGAGAACGACGCAGTCACCGACCTGGCCAAGGCCAAAATCTCGCTGAGCCAAGCCATCACGGCGGCTGAAGCACATGCCACTGGCAAAGCCGCGAAGGCTGAGCTGGAGAGCGAAAAAGGCGCTTTGCACTACGAAGTGGAGGTCGTCACGGCCGACGCCAAGGTCTTCGATGTCAAGGTCGACGCAGCCGACGGCAAGGTCCTGTCCAGCCAGCTCGACAAAACAGACCAAGGCAACGACAAAGACGACTCTTGATCGAACCCGAGGAGTGGGTGAAACCCACTCCCCGGGCAAGGAACGATCATGAACAACAGTGAACGATATCTTTTGAGACGCCTCATCCGGCGCATCATTCAAGTGCCGGTCGGTCCTCGGGACGATGAGGCTGCGATACTGGCGTCTGCGCTTCAGAAGACCCGCGATGATGTTGTGTACTTGCTGCTGCAGCGGTGCCTCGTGCTGGAGATGGTCGTAGAGCAGCGACGTTTCCCTGGCATGAGGACGGAGGGTGGTTCTGATGTGACTGCTGCGCCTACTGCTCGAAGTTCCCCCCACCTGAATGGCGTGTTCAGTGAGTCTGTCGACGAGGGGCGATTGCTGCGTGCTCACGAGCTGGACGGCCTTTTTTTCAAGCAGGCGATCGAAGAACTCATGCGTGAAAACTTGATTCAGGACGCGCAGCAGTTTGATCCGAAAAACATTTGAGCGTCTCTTGCGCAGATTTATCCAGAATTCCGCGTGGCTACGTTGACATGGGGTCAATATTGAGGGCGGCGGGTTCCCTGCCTTGTACCTTGCATGGAGACTTGAAGTGCGACTTCTATTGGTTGAAGACGACAAGATGATTGGCGAGGTGGTGCTTGATCTACTTCGCTCCGAGCACTATGCGGTAGATTGGGTGAAAGACGGCGACATGGCGTCCACGGCCCTGCTAACGCAGACCTACGATCTGATCGTGCTCGATCTGGGACTGCCGCGCCTTGATGGATTGTCTGTACTTCGAGCGTTGCGCGCCCGCAAGGATCGCACCCCTGTTTTGATTGCAACTGCACGCGATTCGCTTTTTCAGCGTATCGAGGGACTTGACGCGGGAGCAGATGACTACGTGTTGAAGCCTTTTGAGCTTGACGAACTGTTGGCTCGAATCAGGGCCCTTTTGCGGCGCGCATCGGGTCGTGCCGAGCCTGTCTACGAGCACAAAGGGGTCTGTATCAATCCTGCCTCACGGGAAGTGACGGCAAATGGATTGCCTGTCGTGCTCTCTGCCCGTGAGTGGGCGGTACTTGAACCTTTGTTGGCAAGACCGGGCATGGTGCTCTCACGCACACAGCTTGAAGAAAAACTCTATGGCTGGAAGGACGAGATCAGCAGCAATGCTGTCGAGGTGTACATACATGGGCTGCGAAAGAAGCTTGGCGCAGAGTTGATCCAAAACGTGAGGGGCGTCGGATACATGGTGCCCAAGGAGTGAGTTTTAAATGCCGCTGCAAATCTCCAATTCCCTGCGAACACGCTTGCTGATCCTGTTGTCGGCTGCGATCGTGCTGACTGCACTTGCACAGGCATTGATCGCATATCAGACCGCCAGGTCGGAGGCTGACGAAATTTTTGACTACCACATGCAGCAGATGGCGATCATTCTGGGCAGTGGGATCACATTGAAGGGCGGTAGCCCGGAAGCGCAGGTCCAGCACGATGAGGAAGGCTTCGATTTTGTCGTACAGGCGTGGACTGCAGATGGAATCAGCGTCTACCGGACTCATCAAAGCATGCTGCCGCAGGTTGGGGGATCGGGATTTGCTGAAGTCACGTTGGACGACGGGAGATACCGGGTGTTTGCCACGAAGGTGGGTGGGATCAACGTGCAGGTTGCACAAGATCTGGACGCACGCCTGGAGATGGCGCGCAAGCTTGCACTGCGCACTGTTGTGCCGATTGTGTTGATTGCGCCCATGCTCATGCTGCTGGTCTGGGTGGTTGTGGGCGCTTCGTTGAAGCCAGTCCTGCTCGCGAGCAGACAGGTTGCGTTGCGACAGGCCGATGAGCTGGAAAAGCTGGAGGAGGCGACCCTGCCAGATGAGATCAGGCCGCTGGTCCATGAGCTCAATCTGCTATTTGAGCGAGTCCGCAAGGCTTTCGATGCACAACAGCGATTTGTGGCGGACGCCGCACACGAGTTGCGTTCACCGCTGGCGGCGCTCAAGCTGCAGCTGGAGGGTTTGAAGCGGTCTGCAGACACCAGCACCCGTGATATTGCGATGGGTCGATTGACATCAGGTATCGATCGGGCGACGCGCCTGGTCGAGCAGCTTCTGGTGCTCGCAAGGCACGAGGAAGGCATCGTGAACAGCATGCCCCGCGAGAACCTGTCGTTGTCTGAGCTCACAAAACAGGCAGTTGCAGATGTCGCCGCGCTGGCCCGAGAGCGCTCCATCGACATCGGCATCACTACCGCAGACGAGGGCTCGATCCTCGTCGCAAAGGATGCATTGGGCATTCTTCTCGGCAATGTGTTGAGCAACGCCATCAAATACACCCCAGACGGAGGAACTGTGGACGTTGCGGTGGTTCGCACGGCAAACGAACTGCAGCTCCGAATTGATGACAGTGGCCCTGGCATCCCATCATCGGAGCGCGAGCGAGTCCTGGATCGTTTTTACCGAATCGCGGGCGCCAGCGCTTCTGGCAGTGGCCTGGGACTGTCCATCGTCAAGAGCATCGTCGAGTTTCACGGAGCATCGCTTTCCCTCTCAGACTCAGAGAAGCTGGGAGGGTTAAAAGTCTGCATTGCCTTTCCTATTGTGTCTTGAAACAGAGTCCGTGACTACGTTGCACCTTCCCCCGATGGTGTTCTGCTTTTTGTGAGCAGAACTTGTTCCTTGACGCCGAAAAGCAGCAGCATTGCCGCGGACAACGCGCAGCTGCTAGAGAAAAGGAATGCCGCCCACGGGGCGATGGATTGGTAGATCCAGCCAAAAACGATTGAGGCCGGCAGCAGAAAGATGCCGGTCACCAAATTGAACCAGCCGAAGGCCGTGCCCGTGCGATGGGTGGGTGCCAAGTCAGCCACGAACGCCTTCTCGACTCCCTCTGTCGCTGCCATGAACAGACCATAGAAGCCGAACAGTGCAAACAGCATCCATCCACCGGTGTTGAGGAAGCCGATAGCAAAGTAGAAGACCGCATAGGCAACGTAGCCAACGATCAACAGCCTCACTCGGCCCAGCCGGTCGGAAAGAGCTGACAGAGGGGTGGAGAACAACATCGCGACGGCGGAAACGGCCGCCCAGAGCAATGGAATCTGAGCCTGTGGGACACCCAGTTCACTGGCGCGCAGCAACAAGAACATGTTGGACGAATTGCCCAGCGTGAACAGCGCGACCACGAACAGGTAGCGTTTGAACAACGGTGGCATATCGCGTAGCCGCCAGTCGAACGAAGGCCTCAAAGTACGTGGTGCTGCCTTGGGCTCTCGGATGGCAAGTGCCAATCCCACACAAAGGGCAGCCGGGATGGCTGACCACAAAAATATATCCTTGAGCGGAACATGGGAGGCCAACAAGGCAAAGGCGAGGAGGGGTCCAATGACGGCACCTGCGTTGTCCATGGCGCGGTGCAACCCGAACGCCAGCCCACGCTGGTCGGGACGAACGCTGGCTGCAAGAAGTGCATCCCTGGGTGAACTTCGCAGGCCCTTGCCGACCCTGTCGGCAAAACGGATGGCGAGTAGGAAAGGCCAACTGCTTGCAAAGGCGATCAGGGGGCGACCAATACCGGCCAAGCCATACCCGAAGACGATCCAGGGCTTTGACCGTCGCGACCGGTCCACGACCACACCAGAGAACAGTTTGAGCAGACTAGCTGTGGCTTCTGCGATTCCTTCGATGATTCCCAGCACCCTCGGACCCGCCATCAGCACGGAAGCAAGATAGAGCGGCACCAGTGGGTACAGCATTTCGCTCGCGCTGTCGTTGACCAGACTGATGAGTCCAATGAACCAAACTGTTCGAGGGAGATTGAAAATTACTTTGAGCATGGAAGGTGTCCTCAGGGCTGAATCCACGACAAGAATCTTGAACGATATTCTCCGAGGCAACCGAGCAACTCACCACGTCCATGGTGGGCTAGGGCGTGGTGGACCAGTCCAATCGACACGATTCATGTGTAGGAACGTTCTCGGCCGACTCTCAAGCAAGGCTGCCAGCAAACACGTTGACTGCCAACGCGAGCACGATCAAGTTGAACGCGAAAGAAAGCAGCCCGTGCAAGAGCGTCAATCTGCGCATGCGTCGACCGGAGACTGCGACGTCCGAAACCTGTGAGGTCATGCCGACAATTGCCGAGAAATAGACGAAATCGAGATAGTCGGGGTCATGCCCTCCAGGAAAGATCAGTCCACCCTCGGTTTCAGCACCGTCCTGTCCGCGTTGATAGAACACGCGTGCATAGTGCAGCGCAAAAGCGGTCTGCAGCAACAACCAGGACGCCGCCAGCGACATCATGGCAACCGCAAGGTACCCCCAGCGCGCGACGCCATGCATGCTTCGCCCCGTGTCCACCGCAAGTGCCACGGCAACAATGCTTGCACAAGCCGCTGCAGCCACCAGCGCGAACAAGGCCACTGATCCTGGATCGGTCCTCTGCGCCCGGCGGCGCGTCGAGTGCGCATTGAGGCGGACGATCAGCTGCCATGCAATGGCCAAGTACGTGAGGTTGTAAGCCAGCCAGCCTGCGAGCCATGGGACCTCCGAAGCGGTGTGAGCCAATCGCGCTGCGGCATAAGCCGCAACTGTGCCGACGAAGATCGCCAGACCGTGCCCTTGAAAAGCGGTCAAGCGTGCGGTCCAGTGCAAGCCGTGCAAGGGGTGGCGGTCAACTGGTTCCATGCGTCACTTCAGTTTGTGGTGCCGACAAAGGAACACGTTCAGCATGCCGAAACTGTGTCGCCTTGAGGACGTTGGATCGTCGAACTCTGCCCCCGTCGCAGTATTTCGGTGGGAGCTTTGCGCAGCCGTCGAACGGGTCGCATGCAGGAGGTGCGCAGCGCGCAATGCGGCGGAGCGGACCAAATGCCTTCGTCAATTGTACGGACTGGGGGACGCTCCATCAGCGCATAACAGCCGTTGGCCCGCCACAGACAAGACCGTCTGCCACCAGCTTATCGCAGCAGCGATCTTCCCTCTCAAAATGACGTTGAGCACGGGTCGACAAAGCCAGTTGCACCGACCTCCCAAACGTCCGCTGTTGACACGCGAAGCCCATCCATGTTGCGCATCGCCCGTGCTGCGTGGCGGTTCTGACCCAGAAAAAATTTGCTGCTTTGCACTGTCGAGCGCACTTTGTTGATCTCCATTTGCAGTATCTGGTGATTCCTAAGCGGGGCCTAAGTCATGGGCGAGATAGTTCATCTGTCGGTTGGCAATACCGCCCTGACGCAACTCCTCAAAAGGAACACACCATGAACCGCAACACCAAAATCTCCGCGCTCTTGCTCGCTGCTGGCCTGGCGACAGCCGGCACGCTGGCCTTTGCAAAGGTCAATGAGAACGACGCAGTCACCGACCTGGCCAAGGCCAAGATCTCGCTGAGCCAAGCCATCACGGCGGCTGAAGCACATGCCACTGGCAAAGCCGCGAAGGCTGAGCTGGAGAGCGAAAAAGGCGCTTTGCACTACGAAGTGGAGGTCGTCACGGCCGACGCCAAGG
>Ga0210244_102351_pt1 | contig 11949 bp, 4 predicted proteins | sample ChrtobMetaP3_0mM_FD_155473 | JGI IMG/M metagenome (GOLD analysis project Ga0210244, IMG submission 155473) | Chrysochromulina tobin associated microbial communities from unialgal haptophyte culture, Seattle, Washington, United States - P3_0mM | ecosystem: Host-associated > Algae > Haptophytes >...
TTTCATGTTTATAAGGCCCTAACCCCACACCTGTTTGGGAACTGAATGGTTGACCCAAGGGGGAGTGGTCTACTATTTTTCATGTTTATAAGGCCCTAACCCCACACCTGTTTGGGAACTGAATGGTGTGAAGCTGTGAACCGAATTATACACATTGGCTATGAACCGCGCCGAGAGGATGGGCGGAGGGTTTGCCCGACACACAGGAACGCACCTAAATGTACTGAGGCATCTAGCTCACAACTAATCGGGGTCTGGGTGAGGGACCCGAGGTCGTTCTTATGCTTTCCGCGCCCCGTCGGATCTCGGATGCAGTGCATGCTGCTTGCTGCAACGGTACGCATGCTATAAGGGCGGGACGGCCCCGTGTGGGATCACGCCGAAACTCGAGCCGCAGTCGTCGATGAGCACAGGCTGTAGCGGCGCATCGTTCTTGCTCACGCGCACGCGCTCCACCTGCCGGACGACCTCGAGGCCGGAGATCACGCGACCGAAGACGACGTGGGTCCCCTCGAGATGTGGCGCCTCGCACGTGGTGATGAAGAACTGTGAGCCATTCATGTTGCGCCCCCCGTTGGCCATCGCGACCATGCCGGGAGCGTCAAACTTGCCCGTCAGGTCCTCATCATCGAATTGGCCGCCAAAAATAGATTCGCCGCCCTTGCCGTCACCGTGGACGATGTCGCCGCCCTGGATCAGAAAGTTGCGGATGACGCGATGGAACCTAGTGCCCTGCAGGTGTAACGGCTTCCTCGAGAGCCGCCCGTTGCCGCGCTCGCCCGTGCAGAGCGCGCGAAAGTTCTCACAGGTCTTGGGCGCCTGGCGCGCGAAGAGCTCGATGGTGACGCGGCCGATGACTTTGGCGTCGACGCTCAGGTCGAGCCACGCGGTTGGGAGCGCGCCGTGCCGGGCGCTGGGCCGCGACGGAATCCCGGTGGCCTCCTTGTACAGCGCCGCCGACCGGTCCGGAGACTCCTCTGAGAAGAACTTGCCGCCAAACTGCGCCGTTTGGGCAAGTTTGGCGACGCGCATGGTGAACTTGGTGCTCAGCACGGCGTCCAGCACGTCCTTGTCGTTCGGGTCGATCTCGAGGGCGAGCTGAAGACTAGCCATCGCCTGCTCGTACTCCTGGCGTCCAAAGTACGCCTGGTAGCTCCGGTAGAGCGCCTTCACCTTCTGCTCGTCGGTGAGCCTCGAGGGCTTCGCGAGCACCTTGTCACACAATCTGAGCGCCGCCACGTACTCCTCGCGCTTGAGCTCGCAGAACGCCTCGTTGAGCTGGCACGAGAGCAGCAAAATCTCCGCCTCGGCCACTCGGCCACTCAGCAACTGCTCCGCCACGTTGAACTTGGGGCTCTCGATAAGTTCGCAGGCCTCGTGGTAACGCTCCCGTGCCTCGCTATACATGCAATTTCGCACGTACTCGGTGCCCTGGCTCTTGAGTGCGTAGGCCTGGTCCATCATCTCGGCGTCGCTCATGGTTGAGAAGTTTCCTGTGAACCCTTTCCAAGAGTACAACTCCACCTCCCAGCGCACAGTCGAGCATGGCGGCACCAGCCACTTGTTGCCTACGCCTTTCCAGCCCTTGGCGCCATATGCGTACTCGGCCCTGCACACGTACTCGGCGAGCTCACCACGGTTCATCGTCGCCACCGCCGCCGCGAGCCAACCCAGCTCCGTGCCGCTGCCCAGCTTGACGAACGGGTGGCCGATCCGGTCGCGCGACGAGTCGAATCGAGTGCCGTCCATCAGCCAGCCCGTGTAGTGCACCTTACACAGAGCGTCCGCCGGCGGTCGCCCCGCTATCCCGCTGCCCGCGCGCAGCACGCGCTTCATGATGCCACCGTCGCCCTTGATGTCGATGCCCATGGGGTTCGCATGCATGGACTGCGCCTCGGACCGCAACTGCTTGTGCATACGAAGCGACCGTCTATCTGAGGCGTCAGCATCCACGTCCGCGCTCGCCACAGCCTGTGGACCAGGTTCTGGAACCGATGGTACTGGGTTCGTCACTTGGTTCGTCACTGGAACCCACGGCACTGGGTTCGTCACTTGGTTCGTCACTGGAACCCATGGCACTGGGTTCATCACTTGGTTCGTCACTGGAACCCATGGCACTGGGTTCGTCACTTGGTTCGTCACTGGAATCCATGGCACCAGCTCCACGTCCACGTCCTCGTCCTCGTCCGCCTTGTATGTGGGACTCGGGCCTTCCTTTACCCGGCCTACGCCGCCCGCCATGACCTGCCCCTTGGCCGTCGCCGCCTCGCACAGGATCCCAACGCGTGTCGGATCCCTCGCCCACTCCAGTACGCCGGCACCCAGTGACGAACCCATCGGCGTGCCCAACCCGAACGCCGCCTCCCTGGCGCGCGTGACGGCCGGCGTCTCCACCTCCTCCACCATCACAACGTCTTCCAGAGTCTCCACGAGAGGCGGTAGGCACCTGGCTGCGCGCTCGCAATTGGCGTCTTTGGCGACGCATTCGGCGCCTTGCTGCGCGCGCAAGGCATTCTGATCCGCGAGAAAGCCCCTTTTCCACAGCTGCTTGGCCGCTTTTTTCTCCTCCATCTCGAGCCGGCGCACCTCGTCGATCTCGTCAACAATCTCGCGATTTCGCGGGTCGCGCCGCGCGGCCGAGATCAAATCGTCCTTCGCGCGCCCCAGCAAGCCCAACGCCTTGTACGCTTGGCCGCGCCAAAAGTGCGCCTTGACGTTCGTCGTGTCGAGGTGGAGCGCCTTGTCGCACTGCTCGATGGCCTTCTTGGCGCGTGAAGGCGGCGGCGTGCCGTCCTCGCTGGGCCCGTCTGTCTTGGAATCCAGCACTGGCCTGCCAAGCTCGCCAAGCTTCAAATGGCACATCGCCATGTTGACGTACGTCGACATCTTATTCGCGTCGATGGCCATGCGCTTGGCACGCTGCTCCGCATAGGGAATGTCGGCCATGCAGATTTCGGAGCCGATGGCTGCGTACTCGAGCGCCTCGTCGTACCGCCGGAGCGCGCCTTCGTAGTCGCCCAGCTTGAAGAGCTCGTTGCCCTGCGCCTTGCGCCGGATCTGCGTCGCAATCTTCTCGTCGAGCTCCATGGCGTAGCTAGGCTTGAACCGATCGACCTCGACGAGCTCGAGATCAATCTCGACGATCTGGCCCTTGTATCTCTCGTACAGCGGACACTTCGCCTCGCACGGCTCATACAACTCCACTGGGCAGCCGTACGCCCACGCGGACGGCGCACTGACGGTCGCGAACCCCCCCGGGCGCATCTGGAGTACCGCCTGATCGATGGCGGGCATCACCTGCTTCTGACTCTGCACGAAGACAAAGGGCGGCTGATGGCCCAGCTCATCGGCCGCGTACCCTTCCTCCTCAACGACGCGCCATGACGAGCCTTCCTCGCCAGCCTGGCGGCCCTCGCGATCGCGGCAACCCTCGCCAGCCAGGCCGCACGCAAGAGCATGGCACCCCTCGCTCTTCTGGGAGCCCTCACCAATCTGGCATCGCACGCGGTAGCGCACGCGGCACGTACTTTCCAGATTCGGTCCGCGTCGGCCCGATGGGTCCGTGTGGAGCCTCACCTCGACGCGTCCCGCGCGATCCCCCAGCGGGTGCTGGTCGGTCGGGCACAAGATCAGCTTGATGAACGACTTGAGCTCAAGCTCAATCTCCACGTCGTCGCCATGGCCACCAATGTACGCCGGCGTGCAGTGCGCGATCACCTTCTCACCCGTACGCATCGTGCGGAGCAGATGCTCGAGTGCGCGGTCGGTGTACGCACCGCCGGATGCGAGACGCATCGAGGTGCGAATCTCCTCGGAGATCGCGCCAAGGACGAGCCTGCGCTCCTCCACCTCGTCGTACATGCGGCGCGTGCGCGCGTTTCGGATCTTGTACTGCACCGTGCACTCCTCGCCCGTGCGTGGGAGATCCTCGGAGGTGCCGCGCCTAATGACCTTGCGGATGCACGTGCCTTCCTTATTTGGAGTGATGTCCTCATACGTGGCGCACTGCACGAGCGTGACATGGAGGCACAGCGTCGCGTTGGGCGGGATACTCTGCATCGGGTCGCCCTTGTCGCCGTACGCGCACTCGGGGGGGATGGTGAACTGCGCCGTCTCGCCCTCGCCCATGCCCCGGCCGCCCGAGGTGACGCCGGAGTCACCAGCAAGGCAAGTCTTCCACCAAGGTGGCAGCCTCGCAAGGCTCGCGGCGTCGAGCTTGAAGGTCTGCGTCTCCATGGGCCGAAAGAGCGTGCCGCACGGCAGCAGCTTGCCCTGCCACTCGAGGGTCACCTCGCACTCCTCGCTTGGCGTCCACGTCGTGCTCGGGGCGACGAGCACCTTCTTCACGATGCGCCCAAGACTCAAGTAGGCCACCTCGTACGTCCTGACTAGATGGACGGTGTACACGAGGTACGCATGCGCCGGGATGCCGCGCGGCGCGTCGCCTTGGGCGCCGTACGCCACGCGCGGGTGGATCGTGATCTCGGCAATCTCGCCCTCTCGCATCGACTCAACGGCCTCGCTCAAAGGAGGGAAGAGCTCTCGGGAACCGATGGCCACGTGCAGGGGTTCCTTGCCCTCGGCAAACCGGTCATCGAAGATGCCGGCGGGCGGCCCGCACGTCCGCCCATGCGGCCCGTTCACCGTCGGGCAGTACCGTGCCGTATAGTTGAGATCCACTTCGAAGCCCTCGAGCGGATGCTGCCAGCCCGTCGCGCCCCGTAGCAGCTTCTTGAGGATGTTGCGAGGCCCCTTGGATACGTCGACTATGGCACCTGCACCCTCGGCCTTCAGAACGTATTGTCGATCGTGCTCCTCTTTGTGGGCTGTCCTCTGCCGGTGCTTGAATCGCCCGTGCAGCGTTGTCATGTCCTCATCGTCAGACCACCCGAGGATCTCGTCGTACTCTTCCTTGGTCAAGTGGACCTTGGTCCTAGTGTCCGGCGGCTTCTCAGGCAGTGGCATCGGATCGGGCTCGTCGTCCGTCTCGTCATCGACATACTCGTAGTCGCCGCTGCCCGCCGGTACCAGCGGAGCGCCTCCGGTCGCGGCCGCCTGCTGCTCAATGCCGCTCGTGCTGAGGACGGCGGCAGAGAGCACGCGGATATCCTCCGGGTCCATGCGCAGCTCCTGGAGAAGCTGCTTGAGAGCCCCCATCGTGGCGATCGATCGCAGCTGCGCGACTGATATAATATGGTGCTTGCGAAATACCTTGGTGAACTTGTGCAAGCCGAGGCGGAGGAGGAGCGCACGTACTGAGTCGTGCACGCCGGCGGGCTTGAACACCGCATCGATGCTCTTCAGCGCAAGGCCCGCACCGGCAGGTGGGACCGCTATCATAGCATGTGCGTCCTGAACTACGCGCCAGGGCTGTGGAGCGGCGGCAAGGTCAGTGGTCGCGCATGTGTCGTCGGCGGCACAGAAAGGCAACACGAACTCCACGAGAGAAACCAGAGGCTGTGAATTCATGTTAATACACACAACACGTAAGCAGCACAGCCGTGAAGACAAAACAATACAATACAGGCCAGGCCTCAACTGAGACACATGCAGGCAGAGAGCTGAGAAACAGCCTATAGCTGAGAATTCACAGACTCACATGTAAGTCCGTTAAGCAAAGAGTGGTGGATACGTCATTTTCACATCCAAAATTGTTGGTCTTTCGGTCACCATTCGTCACCATTGAATCATCGCGCCCTCCCGCTTGGCAGGCTTACAAAACGCACCCCCACGCACACTGGAGTGTCCCTGGACACTCCAGTGCCCCCAAGCCCGGCCGTCGAGCCCCTCGCGGTATCGTTTCTCAAAATTCCTTCCTTCTCACCTTCTGTTCTGAATTAGATATTTTTACACTGTGTAGATTCCTATCCACTACAGCCCGCTCAATCCCGCTCTTCAACGATGATCGGCTTGCCCTTCTTGCCGCCGCGACCCCAGGCGCCGCCCTTCTTGCCGCCTTGCTCGGTGCCCAACGGCGCCTCCTTTGCGCACGAACCCTTTTGGGCGGGTACGTGGATCATGCACGGCGCGCGCGTCGCGCACCGGGCGGCTTGCAACGGCGAGCCCAATGGCACCACCACGCTCGGCTGCGCTGCCTGCTTCTCGAGGGAGGTTGCGGCTGATTCATTGGCCAGCCGCGGCGGCGAGTGGTGCAGTATGAGCGCCGTCAGCTTGCCGCCGTACACGCAGCCGCTGTCGATGCCCGTCGCGTCTGGGTAGCGCTGCAGCTTGCGCCGAGCATCGTGCCCAAAGACGAGGTGTTCCGGGCCCCTCCAAAAGGCCGCCCACGAGGCCGAGCCGCGCGGGCCCGGTAATGCAGACCCGGTACCGTTTGGAAGCAAACTTCGGATCGTGATCAGGTCCTCCCGTCGCTGGTCGGCGACGGCGACGCCTGGCACCATGCCAGCGTGCACCACGCGTACGTGCCCAAACTCGGCGGGCAGTGCCATGTCCAGCGGCAGCTCGCGCAGCCACATCCGCTCGGCCGAGCTCAGCGCCGAGGCCCACTTCTCCCACTCGACTTTGTGCGAGGTTGGCGGCGCAGTGCGGCCGAGCGTTCGCGCCTCAAGCCAGCGTAGAAAGCCCGCCTCGTGGTTACCTAGCACGGCGCCCACGTACGCGGGCCCGTTTCTGCTCAGGCTCAGCGCTCGAACGTCGCGGAGTGCGTCTACACTCGCGGGCCCCTTGCCTATGACATCGCCCACAAAGTAGAGCAGGTCGCACCTCGGCCGGAGCTTTGCGCGGCGTAGCAGCGTGCGCAGCTCCTTGGCGCAGCCGTGCACATCTCCGACGATCACTGCCCGTGGGTCCTTGCACTGAACTGGCGCCGACGAGGACCACGGGCCGTACATGAAGAGCCCCACGGCCGATAGTGCAAAAATCCCGTATGCCCCGTACGTCGTTGCACTCGTCGCAATCTCGTTTAGGTCGAGGCTAATTCGAGGCCACTGGCGTGGGCGTTGATGCCGCTCGGCGTGGAAATCGAGGATCGGCGGCGGTGGCAGTCCGCGCGTAACCATCGATCAGTTCCGTCCAGGGGCCCTCGTCCCCGCACCAGCCTCCAGCCACCAGGATGCTTGTTCCAGCCCAAGTCTCTTTGCCTCAACATCCTGTGCGGACGCGCGCGCGCGCCGGCGCGGGCACAACGCGAGAAGTTGGTCGATGGACGATACTGATGATTCTATCGCTATGAGTCCCAAGCCTCTCGGCTACACATATCGAGATTCTTCTATCAGACTATCATTTCAGTGTGTTCTCTCCGCTCTAACTGGACTAAACAGCGTCGGCGTTGGCGCCGAGTGCGGAGCGCAACTCCCACACGTTCATACCATTGCCGCTGGCTCGCTCCTTGTTCGGCTCCTTGCGAGAGCCTGCGGACCGTGAGCCGTCGTTCCATGTGCGGCTGCGCCCATGACGCACTTTAACGTCCTCGTAGCTGTCCGACGCACTGCCCTGCTCTTCGTCGCACGGCGGCAGGTGGCACATCGGCGAGCCTGTCTCGCCTGTGGCAGGAGGCATGCTCTGCATACGGCCGGTACGCTTGTGCTCGAAGAGGCCTGTGCTGCGATGGTAGCGCCAGCCTCGCGGCAGCGTCATGCTGACGCGGCGTAGCGCTTGCGTTGGCTTGGCTCGTTCGGTATGCGAGACCTCACAGACGAGCCACGCGCCCACCGCCGCGTTCGCTTGCATGGCAGCCATCAGCAACCAGTGCGAGCGACCCAGCAGCATGCTCCACCCAAGTAGAGCGACAGCACCACCACACAGCAGCGAACGTAGGAGAAACCACCTCGGGGTGGTGCCGCATGCGGAGCAGAGAGCCAGCACGCCGCTCCGGCACCGATTGCATGGCGTCATTACACTCGCGGAAACCCCGAGTGCGCCCATGGTGCACCATGCTGAGAGAGCCGATGAGAAGAGGAGGCTAACACGCTCGCCACACATGCGGTTCCCTCTGCTGCACATGATGGGCCACTCACAGAGAATCGCATGCAAGGAGAGCAGCAGGGCAATGAGGCCTAAGAGGACACTGAGTTGCTTCACTATGGACGAGCGGGACGATGCCATGCAGCCCAGGGGCGTCTTGTTTCAGCTGCCGGCGCCCGGAGTAAACGCCCCGGGTTGCGGCAATTGTGCACGCCGATGCCCGCGACAGTTTGCCACACCAGCTTGCAGAGGCATGCAGGAGAAATCCAAATTGGGCAAAACACCCAAAACCGTTTGCCATCGATCATTTTCTTTACACTGTGTAACATTTCTCTGTGTACTCAAGTGTACTTTTGGAGCACCGCACGTCACCGCACAGGCAGCGTCCCATCAACTCTCGCTCCTGTGCTCCGCTCACGACTCACCAGTGCTCGGGTCTCGTCCTCTGCCTCGAGGTCGAGCCGGAGTTCCGCCTCTTCGGCTGCGGCCTCGGCCTCCGCGACCCGTCGCGAATGCATATCACGCGCTGCAGCCGCGGCCGCCTGCATGTCGGCAGACGACGAGAACTGCTCACGGGTCTTCGAGCCCGTTGTGAAGAAGGGCACCGCCACATGCCACTCGCGGTCGGGTAACGCCAGATTTCGCAGCTCACGAGGCAGTCGCTTCTTCGGTCCGGCGCCGGCGGCCGCCTCGAGCTCGACAAGGGACAGACCCGAATCTGGCAGGGCGGCGCGCGCGGGACGCGCGGAGGCGGAGGCTTCCGTCGCCGCTTTCGCCGCTGCCGCCGTCGTCGCCGCCGCCGCCGTCGCCGCCGCTGCATCATCTGCCTCGGCCTCGGCGTCCGCTGACGCCATCATCGCCGCCGCCTTCCCACCTGTCGCTGCGGCCATCCCTTCCGCCGCCTCCGCGTGGGACTCTAGCTGTGAATGTGAAGACTCTAGCTGGCCTCGCGGCCGTTTTCGCGCTGCCGTAGTGCTCCGGGCGACGGCGCTGCTGCCGTTGCCCAAGTTGTTTGCGCCACTGGTGGTGCCGTTACCTTTGCCATCGCCGCCGCTGCGACCGCCACCGCCGCCGCCCTTGGGCCGGGCTGCCGCTGGTGCCGGGGCTGGTGCCGGCGCCGTGTCGGTGGCACGCGCCCCCTGGCGCCCGCCACAGCGCCCATTCGCACAAGCGCTGGCCCCCATCACGGTGCTTGCCGCTGATGGCGCTACCGCCGATGCAGCCTGGCCGCCGAAGGCCGCCTGCGTGTTCGAGAGTGGGGGCGCCATCGGCGCTATTGGCGCGACGGCAGCGGCGGCCGCCTCGGTCGCGCGACGATGGCGCTCATGCACGCGCTCGTAGAGGGTCTGCACGCATGTCTCGTCTGTGGTGAGGGCGTCGGCAGCGGCATTGGCCGCTGCCGCACTTGTGGCTGCGCCGCCACCCTCTTCGCGATCGTGATCGTGGTCATGACCGACCACGTCAACACTGGCCTCCGCGTACGCATTGCCACCAGTAGCCGCGCTGCGACCGCCGCCGAGCCGCTGCGCCTTTGCTAGCTGCTGGCGCAACTCGCGCGTCGGCAGATCCTCGACGTCGCCATCGGCATACAGCACACGGAAGCCGGTCGTGCGGTCGTGCTCGAGGACGCGGCCTCGGCGAGAATCAGCGGAGCCGTCGCCGCTGCGCACAACCGTTGCTCCCACAAGCTGTGCCGGGTCGACGGGGTACGGTACGTGTGCGCAGAGCGCGCTGATTCGGTGCTTCACCTTGCGCGTGAGGTCGATGGCGCGCTCGTCGATCTCTGCCGACGAGAGCTGCGCGAGCTCCTCGAGCCACGCATTGTCGACAGTAGTGTGCAGCGTTGTGCGCCGCTGCAGCGTGAGTATCAGCCGCCCGACGCCCGCGAGGTCCTCGCAGCTCTGGAGCTGGGACTCCCAACGAGGTCCGCTGGAAGCTTCGAACCGGCCCTCGATCTCCCGTAGAAGCTCCGTGCAATGGCGGATAATGGCCTTACGGTAGCCGCTTTGCGACACGAGCACAGGATTTTTCCGCATTGCGACTTGGTCCTCACGTTTTTTGCGAACTTTGTAGATTCCGCAGATCAAGTTCAAGTTCTGAAGTTCAAGTTCAAGTTCAAGTGCTAGCCTCGGGAGCACATTCGATAGGCTTCCTTTAGGTTGTCTGTTGTTTATGTAGTCGTTATGTAGTAACTTGAAATTGAACTAATTTCGACGTCATTTCACACGTTGCTCTTTCACGCGGTTCACGAACATTGTAGATTGTTCACGAACCGCGCGGAAACGGAAACGCTCACAGTGCCCGGTCGCCAATGCCCGGGTCCGGTAATCGCGGCACGTGCCAGGCCGGCTCGCCGCAGCTGAAACCGCTCTGCAGATGCGAGAGATGGGGCCCCGGCAAAGGGCACGCTCGGCGGGCCGCACACATCTCCCGACCATGCGCACACACACAACACTAGCTGGCAGATCTCCAGATGCACACACAAGGCCACGAGACTACATGTGAGATCCAAACTGAGACCACCACATGACTTCAATCTTGGCCTCTTGGCCTTCATGATGCGATGCCTACCGGACACACAGCCCCCCAAGGAATGATCTTCGAAATAGTTCTGTTGCGGCGTGTGGTCTGCTCGCTGGACAGTGGCTGAGCAGCTATTCAACGACCCTTTGGTCATTCGCCGCCCGACAAGTCGACACCTCCCCTCTGCCCCGTCGAGGCCCCCATGGCACATCCCCTCACGCCCCCAGTCAGCGGCGCGCTTTGGCGCTCCTTTGGTACCTCTGCCCGCGGGCGGACGATGGTCGAACACCCTTCCCCTTGTCGTCCTGGTCGTCCTCGTCGTCCTAGCATCCATCCTCGAGTGCTTACAGCTGGCTCTGGCCAGCAGGGGCGGAGAGGGGAATGGAGCCCAGGGAGAGCGGCTCAGTGAGGGACACAGACCCCTTGCCGAAGGCGCCCATCGAGAGGGGCGCCGTGAGCGCGGGAGCCTGGTAGCCGCCCGCGCCGCCGTCGGACGGAGGCGCAACCACGTTGACCGTGGGCATGGTGCGCGCACGGCGTCCACCGCGGGACGATCCGCCACTGTCGGAGAAGCGTGTGAAGTTGCCGCCACCGCCGGGCACGAGGCCGGTGATGCCGTCGCGGATGCCCGCGCCCATTCGGCCGCGCTCGGAGGGCGACGGGATGAGCGGCAAGCCCTTGCGGTGGCGCTGGACGAAGAAGAAGCCCACGGCGGACACAATGGCAAGGCAAATCAAGACGAGTACGATGGGGCCGGTGGCGTCGCCGCCGCCTTTGTTGCCGGTCTCCTGGCCCAAAACTTCCATCGGCGGCAGCGCAGGCGCTGGCGAGGGGGGCGGCGGGGGGGAGGGCGACGGCGGCGCGGGCGGCGAGGGTGGCGGTGGAGGCAGCGGCGAGGGTGGCGGCGGCGAGGGAGGTGGCGGCGGCGAGGGTGGCGGCGGCGGCGGCGAGGGCGGCGGCTTCGGTTGCGGCGAGGGCGAGGGCGGTGGACGGGTGTCCGCAGCCACGGTTGAGATTGCGACGGTGAGGTCGGCGCCCACGACGAACTGGAAGGGGCGTGCACCCTGGCCTCTGTTGAGCAGAATCGTGAGCTCGTCGTAGCCGTACGCGAGGAGTTGCTCCCGCTTCAGATCGTAGAAAGTTTGGAAGGATTCAGAGGTGCCGCCGTTTTGTCTATTGTAGTGCGCGGTCACGTTCACGATGGTGGTACCCTGCGGGCCCGCACGTGCGGGGCCGACGTTGATATCATTCGGGCCAATGGAGACCGTCCATCCGGCTGCCGCCTGGACAACAGTCACAAGCGGCTGGCCGAGCACCGTCTGCATGCTCCACGCGAAGGCTTGAACTTGTTCTTGGTTGCCGAGGACATCGTCGACCGACAAGGAGCGAGGCTCCCACCTCAGCGGCAATCGCACCTCAATCGACCAGTCGTAGTACTGCTGGTCACCAAGCGGCGGGGGCGACGGATTCGGGGGTCTCGGGGGCGGAGGGGACGGATTCGGG
>Ga0210244_102375_pt1 | contig 11825 bp, 7 predicted proteins | sample ChrtobMetaP3_0mM_FD_155473 | JGI IMG/M metagenome (GOLD analysis project Ga0210244, IMG submission 155473) | Chrysochromulina tobin associated microbial communities from unialgal haptophyte culture, Seattle, Washington, United States - P3_0mM | ecosystem: Host-associated > Algae > Haptophytes >...
GCGCGAGCGCGCGCGCCGGCTATGGCGTGCGTCAGTGGGCCCGGCCGGCTGGGACGCGCGTCGGCGGGCGATTCACTGCGTTGCAGCGCCAGAGGTGCTGTCGCTTCGAAGCCTTTAGCCCTTTACTTTGGTGCCATGGAAGGTGCTCCGAGCGTCCGACGGCAGCGCGAAAGCCGAAAACGCAAGTTCAGCACAAAATGCGGTCACCCACGCACTGGGGGGGCAGAAGCATGCCGGGCGACCATGCCCCAACCCAGGGGGGTGCTATGGGCGCCGTTTTGGGCGTTCTGTTACGTAATTACGGATTTACGGATTTACCCCCCACCCTCCCCCTCCCACGCTCCGACCCGGTGACGCGGATCTCCGAATCAAGTTACCGCCGGGTACGCACCATGATGCTTGATGGTCGGGACCATGACCCATCGCATGGTTCTACTGTAATCTGTATGGAGTTGGAAGCCCCACGTACGGCCGGGGACCGAGAAGGCACCGCCAACACGCAACACAGATAAGTGGAGGTTGTGATCTCGGATAAAACTCGGAACAAAGTGAGGAAAACTGACGAAACTCGCCCTAGTCATGGCGTCAACGCATAACGGTACTGGTCACAAGAGCGCCGCCTTGCACATGGCAGGCTCCTCATCCCTCGCGTGTCTACCGCCCATACGGTCATCCCCGTCGCCAGCAACCACCTCGTTTAAATCGTCGGCGTCGTCGCTCAAGTCGCTGAGGCCGCCGCCGCAGCAGCCACATGGCCCTGCGCGCGCAGCGGTTCTCCAGCTTTTGCAAGCCCATCCTGATGCGGCGCTGTCTGCCATCCTCGAGCAGTCAACGTACGGCCCGTCAGACGGCGTCGAGGTGCACGAATGGGCGTTGGCAGCGCTCGGCGCGTCGGGACTATTTTCGCAGCTGCAGCAAATTACCCCGCAAGCGGGCTGGTTGAAGCTATGGGCGGCAGCTGGACCGTCAGCACCTGAGAGCTTGACCCGTCCGACCATCCGACTCGAGCCTGCGGTGGCTCGGACGCGTCGGCGCCTGTCGGGTGTGAAGGTAGGAACGGATTTGCACGGCGGCAACCTCGATTTGCTGCGCCTGTGCCTGGGCGAGCTGCCGGCGTGGTCAGAACAGCAGCACGCGGGCGCTCATGCAAGCTGCGACCTCGTGTACGTGGACAGCTTCTCGCGTATCGAGGACGTGCCTCTCCGCGAGGGGCAGTGGTGCTCACGTCTCGAGTTCATGCACACACTCGCGGACAAGGCGGAGACCGAACGCATGTTGCGTCGGTGCCGACTGCTGGGCATGGACGGGTACGAGGAGGGCGGCTGCTTTCCGCGCTGCTGGCTGCTACCCGACGAGCTGGCGGAGTTCGCGTCCCACCTGCAGCATGTAAGGCAGCAGCACGCCGCGCGCAGCAGCTCGCTGGGTAGTGAACGCCGCCGCCCACCACCCACCTTCATTTTCAAGCCATCGGGGGGATCCGAGGGTGCGGGCATTGTCCTCTTGCAGCACGAAAATAGGATTCCGGCGGTAGGATCACCGCCCATACGACGGGCGGTGGCGCAGCCTTACCTGCGCCCGCTGCTTCTCGATGGCAAAAAGTTTGACTTGCGCTTCTACGTGCTTGTGCTCACGTTGCCGCGTCGCGTGGGCGAGGACGTGCGACTCGAGGCATACTTGCATCGCGAGGGACTTGCACGCTTCTGCACGGAGAATTACGAAGAGCCGAGTGAGGCCAACCTGACGCGCGTCTTCGCACACCTGACCAACTACTCACTCAACAAGTTGTCGACCAACTTTGTGCGCCCATGCGAAACGCGTCCTGCCGCTGGCGAGGGCGGTGGCAAGGGCGATGGCAAGGGCGTTGGCGAGGTCGGTGGAAAGGGCGAGGGCGAGGGCGAGGATGACGCCGAAAGGCCTGGGCACGCGGCCATGCACTTCGACAACGACGAGCGGCCTTACGGCAACTCGCGCTTCGAGGGCTGCTCCAAGCGCCCGGCCTCGTGCGTGCTCGAGGAGCTGGCCGCTCGCGGCCTGATCTCGGACGAAGCTCGGCTGTGGAAGCGCATCGAGTTCCTCGCAGCTCTCGTGGTGGACGCACTTGAGCCCGACCTGGCCCTGCGCTTCACGTATGGCGCGCACGCGGCACGCAAGCCTCCCTCGATTGCGGAGGCCGCGGCCGAAGACTCCCAGGGAGATGCGGGCGGGCTAGGCGAAACGCTCATGAGCGGCGGCCGCTTCCACATCTTAGGCCTCGACGTGCTCATCGACGCCGACGGCACGCCACAGCTGCTCGAGATCAACTCGCGCCCGTCGATGGTGATCGCCGAAGGGCCGCGGGACAGCATCACTGGTGAAGAGCTCCTCGGCCTCGATGGCACGCAGCTGCCCAAGGAGCTCTTCACCAAGGAGCTCTCCGCCGTCGACTGCCTCGTGAAGCGACAGGTACTCCTCGACACACTCCGCTCGATCGATGCGGAGCTGCGCGGCACTGATAATGGCGTCCAGCACGCCGCCCATGCCAACGCGGACGCCGGTGTGGGCGCCGACGTGGGCGCTGGGCACGCGCATCCCATTGCGCCGCCACCACCCCCGACGTCGGCCTCCGGCACCGCCCCGCACACCACCTCCAGCTCCATACCAGCCTCGTCAGCAGCTGCCCCGGCGGCGTGCGGGTCGGCTTGTGGGGCGCGGCGGGCGCGCCAGCCGAGCGGCTTTTGCCGGCTGCGCACCGGCGGCGGCGAGGGTTCGGCACAGCTGTCCCTCCTCAACCGGGCACGCCGGCTCTACGAGGCTGCCGGCGCCAAGCCCGCCCGGGCCTACGCTAACGACGGTTCGTGTCGCTTTTCCCCCCTCGGGCTGAGCGCGAGTCACTTTGTGCGCTTCGCGGGCGCGGCGGGGCTTCTGCAGCTCGAGGGACTGAGTAAACCCGGGTTGGAGATCCTGTTTCAGCAGCTGTGCGCGTCGCCGCGTCGTGGCGAGCGCCTTGGTGGACCTCGTAGCGCCGTCGACCCCGTGGTCCGCATGCCCTTCGACGCCTTCGTCCGCGCGCTGCAGGAGATGGCGAGCATCGCCTTCCCGGACCTCACAGCACGCACTCGCATCGAGGCGCTCTTTGAGCACATCGCTTTGCGTGGCGAGGGCGCAAGCGAGGTGCGCGTCCGGCCATCAGCGATGAGGTAGCGCGAGAGGCCCACACTCCTAATACGCGACGAGGCATGGCTGCGGGAGGTTTGGGTGTGGGATGACGGAGTCGATGACGGAGAGACGGGTAGCGTAGACCGCACGGTAGTGCTAGCGGGCCGGACTCCGCGTCCGAGGCGCGAGGGCATGCGCGAGCAGGGTCAGCACGCCGAGCCGCCGAGCGGTCGTCAGTCGGCGCGGTCGAGTCTCGACCTCTCGAGACGCGGGTCGCGTTTCGGTTCTCTGCTCTCTGCATGGCACTCTGGTGACGCCTCTGGCGGACGTGACGCGGCAACCGGCCAGGTAACGTAAGGCCGACGACGTAGCGCATGCCGCCCCAATCGGTTGGACATAACCTGTGTTTACTTAAAGTGCAATAATCGACGCCTCAGAGAGCGTCATACTACGGATGCAGGCATGCACCGCACGCGCAACCGCGGCGCACGGCAGGAATTCCGTCGCTCACGCACGCCGCAGCCACGCAGGTCGACACTAGTTTGGCGTGCTAAAGCGGCTACTACGCGGCGCGCAGCTTCACCCAATGCTGATGATGATCACGCTTGAAGAGGCGGACGAGTAGCTTGCCTTTGTTGATGCTGACTTTGCAACGGGTCTCATCGACTGGGAACATGAGCCGATCGATGGCGAAGCGATGGATGGCTCCGGGAAGCTCAATGCTGAGCAGCAGGGAGCGGTCAGTGAACTGCGATGCCACCTGGTCAATGCTCAGGCCGGCCAGCTCTCCCTCGAGCGCGATGTATATCTTGACGACGTTGTCGTCGTCAAGGAAGGAGAAGGTCGAGATGCCTTTGACTGGCTTCTCACGTGTTGTCTCGACATGCGTCGCTATCTTCGGAGGTGCTGAGGCGGGCACAGGCTTCTCACCTGCCATGCGTCTTCGCTCGGCGTCTGCGTGCCAATAATAGTAGGACTGCGATCCCTTCAGGTTCTGCGACACTTCTGTCTTCGTGAGAGTGTTGTGAACCACGTCGGCCTCAGCCGCAGGAGCCTCCGACGTACTGGCTGCCGCTTCGTAGCTGGCGCTCGGCGGTGCTGGCGGTGGCGGTGCTGGCGGCAGTGGTGCTGAAGGCAAAGTTGCCTCCGAGCTCATGTGGTGCGATGCGTCCTGGAAATTCTCTGCCCTGTCGCAGGCTCTGCGGAATATGCTCGAGGCCGGTGCACCCATCTCGCCGCCCTCGTCGGTTCCGGCATCGCCAGTCTTCGAGTGGAGCAAGATTGGCACCGACTGGGAGGCGGACGGCTCGACTCTCATTGCCTCGGGCATGCTCGCTGAGGAGCGATACGCGGTGGGCTCCAAGATTGTGCGATCAGGCAAGACCACCTTCACGTACACGATAAACAAGGTGTTCTTTCCGGACGCACACGTATTTGTCGGCGTCGCGGAGATCACCGACGATCCGGAAAATGCCAAGACCTGGGCCTTCAATGGCCCAACCGGAAACCTGTGGGTGTTGCTCCGAAGCCCTGCCGCCTCCTGCAAAGCTATGCGCGCCTCTGACGTGCGCAAGCCCGAGCGCCATCTTCAGGTATATTGGCTCCAAGCTCAACGAACATGGACAGGAGCAGCGCAAGGTGCACTTACACGCCGAGCCGGAAGGTGCGACCGTCGGTAAGCAGGAGGGCATGACCGTCGATTGCATCGTCGATATGGACGAGAAGAAGCTCTCCTTCTCCTTCAACGGCGAGGAGCCCGTCGATTGCGGCATCACGCTGCCCGATGCGGGCGTGCGACCCTGGGTGTTCATGTACCACGAAGGTGATTCAGTCACCCTCGAGGAGGCCTGCTGAGAAAATCAGGGGCGGGCGGAATAAGCTGCCCCACCCCAAACCGAGATCCCCTGGCGAGATCGCTTCAATAGCGGCCCACCCCGCGGTATACCTATGGCGCGCGCTCATGGGGCGCACGGCGCGGTCCATGCGCATCGATGATGACCGCCGCTGCGCCCATGCCCGGCCGATATCTTCCAGCCGCCGGCCAAAGCTCGCCGCTGTGCGACGACGAGGATGACGTGGGCAGCGCACGCGCACCGCCACGGTGAGGAGAGACGCCATCCGCTGCTGCAGCCCATGCATCCGGTGCTGCGATGAGCTACACCCTGGTCGTTGAGTCCAGCGCACCGAGAATGTGGCGTCTCGACCTACTGTTTCTACTGTAACAGCTGGCTGCGCCGGACGATCCGTGTGCGACAACCCTGGCAGCTGCCTTCTGGATGGCGTCTCTACTCACCGTGGCAGTGCGCGTGCGCGCGCTGCCAACCTCATCCTCGTCGTTGCACAGCGGCGAGCTTTGGCCGGCGGCTGGAAGAGTATATCAGCCGCTGCATCATGCAGCGGCGGCCATCAGTGATGCATGTGGACTGTGGACCGCGCATCACAGGGCTCAACGCTCGTCGAGCGCGCTCGGAGAGCCGAGAGCCCTCTACACAGAGGTGTTCCGAAGGGCGGGGCTCGAGGGCCGCGTCAATCCTGTGGGTACATGTAGTGGAGTTCCTAGGTGTTCGAGTTCCACATTCGAAACCTCACGTCGAAACTGTCGCGATGTGATCAAGCAAGCTAGTTAGTCGACACACACAAGTACCTAAACCAGCGCAACCGAGTACCCCTGTAGCCAACGGGGTAGGAAAGGGTGGGCGGAGAGGGAGAGAGATATGCCCAGAACCGCTAACGCTCACCGAGGCATGCTACTCATGCTTCCCAACATGAGTGAGCCGCTCGATCGTGAAGCGCGCCTATGGGCCATCCATAGCAGTCTTCATCGCGGCACATCGATCGGCATGTGACCGCTCAGACCACACCAACAGAGGTAAAGCTCGCGACCTGTCACGCTCCACAAGGGAACACAGGCCCGGATGGTTTAGTTGACTTCGAGCCCCCCGCGATGTCGTAGGCCCACCGTGGTGCGACTCGCCGGGGCAGAGTGCGGTGGTCCGATCGTAGGAGAAGAGCGGCCGTCCGCTCGACCCAGAGCGGGAATCAAATAGATGCCGAGAGATTTGCTTGGCTCGCTCCACACCGTAGTGTCGCAAAGGGTTTCGGCTTGCGCCACCTCACCCCTCGCGCTCAGGCAAGCACCCGCTCGACGCCCCGGCCCAGCCTGCCGCGGTTCTCCGGTCCACACGCGCTCCGAGCACACAGGCTCCTCGCGCGTGGGCGGTGCCTCCCGCGGATACAGTACTGCAGCCCGCGCGCAAGTGGGAAAGAGCTATGCCCCCTCCGCACCTCGCGCGGGTCAGGGGACGCCGTAGTAGGAAGCCGCCGAGGGGCTCCGCCTCGCAGTAGTCGAGCAGCTTCCTGCCAGGGACAGACAGGGAGGGGAGGGAGGGGAGGGGATTGAGCCTGTTGCCTGATTGAGCTTCGGTCGGAGTGCTTGTGGTCAGAAGCAACGCGTGACAATCGGACCCAGGCTCACGCTCCCGTGAGAGCAGTACCGGATTCTCATGCCTCGCGTGCTCAGCCCGGTCGTGCTACATCTCGCCGCTGCTGGTGGGACTTCTCGTTCTTCGCCCTCCTCTTCGACTTCTTCTTCTTGATGGCGCCTGTGAGCTGGCCACCCTCTCTCTCTTTGCTCTCCACTGCCTCTTCCTCATCGCTGCCCGCTCCCCTCTCTCTCTCAGCTCCCTCTCCGCTCTCTCTCGTGTTTCCGCCCTCTATTCTCTCCCCATGCTCCATGATGCTGCTTCCCCCTTCGTCTCTCGAGCGTCCCTCATCATGCTGTACCGGAACACTGAGTACACCTCCGTCGCTGCTTGCTGCCATGTGCCCCGCATGCTCCGCGTCCGCCGACACATCATGCACATCATGTACTGGACCACGTGACGCGCTCATCGCAGCCACCGGCTGCTGATGCTGCTCGCTCGTCTCGCTCGCGCGCTCGCTCGCTGGCGTGGCCTCCTCGGCCGTAGGTGCCTGTGCCTCTGCGGTCGTCCCTTCGGCTGCTTGCCCGTCGATGACGGGCTCGATGCCAAAGTCTAGACATGCGATCGTCGCCGTAAGACCCCCGATCTCCTCAGCGCTGAAGCGCTGGAACCCCGACCGCCGTTCTCGTTGCCGTTCTCGTTGCGGTGCCGGCGGTGCCGGCGGAGAGGACGTAGGAGGCGGAGCCGGTGATACCGCGTCCTGTTCCTGTGCGGCGCGAGTCGATTGTGCCGGTGCCGGCGAGGCCTGCGCAGACAAGGCCCCAAGACTCCCGAGCGGGGAGATGCTCATCGCCCTCTCGCTGCCGCTGCGCACGGCGTCATCCTTCGCCTCTTTGTGCACGTCGCCCTCCTCCTCCTCTGGTGCCTCCGGCGTCCCATCGGCAGTTGATCGCTCAGTGCCGAAGTCAAGGTGTGCAACTGTTTCTGCGAGTGCCCTGATATCCTCGGCAGAGAGCCGCTGCGACTGTCGTGCCTCGCGCTGCAGTGCCGGTGGCATCAGCGGAGAGGACGGGGTGGGCGAGGTCGGTGGCTGCGCCGCGTCCTGTCGAGCGCACCCTCCCCTTGACGCAGCGTCCTGTTCCTGGGCGGCGATATTCGAGTGCGCCGAGGCCGGCGATGCCCGTGAAGAGGAGGCCACCGAGCTTCCACGCGGTGTAATACTCATCGCCCCTTCGCTGCCGCCGGCTGCTGCGTCTCCATCCTTGGAAGCCTGCGGAGAAGAGGCCGCTGAGCTTCCATGCGGCGTGATGCTCATCGCCTTCTCGTCGTCTTCGACCGCCGCGTCCCTGTGCTCTTCGGAGCGAGATTCATGCTCCTCCGCCTCACTCATGAGCTTAGCCATCGCGTCCCACCAGCAGCCGTCCTCAGTGAACGACGCTGCCAGCCGATCTTCGATGCCCGTGGCTTCCTTTGCCCAAGGCATTCTCCCGACAGCGCTCGCATCGCGCATATAGGTGAGCGCCCGTGCGCGCCCCCCGTCGAGCAGCACAGCCGCCTCCTCCTCGCTCGGCTCGTGCAGATTTTGAAACCCTCTGCTCAAGCGCCGTTCCGCGATCACCCCGAGCTCGCGTTCGTGCTCCGGCTTGGAATGTTTGCAGCGTTGCAGCATCGACTGTCTCTCCTGCTCGCGCTTGCTGCTGTCGCGCTCCATGATCCGCTGCTCGCGCTGATCGCCCTTGTCGTTTCTGATGCTTTGGGTCTCGCCCGAAATCTCGTACACGAATCGACCCGCATCCAGCGTGAGCCGTCGGGCGTCAAACTCCTCCTTGGTCATGGTCTCGCTCGGCCGTCCGTCGGCAAAAAGGTACGTGCCCGTGAGGTACTCGAGCGAGAGCTTGATGTCGTCGATTCTGGCCACGGCCTGGTAGTCGGCGCCAAATGATGCGCGAAGGGCCGTGGCGCCGCTGGTCAGCCTCATGAGCCAGATCTCGTACTCGCGCTTGAGGTGATCGATGAGGAGCGTGTTCAGCGCCACCGTCCTGTGCACGTAATAGCGACGCGCCAGCTTTCTCGCCTTGCTTGTCCGCTCGTGCTCGTCTCCGATTCCGTCGCCATCCTCTCTGTCCTTCTCCTCCTCCTCCTCGTCGCCCGCGCCTCCCTTGTCGCGGTCGCGTCCTGAGGCGACCCAGTCGCTCGCCGTGGCCGCGATTATGCTGTCGGGCGGTGCGGAGAGCATTCCGCTCAGCGCGCGGGCAGCCTGATATCGACGGTATCTGCCCAGCTCCCCCGGTAGCCTCTCGAACCAGAGCGAGACGCGCGCCCAAGTGAGCTCCCAGAGGTAGTCCGCATCGCCCGCCTCCATTGACCCCACGTCCGGCAAGTTGAGGATGAGAATCTGCTGCTCGAGGATCTTGTCAATCGCCTCCTTGAGCTCGATGGAGGCGCCGACTCTGCACTCCAGGAAATGGAATACATCGCAGCGCACCTCGTCGCCGCATGCGAGACACTTTGATATGCGCAGCGCCTCGCCGGCCGCCGCGTGCTTGTCCTCGATGTCGCGGCACGAGAGCTCCGCGATAGCCGCTTGATCGAAGTTCCGCAGGACCTGGCGCATGCCTGTGCGAGTAAGCTGGGTTGAGTTGCCGAAGCCGCCTCCCGCTTGAACGGCGAGCGCCTGGACAATCGGCCGGTCGAAGGCCTGATGACCAGCAGCTGGGTCGTGCCCAGTCCTGTCGTAGTCAAAGATGGGCATCGCGTACTTACGTCCCTCGAGCAGCTCGGGACCGACCATCTGCAGGTGCGTCAGATCCTGCGTGAGCACCTGTAACAGACCCTGTCGGGGACAGGTAGTGACGTCGAGCGCGTGCGCGCACGCCTGCGGCACCAGATTCTGGAGCAGCGTGCTGCCGCCCCAGGCGGCTGTGTACACGCGTACCTGCTTCTCGATGAGCTTGCGCCGCAGCGCCTGATCCACGTGCGCTCGCACCTTGAGCGACACGCGCCCATCCAGCTCTCCCGCACTCCATATCTCCGGCGTCAGCGCCTGCCATGTGCGCCCCGCCCCCGTCTTGCAGGTGATTGTTGCGAGCGCCCTTGTGACACGCAGTCTTGGTTCGATCGCGCAGTCGAGCTGCAACGCAGCTACTGCGACCGCATCTGCGTAGACATTCCACGTGAGGCCCACGTGAGCGGACATGCGTGCGATGTCGACGAGGCCGCCACGCCGCTGAATGAGCCTTCGAAGCAGTAGCGCCTCCTCGAGCCTGAGACCATACGTTTCCCCGCGAAGTAGCCACAGGTCCTGCGCCTCCCAGGCCGTGCCCATCGAGTTCGCCACGTTCTCGCTGTCCATGATGACGAGCAGGTCGAGCTCTTCGGTCCCATCCGCTGGCGCCAGCACCGGTAGGAGCTCGTCCTCGCGGCCAGCGTCCAAGTGCTCCAGCAGCACGTCGAGGCTGACCTCGAGGATGAGGGCGGCGTGCCTGCGCAGCGCGACGATCAACGCCATGTGCTCCGCCATGTTGATATCGTAGCCTGCGGGCAGGGCGAGTCCCTCGGCAATCGGCACTGCGCTCCCTTCGGGTTGCTGCCCGTAGTAGACGCCGCTGGCAACGCGCGGCGGGGCAACAGTCGTGGATCCGCCATCTGCCACAGCTAGGCTGATCGAACGGCGTTTGGTCTCCTTGCGAGAGCCATCCGTGGCTGCCACCAGTCTGTACGGCCTGCGCCCCTCGTCTAGCCTGCTGAGCTCCAGCCGACCGAGCTCCTCGAGCAGATCCTTGTTGAGCTCGGCCCATTGCATCGCCGCCTCGCCCTTGTCGATCTTGATCTTGAGGACCCCGCCGTACGCGTTTTGCACCGTGCGCCCGTGCTCACTCTCGCTGAGCTCGTCTCTGATGAAACCGCACAGCCGCGCGTCGACGTGCGCCTGCGGGTGCGTCTCGAAGACGCCCAGCTCGTGTTCGGGATGTAGATGGCTGCACCACAGCTGACCCGGCTGGTCCCACGCGACGCAGTCAAAGACCTCGCGCGCGTCGCGAGCAGGGATGCGCTGGCCGTCAGCCATCTTCGGCGCCGGCGCCATGCGTACTCGCTTCGATGCGCTGCGACCGCCCTCGTCATCGCCCGTCTTCTTCTTCTCCGCGTCGGGCTCGCGCAGGGTGATCGTCAGGCGGCGGGCGCGACAATCACGAGCGAAGCGCATGCGCGCTCGTGACGTATGATCTTCTTGGAGATTGGTAGAAGCGGGGTTGCGCCCGTGCGACTTGAGCGCCGCATACTCGCCGAGCAGTAGCTCGGCCACCAGACAGCGGCATCGTGTCGCCTGTTGCTCAAACCTTTTAGTGTCGGCTCCCTGCGGCCCCTGCGATGTCACCGACTTGGACGCCCAGCGCATGATCTTGTCGGCCTCCTCGGCACCCAGACGCCGCTCCAGGAACTTGTTGAACGAGCTCGGCTCCCAGCGGCTCCTCGCCGCCTCGTCCATCCAGCTCGAGATCGTCTCGAGATCGTGGATGACGTGCTGCCCCGTTTGCTGACCTTTGGCTGCAGTGCGAAGCACACGCTCCTGAATCTGCTCCTTGGTCCACCACCTCGTCTCCGAGAGCAAACCTCCTTCGAGAAGTGTCTCGTACAGTAGCGTGTCGTGCGCCAGCGCCGCCGTCGCCGCTGTCGCTCCCGTAGCCGCCGCTCCCGTTGTCGCTGTCCCCGCCGCGCTCCCTCGCCGGCACCACCCGATGCCAATGATCGCAGCGTCCTTACTCCACGCCGCGTGCCTCGAGTTCTGCAACGTTTCACAGAGCAGAAGCTCCGCCAGCATCGGCGTGCCCTGGTCCCGCTGCGAGCCTAGCCACGCAAGTGCCTCCGGCGAGCCTCTGACCTCGGCGAGGAGCCTCTCGACATGCGCCTGGTCGGCGGGCAGCCATGGCCAGCCTGGCCGACGGTATAGATCTGCGACCCTAGCTGCGCTCATGAGCACGCCTTGGGCCCTTGGCCAGCATGCAGGTCCGCCACCGCCAGGATTCCCAGCCCATGCAATCTCATCGAGGGCGTGATCTCGCTGATCTCGATGAGCTCAGGTCCCGTCCAGATGCGGCGCGCGCTGAGCGACTCCGCCTCTCGCGCCTGCGCCGCGTCCAGTGAGCTCTCCTCGACGCCCGTCCCGCGCCATCTTAGCTCGAATTGCAGCATGAAGTCGATGATCGCCTCGCCTGTGTGGTGTCGCGACAGGTGCTCCCGCCAGCGCTCCGAGTAGGAGTAGTCGAAGGG
>Ga0210244_102397_pt1 | contig 11734 bp, 6 predicted proteins | sample ChrtobMetaP3_0mM_FD_155473 | JGI IMG/M metagenome (GOLD analysis project Ga0210244, IMG submission 155473) | Chrysochromulina tobin associated microbial communities from unialgal haptophyte culture, Seattle, Washington, United States - P3_0mM | ecosystem: Host-associated > Algae > Haptophytes >...
TCCTCATCTCGGAGATTTACGAGCTCCGGCGCGCGGGCTACTCGACGGAGGCGGCCATCTTGCGCGCGATGGGCACCGAGTCTGCAACCATCACGACCGCGGGCCTGATCATGACCGTCGCCTTCTCTTCGATGCTCCTCTCCGTCACGACGGTTCTCAACCAGTGGGGCCTCATGCTCGTCGCCACCTCCCTGATCGACACCTTTCTAGTGCGCTCGGTGCTCGTACCCAGCCTCATGTTCTCGTTCGTCGAGCACAACTGGTGGCCTGGCCGAATGCCAATTCCGACACTTCACAGCCATATGGATCGGCGTCATGTGGCTGCAGACTCTGTGCTCAATTGATGCTGGAGCACTCTCACGCGTGGAAAGGGAGACGGTGCCTTGCAGTGGCGCTGCCGAGAAGGTCTTCCAGGGCAAGCACCGTTGCTGGGCGAGCAAGATGCGCCGAGATGCACCGAGATGCACCGAGATGCACCGAGATGCCGAGCTCGGCGAGCACGATGCGCCGCGCGCGGCGGGCGGGCAAAACCAGTACCATGTCGATATCTCTGAGGGATATCGCTGCCTACAATCCACACTAACACAACGCGTGCGCATTATACATGGACCATGCACCGGAACTCGCATACTTGTACCGGCGAAACGAGCGAACCGCTCGCTCGCGTCGCATAGTCGCTCGTCGGGCACGTCGCTCCGCTCGTGGGTCGATCTGTCTTGGCTCATGTGGACGTGTCCTCGCGGTTGTGGTTGTTGTAGACGCGGAGCTCGCATACCCAAGTAATTTCCCCCACTGAGCCCCCTAACGTTACGATTCAAAATGACGTGACTCAGTGAGTGCTCTTGGCCAAGGGCCGAGCTCTGAGTCACCCCCGGTATTCTAGACAGCCTGGGTCCGGGAGGGTGCAGGGTCACGGTCAGGGTGGGGCACGACAAACGTCGCGAGCGAGCCGCTCGACACAACAACCACCACCGAAAAAGAGCGCGTCTCATGCAAACAACACGATAGCGCACGAGGTGAGCTTCTCATCGCTTTCAGCGAAGCGGACAAGTGGGGACCGACAAGCGGCGACGCCGACGGGGACTGATCGGAGAACACATCTCAGATAATCCATCGGCCCGCTCCGCTTATGGGAACAAAATGCATGCATGCTCGGCCGGGCCGTTGGCCGGCTCGCTTGCGGAGCCCTCGCCCTCATTCACAGTCACTGAAGACACCATCGGCGGCGAACAGAGAAAGAGGGCCGTGAAAACTTTCGGCGTTCCGCGCTTCCTTCGGCGCGTTCGGGACTTGATTGTGTGTCAGAGCTCTCCTGCTTATCGCGCTTGTTGTTGGCAGCATGGAGCTCGATGGCTTTGTCATCAGCCCGTCACGCAAAAAAGGTGGTGCGCTGCTTAGTGTCGAGGTCGCGGCCCATCCGCCGCCGTTTGGTTCCGAGCCGCTCGTCATCGAGGATCGGAGACCCGCCCTCGAGCGTCAACGCACACTTAGGGCCGTGCAGGCCGGACGTCGTGTCGCTCCGCGGCTGAGCCCGCGTGAGCGTTGCCGCCGCTTCACCCAGTCGATACGATGGCAGTCGGGGCAGCTGCTTGCGGCCATCATCGACCTCACCATGCTCATTTACGAGCTCAACGGTGGCTTGGTTGCCGTGATCCAAACGACCACCATTCTCGTGCTGCTCATTTACTCGTGCGACCTCGCGCTCCGCGCGTACACATACCGGGGCATGCTGCTGCGTAACCCGTGGGCATGGTTTGATTACAGCGTCATTTCGTTCTCCATCCTCATGTGGCTCCTTGAGACCATCGTCAAGGCGAATGCGCATGTGACGAGTGCTCAAGACGTGAGCGCGGGCCTTCGTGGGCTGATCGTGTTCCTGCGCTGGGTGCGCTCGATTCGCATCTTCTTCCTCCTCATGCGACAAGTGAAGGCGGGCCAGCACGCGGCTCGCCAGCAGACAGGGGAGAACAAGAAACGGTACATTGACCTCGACAAAGGCTTTGACCTCGACCTTGTCTACGTGAGCCCGCAGTTAATCGCGATGAGCGTGCCCGCCACCTGGCCGACGAGTTTGTACCGCAACCCGCTCCGAGAGGTGGTGCGCTTCTTTGAGAGCCGTCACGGCGTGGGCGGTTACCTGGTCGTCAACTGCTGCCCTGAACTGCCGTACCCTCATGAAGCCTTCACGTCAGGTGCAGTCATCGCGTTTGATGTGCAGGACCACACCCCGCCGACGATGGCGCAGTTTGTCGCGTTCCTCAACCGGGCGGTCCACATGAGCGAGAGCAGCACGCTCGCCATCCACTGCCGCGGCGGCAAAGGGCGCTCGGGCTCGATGGTGTGCGCGTGGCTGCTCTTCACACGCGAGTGTGAAGACGCGGAGGACGCGCTCACTCTTTTCGCCCTACAGCGCACGGAGCTCGGGCTGGGTCGCAGGAAGCTACAGGGCGTCGACACGCCCTCGCAGAAGCGGTACGTGCACCAGCTGGAGAAGCTGCTGCGCACGCAGCAAGTGTACCACCCGCGCGCGGTTGCTATGGCGGCTGCTGACGGGAGAAGTCCTCCGACGCCACTGCCCTCTGAGATGGCTGTGGCATTGCAGATTCTCAACGGATCGGACCCGCCGCCGTCCATGCCCAAGATGGTGGAGTTACAGCCGCCGCCGCGCCCGATGGTCCATCTCACCAGGCTGGAGCTCAACAACTGGTTTCGTCACAAGCTGCCGAGCTACAATCTCGTCGTCGCGGTCCATACCGAGCTAAAGCAGGGGACGCATCAGGACCCTCGCCACACGATTCTCACGTACGACGGGGGCAAAGCGCCACACGGCGCGCGCGCCGGCCCGTGCTACGTGACGTATTGGTCGCCGCCCGTGCGCGTGCCGCTACCGCCCAAGGGCGGTGGCGGTGGCGCGCCCGCGACTGCGCCGCCGGAACTGCTCACGTTCGACCTCAACGTGAGCGTTCAAGGTGACGTGCGCGTGTCCGTCTTCGACCTGGACAAGCTGCTCAAGGATCGCCGGAAGCGCGCGGCCTCTGGCAAGGATCCCACTCTACCCTTTGACCATGCCCCACCGAGCTCCTGGGCGACGCTCGGAGAGGAGGCTTGGATGGCGGAGAGAGTCAAGGCCTCGGGCGTACAACCGTTGGGCGCCGCCTCGGGCGCTTCCTCGGGCGCCGGGCGCATTATTGCTGGAAAGGAGGCCGGCTGCCTGTTCTACTTCCTCTTCCACAGCGCCTTTGTCGAGGACGGCCTGCTGCGCGTCCCTCTGCCCATGATGGACAAGGCGTTCAAGAACAAGAAGGGGATCTACCGCCCGGACGGCGTCACGGTGCTGCGATTTCAGCCGGATGGAGCGGCGCCCGCGGACGCGGTGTGAAACACTCACCGGACACCGCGTTCCCGCGATCGCGTTGATTCATTGTCGCGTGTTCGTGTGGCAATTTTGGGGTGTTGGTTGTCCGGTTCACCGAGGATCACAGTGTGGTCCAGCGCTGTTACTGTATGCACTATGCAGTATGTGGTACTGTTTACTGTAATCGGAACCAAGGAACGGGCCTATAGCCGGCTCGGGGGCGGCTTAAGGCGGTGCCGCACCACCCGCCTCCCACCACGCGCCGAGCTGCACGTTACCGTGTCCGGCCGGGATGCGAGGAGCCAGCGGCGCGCGGGCGGGGCGCCGCGGGGTCGGCGCTTATGTTGGGCCTATACTTTTGAGCGTTTCGTAGGGCCTGTTCCCTGCGAGTGTGACATAATGCGAGAATTGCGGCCGCGGCTGCGGCTGCGCAGCCGCGCAGCCCTTCGAGAGACAGCCACCGCCGAGTCCCACGCAGAGACCACTCTAGTCTTCATCTTCTTCGTCCTCCATCATCTCGTGCGTCCCCGCCTCGGCGCTAGGCACCGTGAGGAAGCCGCGCTGGTCAAAGGCGCTGGGCTCGGTGCCGACACACGAGACAAAGGACACGTTGTGGTTGTACACGAGCCACTCGCCGTCCTCGAGCCGTTGCACGCAGTGCCCCGGGAAGTTGGCGATCTGCAAGCATTGCGGCGTCGGAGACGCGGTCGGCAGATGCCGACCGCCGTCCATCACGTTTAGGTGGCTCACGAGTGACGCAAGGATTCTCCGCAACGTCCGTCCGCTGCCACCGCCTTTCTCACTGCCGCCGCCGCTGCTCTCGCCAGCCGAAGTGCTGCCCTCGCCTTCGATCGCCGCAGCCTCCACCTCGGATGGTGTGTGCAGCATGTACGGAAGCGGCGGGTAATTGGGCAGGACGACGTGAGTCTTGGTGAAGCGCGCGCGAACCAGTGTGGCACGGCCCTGCGGGCGTGAAGTTGAAGTGCCAATTGAAGGTTTGAAGCTCTTCAGTGGTGATGGTGGTTCGAAGTATTTCGCGCAAGGAGAACCTGTAGCGCGCAACCCAGTCAGGCTGCACGTGGTTAAGCAGCCACTGCTCCCGTTCGGGGGTTAGCCGAAAACGCGGGGTTGCCTCGCAGCGTGCGGTGCACAGGCTACGCCATAGGGCCTCCGTTGGGAGGCCGTGCATCCGCCTCGCGCATGCGCCGAAACGAAGCAACGCCCGAGGATCGAGCCATTGCGCCACGGATAGGATGAGATCGTCGGGCAGGCGATCGAACGGAGAGTTCTCGGAGCCGGCCATCTCTTCGCTTCCAGTTCCGGAAAGTTTCGCGTCTCGTGTAGCGGAATCTTCGCGGTTGACCGGGAGTGGGCAGCCCTCCCCCCCCCGGTGTTTTTGAACGGATAAGGGCAGCCCAGTCGATTCGAGATGCACGGCGATAAGCTGAATTGCTGATCTGATGAATGAGGCAATCAGCTACCGGTACGCCGCTTGAACGCGTGACGTTCAGGAGAAACGACATCGCTGAACAGCCCGACCTCGGCGCAGCGCGTTTGCGCCGTCCGCCGGTGACCATGGGCATCAAAGAAGAGCTACAGGAGGCCGGCATCGCTCTGCTCAACGAGGATGAGAAGAAGGAAATCGTCGCGCTATTCAACGCCAAGCTTGCAGCGATGGGAGGTGGTGGGAAGACGGTTGTCGCCGCCTTCAAGGACTTCGACGACGAGTAAGCGCGCACAGGACCCCAACGCTGGCGCCGCCTGCCAATGATCGCACCCTATCGTTGCACCCCATCATTGCTCCCTCACCAGTCCTCACGCGGGCGCGTCGGATCTCACCCTTGGGTGCGCGCAGTGCCTCTGGTATGCTCACCTTTGAAGAGCTCGCGATCGGGCTCCGCAAGAAGTTCAAGATCAAGCCGGCGGAGCTCTCGGATGACAAGCTCAAGGCGGTGTGGGTCTGCATCGACACGGATGAGTCGGGGTACATCGAGATGTCCGAGTTCCATGCCTTCATGGGAACAGAGGAGGATGAGGAGCTCACGCCGGAGAAGCGTGCCGAGCTCCTCAAGAAGAAGAAGAAGGGAGTTATCAAGAATGAGTTGGCCGAAAAGGAGGCGCGCCTCGAGGGCTTCAAGTCCGACAAGACCACGAAGGAGATGCGCGCCGACCTGGCGGCCGCTGGCATTGCGGAAGCTGACGAGGAGGAGCTCAAGAACATATCTGTGCAGTTTGCCAAGTGGGTCAAGCTGTATAAACCTGGTTCCCACCAAGGCATCGCGTGGCTGGAAGTCTTCAAGGAGATCGACGATGACCACTCGGGGCTTATCACCTTTGATGAGCTGCGCATGGTCATTCGGCGCTTGTTCAAGGTTAAGGCGGCGGAGTTTTCGGACAACAAGATCAAGGTGCTGTGGTGCGCGCTGGACAGAGACGATTCGGACTCGATTGTGCAAGTCGAGTTTGCACGCTTCGCAAAGATTGCCAATACGGCGGAAGGGGGGTTGGGTATGGGTGAAGTCAAGCTAAGGAAGCGATTCTCGGTGCGAAACCGAATGCTTGGTAAGCGCGAAGGGGGGTTGGAGTATGAGGAGCAGAAGGCTGTGTCGGCCTTGCTCAACCAGAAGCTCGACGAGGTCATTCCCGAGGCAAGCCTAAAAGCTGATGGGTTCTTTATGCTGTTCAAGGAGTTTGACAACGATTGCTCGGGCCTCATCACGTTCGACGAGCTCAAGCGTGGCATCCGCATGCAGCTCATGATCGATACGAGCCTGATGAGCGACATCATGCTGAGGCAGCTCTGGATCACCCTCGATGAGGACGACTCCGGATACGTGGAGGAAGCTGAGCTGATGCGCTTCATGGACCGTGAGGAGCCGACCAGTGCGATTGAGAAGCGCCAAGAGCTGATGCGCTTGAACGGCAAGGCACAGCGCGCGCTGTACGCAAAGAAGGTAGAGGCCGAGATCAAGTCGGCGAAGTTCGTCTCCTCCATCCCCACTGCGACTATGCGCGAGCTGGTCGCCAATGCAGGGTTGACGATCCCCGAGGGGGAGGAGCTCAAAAAGCTCGCCACCGATTTCGCCACGTGGACCAAGAACTACCTGCCCGACATCCACCAGGGGGTCGCGTGGCTCACAGTCCTCAACGAGATCTGCAAGGATGCGTCGGGCCTGCTCACGTACGACGAGGTGCGGTACGCGGTGCGCCGCACGTTCAAGGTGAAGAAGGCGGTCTGGTCGGAGGAGCTGATCATGGCCTTGTGGTGCGCGCTCGACAAGGAGGACAAAAACTGCATCCAAAAGGTGGAATTCGGGCGCTTCGTCAAGCTGTCCCCACCTGTAGGTACCGCCACAAAGCAATTTACCTTCACTGACAAGCTGGTTGAGGCTCGCAAGGGCGGGCTGACCAAGGAAGAGGAGAAGGAGGTCTCGGAGCTGCTCAACCAGAAGGTGAAGGAGGTCATGGGCGGCGACGACTCAACCTGGTTCAACCTTTTCAAGGATCTTGATGTGGACTTGTCGGGCCTCCTTGAATTCGCTGAGATCAAGGAGGGCATCCGCAGCAAGCTGAACGTCAGCGAGTCCGAGCTGTCCGAGAAGAAGCTCAAGGCACTTTGGATCACGCTCGATGAGGACAACTCGGGGACTGTCGAGTCCGCCGAGTTCCACCGCTTCTTGAAACGCGAAGAGCCTAAAGACGCCATCGAGAGGCGCCAGGAGAGGATGCGTGCGAGCGGCAAGCGCAAGCGCGCGGCGTTGGCTGCGCAACAGGGAGATCACCTAAAGGACGAGGGCCTAGTCTCCAGCATCAAGACCCGAGAGATGAGGGCTATGCTCAAGAAGGAGGGCCTCAAGGATCTCACCGATGACGAGGTCCGTGACCTGTCCATCCAATATGCCAAGTGGTGCAAGGAGTACCTTCCCGACGCGCACCAGGGGGTCGCATGGCTGACCATTTTCAAGCAGGTCGCCAACGACATTACCGGCATTCTCACGTACGACGAGATCCGCCTCGTGATCCGACGCAAGTTCAAGGTGCCCAACTCGCAATTCTCGGAGGAGAAAATCATGCAGCTGTGGGCCACGCTCGACTATGACAACGCCGACGCCATCATGAACGCCGACTTTGCCCGCTTCATGAAGGTCGGCGAGGGCAAGATCCCGCGCTATCGCACGGCGGTAGCGGACGACAACTTGTCGCGACTCGCAAGCGGGGGTAAATCGGCCCTCACGGCGCGGCCGACTAAGCCCAAGGACACGCGCTCCGCCGTCGCTCTCGCGCACGCGTACGGTGACGACTTGCGGGCTTTGCTGTCTCCGCGCAAGCCCTCAGTCCGCACGCCAGTCATCAAGCTGGGCACCTCGGCCGGCGACTTCAATGTGCCGGGCCCAGGCTCCTACAACTTGAACTTTAACCACAAGGAGCGCATCAGGGCGTGGACGATGGGTGATCGGAAGGCGCGAAAGTCCTCAGTAGAGACAGTGGGCGACTCACCGGGCCCGAGCTACATGCTGCAAGGTTCCGTGTGTGAGCAAGTGGGAGCGGGCAAGCGGTCCGCACCCCACTATGGCTTTGGCACGGGGCCGCGGCTGGTTGCGGATGAGTACACGGCCTCGCCTGGGCCGGGCGCATATTCGCCTCGCCTGACAAGGAAGGCCGCGCCGAGCGCCTTCCAGACCGTCGCGGTCGGCCAGCTCACTGAGACGACGACGCCGCAACTGAGCACGCAAAGGGTCCAGGGAACCTGGTCCCGCGACAATGAGACGAAGCTCAGCATCGGCTCCACCGACGGACCCGGATGTGAGACCTACTCGCCCCGCATCAACTACACGCGCTCGAATATGCCGCAGTACACCATGCGCCCGCTGGGCACCCGCCAGTTTGTCGATCCTGGCGGCGAGGTCTCTCCGGGGCCTGGCGCCCTTGCGCCCAAGTTTGGCAGGGACGGCAAAGGCTTGCTTGGCGATTCGCCCAAATGGTCACTGGGACAGAAGAACGATAAGGCGAATTCCCATCGCTACGCAGGGAAGCAGTTCGATCGCTACTTCCAAGGGAGGGAGGGGCCCCCGCCCGATACGTACACGCCTCTTGAGCAGTTTGGCGTCACGAGCAACACGATATCGAACTCCTCGAGGCACGCGCCGCAGTTCAAGTTCGGCACGGAAGTTCGTCCGTGCGCAGCGTAATGAGGATGCCTGGCTCGAGCATATGGCAAAGGGATGTGCGGTGTCTATGCTGATCCTGCATCTCTGGCGTGTGTGTGTGTGTGTGTGAACGTTAACACGACAGACGCGACAGCCGGTGTGTGTGTGTGTGTGTGGCCCAGCCGGCGGGACCTGATGTGAACCTCAGGTGTCTAAGCACCCTGACCCTCGGTCCTGTGCATTGTCTACTTCAGGACGTGTTAACTTTGTAAGGGACCGCAAGAGGCGGTCCGCCTTGTCCGTGTCGCATTCATGGTCTCATGCGCGACTAGTAATGTATTCAAAGAACGCACTATAGACGTTCAAATCGTAATCGACGACCACGGCGAACACGGCTCACGGGTCGACGGTCGCAAAGGGGGCCAGACCCGTTCCCTCGCCTCCCGCCGATTAACGGTCTGTGTATACATGTAGCAGGCTGTGCAGAGATGGCCCACTCTGACGTGAGCCAAGCCGCCTGGCTCAGGTGGTTCGACACCTCGGCACGTGTAACTACCTAAAATCACCTTAAAACCTCACGTGAGCCACACGATGCACGAGTCGATCGCCTCGAACGCCACGTGCTCGGCGCGGCTCCAGCCGTCGCATTCCCACGTGAGCCAGCCGTCGAAATCTACACCTCGGCCTCGTCGGGGAGCCCATGTGGTCAGGCCCCGCTCACGTGGCTCACGTGGCTCACGTGGATCTGACTGGCTCATCTCACCCCCCGCTCACGTGGCTCACGTGGCTCACGTGGCTCACGTGGGGCTCACGTGGGGCTGGCTGGCTCACCTGACCCCCCTGCTCACGTGGCTCACGTGGCTCACATGGGGCTGGCTGGCTCATCTCACCCCCCTGCTCACGTGGCTCACGTGGCTCACATGGGGCTGGCTGGCTCATCTCACCCCCCTGCTCACGTGGCTCACGTGGCTCACCTGGGGCTGGCTGGCTCATCTCACCCCCCTGCTCACGTGGCTCACGTGGTTCACGTGGCTCACGTGGCTCACGTGGGGCTCACGTGGGGCTCACGTGGCTCACGTGGGCTGGCTGGCTCATCTGCCCCCCCGCTCACGTGGCTCACGTGGCTCACGTGGGCTCGCCGGCTCCTGCTCCGGCACACGACGCGACTTTAATTACTTGAAAAAAATTACTTGAAAAATTGCCCGTCCCAGCGCTACCGAATGGTCGTTTCACATCGAGGAGTAAGATGTCGACTACCAGCGGCTCATTCGTCGCGACGCCGTTCCGGCCCGCCACCGAGCGTAGCTCATCGGAGGCCGCTGTGCAGAGCACTCGGCACGCCGCCTCATACTCGGCCGATGAGTAGATCGGCAGATCGAGGAACGGATGGCAACCGCGCACATCGTCGATAACCTCGTACGCGTGCTTGAAAGGCACGCGCAGGGACGCTGCGATGAAGTCTGCTGGCGTTGTGACAACGCAGAGCTTCGGTTCTGAGCCGCCCTTGCCCTTCGACAAATCTGCCGCCCAGCACTGAACCTCCGGCGTGACCGCGGTTTGGAGGGCGTCCAAAGCAGCACTGATGCAGAGGTGTACCTTTACGGAACCGATCACGTTGGCCCATGCCCAAGCGAAGGTGACGGCATTGCGTTTTGCGCACCCACACACCCACTTGCAGGTGAAAGCGATCAATTTCCATAATCGGGAATCGCAGTCCCCTACAACGGTCCGTCTCGGAGCCTAACCACAGGTAGTGCGGCGTTACGCGGCGGGTTTAGGGTTAGGGTTAGGAGGGTTTATTATTTTTGGGGTTAGTAAAAACGTACGGAACCACGAGTTAGGCGGGAGCCTAACCACGAGTTTATAGGCGGGAGCCTAACCACAGGTAGTGCGGCGCGCTACGCGGCGGGTTTAGGGTTAGGGTTAGGAGGGTTTATTTTTTATTTGGTTAGTAAAAATGTACGGAACCACGAGTTAGGCGGGAGCCTAGCCACGAGTTAGGCGGGAGCCTAACCACAGGTAGTGCGGCGCTACGCGGCGGGGTTAGGGTTAGGGTTAGGAGGGTATATAATTTTGGGGTTAGTAAAAACGTACGGAACCACGAGTTAGGCGGGAGCCTAACCACGAGTTAGGCGGGAGCCTAGCCACGAGTTAGGCGGGAGCCTAACCACAGGTAGTGCGGCGTTACGCGGCGGGTTTAGGGTTAGGGTTAGGAGGGTTTATTATTTTTGGGGTTAGTAAAAACGTACGGAACCACGAGTTAGGCGGGAGCCTAGCCACGAGTTAGGCGGGAGCCTAACCACAGGTAGTGCGGCGCTACGCGGCGGGTTTAGGGTTAGGGTTAGGAGGGTTTATTTTTTATTTGGTTAGTAAAAACGTACGGAACCACGAGTTAGGCTGGAGCCTAACCACGAGTTAGGCGGGAGCCTAACCACAGGTAGTGCGGCGCTGCGCGGCGGGGTTAGGGTTAGGGTTAGGGTTAGGGTTGAGTTGTTGCGGGGGGGGAGGGGGGGGGCAACCTTGCAGCCACGAAGCGCGTGGTGTTGCGGGGCGCAGCAACCTCCACGTCAGCGGGGCAGTGGCCCTCTCGTACTTTTATTATTTGCTCGCCGTCGGTGTGCGCGTCGTGTTGCACAATATGGTAGTTTGTGTGCGACCAGATCAAGGAAGAGCTCATCAACTTGCTCATTCATTCGGATCGTAAGTACTACGACCTGACCGCCCTGGCCGAGCATCAGGCGGCTGTGGCGGCAAAGAAGATGGCTGCTTTAGAGGCCGCCAAGCCAGCAACAGGCAAGGCGCGCAAGACGGTTTACTAGGCGGTGGTTGCGGCCATGAGAAAGCAGGCTGCGTAATTCCTAAGCACAGGTAACGTGATCGATGACCGGTGCTATACCTCAGACGTGGTATCGTGTGGCTCAGTGTATTAGCTTTAGCCAGCAGCACGGGCTAATGTATGGACAACCTTAGTCACACAAATCGGCTAGCGAGCATACCCTCGGATGGCAAGAGTTCCTACGGGATCTCCTCAATAAAGCACTTTGCCTTCACATAGCCCGCTCCCCCTGCACCGTACGCACGCACTGCTCATCCCAGCAGAGCCGTGGCCACTGCCGCCGTCGTCCTCGTCGTCACTGGCGGCGGCGATGGGGCGGCAAAGGTGGAGAGGATGGCGACCTGAACGAGGTGCTGGATGAGCTCCTCGGGCATCCGGCCGCCCTGTTCGAGGCCG
>Ga0210244_102401_pt1 | contig 11725 bp, 9 predicted proteins | sample ChrtobMetaP3_0mM_FD_155473 | JGI IMG/M metagenome (GOLD analysis project Ga0210244, IMG submission 155473) | Chrysochromulina tobin associated microbial communities from unialgal haptophyte culture, Seattle, Washington, United States - P3_0mM | ecosystem: Host-associated > Algae > Haptophytes >...
GCAGATGGCTCCAGGACAGCGCAGATATCGTCGCATGGGCGGCTCACGGCATGCCGGAGTCGCCTCGTGAGATATCCCGACAGGGCTGATGATCGGAGAGCATCACTCTCCTTCCGTAGGGGAGCACACAGTGCATACTCGCGTGTGTCGTTCTGTCGTACAGGGTTCTTGTGTGCATAATGTAGGTACTCCGTACTGCAGTGTGAGTCATACGTCGACCACTCTTTATCTCAGTGTTGAATACCATACACTCTACGGGGTAGACCGTACCCGACTCACTACACGACTCCCTGTTACCGTATTAGGAAAGGACTCCCAGTATGGAAGGATCTTGTGCGGAATGTGCTGTGAGATGAGTGGCCCGGAGCGGTCCTCACAGCGTCAGTGAATTCAGCAGTCGTGCACTGCACCTTACAAGGGTTCATCGCCCGGCTGGTTGTGAGAGCCGATAAAGGCCGGAGAGCCGTCTGGTGGATCGAAATCACGCGCCAGGCGGCCCGACGCGCCAGCGTGGGAGGCGACAGCAGCCCACCTTCGCGCCGGCCAAGCCGGAGTGCTCGTAGAGGGTGCTTTTGCCTGCGTAGCGCTGAGAGACTCGTTTCGAGTCTCGCTGGGCTTTCCACAGGAAAATAGGTCAGCCAATTATAGAGAGAAGGGGAATACTTCCGCCCGAGGCTCGATCTCTTTCGCCCCATGTCCACCATGACTTTTACTGCTCAAGGACTGGCACGCCTTCGTGCAACAGGTATGCTGCGTCACCCTGCATGTGCACCTCATCAATCTTTCCACCATCTGTTCCTGCTTTGCTGTGCATGCTTTTGCGAGCAGCTGATCTGCTCGAGCGCAAGCAGATGCTCCTGGATGGCGTGGACGCTGCAGCACTACTTGCCACACCGGAGCTGCTCGAGGACGACGATGATCGATGGGAAGGTCTCGACAAAGGCCCTGACGCCGCCTACCTTGAGGCGCTTGAGGCGTACGTTGAGGTGTGCGCTGACGCACGCTGTGACAAACGCTTCACTCAGACATGGCAGCGCCATGCGGCCGCCATCTTTGCGGAGGCGCTGATGGAGCTGGTCGCCACTTACCGCTCCTCACGTCCTCTGCACGCGACGACGGCGGTTGCAGAGTCAACGGAGGTGGATATATCTGCAAATATGGCACTGCTGGAACAACAAGCACAAGCACAAATACAAGTGGATGAAGTGGCAGCAACAGTGCGGATGGTGAAAGCAGAGGTCTCCGCCTTCGGAGAGGTGCCGCCGAGGTCACCGTGTCCTATGGGGCGGGATGAGACCCTCAACGTACTGACAGTGATCACGAAGGCGACGACTGTGGAAGCGACCTCGGTGTCGCCGCTGAAGATGCCCAATATGCCGGAACAGCCCGCGCCGCGGCCGTTGTCACATGGCGATGAAGCGCACGTTCCTGAAGCAGCGACGACTGAGCCAGCGGCAACAGCCAACGTAATAGTAGCCGACGCAAAGTCAGCCAGGGCTGCGATAGCCAAGGTTGCAGCCGCCAAGGCTGCGAGGCCGGAGGTATCTGTCGCTGAGGTAGCAGCTGCTGAGGCAGTGGTGGCCGAGGCAACGGTGGCCAAGGCAACGGTGGCCGAGGGAGCAGCTTTCGAGGCGGCAGCTTCCGATGCGGCGGCAACCGATGCGGCGGCGTCCCAGACTGCGAAACAAGCCGCAGCGGCCGCTGCGGCCGCCGCGGCCGAGTCGCCGCAAAAGCCACCTGCTCCAGCCGACGCACCTGCGGCGACCGCTGCCTCGGCAGTCGCTGCGCCGTCGTCCGCCCCTATGGTGCTGCCGACCAGCGGCTGCAACAGCAGCACTGGAACGGCAACCGTCTCGCTTGCGATGGGTGCAGCAGCCGGCACGGAGGGGGGAAAAGAGCCGCTGAAGGCGTCGTCTTCATTTGGGCGGCGGAGCGGCTCAAAAATGAGCAAGATCACACGGTCGCTCTCGTGGAACACACGGCGCAAGAAGCAAGAGGAGGCCAAGACGGAAAACTCGTGTAAAAACGAGCAGAATGGTGGCGCGGGTGGTGCGGGCGGTGCGGGCGGTGCGAGCCGCGCAGATGTGGACGGCGTCAAGACCGCTGCAGCAGCGCTGTCATCTCCTTCTGAAACCGTTGCCGCAGGCGTGGGCAGTACTGGGGGCGGCGCGGACGGAGCACTGGAACTGGTACCGGCCCTGGTGCCAGTACCGATGATAGTGCCGGCTATGGCACCGATCTCAACGCCCCGCTTGATGGAAGTCGATTCAGCGGATCTCATCGACGCTGACGCACACGCCGAGAAAGGCAAATCCAAGCAGGTACAAAGCTTTCTTTGCTGCACTGCAGTTCACACGTACCGCCCAGCTGTGACTACGTGCCCTGCCATCCTTGCCGCGTTTTGCGCGACCACGTCGCCTCCCGCACGTCCCGCTAATAGGTGCGCACGTGGTCTTTTTCGCGTACATCCTCCTTCGGACGTCGCGCCAAGCGCGCGGGCGTTGACAGAGGCGCCAGTGCCGGTGCCGATGAGGCGGCTGCTCCAGATGGGTCGACGAAGGTGTGCCAATCGAAGGACTCCCGCCATAAGTTCCACACAGAAGCTCTTCTCTTTGCCGCTTCCCTGGCAGGTGTACTTCCTCGACGGCTCGTGCAAGCTCTTTGAGGTAGCGTCGGGCATGACGGTCGGCCAGCTGCTTGCCGAGGTCAAAGTGCGCCTCGGGCTCGCGGCCACGAATGCGTTTGCCCTCTACCAGGTGCAGCGGGGCACGCACTACTTGCTGCATGAAAACGCACTGATCTCCGAGATCCGCTCGTCAACGGACAGCCGCGCCAAGGCGCTAGGCATTAAAGAGCGTCGCCCCAAGCTCCTCTTCAAAAAATATCTCTTCACCAAGCACGACGAGCGCCTTGTTACCGAGAAGGCCTTCATCCATCTCTTCTTTATCCAAGTGCCTTTCGCTCCCGTCCTTGAAGCCATTGTCCGAACTCAATCCTTGATGGCATATCCATGTGTCCCTCCTCCAAAACCGGCCCCATCGCAGGCTGTCTCAGACGTGCAGCGTGGCAATTACCTTTGCAAGGCTTCGGATGCCGTCAAGCTTGCCGCCATCCACTACTACGTCTGGCACGGCCCGTACGATCCATCGCGCGAGCAGTTCTCCATCGCCTACATGCGCGAGCTGCGTCTAGGCGAACAGCTCATGCCTACGCCTCTCGTCACCGCCCAGGTGAGATGACTCCGATGCATCCGATGCAGCCGAGGGGGCAATCGCCATCGCGCTGGTTCTGTAGTTTTGATTGTAAGCGCTTTCTCGTCGCCTACTGAAACCCTCCAACACAGGTCAACTTCGATTGGGAAAGCAGAATTCAAAAGGAGCAGATGAAAATTTCAGATATCTTCTCGAAGCTCGCGGGAGGCCGAGGCATTTCCTCCTCCGAGGCTAAGGTTATGTACATCAAGAAGGCATGCATAGCCCTTGCGATCCTCGATCCGCTTTCAGACACCAATAATCTCCAACCAGGATAGTCTGCTTGAAGAGTCTCCAACACCCACCCCACCCGAAAGCGCCCGCTCCATTTCGTCAGGTGCGCAAGCTGCCCATGTATGGCACGACGCTCTTCCACGTGCATAACTCCAAGATCTTTGCCGCTGGCCATTTCTTCATAGCCGCCAACTCGAGTGGCGTGCAGGCGCGTGCAGCCTCGAACGCTTACTTCGGCTGTTCGCCGTGGTTTCGACGCGCCCATGCCTGACGACCTACCGACTGAACATGTGCCACACTTGGAAACAGTTCTTACATCCAATCACTAAGGAAGAGCTCCATTCTGCTTTCTTCTTTTCCGACCTGCAACGGTATCAAGAGTTTCCCTTGCGCGTCCATATGCCATTCTCATCTCACATTGTCCCTGTGCCATCTTCAATGCAGGTGGGAGTACACGCCCAAAGTATTTTGCTTCTGGTCCACCAAGTGCGACTTCCTTGAGGACACTGCCCAGGTTTGTTCAGCGGGCCACGTTTCCAGATGGGGATCAATAGGCGCCTCTCACCTTGTCCCGTGCCCTTATATGCGTTGCGCAGGGCCGCCACCTCGTCAAGTACTCGCTGTCGACGAAGCAAGGTTGGGAGATATCCACCACGCTGCACTCGTATTACAAGGTGAGATGCCAAAATACGGACGGATATGCGTTGTCTTCATCCCCCTGGCCCGCACTGCCGGTGCCTTCTAGGCAAAATCCGTCGCCCCACTCGCCCTCATCTCTGTGCAGGTGCTCATGCAAACGGACGTATCAGTTCACACGGCCGAGGCTGCACCGTCTTCACCCATGCTGCCCAAGGGCAAACGTGGCCACATCGCTTACGAGGCCGAGTCGGACAGCGGTGACGAAGGCGAAGGCATCGAAGCGTCCAAGCTCGGCGGAAGCGCTGCCGTGACACTCGCCGTCACCACATTCACGCCACAGCCATTGACGCCGCAGCTGGCAATCCCGCAGCTGGGTGGCGTGGAAGGCAGCGTGCCTACGACGCACCAGAGTGCATTGGCGCTGCCTCTGCAGCGGTCACCACCGGCTGAGACAGCAACCGCTGCCACGTACGTTGCCAACGTGGTTGCGTTCGGCGACGTAGCTGCAACCGACGAGGAAGCCTCGACTGGCACCGGTGGCGCCGGTGGCGCCCTGTTTGCGAGCTCGATTGGCGCGGCAAGCCTTGCGACGATGCTCGCGGCTATGGCGTCGGGGGAAGGCATCCGCATTGAGGGCATGCGCAATGAGTTTGAACGCGTCAAACGGGAGATTGAGGCGATGGAGAAGATGAAGCGAGAGTGCGCGAGCCACACACCCGGCTTCCACCCCGATTTAGATGTTCATCCCCTGCTCAACCTAACCTACGTTCGCGCAGATATGAGGCGCTTCGACAGTCTCACCAAAGGCTGCAGGTGGAGAATGAAGAGGTGCGCCGCATCGTGGGCGACATGTACGTCTCGGTGGACGAGGACCGCGCGATCCGTGAGCAGTACAATGTGCTCTACGCCGAGATCATGGAATCGCTGGCGTCATCGGCCCCGCGCACGGGTGAGCTCATGCCGCGCATATATGACACAATGGTGCGCATGAACGACGAGGACATCCGCAAGGAGTACATCACGCAGATGGAGATCATCCTCAACGACGATCCGCTCGTCTCGGAGAAGGTCAAGGGCGTCGCTGAGGGTCTCTCAATCAAGCTGGGTGAGATGATGGATCAGCCGCGTCACCAGCGTATTGCCAAGCTCGCCAAGGAGGACGAGGAGAGGCGCAAGGGCCAGGAGCAGCAGATGATGAACCAAAAGGAGCAGGAAAAGCTCGCCGCGAAGCGCGAGCGGCAAAAGGCGCTTAACCGCCAGGCCTTCGAGGCGCTCATGCCCCTGCTGCACCGCGTCGCAGGCGTCAAGCCAAGCTCGCTCCAGGGCGAGCAGCGCCGTCTCGCCCAACGCTTTCAAAACCGTCTCGAGCTGCGCATGATCCTGTGTGACCTTGCCGAGCTGAAGAAGATCGGTCCCGGTATGTACAAATCCATGGGCACCGGCGGTCTCAAACCCGAGGAGGTGCGCGCGCTGCACTATCGGCTCTCGATAGAGATGGAGTTGCTCAACACGAGCGCCGACGCTGCGCGGCTCGTTGCGATGCTCGAGCGCAAGATTGAGAGCTTGCCTGTGCAGATCAAGGAGGCCGATTTGGCAGCGGTCTCTGCCGATCCCGCGCAAGGCGTTGGCGGACCCAAGCGCCGCGCGCCACCACCGCCGCCACCCGGCGGGCCGCCAGCTCCGCAGGGCGGAGGCGAACGGCGGCCGCCACTAGCACCGCCCGGCGGCCATCCTCAACAACCACCGCCGCCACCGCCGCCACCGCCACTGCCGGGCGGCGCGACTCCTCGCCCACCGCATCCGCCGCCGCCGCCGCCACCGCCGCCGCCGCCACCACCGCCGCCACCGCCGCCTCCCCCGCTGCCACCGCCTGCCAGCGATAGCGGTGGCAATCGCCGTGGTTCTGTCAGCGGCGGCGATCCTCGAGCGCAGATGCTGGCTGGTATTGCTTCGGGCGCCTCGCGCCTCAAGAAGACTGCTGGACCAACTGTCAAGCGCGGTGGCCTCGGTGGAAAGGTACTAGATTAATGACATTCAAGTACATCCTGCAGGAATCGCACTAGCGAAGAGCGGCAGGGAAGGTCTCGGTCAAGCGTAGTTTCGCACATCAGGTGTGGTGGGGCTTTCCCGGTGAGCGCCGGGGCCTCCGGCGGTACCCCATCTACACGATAATGCTTGATTCACGCCAAACCCGTGCAGCAAGCACGAACACGAGACGTTGACAGATCGAGCAAAAGCTTGCAGCCCGCAGGCAATCGCGACAGCATGCTGCATCTGTGCAACTGAGAGCTTGAGCACGGACCGTCCCGCACTTCCACCGCATGGCCTGCGCGTGGAGCTGCCGAATGGCGCCGCCGACGGCGCCTGTTGACCGTGACTGAGCCTCCACGCGAATGCGGCTCAGCACGATGGCGGTCCTCGCGCAGGGCAGTGGCGTCCGCACGACGGCGCTGCTGATCTGCTTTCCGCATAAAGAAACCCTCGGCTGGCGGCATGGCGCCTGCTGAGCATTTAGTTACCGCCGCCTCTTTGTGCCGACGCGTCGTCTCGACGCTGCTGATAGATGCCGTTCAGCCAGCGCCGTTACTTGCAACCGTTACTTGCCACACTCAAGAAGAACGGGGGGAAAACCCACCGACGCGTGTGAACGACCGCAGGGAAAGCCAAGAAGCATCTCACCCACTGAAATGATTGCCAGTTATCTGGGTATTATCTGGCAGTATCTGGGATGTAACACCCAGCCCCAAAACTCAACCATTTCCATCTACCAGGCAGTTTTGGCTTTTGCGAACTGTTATGTGGCAGTTTTGAAAACCCCCCTGTTAATGGTCCACCCAAGCCTTGCCCCCAGTGGGGGCCGGGAGCCCGGGGGGCTCGGGGGGCTAAGTGGGGGCTCGGGGGGCTCGGGGGGCTCGGGGGGCTCGGCGCGCGGGGGAGGCGCCTCGAGCGGCGAGGGCACTTCTGGCGGGGCGGCAAGGGCGCGGGGAAGCGGAGGCGTGAGGGTGTTGCCCTGGATAGGGACGCGAACACAGGCGGCCGCACGGACGATGGCGCGGCAGCCAAGTCGGACCAGCCCTGGGGTTCGGAGTGGCACCCACAATGGCAAGGATTATGGTCTCTGATGAAGGGTAGGTGGGGGGAGCTTAGGATCATTCATCTGTCTCCGCTTAGATTTTACCATCACAATTCACATCAGAGCGTCATGTCTCATGAGATTGTCATCAGAACCTTCACCCCCCCTCACTCTCGCCCCCCGTCCCCGATCGAGAGCTATGCCTTACCCTTAGGTCCCTCAAACACCGGAGGGGGTCAAAATCGAGATTTTCAGGACCTGGCTCCACCTACATATCTACCGCATATGCGTACTGAGCGCATAAACATGCTCGCTGGGCCACCAGCACACGTAGGGGACCGAAAAATCGTACATTCATAGCGTGACACAGAGCCGGGTCGCACCCGGCCGCCTGCTGGCCGTCTGAGAGCGCGTCTGCGTCTCCCGCGGCGAATTGGAAGGGGTTCGGGTTAGGGTTAGGACTACAGGCGTTCACCGTGCCACGACGCGTCTGGCATTGTGCCGAGGCCTTCCATATTTCGTAGGCATCCAGTTCCCGCAGGAGTGGGTTGGTTGGCGGCGGGACGACCGTGCTTGGGGCTGGAGGTCAACTCGCCGCACTTGACGGCAGACGCGAACGCGTCAAGCTCACGTCTCAATTATCACGTGGGGCGGGCTCTGGTACTCAGTAGAGCCCCCCCACGTCGCTCGACGACGAGAAGTCGTTCTCGACCGCGGCGAGGTGTGTCTTTTGCGCGAGCGCTTCAGCATTTTTCCGGGCGGAAACTTGGGTGTTTGAGGGATCTCGGCGACTTTTCAGCGAACCCACCACCATCCCCTTGACACCACCAGTATTACCACCTGTACCGTGTGTTACTGTGTCCGGGACCATAGGGGGCTCGCGCCATAGCGAGCTCCCGCGGCTTTCTAAACATTCAATCCCTAAACGAGCTCACCGGTACGATCGAAATCTACATGCGGCCCAGGACTGAGCGCCCCAGCCCCCACGTGCCCTCCTCGGCGCCGGACCCACGGAGGGTGCACAGTGGCGCTCTGATGGCGTTCTGATGACAATCTCACGAGGTGATGGTAAAATTTAAGAGACAGATGAATTCCTAAGCTCCCCCCACCTACCCTTCATCAGAGACCATAATCCTTGCCGAGGACTCTTGTCTCTTCCCCGCAAAATGCATCTCACAAAAAGGCGCTCACGCGTTATAGTTACGCGCAGTCGACACCGCATGCGCCATCGCTGGCTGTGCTGTCCTGCCACGCACTCGGCAGCATCACCTGATCATCGTCCTCGTCATCGACCGCCTCCGATGCCGGTGCCGGTGCCGGTGCAGCTGTCGGTTCGCCATCGGGCGCCTCCTGCCACACACTCGGCAGCATCACCTGATCATCGTCCTTGTCATCGACCGCCTCCGATGCCGGTGCCGGTGCCGGTGCCGCTGTCGTGGGCGCTATCTCTGCGGCTTGCGCACTCGAAGGCGTGACTGCCTTGGATGGGAGAGCCGCTACTGCCTTGGGTGGCAGAGGCGCCACCCCGCCCTGGCCATCGTCCGCTGTGAGCGGCTGCGGCCCGTCGCCCCTCACCTCCCCCGCCTCTGCCGCCGCTCGCCTCGCCCTAACACGTCTCGCGAAGCACAGGGCCGCCTCCTCTTGCGTCGCGAAGGTACCAAGGTGGCGCAGCTTGCCATTCTCCCAGATAGTGGCAACGTACTTGCTACCGCTCTTTGTCACGCCCTTGAAGCCCGTCGCACTGCTCGAGGACGGCTCCAGCTCGAGCCCCTCGGCCGCCGCTGCCGCCCTGGCCTTGTCCGCTGTGAGCGGCTGCGGCCCGTCGCCCGTCGCCTCCCCCGCCTCTGCCGCCGCTCGCCTTGCCCTAACACGTCTTGCGCAGCACAAGGCCGCCTCCTCTGGCGTCGCGAAGGTACCAAGGTGGCGCTTCTTGCTACTCTCCCAGATCTTCGCGACGTACTTGCTACCATACACTGTCACGCCCTTGAAGCCCGTCTCACCGCTCGCCGACGGCTCCAGCTCGAGCCCCTCGGCCGCCGCTGCCGCCCTGGCCTCGTCCGCTGTGAGCGGCTGCGGCCCGTCGCCCAGCTCGAGCCCGTCGGCCGCCGCTGCCGCCCTGGCCTCGTCCGCTGTGAGCGGCTGCGGCCCGTCGCCCGTCGCCTCCCCCGCCTCTGCCGCCGCTCGCCTTGCCCTAACACGTCTTGCGCAGCACAGGGCCGCCTCCTCTGGCGTCGCGAAGGTACCAAGGTGGCGCAGCTTGCGATTCTCCCAGATCTTCGCGACGTACTTGCTACCTCTCTTAGTCACGCCCTTTAAGCCCGTCTCACTGCTCGAGGACGGCTCCAGCTCGAGCCCCTCGGCCACCGCTGCCGCCCTGGCCTCGTCCGCTGTGAGCGGCTGTGGCTGCGGCTGCGGCAGCGGCTGCGGCTGCGGCTGCGGCTGCGGCGGCGGCGGCGGCGGCGGCGGCGGCGGCGGCTGCGGCTGCGGCTGCGGCGTCCTGGGGTTCGGAGTGGCGCCCACAACGGAACCCACCCTGGCCTCGTCCGCTGTGAGCGGCTGCGGCCCGTCGCCCGTCGCCTCCCCCGCCTCTGCCGCCGCTCGCCTCTTAAGCTGCGGCCCGTCGTCCCTCGCCTCCGCCGCCTCTGCCACCGCTCGCCTCTTAAGCCGCCTCGCAACAACACGTCTCGCGAAGCACAAGGCCGCGCTGCTCGGCGTGCTCACCGCGCCCACGCCCGCCACGTAAACCGCCGGCAGCGCCTTCCCCGCCCTGGGCACGTACTCCACCGGTTTCCCGATCCAGGGCAGCTTCGGCTTGGGCACCTCGCCAACGATCGCGGTGCGCCGCCGCAAGGCCAGCTCGTCCGCCGTTACGCACGTGGCGTCCGGCTCGTGGTGCTCAAAGGGCCTCGCGCCCAGCCGCGTCAGGAGGCCGCCGAGCGCGTCCTCGGCAAAGGCACACCGGCCAGCGGCGATCACCAGCGAGGGGCCGACATAGTCGGGGCACGTGGGCTGCGTGCCCAGCTCCTCCTCCATCGCGGCCGGCCACAGCCAGCCCACGAAGCTGAGCGCGCACAAGGCGTCGAAGACGAGCACCACTGTTTTGGAGTCGTGGACCAACGTCCAGTGGCGCGTGCCGGCCTCCGGGTCCGTGCTCTGCTCGCTCCACCCCGTTGCCGGGATGCACTCGCCCTCGGCCGGGGGCCCGCGCCAGTGGGCCGTGTCGTGGGCCTGCGCCTCCGTCCCAAACAGGCCCGCCGGCCACCCGCACTCTGAATCCATCTCGCTCGGCCAGGCCAGGTACCCCGATTCGCACGCCCTCCCTCTGGTGCAAAAGCGCAGGCCCGGGGCCGTCGGAGGCACAAAGGCCGCGGAGTCCCTGAGCTGTTCGAGGACCTGCACCAGCCTATCCGCCGCGGCGAGGAACTCGGGGTTCCCGCTGCTCTCCGCGTCGGCGCGCACCGCCGTCACGAGCGAGGCGGCCTTGCGCACGGCGGCCGCCACCGTGACGCGCTCGCGAATGCGCTGGTGGCCGTCCGTGTGGGGCCGAAAAAAGGCCCACATGGTCGCCTTGACCATGACCGACCAGGCCTTCGCCTTCGTTTCGGCGGGGGGCTGCTCGGCCTCCCGGATACTCTCGAGCTCGCCCACCAGGCGGCTGCACTGCTCCAGCGTCCAGAGAACTCGAGGGTAGGCGACGACCGCGATCGCGTGCGGCCTCAGCTTCCCGTTGACGAGGACGGGCTTCAGCATCTCCCTGAACCTGGCGCGGTCGGCGAGCCGCTCTTCGTCGATCGATAGCTCGGACGGGGCGGCCTGCTCGTCCCCCTCCTCCAGGTATTCGACGACGTCCACGTGGCCCAGCTTGCGCCTTCCCCATTTGGCCACGTACCGTTGGAGGAACTTTTCGTGGCCTGCGAGAATGGCGGCGGGGGTGTCCCGCCACGGGTTCACCGCCCAGATCGTGGCCGCCCACGGCGTGGCCGTCACGCGCATCGGGTCGTCCGAGCGACGAGCCGAGGCTGCGAGGCCGAGGTGGAAGGCCACCTGTCGCATGGTGATGCGACGGAAGTTGCGCCCCGCAATCTTCTGCATCAACCGCCGCTCGTGCGTGGCCGCGGCGTCCTCGTCATCTCTTGCACCCCCCTTCTCCTCGTCGTCCTCGCTCTCTTCGTCGCTGGCGTCGTCGTCATCGCTTGCGGGCCCCTTTTCCTCGTCGTCCTCGCTCTCTTTGACACGAGGAAGAGCGAGGAAGCGCTCCAACGCCTTGTTCAGCAGCTGCGCATACCGAGCGTCCTTGGCGGACGCCAGGCCGCACACGCCCTTTTGCGACTCGCCGAGGAGGGCGCCCTCGCCGCGCAGCCTTAGATCGAGCTGAGCGATGCGTATCCCATCGCCCAGTTGCGTCGCAGATCCAATCACGCTCAACCGCTGCTTCGCCTCGGCAGAGATGGTCTCGATAGGAGGGAGCAGCAGGTACGCGTAGGCTTGCACGGCCGCTCGGCCGACTCGGCCGCGCATTTGGTGCAGC
>Ga0210244_102404_pt1 | contig 11697 bp, 7 predicted proteins | sample ChrtobMetaP3_0mM_FD_155473 | JGI IMG/M metagenome (GOLD analysis project Ga0210244, IMG submission 155473) | Chrysochromulina tobin associated microbial communities from unialgal haptophyte culture, Seattle, Washington, United States - P3_0mM | ecosystem: Host-associated > Algae > Haptophytes >...
TGTCCTGCGCATCGTGCGCTGCGGGCTGTGCTGCAGCCACACATCCGGTTCTGCGACGAGCTGATCGCCGACGCGTTGAGCCCACTGCCCCGAGGATGCGGCGCCTCAGCCCACCAGCTGGCTGCGGCGGATGCTCCGTGGGCGGCAAGCCTGGCAGATGCCTTCAGGATAGCGTCTCCACTAACCGTGGCACTCGCGTGCGCCACCACCCTCGTCCTCGTCCGACGGCGAGAAGGTAGCCGTTGTCAGCCGACAGGTCGACATCGGACTCGGACTGCACGCTGCCGTCAGCGCCTTCGGAGGCTTCCATGGCCTGCCCGGCGGCCCGGCGATGGCGAAAGCCTCAATTGTTGAGTTTTACATGGGACGATTGTGCCAAAAAACCCTGAATTCCTCAGGGCATCTTTAATTCGTGCGTGCTCCAACCTTTTTTGCCAACGCGCGATGCGCGCGTCCTCCGCCCCGCTGCGGCCGGCTCCATCCAGGCGCGTCGGAGGACGGCGCTGCCTCCAACCATCTCTCCATTTGCCATCGACCTGCGCGCCCCTTTCGCCGCGCGCCTTGATGCGCGCGCGCTACGGAGGAGATGCACTCGGACTCTTAATCGGGCCAGCTCGTGCCCGCGCAGCACGGATCGATGGCGCGGAGCGCGCGCGCGTCCTGTGCAGGTGCGGCGGCGAAGGCGCCGACGCAGCGCGTTGCGCGGCGCAACCGGCGCCGAATGTGGTGCCTCGGCCTGCGGCTTGACGCCCACGGAGGCAGCAGCGGCGGCGGCGGCGGCGATGGAAGCCACCACTTGTGCTCGACACCGTCGTCATGCGACGGTGTCGAGTGCGTCTTTGCGTTCCCCACGGGGGAGGCGCGCCATCGGGCGCGTCGTTGCACGCAGGTTCGATGCCGCCGGCGTCTCCAACGCCGCCCCGACGGGGACGGTAGCAAAAGGAAGCGTCGGCGCATTGCAAGGCGATGTGGGAGACGGCATCCGAGCAGAACCGGGGGAGGCGACGATGGCGCGATTGTCTCCACGCGCCGCGCCCCGCCATCTAGTCTCCATGCGCCGCGCGCCCTGCCATCGTCGCCTCCCCGCCTGGTGCGTGTGCGTAACCCACAGAGGTTGCCCGCACCGATGCCGGCGCGGCTGCGGCGTGCGCCGCAGGAGCTGCGCCCGCCGCCGACCCGACCGGCTGCGTGGGAGGCGTCCGTAGGTGGCGTCCGCGGTTTCCGCTGACCGGGTCCGGGTGCAAGTTTTTGTATAGAGAGACGAAAAGAAAAGCGGGTCCCCAGCCCTCGCCCCCTCGCCCCTGGACCCATATTCGTGCGATGTCGGCCGATGAGCAGGAGGAGGCGTCCACGGCGAAGAAGGCCAAACACGAGGAGCAAATACGCGTGCGAGCGCGAGACGGAGAGGAGGTCACGTTGTCGCAAGATGCAGCCCGACTCATGGGCACCTTGAAGGATCTGATGGATCTCGCCACCTCCGAGGATGGCATCTATCCCATGCCCACGATCATGGCCTCGACACTTCAGATGGTGTGCAAGCTGAACGACCCAGACTACACGTGGCCGAGCTCTGACGAGCCTTCGCTCATCCAGCTCATCCAGCTCATCGAGGACGCCCTCTATCTCGACGCCCCCATCGCGCTCAAGCACCTCCAGCGCGTGATCGCCTCCCGGCTCAACAGCAAGCGCGCTCCCGAACTAGGCGCGCTGCTCGGCGCGGGTGATGACTTTGGCAGCGCGGAAGAGCAAGCGTCGCACGCTGCGGCCGTCGACGGGCAGCGTGCTGACGAGCTTCGTAAGCGTTACAGTCGGATGCGCGTTGAGGAGCTGCGCTGGAAGCTGCGCAAGCTTGGCCTCACGACTGACGGCACCAAGCCCGTGCTCATCGGGCGCCTCATCGAGATGGCGAATGCAGCGGCGTCAAACGCCGAGCCGGCGTTTGTACCGGAAGACGTCGTTGAGGCGCCGCAGCAGCCGGCCAGCTCCACGTTACCGCCCGAGCCGCTGCAGCAGCCCTCGTTCTCGGCGGACGCCATGGAGGCTGCTCTGGGCCTGGTGGACGTGGCCACGTTGGCCGAGCTCAAGGGCGTGAGTCGATCTTGGCGGGCGCTGGCGCAACGTGTCCTCTGCTCGCGCCTGTGCCGCCGTGACGGGCAGCCAGTGCCCACACGTCTGGATGAGATCACCGACCTTGACGTGGAGCAGCTCATCGAGGCCGGCCGGCCCGGGGACGCGGCCGTAGCGGGGCGGATGCTGCCTGGGCTTGCGCGCCTCCATGGCTACGGCTATGTGGTGGACGTGGCCGCCGTTCGGGCCGCGGATCTGGAATGCGGGATGGGCGACTGGCGCCGCCCTTCATTGCTACATGGTGCTGCTAAGGACGCTCTCAAAAGCTGCATCTCAGGCGCGGGAGAGCCACTGTTGAGGCTGACGATCGCAGCCGTTGCCTGTGCGGGCTCAGGAGTCATTTGCGGCATTCCGGTGCAGCAACTGCGCGAGGACAGCGTCACGGAGCTCAACTTGTCCGATAGGGGGCTCCATGTGCCTGCGGCCATGCTTGTCGCCTCTCTCATTCCTGCCACGTCGGTGCTCAAGAGCTGCAACTTGCTCAAGAACAGGTTCGATGTTGAGTCAGCCAAGAAGCTCATCAAGATGGGCATGGAGAAGGGCATCATGCTCTCGGGCATGACATGCGACCAGACGGTGGCCAGCTTCATGTGCCAGCGCCTACAACCCGCCGACGCCATCCTGATCGCGTCTGACCTGCGGTTCATGGCGGTCGTGACCACCCTGAGCCTGTACGACAACAAAATCGGACCAGAGGGTGCCAAGGCGATCGCGGAGGCGCTGAAGGTCAACGCGGTCCTGACCACCCTCTGCCTCACGAACAACAACATCGGGGATGAGGGTGCCATTGCGATCACGGAGGTGCTGAAGGTCAACGCGGTCTTGACCACCTTGAAATTGGACGACAACAACATCGGGGTCGAGGGTGCCAAGGCGATCGCGGAGGCGCTGAAGGTCAACGCGGTCCTGACCAACCTGGAGTTGAGGCGCAACTCCATTGGCGACGATGGTGCCAAGGCGATCGCGGAGGCGCTGAAGGTCAACATGGTCTTGACCACTCTCTCCCTCTGGAGCAACTGCATCGGGGACGAGGGAGCCATCGCGATCGCCGAGGCGCTGAAGGTCAACGCGGTCTTGACCTCCCTGCACCTGTACGGGAACAGCATCGGTCCAGAGGGAGCCATCGCGATCGCGGATGCGCTGAAGGTCAACGCGGTCCTGACCGTGCTGTGGCTCAGTGACAACAACATCGGCGACGACGGTGCCAAGGCGATCGCGGAGGCGCTGAAGGTCAACGCGGTCCTGACCAAACTGGACATCCGGGCCAATAACATGGGAGATGCAGGGGAAAAAGCGGTGCGAGATGCGGTGAAGGGCCGGAGTGGATTTGTGTTGGAGCTGTAGAAAATGATGGTGCGAGCACTGTGAACATGTGTGGATCGCTGCTGTGGGTTCTGTGCAGTTATTTCCTAATTTGGCAGCTGCCTGATTAGGCGTTTTCAATAGGGTCCCGACAACTCAGACTCGCCTGTGGAAAACGAGCATGAGTTAGTTTCCACAGGCGAGTCTGATCTTGGTCGCATTCTTGCGCGAGCTTCCAGACACTTCCGGTCACACAAGGTCAACGGGGTCTCTCATGCTGGATGCTCTCCACTCCAAACAAGATCAACAACGACATCAAAGGCGTTCTCTTGGAACGACAGCGGCGCACCGCCTCTCCGCCTGCGCGCGTACCAGCCCGCCCGCCCGGTCAAGTTGGCCCGATGGAGAGTATACTCTATGAGTACAGACTCCACAGACAACACTTCCCCTAAACGGTAAACGCCACGTGTGTCGTCGTGTGCACGCGAATCGCAGCTTAAACACAGCACGGACTCAAACGACTCTGGCTGCAACGCGCTGGCAGGCAGCAGGCAGCAGCCCTGAGCGACACCTTGCCCCGCGCGTAGCTGACGAGTGATGACGCGGGTGCGTCATGGTGTGCGTGTCTGCGTGCCGCGACCGTAGCGTGTTTGGGTCCGGTGAAGCCGCAAGCGCAATGCGCAAGCGGGAAGCGCAAAAGGCAAAACGCGCCGGCTCGGCTCCTAAAACACCGATAGTTATTGTACGATCAGGGTCTCGCTCTGTATGGGGAAAACATTGAATTCCTAAGTTTGAACAGTCTGTGAACGATCTTCATGCAGATCTCACTCGCCTGATTTCCCTCCCGATTTCTCTCGCCCGGACCACATGACGCGAGGCAGGATCGTGCGGCGGCGAGCCGCTTGACATTCCTCGTCGTTCTGCTCGTGCTCGTCCGTCTCCGCCTCCGACTCAGGCGTCTTCGCACTTCGAGGGCAGAAAAAGTCCGGGCGCGCCTGCCGGCACGCCGCCAGCTGCTCAGCGCTCTCGAACTTCTCCACAGCAGCCCAGCACAACCATGCGACCGTCGCGGCGCACTGAAGTTGCTCGGACGTGAGCTTCGAGGCTTCCCAGTCGGAGATCTGCGCAGTTGTGGAGAGGCGCCGGCCGAGGAGGGCTGCCGCGTAGCCCCGCGCGCTCGTGCACAGGCACCCGGCCGCCCGCGCTGCTTCTCGGAGCTCGAGGGAGCTCGAACGCGCCGGCGTGAGCACCCCGTACCGCTCCTCGAGCTGCCGAAGCTCGTGGAAGATCTCCACACCCGCGAGATGCACGCTCGGGTCCTGGAGGAGCGCCGTGAGGGGCGCGGGCAACGTGTCGCGCACACGGACGAGCACGGCGAGCTGCGGGGTCGCCAGCTGGATCAGGCACAAAGGGCTGCGTCGGCGCCGAGGGTAGATTGAAGGCAGTTGTTCCATGCCAAAGCCAATGCATATTCGCCCATTGAGCGTCCCGGTGTGGCGCAGCTCGTCGAAGAGTGCCGCGCAGCTCGACGGCGTGATGGGCTCATTCGCGAGGTCGAGAAGTTCAATGCGTCCATCTTTGGGGAAGGAGACGTAGTCCATGCCAGCGGTCAGCTGCGTGAACCGGTCTGATTCCTGGCCGAGGACCAGCCACACGCTGTCCTTGTACTCCCCAAGTCCGCGCACAATCTCCGTCGAGGGCTGCGCGCATTTCTTGCATCGAGGATTTGGGTTTTCTCTCTTGAGCTGGGACCTTGAGAAAGCTTTGGCCAGCAGGTTGCGAGCGCAGACCGCGCAAGTGTAAGGCTCGTTGGCTACCAACGTAGCCCAACTGGCCATGCTGCGAACGTGAAGATGAGCTCGAGCAGCGAGAGCAGCATGTGTGTCCGAGGGCAGATTGGCATGTGAACAGGAACGAGCGTAAGTTTTGGCCACCTCATCACGGATTGAGGAACAAAAATTAAAGCGCCATCCCAAGTCGAGTCAGACAAGGTTTAGTGGCGGAAGTGGCATGCCAAATCTTGCACGTATCCAAAACGGGACAGTTCGGACACGCCCTCGACCGAACCCCGCGCTGAACACGATAGAGTGAGAGGACACGAAAGCAGATGGCGGACACGGATACACAGGCCAGCCCCGAGTTTGGTGCTGCAGACGCCAAGTCGTGGCATGATATGAGCACGTGGGAGCAGTCGCCGATTGCGTCAGCAGTGCTCGTGCTCGGGACACTCTTCGTGATTGCCGTGGGCACGCTCTTCATCTTCCGGCCGGAGCTGTTCGCGCCACCCTCCGTGGATGATGGCTGGGCGGAGGCGGGCCTCGGTGCGGAGCTGCCCGAGGAAGAGATTGCCGCCTATGAGGAGGTGCGGACCGCTCTGGTCGAGCTCGCCCAGGACCCGACCGCGCGCAAGAAGGCGCCGGCGCTGCGCGACAAGGCGATCGAGCTGCTGTCGGCGCGCGCCAAAGCATCGCTCCATGCGATCCGCGTCGCGGGCGATGAGTACATCAAGCACATGAAGATGTTCAAGGGCGCGGAGCAGCAGCGGCGCGGGCGCGGGCGCGGCGGCGGCATCATCACGCAGGCGCACTGGAACCGCGTGCAGGAGGAGTGGGCGCCGTTCCAGCCCGAGATGCGCGAGATCGTCGAGCAAGCCAACTGGCTGCGCCCGGGCCGACCCGGCTGGGGCGCCGCCGTCTTGCAGGAGGCATATGATGCGTTGCTTCTGGACTACGAGGCCGAGGTGGCCGCCGCCGCCGCGGAGGGCAGAGAGCCGCCGCCATTGTTCGTCAAGAAGTTGCGCTTCGGCAAGGGGCAGCGTGTGGCATGCAACATGGGTGAGCGCGGCTGGCAGACCGGCACGGTCCTCCGCTGCTTTGAATTGCCCTACCTTGTGGCACTCGACCTTGGCGGGAACGTGACCGCGCCCGCGGACCACGATGATTTGATCCGTGGGTTGCCGCATCACGACCTGCCCGAATTCGATGAGGATAAGGGGACGCCGGCCGACGTGGACCTGGAGCTCTGGAAGGAGTACCGGTTCAAGGTGGGCGACCTCGTGATGGCCAACCTCGGCCCACAGGGCTGGAACCGCGGCCGTGTGCGTCGTTTGAGCGTGCGCGACACGACCCCAGGAGGAGAGCGCGAGATCGCGTACGAGATCGAGATCGAGGGAGGTCGATTAGCCTACGCCCCCAATGACTTGGACCAGGTGGTACGCCGTCCCACGGCCGAGGAGGCGGCGGCACTGCCCAAGCTACGGTTTAAGAAGGGCGACAAGGTCCTTGCGAATATGGGAGAGGCGGGCTTCAAGCCTGGCGTCATTGTCGCTTGCTTTGTGAAGCGACACCCGCCGCCGAATGCACCGCCGGGCTCACTGCCAGTCGTCGCGCCTTACCAGATCAAGCTCGATGGCGATGGCATGGTCGTGTTTGCACCGCGTGACGACCACAGCACTGTACGCCCGGCGCCGACGGATGAACCCACGCAGCCGGAGGCCCCTGACGCCAATTGAGATCGCTCAAGCCCTACATCTACGAGCACATTATGTTCGGGGCGGCGACAGCATGGGTCGATGGTTGTGTCCTAGTGTGTTATGGTTGCGAATGGGAAGCGTGCTAGCAATGTATTTGTATAGGCGAGAGAGAAAAAAATGAATTCTGCACGGCCGTTCTCTAAAGCCGTTCGCCACCTACGTCGAACGGTTGTACAACCGCGTTCATCGTGCGCTCAAAAGTGCGTTGGCATGCTCTCGAACCTATGTGGACTTCACTGTGGCGGCTTTCTGGGAGGCTGCAGACCCAAGTATGACAAAAAGCGTTCGCCACGCGTCGGAGAATTCGGACTCGGTGACTGCAGAGCAAAGGGATTTGGCCATTTTGAGTCTGGCCTCCACAAGTAGAAGATCGCGGGCACGCCGAGTACGGCCAATGCGAGCTGAATCTTGGTTTCAGCCTTCATGCCTCGCCCGAGCGCGCGCCGCGCGCCACGAGCGAATGTCTTCGCAGAGGTCGCCAAGTTCCGCACAGCGCAACTGTGCTGTGAATGTGCTGTTAACTATAAACGCAGATCGGAAGGTGAGTGTGATTGATTGAGATCGTCGTCGTCGGATGCCCACGGTCGATCTTAGGTCGTAATTAGGTCGATCTCGCGCACGGAGCCTCTCCTACGTCCTTTCGTTCTTAGAGCAATTCACATTGTGTGAACGTGCACTCGGTATTTGTGAAGGGGAGCATTACGTTCGTACGTGTTGCAAAGACGTGTTGGTGTTTTCGTGCGATGAAGTGGGGAGCATAAATAGGGAGCTCGGGAGCACCCGGCAAGAGCCACACGCGTGTTCCGTTCGGTGTTGCCCGAGGTGTGACGGGTGATCTGCGTGATCTAGCATGCCGTGTTTTGAGTTTTCGCGGAGGCCACACGACTCCAAACGCCCCAATCGCCCATCGACGATCGAGCTACGACCTACGTAGACATCGAAAATAGTACGACTCCCCTCTCCTCGCACGCGAGTTTCAGCTCGCTGTTTTCAGTCTGTGAAGTGACTTCAGGTGGGGCTCCCCAGAAGGCTTCGGTGATGCTTCCCGCGTACACCAGCTGCTCAAGCGACGGCAATGCGTGGCCACGGAGAGCGGCCGCGAGCGCGCGGGCCCCGCGGCCGCCAAAGCCTTGGAGCTCGCTCGGAGGGTCGTTTAGAAACTCTCCGAACGCAGCCTCCGACGCCGCTTCCGCCGCAGCCTCCGCCGCCGCCCCCGCCGCCGCCTCGGCCGCCTGGGCTGCCACCGACGCCGCCGTCTGGCCCTCGTCAATTGCGAGCGGAATCGCCTCAACGTAGAGCCACTTGAGCAGCGGCAGCACCAAGTCAAAAGGTCGTGGCGCGAGCACACGTGCAAACGCCTCGACGCCCTTGTCCGTGATGGGATTGTACGAGATCGACAGGAAACGTAGGAGCAGCGCGTTACCCACGAGTGCGCGCGACAGGAGCGCCAGTCCCTTATCGTCGAGCCCCGCGTCGCTCAAGTCGATGGCCAGCAGATGCGCGCAATGGCCGGAGCCGATCAGGTCAATCAGCGACCCAGCCGGGTGGAGCGCACCTGTCGGCGGCGACCCCGCCAGGCGCCTCCACGTGTGCACAGGGCTCCGGGGCTCAAGTACATAGCCCGCCCGGCGCAGCGCCGCGTAGATCTCGTCGGCGCCAAAGTGCGGGCGTATCTCGCGCACAATCTCGTCGGGCGAGAGCAGCGGGCTGTCGACAGACCTGTGGGAAAAGTCCTCGACGTAACGCCACGTGCCCTCCTCAATAGGCTCTGTCCACAGCTGCTCGCCCGCGACTGCGCACGGACGCATGAGCAGACCGTACGCAGCGCGCCAGCAGTGGGCGCAATAGGCGCGTCTGGGCATCAGCTGCGCCGGTGCCGTATCGGGGTGCACGTCGTCCTCATCCTCCTCCTCCAGCGCCGCCCTCACAGCCGCCCTCGCCACTGCAGTCGCCTCCGCCTCCGCCGCGTCGTCGTCGTCGTCCTCCTCGTCATCCTCGTCGTCCTCAGATTCCCCCGTTACGAGTACTGGTGCTGCGGGCCGCGGAACGCGGGCCGTGCTGAGGGGGCTCTCGACAGCCGCGAGAAACAGGCCGTGCAGAAACGGCTCAGTGCGTCCGCAGCCGGCACAGTCAGCACAGCCGCGCAACGAAAAGGCGTCTCGTGCGCGCTGCAGCACTTGCAAATCTGTCTGCAGCACCTCGGTGCTAAATGCGGACAGCAGCATCATGCGCTTATCGTGTTCGGCACGCATGATATTGAGCATGCTCGACAGCGCTTCGCGGACAGACTTACTCGTTCGTGAAAGAGCGCTGACGCTCGGAGCGCGACGGTCGAGGCAGACCTTATAGGAGGCGGCGGCGACGGCGCAGTTCGGTGAGCGAACTGGGCCATGGACAAGTAGCGCGGCGGCGATCGAACGAACGAGGTCAGAGTCGAGCGAGGCAAACGTGGTGGGCAAGTTGGCGACCACCTCGATTGCAACAGCGAAGGTGCCGCCGCATGAGTGTGTGTCCTTCATGACCTACCGGTAATGTAAGGGGGTAGGTTGCCTCCGCGTTGGCCAGCCGCCCTGGCCCCTCCTTTCTCATTGTGAAAGGGGGCGCCCGCCCTGCCGAGTGAACACCTCTCCTCTCATTCACAAGTGACAAGCGTAGCGGCATTGCCCGAGCGTCAAACAGCGTGCTGTGGGGAAAGAGAGGTGTTTACTCGACAGGCGCCCGCCCTCGCTCCGCCGCGCGCGCACCGGGCCAACACCCATCACCCTGTGGGGAAAACGGAGAGGAGTGGATGTTCATGGTACACGGGCTCACACACTTGTTTGTCGTTCCAGTTGCGCGAGTCGGCACCCTCGCGCTCACCCTTACCGGTAGCCTCACAAAGCCTCACCATTTGAAACACTGCGCTCGAGAGTCCCCGATCCTCGACCGTCCGCCCGGCGGACTGCGCCCACGGCCCCCTAAAGCGGTATGCGCAGATGCGATTCCAGAGCTGCTCCTATCCCGAGCACAGACATCTCTTAGCCCACGACTCAACGCATGCCCATGCGGGGACGGCCATCATCACATCCACGGCGCAGATAGGCGGCTAGTAGGCACCGCACGTGCGCATCCAGCCAGGCCTGGTGTGCGCAATCTTCCCATCGAGCGCCGGGTCACGGGCGTTGCTCTGCAGCTCAGAAGCTTTCTCTTTCCATGCCTGCATCGACGCCTTCATGATCATCTTAGCCGGCGTCATCGCGCTGGGATCCCGTTGTTTGCGGGGAACTGAGCGGGGAAGGGCCGCGGCGGATGGTGCAACTTCAACCGCCGCAACTTCAACCGCCGTGGCGGGTGGTGCCTCACCACCAATGGTGTAGGCCATGGCATCTGTGGTGTAGGCCGTTTGCACGGTCTGTGCATAGACGCCGCTGCCGCCGATGGCCGCTGCCGCCGCCGCCGCCGCCGCCTCTGCCCGCACCGCCGCCTCCGAGGAAGACTGTTTGAGGTCCATGAGCGCTGCATCGAGCGCGCTTGTACGCCCAACGGCCACGCGAAGCTCGTAGCGAAGCTGCGCGACCTGCTTTTGGCTCTCCTCGAGCGCCGTCACGAGCACCGCCTCCGCACTGCTGGCCATCAGGGAAGGGAACACTGGCGGAGGGGTCGGTGTGGGGATAGCGACCGAGGCCACGGCAGCGGGCCGCTGGACGAATTGCCAGCCTTGGAGCATCGCCGATGTGGGAACCGGCGCTGGAGCGGCAGGGGTGGCGGCTGGTGGCGCAACCATGGTGGGGGCTGGCGATGCAGCGGGCGCGGTGCCATAAGCGCCATCCCTGATCATCCACTCAGGCCGACCCAGGGCGCTCTTTGGTGCCAGGGCAGTTGGCACGGCATTGAGCGACTCAAAGACGATGTTCTTGTCGGAGGCCAACACGTCCTTACCGGCCCACGCATTCTGCGCTTGCTTGATAATCCGTGAAGCTGGCGTCACAGTAGTGCCGGTGGGCGCTGGCAATTCCGAAGCCATCGCGGCCGGCGCCGGAGCGATGATACCGGTGGGCGTGATGATGCCAGTGGACGACACAGTCTGTCGATACGGTCCAGTGCCATAAGTGGTTCCATAAGCGCCGCCCAGCATCCACTCAGGCCGACCCGTGGGGTCCTTCACCAGTGCAGTCGGCACCGAATCGCGCGTCTCAACAACGACGTTCTTGTCAGAGGCCATCGTGTCTGTCTTTCCGGCCCACGCGCTCTTCACCTGCTGGCGAATCTTGGAAGCTGGCGTCTCCATGGTCCCGACGACAGCCTCGTTCATCGAATGAACGCAGGTGCGGGATGCAACCGGACGCGAAACCCACGACGCTGACGGTGCATACGCCACCGCTGTGCCCACGACGATGATGTAAATCATTCAATCGCCGAGGAGGGGATCCAGCAGGGGAAGGCCGTCGACGCCCTCGCCTATCGGCGAAGAATCTACCGTAACAGCGCGAATTCGTTAAAAGTCTGGATTCTTCCCCACCCCCGTTGGAACACCGGGAGGGAAGCCTCTGAGATTAACCGCCCGCGTGAAAATAGCGCGCGCGCGACCCGATAGGTTTTGGCCGGCGGACCCATTTTTTTGCGTGTCCGTGTGTGTGTGTGAATTAGAAACAGGACCACACAGTACAGCGGCGCTCATGCAGGCGCGTCCCCGGGGGGCGCGCTTACATGACTACTGGCAACAGGCCAGCAAGCGGTGCGCCGCTAAGGAGGTGAGA
>Ga0210244_102424_pt1 | contig 11540 bp, 6 predicted proteins | sample ChrtobMetaP3_0mM_FD_155473 | JGI IMG/M metagenome (GOLD analysis project Ga0210244, IMG submission 155473) | Chrysochromulina tobin associated microbial communities from unialgal haptophyte culture, Seattle, Washington, United States - P3_0mM | ecosystem: Host-associated > Algae > Haptophytes >...
CCCATCGCCGCTTCCCTCGCCGCCGCCGCCCTCGCCGTTACCGTCCCCGCCGCCGCCGCCACCACCTTCGGTGTTCGTACAGCCGCTTCCCCTGCCGTTGTAGCCCTCGCTGCCGCCGCCCTCTCCGCCGCCGCCTTCGCCGCCGACACCTCCATCGTCGCCGCCCACGCTGCTGTCGCCCTCGGCCGACGCCCTCGCCTGCTGCCCTCGTCGACCCCACCCTTGCCGCCGCTTCTCTCGCCGCTGTCACCCTCGCCGCTGCCGCCCACGCCGCCGCCGCCCTCGTCGCTTCCGCCCTTGCCGCCGTCACCCTCCCTGTCGCCTCAGCCGTCTCCGCCTCGGTCGCTCACGCCGCCACCGCCACCGCTCGCCACCGCTCGCCGCCGCTCCGGCTACCATCGCTTACCATCGCCACCCGCGTGTCAGCCAGCGTGCTGCAGTTGATAATCGACAGCCGCAGTCATGCTGGTGTATCATTAAAAAATCATTAAGCTTTTCAATACGCGACTACAGGGTCACAAGCAGAGACACCTACATGCGCGCGTACCTTACAGAACTCGTCGACCACGCTGAGCGCACCACCTCTGTGCGCCAGCCCTTGAGCTGTGCGCGGGCAAGCCACGCCACCTGCGAGTCCAGCAGGCCGTTGCCGCCGACCTTGAGCTACACGGCGAGGCCGTGCGTGCCATCGGCGCCCGCCTCGAGGACGAGCAGGTCGGCACGGCCGGGCCTGCAGCCGCGGGCCTTGTGAGCGCCCTTCATGAAGGCGGCGCCGCCGGGCGAGCCGTCCACGAGGATATCTGCTGCGTCGCACCATGCGACGCACTCGACCTGCAGGCGCGTCTCGGGGTTGTCGTGCGCCTTGCCCGCGTCCGACCGCTTCTTCCTCTCCTTGTCGATGCCTCCACCATCGCCATCACGTCTGCGTGAGCAAAGAGCAAAGGCATGTGGCGGGTCAGTCGAGGAGGGTGCGCATCACGGTAGTGTGCTCTCACCACGCGTGCGACTCGGTTAAACCGAGTCGCACCCGAGCGAACTCGCGCGCACGCGATGGCTGACACGCGGTGTGGCCCCTCAAAGTGAGCGCAAGGGTTCGGAGGCGTGGCGGCACCTCTGTCGACGCGGCGTGGGTGCCTCCTTCGGCGTACGAGTCGGCGGCATGACTGCGGCGGGCCGTATGCTCTCAGGTACGACCGAGCGCTGCTCCAGGCATTCTGCTGACACGAGCTGACGCGTGCGCGCACGCGAATTCCGCTGACATTTGGCTGAAGCTGAAAACCGTCAGCCAAAAAAACAAAACCTCTGTCCGAATCCGCCAGCGAGCGACAGGCTGGTGAGCGGTAACAATCGTCCGGATCAGCCCCGCGCGCGCACTGGATACCCACCTCCACCTGATTAGCCGATGGCGCTCAGGACAAGTGCTGTCAAACCCCTTCAGCAGGTCCGCAGAGACGTGCGTGTGCCAATGTGAGTGGAGCCGCCATCTAGAAGGCAGCTGCCAGGCTTGCCGCCCACGGAGCATCCGCTACAGCCAGCTGGGGGGCTGAGACGCCGCATCTTCGGGGTAGTGGGCTCAACGATCGCGTGCAGGTCATCGCATAACCGGATGCATGGCTTCAGCACCGCCCACAGCGCACGAGGCGCAGGACAGCAGATGGCTCTAGGACGGCGCAGATAGCGTCGCATGGGCGGCTCACGGCATGCCGGAGTCGCCTCGTGAGATATCCCGACTGGGCTGATGATCCGAGAGCATCACTCTTCTTGCGTAGGGGAGCACTGTGCATACTCGCGTGTGTCGTTCAGGGCATCTTGTGTGCATAATGTAGGTTTCCGTACTGCAGTGTGCGTCATACGTCGACCACTCTTAATCTTAGGATCGCACACCACTCTATAACATACTCACTACCGAGAACAGGCGAGAGAATGTGTTTTGGAGCTCGAATTGTGGAGCTGTGTGGCCAAACGGTTCACGGGTCGATATTCGAGGCGAAGCCGGATTTCGATGCAAATCTCCAAGGATCGCGAGACAGCACATAGCTGGAGGGCCCTAGATCGAGTCTAGGGACTATATGGACTCATACAACACAGAGAATCACGCCATCCCAAGTCACTCTCGCCACTCAGATGTCACATTGTGACCCTGAGTACGACCTGTGATGTCGCGTTTTGGTCGCATTTCGGTACTAGGGGCATGCAGAGCGACCTATAATGGTGTGATTCTCGGTGTTGTATGACACCATATGATCCCCAGACTCGATCCATGGCCCTCCAGCTATGCACTATCTCTCGATCTTTGGAGATGTGCATCACATTCCGGCTACGGCTCGCGTGTCGACGCCATTGTGCCTGCGTGGTGCGATGAATGGGCCATGATTTGGAGTCGCACTGTGTGCGACGTCCTGGCTTTTCGTTAGAAAATAAGGTTTGGGAAAGTGGTTGCGGAGCCATGTTCACACCAGATGAGAGAGGTAGGTCCCGCTTACCAACGAGACCTTGGCTCCGTTGGCTAAGCCAAATAGGACGATACACACATAGCGCTCATACAATAGTAGCGCGCGAAGAATCCGTACCGTAATGAACATTACAACTCTAGACACTAATTCTCTAAACGTTCCTCAAACCTATCTAATGGACACAGTTTTAACGACAATCTCTCTCGTACTGCTCAAACGTGAGCGCAATTCCGGGCTCCGAGCGAAGCAAGGCGCGCTGCGCGGGGGCCACGAGCCAGGAAACGACCGCCCGCCGCAGCTCACGCATCAGAGTGCGCGCATCCGCATCTGCCGGGTCTCGCCCATCGAGCGGCCGGCGCCCACCTGCAAAGAACGTGCGCGGAAGCCTGCCCACGGTCAGGAGCGCTGCCCAATAAGCGCACGCCCCATCCCCTGGGATCCTCACAAACTCGAGGCCAGCGGCGTCGAGCATCGCGGCGGTGGAGGGCCAAACCAGCGGCTGCCATGCAGGATCGTCGTCGTTGGCCCCCAAGATCTCGTAGCTGCTCGACGGCTCAACCTCAACGTCGTCCACCGCCCCTCTCCGCCTCCGCGTGCGGCCACGCGCCTCCGGGTCACCCTCGTCCAAAGCATCGCGATCGCGTTTCCTCGAGTCTCCGCAATGACCAGCTCCTGCTGCAGGCACTGCGGCGTCGAAGTGGTTCACCCCATTCCAGACTAGGACGATGAGGTGGCGCTCAGTGGGCAGCCGCCCGCCCGCATGCTGACGGAGAAGCCTAGGGCTCAGCGTCTCCCGCCACGAGACACCCACGTCCTGCAAATAGCAAGCACCGTCGGCTGTGTAGAATGAGCACTGGTCGAATCTGTCTTTGCTGTCGATCGCAGCAATGTCCACGCCCAGATGAACCGCCATGGCCTTCAGCTGAGGACACTCGGCGTAAATACGGTCCTGCAGGTGCAGGCGTATCTGGGCCGGGAAGAAGCGGCGGTCTGCTACACCAACGTCCTCGAGCGACTCTGATTCGGCCTCGAAAGAAACCTGCAGCAGTGCGCGGCGGCGGGCAGCCTCCCGAGCCACATCGGCATTAACCGGCAAGGGCGGCGGCGGCAGCTGTCGCTGACGGAAGTGCGGGGAGGGCCCCGGTGATTTCGAGGGGGGAGACGTGGCTCGCACACGTGCGTTCACGGGCGACGGCGGCCGCGACGATGGCGGCGGCGGCGGCGGCGGCGGCGGTGGCGGCGGCGGCGGCGGTGGCATCTCTTGTCGGCGGCGTTGCTCTGCCCGAAGTCGCTCAAGCAACGCCGCCTTGGTGCCCGAGTGGGGCAGCCCTGAGGCCACGCAGGCGCTCGAGAGCTGCTTCCATGTCTGGTCGCTCACGAGGATTTGAAGCCAATTGACCCCGCCCGTGACAGGCGCAACGGCGGCGGCGGCGGCCCCGCCGCCATCGCTCACCCTGCCGTGTGGCGCGCCGCCTCGGCGCTGCTGCAGGGGCGGCGGCGGCGCAGGCGCCGCCTGCACAAGCGAGGCTATCTTCGCTGCGTCGAGCTCGCGCAGCGCACTGCAAACCACGCAGGCACAAGACGCCCACTCGGCCATCGGCCGCACGCAGGCGCCGGCCTCGCAGGCGGCGCACTTGGGCTCGCACGCCTTGCCGGCCTTGCACGCCGCGCAAACGCCGTCAAGCTGGCCATCCGCCGCGAGCTCGTCGCACCGTCGGAGCAGCGCCGTGAAGGTGGACGGCTCGAGGAGGTGTACGTTGCACGCCTTGGTGCGCGCGGCGAGCTCGGCCAGCCGCTCAATCTCCGCACAGCGTCCGATCAGCGCCTCTTGCCCGTTGATGTAGGTGAAACGCCGTTCGACGACAGAGTGCATCATGCACCAGTCCCCATCCTCCTTCGGCCGCGAGAAGAGGACGTAGGTGTAGCCGCAGTTCTTCGCCTCGACCCCCACATCGTCCTCGACGAGGAAGCGCACCTTGGTGAACGCCTCGCCCTCGCCGACGGTGATGCCCTGCATCTTGTGACCGACGATTGCGGCGCCGGACACGAGCGGGAAGCCGCGACGGGTGGAGCCGTCTGTCTGGTCGGCCAAACCGTCCTCCTCGAGGATGGGCACCCATGTCGCAGGCCAATCCGGGTGGGCGCGTGGTCCCGTGTACGCCGGGAAGTCGACCAGGATCGCGACCGGCTTGTCGGGCGGCGCGCACCCCTTGCGGAAGAGGAAGGCCACGGTGGTGCCGACGTTGCCGTTGAAGAGGCCGTAGCGCACGAGCTTGCCCTCCTGCACCGACTTTGAGAGCATGACGGGCTCCCCCTGCGCCAAACGGAGGTTGAGCGGCACCTGGCAGCACATGGCGGCCGCTCTGCCGGTCTTGCCGCGCCCGGGCTGCTGCAGCACGGCAACAGGGGCGCGCTCGCCCCGCTGATCACGCAGTTGCTCCTGGACGCCGTGCTGGATGGCGGCCGCCTGCTCGTAGTTGCTCACGACGGTGACGACACGCTCCTTCGCCGTGGAGCCGTCGAAGAGGGCGCGCTCGGCGGGCGGCAAGTTGGGCAGCGCGCGCGCATTGTAGAATGCCGCATCGGCGGCCGTCACGCGGCCGATGCGCAGGCGTGCCAGCCTCTGAATCATCTCGAGATTCTTCTGGCGCTGACTAACGTCCAGCATGACGGCATGGTCGAATTGCCGATAGATCACGGCGCCCAGCGCCTCCAGGGGATGCTCTGCGAGACGCGTCGGCGGCGGCCGCTCGAAGAGCTCGAGGTCCTCGCCGATGGCGGGCAGCTGGCCCGGATCGCCTTGGATGATGACCGTGTCGATGCCCCCAAAAGTGTCCGCGCCCTCGGGCAGGTCGCGCGCCTCGTTGAGGCGTTCCGAGGACATGGCGAACTGAGGCAGCCCATTCATGAACACCTCGTCGACGATGAGGAGGGAGGCGTGGGGCGCCCCGCCGGGCGCACCGATGAGGGAATGGATGAGGGAGCGCTTTGGCAGGCTGAGCGCACCGCCACGGCCGCCGCCAGCTACCTCGTCGCTCTTGCGCGCTGCCTCGCCTCGCGGCAGCGGCATCACCGACGCAAGCGTCCGCCCATCCACCTGCTGCTTGCACGCGGCACCCGTGGGCGCCACGTTGAGCACCGCCCGATTGCGCCCACCGAGCCGGCGCGCGAGGCGCGAGTTGACCTTGCCCACAAACGACTTGCCCGTGCCCGCGCCACCGATGAGGAACATGCGCAGGCGCGCAACGGGTACGTCGAGTCGCTTGGCGAGGGCGCGCACGAGCGGCAGCGCGATGGCGAGGCGTTGGTTGCCCACCGCCGAGAGGGGCGGCACGGCGGGCAGCTCCACAGCGCCCGTCTCGTCCGCCAGATCAGCCGCCTCGGCCTGCTTGGCAGCCTCGGGCAGGAGCTTGAGGCAGAATTCGAGTGCCTCCTCGTACTCGATGGCGTCCAAGAGGCGCGTGCCACCACGTGTGCACCCCTCAAGGGCGTGCACATGCCAGTCGAAGCCGGGCGGGCCAACGTAGGCCGGAGGAAGCAAATCGTCGCCATCGTCGCCGGCGGCCGCCGCAGCATCGTCGGCATCCATCGCATCGACGAGGCCCTTGCGCATCCGCACGAGGGCGGCATCGTCGGGCGCACTGCCCGTCTCGCCCGGCGCAAACTGCCCGGGCATGTCGTCGTCCGCGTCCGAGTCGTAGCCCGTCTGAAGCGTGGGCGCCGCACCGCCCACGGCCGCGGCCGCACGCTTTTCCTTGCGGCGCGCAGCCCGCGCGTCGCGCAGCTCGGCCTCGGCGCGGCTCGCATCGAGGATCGCACGGAGAAAGGGCGGGCAGCGAGGCCGATGCTCGGCCGGGCTGATGAGCGCGCAGCCGTCGACGCCCACGGTCGGCGGCGCATAGGCGCCATAGCCCACAAAGTCAGACAGAGCTGCGGCGAGCGACTCGTAGCCGAAATTGGCGCTGTAATCGGCCGCGCTCCAGCATCGGCGCTCATCGACGAGCGCCGAGTTGGGCAGCATCGGTCCGTCGCTGTGGTCGGTCGCAAATGGCCACGCCGGTAGGAATGCAAGAAGGAGCTTGCGCGCGTGGCCCTCCGTGGGCGGGAAGGTGCGGTAGTTGGGCACACCCGTGAACTTGGGCGCGTGAAGCCTCGAGCAGCCGCAGTTTGCCGGGCACTTTGCAACGTAGCCAAAGAGCGTGAGCTGCGAGTCGACGACACGCCGCTCCTTGAGCGCCAGGAAGCGGTCAAGGCGCGAGATCATGGCACCCGCTTTGCCGCCCCCGCCGCCGACAACGCCTTCGCCGCCGTCATCACCGCCGCCATCATCGCCGGCGCCGCCGGCGCCATCGCCGCCGCCGCCTCCGTCCTTCGTGGCAACCTTGGACGCCTTGGGCTGGATCATCTTGAAGCCCGAGAGCCCAAAGCTCTCAATTTTGCGCGTGCTGTGGGTGAAGGGCGCCGCGGCGCTCACATACATCGTCGCGAGGGACATGGGCACGTCCTTGCACCGCACGATGCGCATGAGCATCTTTTGGACAAGCTGCGGCACCGTGCCCTTGCCGTCCATGGCGTCGAGCAGCTGGCCGAAGATGACGGTGAGGTCGTGCGACGACATGTTCCCCTTCGTGGCGTACTCGGTGAGGTAGCGCTTGAGCGGCTCATGGCGATCGCCTTGGCCTCGCAGACGTTTGGATGACCCGCCGGGTGCTTGGAGAAGAACAGCGGACTGACCGCGCCGCTGTTCTTCTCCAAGCACTCGGGCTCGTCGGCGCGGCTCGTCTGGAGCCACTCGTACAGCGCGAGCCCCTGCTCGGAAGGGTCGTCGGAGCTCGCGAGCGCCTCACGCACCTTGCGCGCGTGGCGGCTTGACCAGCCGAGGAGGTGCGTGTGGATCGCGCCTCGCCCGTCGGCGCCTTCGTACCGCCACCACGCGTCGTCGAGCTGCAGCACGGAGACGAGCACCGAGTTGAAGTAGTTGATCTGGCGCGCGTCAAAGTACGCGGTCACGACGTGCTGCGAGTCCAGCATGACGCGCCGACGAAACTGCGGGTCGTCGTCGAAGAGAGTCGCAGCCTCAGCGCCGCGAGAGATCTCAATGTGCTGCCGAAGCAGCCGCATGAGCCCGGGCAGATGGTTATCCGGAAGCGAGCCCGTCCAAAAGTAGGCGGGGAGGTCGGCGACCGGCCGATGGACGTCCTCGACGTTGGACTTGAACGCTGGGTGGCCCTTGACCAGCCTCGCCTTGCGCTCCGCCATCGAATGCGGGAGCGCCGGCTCGCCCGGCGCGAGCGCGTGCGTCGACGGCACCTGACGAAACTCGGCGATGGCGGTCACGTCTGCATTGCGCTCCTTCCACCATGGGCCGGTGTTGACGCAGTTGCCGCCGACCTGAATGATGCGATTGAGCGCGCTGTGATCGCCCGCGACGTACTTGGCAGCCAGCTCCTGAAGGGTATCTGCACCCTGTGGGAAGGCGGCGCACTTGTTCATGTACAGGAACCGCCGCTGGCCCGCGGCCGTCGCCTTGAGGATCTCGTTGTAGAGGAAGAGGTTGAGCGTCGGGTCGGCGGCGACGCGCCCGTCGCTCGCCCAGTTGGCGTGCTCCGCGAACTCGGCGAGCGCCGCCCCGCCGCCCTTGGCGCTCAGCGCCACCGCCATCCGCGAGCGGCACGTAAAGTCGCCTCGCCCGTCGTGGAAGAGGTTGGGCTTCATCATGGCAAAGAAGCCCTCCACATCACGCCATGACGTCGGCTGCCAATCGTGCCGCGGCTTTGGCGCCGCCGCGACGGCCTTGGCGGCGACCGCGGCCTTTGCTGCCGCCGCATCGCCGAGCACCGCCGTGAGCAGTTTCGTGAGCCGCGCCTCGATGCCCGCGCCGAGATCCGCCTCGTCGATCGAGATGATGACGGAGCGGGTCGCCGTCGTCTCGTCGGGCGTCTTGCGCTCGCCGCCAGCGGCGACGGTTGCGCCGCTGCTGCTGCCACCGCCAGCGTCGCCTCCACCGCCATGGTCTCCTGCAGCGCCGCCGCCATGGACTTGTGCAGCGCCGCCGCCGCCGCCGGCAGCACGCAGACCGCCTCCCTCAGACTCGAGCTCGTGCTGCGCCGCAGCCGGACCTAGGTCGGTGTGCTCCGCGATGCCGCCGTCGAGCTCGACCTGCACCAGTGCCTCGGGCTCGCCCTCTTCGGGCAAACTCTGCAGGCGATCTGCGTCGATGCGCACGTCGCGGTAGTACCTGTTGGGCGTGCCTCCGCGGAGGAACCAGCGACCGTGCAGCCGCGAGCCGTCCTCATGGTCTGGCCCATCGTAGCGCTCATAGAGGCGCCCATGGAAGGTGCGCGTCGGGATGAGCCCGTCCATGACCACGGGCGCGCCCGGCTCCTCGGCTTCGAGGTTGCGGCCCCCATGCACGAAGCCGCCCTCGGCCGCCCGCGCCTGCACGCCGTGGCAGAGGCCGTGCAGCATGGCGCTCACGCGTGCACGGTTGACGACGTAGGCGCGGCTCTTCGGCGACTTCTTGTCGAACAGGAGCACATGGCCCGTCTCCGCGCAGGTGAGGGGCATCGAGCGCGCGAGCTGCAGCTTGTTCACGAGGGTGACCACGTGACCGGTCGCAGAGAGCATGCCGCTCCGCAGCACGTGGAGCCGCACGACGGCGCTCCGAGGCGCGCTGGAGCCGATCGCGCAGGTTCATGAGCCTTGTGCGACGCTCGGCGGCCGTAACCTTCTTGGGATCGCACGGCTCGAGGACAAGGGGCTCGCCCTTTTCATCGAGCGCGTAATGGGCGGCGAGCGCGCCGTTGGCTTCGTCGACGATGCCGTCGACGTCGGCACAGACGCCGCCGTCGGCGATCCCGTGCAGACCGAGCTCGTGCTCGAAGGCCGCGAGCCGGGCCCGCTGACCCCGGGCCTCGATGAGCTGCGCCGACATGGTCGCATGCCGATCCTTGAGCTGCTGCGCCACTGACAGGCGCTCGACGGGTGGCTGCCGCGCCCTGTCAGCCGCCAGTGCAGCCGCCGCCTCGGTGCGCGCCTTCTTGGCCTCGAGCGCTGCGGCGGCGGCGTGGTCGGCCAGCTGCCGCTTTGCCGTCGGTGCGCGCGCCCGCGGCACCCTCGTCGGAGGAAGCGGCTCGCTCTCCGCCGGCCGAGCGGGCGAGTTCATGTCCTTGCTTGCCAGCACACGACGGGCTGGAGATGGGTGATCTGCGTGGGCGCTGGCCTCGTCATCCGACGAGGAGTCATCGTCGAGCTTCTTCAAGCGCCGAACCGCAGGCGGCGCGGCCGGCTGCGCGGGGGGCATCCTCGTCGAAGCAGGCTGCGCGTGCATGGGCGACCCTGCCAGCTCGTCCCCTTCCATGCTGATGTTCCAGGACATGAGCAAAAGAAGACGTTTGCATGCTTCGAGTACGAACTTTCATCGTTCCAAACATTGTCAGCCAGGCAACCATCGCCAATCACCCTGCCTGCCCAACAGCAGTGTTGCCAGGAGCAGCAGACAGGGTGACGGCAACAGGTACGGCCGGAGCATCGCCGCCGTGCGTCCTGGTCGTTTTCTTTGTACTTTCGCGGCGATCCCGCGACGGGGACATACGCATACTTAGTTGACAATCTAACTGAGACGGTTCCCCGTACGGCGCATACGCCTGCGGCACACACACACGCAGCCGGCGGGGTGGCGCGTGGCGGTAGCGGGCCAGCGGCTGCAGCGCGCAACAGTGAACCGGACGCAGGAGGGCCGCCCCGAACACGGCCTGACGCTCGACGCTGCACGCGGGCCGCTGGCGCGCCCTCCCTCGGGGAACGCAAAGGACGCACTCGACACCGTCGTCAGTGACGACGGTGTCGAGCACAGGTATCTTCCTCGCTCCGCGCTCCGCGCGTCGCTCGGACGCCTCAAACGCAGCCGGGCGGTCGGCAGGCGGAAGCCTATGGCGCCAAAGGGAGCCTGGCAGGAAGCGGCGCCCGCGCGTTGAAACGCCTGCGGCGCACGCGCAGCCGGGTTGGCATCGGCACCTCGCTCCGCGCTTCGCGCTTCGCTCGGACGCCTCAGACGCAGCCGGGCGGTCGGCGTGCGGAAGCCGATGGCGCCAATGGGAGCCTGGCAGACTGCAGGCTGCGGCGCTCGCGCGTCTGCAGCGCACGCGTACAGCCGTGCTGGCATCGGCGCCTCGCTGCGCGCTGCGCGCGTCGCTCGGACGCCTCAGACGCAGCCGGGCGGTCAGCGGGCGAAAGCCTGCGGCGCCAAAGGCAGCCTGCCAGGCTGCGGCGCCCGCGCGTTCGAACGCAGCCTGGCTGAGGTCGTCAGCGAAAGAGCCTTCGGCGGACGCACGCTCGCGCGCGCGCTGCCGCGCTCGTACGATCGTGCGTGGGCGCGACGCGCCGGCGCTCCCGCGCCATACCGCCTGCGGCGCCCACCTTGGACCGCGACCGCCCAAACAGCCCGTTTGGCGTGTGCGCACGCCGCCGAGGATGGGCGAGCGCGCTCCGAGCCGGAGAGCGCTTGACCACCCTCACCAGCCCGCCGCTCGACCAGAATGTCCGAGCGCGCGCCCCGCCTCGCGCCCTCCCCGCCATGCACTTGACCAACGGCCGGCGTATGGCCGCGAAAGCCCCGCGAGGAGCCATGGAAATCCTATGACGCGCGCTCAGCGGTAGTTAAAGGCCCACGTCACGCCCTTGCAAACGACCCGAAAAAAGGCGCTTTCGCTCACGGAGGCCGCTGCGCGCCCTCGCGCCAGGCCGGGCCATGGAGGGCCAGGCGGGCACCGCGAGCGCGCCGGCGCCGCCCCGACGGTCCACTCGCTGCCACTGCGTGATGAGAAGCGGCTTCTCGCTGTCGTACGAGGACGAGGGTGGTGGCGCAAGCGAGTGCCACGGTTGACGCTATCCTGAAGGCATCTGCGCGGCTTGCCGCGCACGGAGCATCCGCCGCAGCCAGCTGGTGGGCTGAGGCGCCGCATTCTCGGGGCAGTGGGTTCAACGCGTCGGCGATCAGCTCGTCGCAGAACCGGATGTGGCTGCAGCACGCCCGCAGCGCACGATGCGCAGGACAGCAGATGGCTCCAGGACAGCGCGGATAGCGTC
>Ga0210244_102441_pt1 | contig 11444 bp, 4 predicted proteins | sample ChrtobMetaP3_0mM_FD_155473 | JGI IMG/M metagenome (GOLD analysis project Ga0210244, IMG submission 155473) | Chrysochromulina tobin associated microbial communities from unialgal haptophyte culture, Seattle, Washington, United States - P3_0mM | ecosystem: Host-associated > Algae > Haptophytes >...
TCTGATTGCTTCTGAGTGCCCTCTGAGTGCCACTGCTGAGCTCTCTGGAGCCTTTGACCACTGATTGCCTCTGATTGCCACTGATTGCCACTGATTGCAAACGATTGCCCTCTGATTGCCCTCTGATTGCCTCTGATGCACTGATGCACGCGGGCACGCAAGGGCGAGGGGCGGCGTACCTTGTCCGTCGCCGTGGCGGCCTTATGACGGCCTCCGGCTTGCGCTCGTACGCCGCGATAAGGGCGCCTGCACCACCGCCACCGTCTGCCAATCTCAGCCAGAGCCGCGCGCTGGCGCTGGCACTGCCGCTGTCACCCGCAGCCGCCCTCGCCGCCGCCTCCGCCGCCTCCGACGCCACCTTCGCCGCCTCCACCTGTCCCGCCACCGCCCTCACCTCCACCAACAGTTGTCGGCAGACGCGCCCGTTGGCGCGCCCCCCGAAGGGTACGCAAAAGAAGTCACTCGACGCCGACGTCGCGTGACGACGACGGCAGTCGAGTAACGACGATGTTGTGATGACGGGCTCGGATGCATCTACGCGAGGGAAGCGGCGGCGATGGCGGAGGCGACGGCGGTGGCGGTGGCGGAGGCGGAGGCCATAACGGAGGCAAGGCCGCCGGCGAGGTCGTCGGCGAGGTCGACGTGTGCGTCGGCATCTCAAATGGCGGCGGTGGAGGTGGCGATCGACGATGGCGGTGATGGAGGCGGCGACAGCGGCGGCAGAGGTGGAGGCGGCGGCGGCAGCAGCGTAGAGGGGGACGATGGCGAGCACGGCGGCGGTGGAGACGACGGCGGCGTCGAACCTGTTCACACAGACGCGCCCGAAGGCGCGCCCCCATCAGGGAACGCAAATTTGCACTCGACACAAGCCCTGCAGGGACTGGGACATGCTGGATCGAGCCGCCTCGACAAACTGGATAAGGGAAATGAGCTTGGCACGAGACACGCACGCGCGTGGCGGCGGCGGCGGCGGCGGTGCGTCGGCAGGCTCGTCGGAGTCCGTCGACCACAGCATCCTTCAGAGGGTGAAGGCGGCCCTTTCGACGCCGGTGGCCCGCATCCACTTCGCCGAGCTCCGGGCTCTCCTAGATGCGGTGCCGCCCAACTCTCTCACCATCTCCAAGAAGCTCGCCGCCGCGTCGTCGTGAGCCAGCTCGATCGCACTGTTTGTCATTGATTGCCACTGATTGACCACTGATTGACCTCTGATTGCCTCTGATTGCTTCTGAGTGCCCTCTGAGTGCCTCTGCTGAGCTCTCTGGAGCTTCAGATAGGCACACAGTGTGCTCGTCGAGTGCGTGTGGTCTCGAAAGGTCGTTTCGAGGTGTGCAGCCACGAGGCCGACTCTGGTGGTGTAAAGGGAATGCTTTGTTGAAAAGCAATCTCTTCAATGTTCGGTGTTTTCCGGCAACTACATTTTTCCCAAGTTATGGATGAGTTATCCATAAATCTCCAGTTATGACGATCACAGTGGAGAGTTATGCTGCACTACGCACCGCGCAGTGTGGTGGTGACATTACGATCGTGCTCGGCGTGGCGCTTCCGTACGTATCGAGCTCAATGGACCTGAGGAACGCTATTGTTGGCTCACTGGTTTTCACGGCTGCCAGCAAATCGACTCTTTCAAGTCAGAAGCTGCCAAGACTTAACACTCGAACACGGCATCTGAATACCTGCATTGCAGCACGGAAGGAGGTTGATCATGTGGCACAGCATCTTCATGCTGGCGCGGACATGATTGCGGGGATGGCGCTGCAATCGATAGCTCGTCGGCTTGTAGCTGCCCGAAGCCATGCCAACCATGGGGCGCATGAGCCCTCAAAGCTCGTGAGTGCACGCGACTGGCAAGGCAAGGTGCTACAGAAGATCGAGCCGGGCAAGGCAGCAGAAGAGCTCGCACTGCGCCAAATTGTATCCCACGTGGCCATTGGGCCGCAGACGGAATGCATGCTTCAAACGACAGTGCACGAGCAACAGCTGGCTTCGCACGTGGAGCAGCAGCAGCAGCAGCAGCAGCAGCAGCAGCAGCAGCAGCAGCAGCAGCAGCAGCAGCAGCAGCAGCAGCAGCAGCAGCAGCAGCAGCAGCACGAGTTGGAACGACACAACCCTGCACCCCAACGTCAAAGTGAAGAAACAATGGAGGGAAGCTCTGTAGTACATCCAGCAGGTTATGATTCGCACCGATCAGGCACGACATCTCCCACAACTGATGTCCGGAGGCGATCGCTCGAGCTGGTTGAGGAGGTGCGCGCAAATGCGCTGCTTCTTGAGCGCCAGCGGCGGGAAGACGCAGTGTACCGGCTGCAGCACTGGGCTCGCGTGAGTTCGATGCGCCGACAGTGGCACCGCGTGGTCGACGAGGCCAGAGCGCGTCGCAAGCTGCACGTACTGATGCGGCAGCAGCGAATCTTCGAGGCGGTGCGTCGTGGTGCGGCAGCCGTCGCGATTCAGAAGCGCTACCGGGGCAGCATTGGCCGGTGGGTCGCGCGCGCGCGGCGGCAAGGTGGCGAGCGTGCGTACCTGGATTTGGTCGCCCGTCGCGACCAGATGCTGCGCGCGCAACGTGAGCGCCTCCAGCGCCGGCACGAAGCTGCTGCGCATAAGTTGCAGGCATGGTACCGCGGAAAGCAGCTGCGCGATCGCTTTCGACACCGATTCGTGTGCATCATTCGCATTCAGCGCTTCGTCCGCCACCTTCGCGTGCGCCGCAAGTGGACGGAGCTTCTGCAACAGCTCTCGGCCTACGCACAGCTTATGGGGCGGCGTGAGGCGGTGCTTCGGCGCTTCCGCGCGGCATCCGGCCATTTGTTGGCCCAGACAGAGGCTGCAGTGCTCACCCAGCGATCACTACATCAGCAGAAGCTCCGAGGCTCGTGGCGCCAGCTCGTCTCCGATTCCGGGGCATTTCAGACACTCAATCGGGCGATGGCAGCGACTAAGCTTCAACGTTGGTGCAGAGCCCGGTTTTTAATGCGACGATGGCAAATTATGATTGCCAATATGCGTCTCATCACTGTGTTTTCGGAGCGAGAGCGCGGGGCCGTCTTGCGGCTTCAGAGCTGCGCGCGCGGACGGCAGGGTCGCCGACGGAAGGAGGAGCTTCGGCATTGTGCGATGGTGGCGAGACAGCACGAATCTGCTGTCCACTCATCAACAGTCAGGTGGACGAGAGTCGCCATGGTGGCGTCGGAAGGCTCACATAGCATTCAAGACAACGAGGCGGCTGGTGTGCCGCTGGATCGGCATCCTTTGAGTAACGAATACACAGCCGGCCACAGATTGATTCGCTGGTGGCGCAGCATCACTTTACAGCGTCGTTGGAAATCGCGTATCGATGATTTGCGCATCAACGGCAATCGGCGGCAGCAAGCCGAAGCCGTTCGCCGCCTGCAGAGGTGGCTTCGCCGCACTCTAAATCGACGGCAATTATATCGCGTTGTTGATGGAGCTGAGGTGCGACGCAAGCTGCGGGCGTTGGTGCGGGACCAAAGGCTGATCGAGGCGAAAACTCGGGCTGGACCCACAGGTATGGCTGACCGCCTGTCGTGCGATCGTCGGAGTCTGGCATCCGTTGCGGTTGACGGATGTCGGGTGCGCGTAGAGCAGGCCCCACAGACGCGTGCATCCGACATGACATTGAGCGAGTCGGACCAGATGCAGGAGGGCTCTTGCTCGGTGACTGCAGCGGCTGCCGCATGCCGCGTTGGCGAGCAGAGCGGGCTCCTTGACAGCAGCCAAACCGAAAGCAAGGTTTATGCACGTGCGCGCGGTGGCATCTTTGAGGAACGCCCCCCTAAGCAGCCGTCGTCGGCGATCGGTACTCGGTCCTATGAGGATTCGCTTCGAGAGGCTGCGCAGGATTGCGAGGATACTAGTATGTTTGGACCATCCGAGCTCACACGGATCGCGATCGACTTGTCACGCAACGCCAGAGTGCCCTCGAGTGCAAGTCGCTTTGGCTTCTGCGAATTCGGATTATTTTTATCCTGCTCCGAGCTGCGCGAGTTGCACATGGAAGCTGCGAGCCTTAGTGGCTTGCACGTGCACGAGCTGAGCATGGGTTCCGAGCTATCGGGTCAGAGCAGCACCTCGCGGAACATTCTCGTATTTGATGCGCCTCCCGAGGCATGCAGGCCGGTGCGTGTTCTCGAGCATCAACTCGAATCGGTCAGTGGCCGCCGCAGTGCGATGCTCCGCCAAGAGATGCGCGGTTTGATTATCGATCGCGAAAGTCGCGCTGTTCTCTCCCGCCCGCTGCACCACTTCTGGGCACTTGGTGAGTGGCCCGAGATGGCACCAGTTGAGGAGAGCGCACTTCTGCACGCGGATCGGCCCTTGCTGCTACTGGGACCTCTGCAAGGCGAGGTGGTGCACCTCTGGGAACTCGATGGCCGACTCCATGCCGCCACAAGAGCCGGACGCTCCCCAGTGGCCTTGGACGTCGAGGCTTTCCTCGAGGGCCATCGCATCGACTACGCGGGCTTCGCACACTGCAGTATCGGCGCTGGTTTGACACCCGTTTTTGTCTGGCAGGAATGCTCAGCGGTGGCAAGTCATCCAGGCTCTGTGAGCAGGCCGGAGCTCATTCTCATCGCTCTCCGGCACATATCTAGCGGCCTGTATGCACCGCGTTCCGACCTTAAGCATGCCGCACGACACTTTCGCATTCCCGTCATAGCGCAGCTCTCGACATGGTCACCAACCCCCAATACATCATTGACTGTGGCGACTGCAGAATTACGCGAACTGGCCACCCGCTCTCTCGAAGCTGGCCGCCGCCGAGCGTTGCCGGCAGCCCCTGAAGCGGTGCGCATTGCGGATGGTGTGGTGATCATACACGACGAAGTGAGCGGCTTCTTTGCAAAGCTTGACCTTCTGCACTCGGGTGCTAAGGTCGCGCCGTGCACAGCTTCGGGGAGCTTTGACGCCCAACAGCGGCGGTGCGATGCAACAAAATCGCTGCTGCTTCCCGTCGTGACCCGGATGTTTAATGCGCGGTCGGTTGACAAACCATTCCCTGGCGAGCCTGTCCTCATCAGCCTGCATCTGCAGTGCACGTTTGCTGACCTCCAGCGCGTTGGCGGTGGGGTAATGTGTGCGGCGTTGGCTGACGAGATGGCCGTGTCAACCGAACGCCTCGAGCTACGCGCAGCCCGCCTCGTCCGCTCAAGAGTTCCAGCCCACAAACCGCCGATACATGGCGCGTGCGAGCCCTATGACGGCGCGTGCATCGAGGTCACCTTTGAAGTTGCAGCCGATGAGACTCCCAGCACTGGCAGTGGCGATTCAGCCGTCGTCCCTGCTGCGGTGGCGGCGGCTACACTCCTTGGCTCGTCCCGACAGCGGTTAAGCCGCCTCATCGGCCTGCCCGTTTTGCAGCTGCCAGACGTGCACATGGAAGGAACGTTGCGCAAATCATCGACTGCAGCGAGTGAGCACGGAGCTGTGCCGAAAGCGCACCTGCAAGAGTCCCGCCCTGTGCATTTTCCGGTGGCGGCGCTTGAGTCCGGCGAGCTCGTCAAGGCGCTTGAGATCGTGCATGAATTTGCTCGCACGCGGATGGGCCTTCCAGTGCCCTTGACGCCTCCTGCTCTTGCGGAAGTTCTGGCAAGCGCAGCCGGGCAGGCCCAGCTCCTCCGACTTCTGCAGGCCACACTTCTGGCTGCGGAGTCCATGCCCTGCGAAGTTTCGTGGGCTCTCGAGAGATCCCATCTTGTCAGCGCAACGTCGCGGCTGATTCTTGTGCTGCAGCGAGTCAGGGTCGAGCCACCGTTGGGCGGAGCCACCAAGGCGGGCAGCCTTGATCTTGAGGTGGCCGTTTGCATCAGCAGTTTACTCGACGCACTGACGCACATTGGACGCTCCGTTGATGATATCGTGGACCGCACTGCTCGGGCGATCTCCGCGGCCACTGTAGCCGCACGCCAAACGGCTTGGATAGATGCGGCGCGCCCGGAACAGTGGCGCGTGCGTACGTTCGTACGTCTTCGCCCGCGAACGTCATTTGAAGTCCGGCCTAGGCGTAGCAGACGAATCGCGTGGGAAGGGAATCACGCCGATATAAGGCCGATCTCCACGTCTCCACAACCCATTTCCAAGGGGATCGCCCCGCAGACGATCCGCGTCGAGCTAAGCGAGGTATTCGAGGTCAACGCCTGTCAACAACGCGTGTACTCTCGCGTGCTCGAACCGCTCGTAGGGGGCATACTCGACGGCCTCGACTGTGCACTGCTATGCATCGGCGCAGCAGGGACGGGCAAAACGTACACGCTGTACGGCACTGAAGCGGCGAGATCTGATCCTCTCGGAGCGCCGCGTACTGAGTGGGGCATGGCGATGCGCGCGTTTGAAGCCTGCTTGCAGGGTGGCACGGCGACGTCTTGTGTGCCGTCACCCGCGCCATGCACTGCGAGCACAGCGCAAGCTCAGGCACAGGACGTGCAGGTGCACGCCTCCTTCATCGAGATTTACGGTGATGAGTGCTTCGACCTGCTGCGCAGTGGAGCTGCCGTGCTAGTAAGCGATGACGAGGAACGCGGCATCGCGCACTTGAAAGGGGCGGCACAGCGTTGCATCCGTTCACTGGAGGAGGCCGCGAACATGTTGCGTGTTGCTTTTCGCGCGACCAGCCGCGGCACGCTCGATTCACAAACGCACACTATCCTGACCCTGACTGTAAGTGCCAGTGGCAGCAGCCTTGCCAACGTTGCGCAGCAGCCACCAGCTCGGCCCGCGCGGCTCGTGCTCGTTGACATCGCGAGTGGCGACACTCTTGGCCGCCAAATGTGTGCATCGGCTACTCCAAAGAGCCCACGCTCGGTTTCTCGCTCGCTTGCTGTGCTGGGCGCGTGCGTTGCCGCGAGGGCTGAAGGAGCCACGCAGGGAGTGCCATGGAGCGAGGCAACGCTTGCATGTTTGCTACGTGAATTATTCGTGGGCGACTTTTGCACGGTCGTCCTTGGCGGATGCGGAGACGCAGATGAGGAGGTCTTTGGCACGCTCGCAACACTTCAGTTCGTGATGAACGCTGGTCGTGTCGTTAATCGCATTCGTCTCCGAAAGCTGCCACAGGACTTGCTACTTCGATGTCTTTGGAAGCTCGACCAACACCGAAAGCGCGACCAGCTAAAGTGGCTCACGCAAAGACCGCGGACAGTGACTCGGCCGCCATCAGCGAATGAGTCTACCCCGCATCGCGGCACGGCACCTGTGGGCTCACGGACGACTCGATGCGTCCCAGAGGGCCCAGCGCAGTTGGTGCAAGTGAAATTGTCCGACGCGATTGCCTCCCAGCTTGGGCTCACCTTACAAATGCGTCATGAGCAGGCTGCTGAGATGCGCAAGTCCGAGCTCGCCCTTGCCGAGATGGCTGGGCTTCATCTCTTTGGCCCACTGAAGACAGAGGCGCCAGAGCTTAGGCAACTACACGCACTTGATGAGTGGATAGAGCATGGGCAAGATGTGCTCCAACGGCTTCGTCTGTCCCTGGCCATGCAGCAGCAGCAGCAGCAACACCAGCAGTAGGTTATGTCAAGATGAGGTGTGAATTCTGCCGCTCGCGATCTCGGCGATTCAGATAAGTCGAGAAGACCCCCCCTACATTCCCAACCCGTCCCGAAGCGACAAAATCGAGGCAGGTGCAAAACACACTTGTATGGGTGCTTTCTGGACCTCGTTCAAGTAGGTCGCTTCGTGAACAGAAATGGCACCGCATGTGGTGGTGGTGGTGTGCAGCACGTGCCAGCCACGGCCTGCGGCCGGCGACGGCTGGACTGTGTCAATCAGTGTGGACAAGGAGCTGCCGCACCTTATTCAACCGGTGGCGCAAGCTTTTGACCGCCGATAGGAGCCTCGTTTCGAAGCGCATGCACAATAGCGTGTGTGGGTGGTCACTGTTTTGGTGCTGCCATCGCGCGCCCAGATCTCCATAAAATAGACTCGTAGTCGAGCCGCTGCTCATAGAAGATGTTAGAAGATGTGTTCGTATGCTGTACCCGCTTCCTAAGAATGTATATTCATTGTGTCTCGTCTCGACATTGGCCATCACCACTCACCAACCAAGATGCTGCGAGGATCGCGGGCCGCGCGCCGCAGCCGTGAGGGCGCCGCCGTGGGCGTTTATGGGACCGGTGAGTATTCGGTACCGACCTCGTACATGCTTGCATGGGCCGGAGGTGCACGCATCAGCGTAACGTGTGTAGGCTTTACTAACGACCCGCATTCACTCATTTGTCGGAAAGCGACGCGCTTGGTTTCACCCCGGCATGCAACACGTCTGGGAATGCAGTGGCAGTGGAAACCAGCTACACTTAACGTACAACAGCATGTCATCTACTGGCTCTCCAACATCTACTGGCTCTCCAAGAGTTCGACGTAGAAAAGCGAACGACACTGTTTCTGCACGGGGAGCGCCCCTCCCGCGATTTGCCCGTCTGGGAAAGGGCTGGAGGAATGCAGTGGAACACATCGTTCTGTCGAGACCCGATGGGGACCATCGAGTTCTATATCATATCATATGCGACGCGGTCGCAGCTCGCGCTCAAAAGTGATCGGAGATCAATCTTGGCATTGCATTCAAGCGCGGCGATCCATTCTTGACACGAAGCCTGGCAGAGCCGATCGGGTTGCATGCCTCACGGTCTTGTCGCAGAGTAGCATTCAGCTCCAGCTGCTCCAGCTGGAAGGCTTGCACGAGCAGCGGGTGATGGTGCGCTGCACGATCGAATGCAGCTTCGTCAAGGACAGATGAACACTCGGGATCCCATAGGCCATACATCATCGAAGTAAATCGCTCGGCCTCGTCGCGGACGCGGGCAAGCGCAGACTCGTAATCGGATCCAGTGGGCTCATACATGACATATACGGAGGTAAGGAGAGAAACGAAGTTAGCGCGTTGCACGCCGCCACCAACGCCACCGACTTCTCCAGGGCCATCACCGCTGCATTCACCATCTGTGGAAGGACCGCCACTGCCGTCAGCGAAGCACTTGAAGCACAGTTCTGCACGGCGCTCGCTTGTCCCGCGTAGCAGCCACCCAAGTCCGAGCACAAGCTGCTCGAACGTTAGGCGCGATCTTGCCGCTGTGGACAGCACATCCGGCAGCGGTGACGTCTGAGCACCGCCAGCAGGAAGGGTGTCAAGCTCATCAACACAGTCTTGATCGAAACAGTCTGTCTCCGCGCGATCGTCAGTCGGTAGGCCGAGGAATATGGTGTAGAGGCGCTCGACTAGTGATGGCTCCCCGGCAGTCGGCCCCAGCTTGGGGGCTTGGCACACACACGAATCGGCATCTGCACCGACGCGTTCACCCACGCCCACGCCTGCGCGCCTGTGTTTCCCGGTGCCAGACACAACAAGTTCGCGCCGAGGCGCAAGATTCGTCCACTGTGGTATGAGCCCACGTAGCACGACAGTAAAACCGTCGTAATCGATGGCTCGCGCGTGCGGTGCCTGCATGTGCGCAGCGTCACTATCGGGCGGGCCGCAAAGACGTGCCACCAACTGGAGCTCTTGCAGAGAGAAGCCCGAGGCTCGCTGCATTTTGAGTAGCTGCCTTGACGAGTGGAGATGGTGCGCCTCGCTCACGACGATGTCGCGGCAGCGGGCGCGCCACACGGCGAGCTGCTCGATGGATATGTCCGAAACTCGATGAAGTGCCGCGTCAAGGAGCCTTCCACCATCATCTTGCAGCACGTCCTTGACGGCAGCCAGTGCCTCGCCGATGTCGCGCGTCTCGAGGACGCGTGGCTCGCAGAGATACATGCACGCGAGCGCGACTTGCATTGTCGCGGCCGGGCCGTTCACGAACAGGAAATCCCACAGTCGATGCAAAGAAGGCGTGCAGAGTACAGATGACCATAGGCATAGAAACCAGCGTGTGGTGAGCAACTTTGGGTGGCCCCGGGAATCAGTACACAACGTGTGAGAGCATGGGTCAGCGCTCAGCGTGCGGCAGCGATGGGAGCACGGCGGCGGCGATGGGGAGCATGGCGGCCCGCGAGCTGTGCGCGGTCATGCCATGCAGATCCTGCCGGACCAAAGTGAAGCTTGCGCACCTGTACTGTCACATCTAGGTCGTGCAGACGCTTGGCGAGCGCAGGCAGGTGCTCCGCCGTTAGGATGGAAAGCACTCGTGCGTCGATTTGACTCCCCATCAGGGACGCCGAAAAGTGATCCGGGAGCCACGCATCTACAATGAGCGACAGCATCCAAAAGGTTGCGGCCTCATCGAAGACACCCAACAGGGCGACAACGATGAAGTTCATGCCCTGCACGTAACCAATGCTTGGTTTGTGGGAAGCAAAGGCGCACAGGACACGGCGCATCGCGCAGAGCTTCCCGCCATCAGAACCAATCTCCGTGCGCCGCAGATCCTTCTCGATCTGCTCGAGCACTACAAGATGAGCGTGTTGGTTGGCGTGCCCGTGGCCAGCAGAGTCCGTGGTACTCGTGCATTGTGTGTCTCCTTCCACCCCTTTGGAGAGTTCCTCGTAAAGACCCGGATTTGCGTGCATGCGTTCGGACGCGCCTGAGAATGTGAGCCAGACCTCGGCTCGAAGTGAGGCCGGCACGCCATTGCCAGAGAGTGCTCGTTTGAGGCGCTTCGCATCGATCAATGGTCCGCCATGCAGCTGTTTGTGCCGGAAAGCGGCCAGCAGTTCCGTCCACTCCAGCATGGCTTCGGTGCCCGTGGCATCCAGGACAGCCGGTGCCGAGAAGTGTTCTGTACTGAAGACTGTGATCATCACGGATATGATCGGAGAACTGCCCGCCTTGATTTCCGTTCCCACTCGCCGGCGAAGAAAGGGTTAGTGCACTCGGAATTCCGACGAATATTGGGCCCAGGGGGCGAGGGCTGGGGACCCGCTTTTCTTTTCTTTCTCTATACAAAAACTTGCACCCGGACCCGGCCAGCGGAAACCGCGGACGCCACCTACGGACGCCTCCCACGCAGCCGGGCGGGTCGGCGGCGGGCGCAGCTCCTGCGGCGCACGCCGCAGCCGCGCCGGCATCGGTGCGAGGCAGCAACCTCTGTGGGTTACGCACACGCACCAGGCGGGGAGGCGACGATGGCGGGGCGCGCGGCGCGTGGAGACTAGATGGCCGGGCGCGGCGCGTGGAGATAGGGGTGGATACCCAGTCGTTTTCCTGTGCTTTCTTTTCCGCACTCAAAACACTCGACCTCGGCTCAAGGCAGCGCTTTCGCCTCGGTCCCTGCTTCCTGGATAACCCATGCTCGAATCGACCGAGGCTCTGTTTCTGCCGCGGGGCCTCGGTCGGGGCAGCAGTGAGCATCTGCCAACGGCTTCGCGTCGTCACATCGCTGGCCGTGCGACTCCTGAGTGCGTCGCCACCGACGCGAGAGTCAAAGACCTCGCCGAGCGGAATCTACCGCCGGCGCAAAATGGCAGAAAACGTCAACGAGCCTCAGAAGGTGCGCAGA
>Ga0210244_102444_pt1 | contig 11436 bp, 9 predicted proteins | sample ChrtobMetaP3_0mM_FD_155473 | JGI IMG/M metagenome (GOLD analysis project Ga0210244, IMG submission 155473) | Chrysochromulina tobin associated microbial communities from unialgal haptophyte culture, Seattle, Washington, United States - P3_0mM | ecosystem: Host-associated > Algae > Haptophytes >...
GGACTGGATGGCGCCTCGATATGTCACGTTCGTCGTTCTCGTCCTCTCGCAACAAGTAGACAGCCGCATCTTGCCGACGGCGCGCGTCCCGTACGCCCTCCCATCCCGTGCGTCCGTTCTGCGCATGGATCAGGCTCCCGAACCTTTTTCTACAGATTGTGTCCACGTCATCGACGCCAGCCTCGGAAATGACAGGCAGTGCCAGCTTGCGCTGACGCGTGTCTCTGACGCAAGAAGGGCGAAGCTGGCTTTTTGGCGAATGATCTACGAGCACGAGGCGGGAAGCGACGCCACCAAACTCGCCCGTGCTGAAGCGGAGCTGAGGGCGACTCTGGCATTATCCGTGGGTCCATCCAGCAGGACGTTTGGCGCCTACTTGGACGCATCCAGCATGAACGATGGCGAGGAGCACGCCATAGCTCTTTTGCGTATCGAGGGCGACACGCGAGCCGATACGGTCATGATCATCGACATGATGCTGGTCTCCCCGGCGCTGCCGAAGGAGGTCCGTCCGGCGCTGCATTCCGTTGTCGTCGAGTCGCTGCGATCGATGGGCAAGGCCGAAGACATGAGCGTGAGGATGTGGACGGATTTGGACATCTGCGTCACGATCTGACCCCACGCTGGGAAACGCATATAACTAACCTAGAACAGCCTCAGGTGTACACTTGACAGTCCTCTCAGTCGTAAGTTACAGTAAGAAAAAACATGCCAAGTAGCAAGTTGCCAACAGGGGCAGCGCACACGTGGCGAGGGGGACACCAACAGGCATACTAAGCGTGTACGGTGTTACAGTCCTCTCAGTCGGTAAGCTTCCCTTTCTGTCCGGACTGTCGTGTGCTTGGGCCCGCCCTATGTAGTCTCTTGTTGTCATGTAAGTCTCTTGTTGTCTCTTGCCCTGAGGTCGTGCTGATCCGCACATTTATCGTTAATTTATCGGGAACAGTACTCAGTATAGCAACTCATCGTCCGTTACCTATACAAAAGTCCCCCACATACTTGGTCAATGTTACGGCTCGAGAACTACTTAAGAACTACTTGTTCGGTATACATGTAGTCTATAGTGCTCGGTAAGTCGGTATGGGTATTTCGTATTTGTCGTTTGAAACCGAGGACAACAAAATCATGTAGGACCGGTGACGCGGCGGCTACGCGGCTCCGGCCGCAGGGAGTACTTCGATATTAACGATATGGAGCGAGGCGCAGGCGGAGGCGCGGGCGATGGATGGGGTGCAAGATCTCAAGAGGAAATCTCAATTGAGAGAGTTTTCAATTGGGGGCAGCCAACTCTACCTCCTGTGGTGCCTGCCCTGATGGCTGGCGTCGAGCCGCCCGCTGCCCTGCCTGCTCGGCCTCCGCGCGCCTTTCAACGCGCGCCTCGAGGCGACGTGAAAGGGCGAAACTGCGTTTCTGCGTTCGGTCAGTTCGGGCAGCGGGTCGGTCGGCGTGGAGATTCCAGGGTCAGCGTGTAGATTCTAGAATTTAATAGGATTCCAGGGCCTTTTTAGGACCAAAAAGAAAAAGACCTTCCTAATTTGTGAAATGCGGCAACTCTGCAACTGTGCACCCGTGTTCAGATGTGTTCAGATGGTTGAGGGTGCCTGCGTCTGATGGACTGGATGGCGCCTCGATATGTCACGTTCGTCGTTCTCGTCCTCTCGCAACAAGTAGACAGCCGCATCTTGCCGACGGCGCGCGTCCCGTACGCCCTCCCATCCCGTGCGTCCGTTCTGCGCATGGATCAGGCTCCCGAACCTTTTTCTACAGATTGTGTCCACGTCATCGACGCCAGCCTCGGAAATGACAGGCAGTGCCAGCTTGCGCTGACGCGTGTCTCTGACGCAAGAAGGGCGAAGCTGGCTTTTTGGCGAATGATCTACGAGCACGAGGCGGGAAGCGACGCCACCAAACTCGCCCGTGCTGAAGCGGAGCTGAGGGCGACTCTGGCATTATCCGTGGGTCCATCCAGCAGGACGTTTGGCGCCTACTTGGACGCATCCAGCATGAACGATGGCGAGGAGCACGCCATAGCTCTTTTGCGTATCGAGGGCGACACGCGAGCCGATACGGTCATGATCATCGACATGATGCTGGTCTCCCCGGCGCTGCCGAAGGAGGTCCGTCCGGCGCTGCATTCCGTTGTCGTCGAGTCGCTGCGATCGATGGGCAAGGCCGAAGACATGAGCGTGAGGATGTGGACGGATTTGGACATCTGAGTCACGATCTGACCCCACGCTGGGAAACGCATATAACTATCCTAAGCCTCACAGTGTATTGTGTAGTGTGTACACTTGACACGTTGACAGTCCTCTCCGAGTGCGCTATAGCTTCCCTTTCTGTGCTTGCCCCCCTGTAGTCTCTTGCCCTGATGTCGTGCTGATTCCGCGGGGAACATTTATCGGAAACAGTACTTAGTATCGCAGTTGCATCTGACAAGCATCGTCCGACGTTACCTTTACAAGTCCCTAGTCCCCCACGAAATGGAACCATACACTGCATACTCCCGAACTCGACCGCGGACTAACCGCGGACCGGACGTATCGGACGGTTTGAAAAACTCTTCAACAAAATGAACAAGTGATGCAGCAGCGTGACCGCGACGGTAAGAGCTAGTGGGGTCCGCGAGTTCAACGCGAGTTCCGTATGGATCGAAGCAGACTGACTTTCCTCAAATGTACACCCGAAACCACTGGCGCGCTCGCAGCATTGGCTCGCAGGCGCCTCGTTCATGACCATCCTCCGCCTCCTCGCGCGCCAGACGCGCCTCCCCGGCGCCACCTACAACACGCGATACGGCGAGGGCCGCGCATCCCCCCGCAGCTTCCTCACGCACCACGTTGTGCCAACATCTCCACCGCCATCCAAGCCGCCGACGCCCAAACCATGTTCCTCAACGCCGCCAGCGCGCGCGCATGGGCATGCGTCGTGTATCGTATGGGGTCATGTAAGGTGTGTGTATTCTGAGCGGGCAGTAACAGTGCCGTCGCACCGGTTGTCGCGTCTGTCGTGTTAACGGTCACACGAACAACGTTCTCCTCTCCATACTTAATTAAAGAACTGCAAGCTTATAGAACAAAGTTCATAGGCCGGACGATGGCAGAGCCGCGAAGCACGCCGCCTCCGCTGCCAGCAGACGACAAGGTACCCGCGCTCAAGGCCAAAGGCAACGACTTGCTCAATTCGGGTGATTTAGCGGGAGCCGTGGGCGCGTACCGAGAGGCTATCGCAGCCTGCGTGGCCGCCCACCCCGAACTGGCCGCGCTGCATTCGAACCTGTCGCACGCGCTTCTCAAGCAGGGCGAGGACAAGGAATCACTCGCGGAAGCCGAAGCGTGCATTAGCGCAAAACCCGAGTGGCATAAGGCCCACTACCGTAAGGGCGATGCCCTCTTTGCGTTGCATCGCTTCGAGGATGCGCTGGCGGCGTACCAGAATGCGCTGGTGCTCGCTCCCAAGGACGCGGAGATCACGGGCGCTGCAAAGCTTACGGAGGAGGCGGTGAAGGGTGGCATCTGGATTCGGCAGCTCCTACCTGGACGCGACATTGCCATCTCGTCGTCCTCGCCAGAGGAGGGTCTCATTTTTGGCGCCGCAAAGCAGATGAAGAATTTCATCTACCTTGTTGGCGACGCGAGCTCGCGTGAATGTTATGTCGTCGACCCGTGCTGGGACCCACGCGGCATCGTCGCCTTTGCGGCCAGCCAGAAAATGAAGGTGGTCGGCGCCTTCCCCACGCACTACCACTTCGATCACGCAGGGGGCGCCATCCCGCCGCCCTTCGTGGCGATGGTCTATGGGCCGATGAGTAAGCCCGGGGCACGGCTGCCCGGGCTGCGAGAGATGGGGCGCGACCACGGCGCCGCCCTCTACTGCCATGCCCTCGAACGCGAGCGCCTCGCGAAGCAGTGTGACGTGGGCCTCGACGAGCTGCATCCTCTAGAGCAAGGCAGTACTCTGCTACTCGGCACGGCCGGTCACCTCGAAGTGTTGCATACGCCCGGACACTCGAGTGGCTCCGTCTGTGTGCGCGTCAACACTGGGCCGCCCGGCAGTGACGGCACTCGCACCCTGTCGGTCTTCACGGGTGACACCGTCTTCCCCGGATCGTGTGGACGGCTCGACCTTCCCGATTCAGACAAGGGCGCGATGTACGACTCGCTGCAGAAGCTGCGCACGCTCGCCGACGACATCCAAGTCTATCCGGGGCACGCGTACTCGGGCGACAAGTCGACGATCGGCCAGGAGAAGGTGCGCGGACTGCTGCGCCCCTTCAGTAAGGCGGAGTGGCTGAGCATGCATGGGTGAGCGGGGTGACGCCATGGGTGACGCGAGCACATCTTTCATTGTGTGTCTGCAGAAGGTCAGCGATTGCTCGTAGCGGTACTCATGGTAGAAAAGTTGTCTTTTGTCTCACCGGACCGTACCTAACGAGGCGGGCAACCATCGGGCGACTGGTGAACTCCCCCTTGGCAGAGGGCGGCTCGTTGACCCTTCCTACGTGCCACCCCCCGCACGTATCGTAATGGTGGCCTCGAAGTTTGCGTTGCTTTTGGTGACCGGACCATACCTATACACGCACGCACCCTAGGATTTGACGTATCTCCCCACGTGATGGACGTGTACTACGGTACAGTACAGTCTGCAGTGGTGCACACTAACTAGACCCCCCTAAGTTAGAACCCACACCTCGAACCCCGCTTTCCCGACGGGGGGTGGGTTGAGAGGTTTCGTTTTTTTTGCCTGTGACGGTGTTGGACGTCGTGGCCGCCCCCGTAGAGGGGTGTGGTCCCACTCTTCCCCTGTGGGGAAGGGTAGGGGAAGGGTGGTGACGTTAGGTTAAGTTGTGTTCTGATCTGCTGTAGGCTTTCGGGCACGAGACGCTTCGCACATAGTCAGCGATTGTTAGTGGCAAGTCAAGGTGGTCGTGCAGGGCTCCGGATTCGTTTGTTGTTCGTGATTTGTCGTGCGCGCGCAGCGTGGGGAAGCCTCCATGCTGCGTCTTCAAGAGGGTGCTCGAGAGAATCCTTGAAGGAGGTGCTCGTCTGTCTGGTCATGCGTGACGGTGACCGCCATTCTGCGAGAGTCGGGTTGAAGTAGGGGTGGACTCGCGGCGATCCGAGGAAGGTCTCTAGGACCAAAACAACCTTGAAAAGGGCTTTCTAAACCCTAATATACCGTACGGCGTCCGGGGTTCGCAGGGCGGGTTCGTCCGCTTTATGATGACGACTGTCATGACGTCTTACCTCCCCACTCCCGACACATCGAACCCCCCTTTTCCATCTAGGGGAAGTCGGGAGGTAGAACCCTATCTAGGGGAGGATTTTTCACGGCCCGGCCCCGGGTGGGGGGGGCGTTGGTGCGCCGTATGGCGATGGTGTCGTGGTGGGACACGTCGTGACCGGCCCCTTATGTGGAGCCGGCCACGCCCACCCCCTGTAGGGGAGGACGGTGACGGTTAGTAAGTACCTGCGCGAGGAATAGAGCGGTTGGCAATGAGGTGAAGCAGGGTGCGATGATTCAAATCAGTGAATAAACCCATGGGAATAAACCTTAGAGGCGGAGCCTCATGTCTCGGACCCGAACCAAACCACGCCCAAGAAGCACATCGGGATGCCTGGAGCACGGGTTCGGACCAAAGCACCCACTTGGGCTTCTCCATGCTCGGTCCAGTGTGCCGACTGCCGTGCCCGCTATCCTAAAAACGAAGCCCTCGTTGCGGCAGAAGCAATGGGTAGGCACCACTAGTCGCGGACCGACGGGGGGGCGCGTTCCCTCTTTGGGCAACTTGATTACTGTACGAACAAGGCGGCAGCAAGGCGGTCAAATAATGCACATAATGCAAGGGTACCAATCGACAGATCTGGGAACGTAGGCCCCAGGTCCGCAATAATGCGCTCAGGATTATCAAAACGAAACCCGCAAACTGCCCATCCAACTTTGTTCACGAAACCCCTCGCGCACACCTTCGCATCCCGGTGCGACCCAGCAAGCTTGGCTGCCGCCCCTCTCCGTCTCATGGTGAGGACGTACATCCGCAAGGGTGGCCATGGCGGCGACAGCAGCAAGGCTGGCCTGCCTGCCGGCTACTGGCAGGAGAAGAGTGGTCGCGCCGCAGCAGCCGCAGAAAAGGCTGCAGCAAAAGCGAAAGAATTGCTAGAGGAAGAGGCAGCAAAGGCGGCGGCCACCAACGCGCTGGAAGCAGTGGGCCAAGTAGCACAGTGATGAGCAGCAGTCGACCAGCAATCTACTGCAAACAGTGCAATGCCCGCCTTGTGAGCCTCGACTGACTCCACGCAGATGACGACTCAGCTTGTGCTCGTTGCTGGTTCTCGTGTGCTCCGCAGGGCGGTGTGAGGCTACAATCCAGCTTTTGGTCAAGGATATCTTCACTTCAGGCTCGAGTTCGCTATGGATCCCGGCCATGCAGTCGAGAGAGCGGGCGGATAAGGGAGCGAGACAGTTGCTTTTGTCATCGTAGTAGTGTGTCATCGTAGTAGTCAGTACATACATGTACGTCGCAGTCAATAGTGTGTGAGTGGCATCAATTTCATGGCCTAAATGTAGTGATTTACAGTCAATATCGCCAACATTTTCGCGCCAGCGGCGGGCAAAGGGACAACTTGATTACCTCAATCACCCTGACAGAACGCGCGCCCCCGTCGGTCCGCAACTAGTGGTCAAGCTAGAGTGAGTGCCTACCCATTGGGCAGAAGGGGCGAAGTGGTCAGCTGGAGCACGAAGCTTCACCCGTATAGGGCGGAATTAACGTTCACAGCACATCGAGGTGAACGCAGTTTTCGCAGATCTCGTGGCTAGACGGGACTATAACCCAACCCTAACCCTAACCCTTGAGAACCCTCACCCGAACTCTGCCCTAGCACTAGGGAGGGCTAGGGTTCGCGAGCTCCTCAGCTCACTCTTGTGCAGAGCGCGTGCTCAGCTCATGATCTTCAGCGCGGCGCGCGGCGTCTGCGAGTTCTGCTTCTAGAGCGGCAATCTTTGTGCGGAGGCTCGTATCCAGGCGTTTTCCGTCGTCAGCCTCGGAGCCTGCGCCTCTGCCGACCTCCTTGTCGTCGTAATCGCCCTCCAAGTTGCCCAGAGAAGGGCTGTGGGGGAATAGTGGGGGGAAACCTTGGGTATGCGCGCCTCGCGTCTACGGCCCGCCCGCCCGTGCGGGTTGCCCCGCCCAAGGCGCCGTCCACCGTGCCACTTAGCAGCGCCACTGCCAACGTTCCGGCGCTGGTTTGAATGTGCATGTCGACGATCTGACCTCGACGCATCCGCCAGCCCTGCCAGTGTTTGAAAGGGATGCGTTGCGCAAAAAGACTCTTGGAGATAGACCCTTCGGGTTTAGCACCTCGGTCACCGCACAGCGAAGCTTGAGCGGACCCAGTGGCCGCGATGGGTGCAGCGCGACGTGAGCCAGAAAGACTTCAGGGTCCAAGTACCGCGAGGGGTCGGTTATGTTCGCAAACTGATAATTCTGCGCTGTTTGCACCGCAAACGTGCGGTTGGGGTCGAAAGCCCCTTGCACCGTGAGGTTTTCGAGTGTTTGCCACTCGCGCTTCACTCGCTCAGCGATGGCTTGCTTTTGGCTAGCCTGCACAATGCGCAAGCTTCCTGAACGCTGCAATGAGTGCACGGCGCTAAACAGGTCGATCGGTAGGTCCATCATATTGAACACATTGGAGCAGTGCGTCAGCCAAGGACTATCGGAGGCACGCGACCACTCGATTGGCACAAAGCTTCGCCCCTTGAGGTGGAGCCCCAGACGGATGCCATGGTCCCACACGCTGCTGAATAGCGCGACGGCACCACGGCTGCCGACAAAGAAGTAGTCGTTATGCAGGAAAATATTGTCTTCGGTAAGGATGTTGGCAAGATGATTGCCAAGCCAGCCGACAGACAGCTTTGGGAACGTCATGTCTAGCCGCATGCGCAGCACGATCTCATAACTCCAGCCGCGCTCGCGCTCGTGCGCCACGACGTCGGCGAAAGCGAGGCGAATCTTGTGAAATTGCGCGAGTGCCCACGCGTTGAGACCCTGTTGCCATGACTTCGCACGTGCCTCTTCCAACTCCTCTGCGGTCTCCATTCGCATCTTAGCCCTCCGAGTGCCCTTGCCGAATACGTCGACAAAGAGTCGCGTGCGCTCCTCGGCGCTGCACGGTTCGTCCTCATGCAAACCCTTGGGGCTTCTCATCCCCGTTTTTGTACGACAGCGACCTCGTCTACATGCGTGAGCACTTGCAGTGAGGAAATCGGTCGTGGGCACGTTCGAATGGTCCGACTCGATCTCCTCGAAGACAGCAAAGACGTCGGCGCGCTCGGGCGGACCGATGGAGTCCAGGAACGCGGCAATCCTCGTACGTTGCAATGGCGAGCGTAGGCCACGCAGGACCCCAACGCACATGATGGCGATGTCGTGGTCTCTTGGCGGCGACGTGCCTAGCGTCACTCTGACCTCGCCACCGTCCTGTGTGGCCATTTGGTGCGTCATCTCCTCCGCGACAGGCTGCCTCGTCAGCGAGAGCTTATCCAACGTCCGCAGTGCGACGGTGTACGCATTGTTAGGCATGGGTGCCGCGTTAGGCATCAGTGCAGGCAGGTTCGCGCTCACCGTTGCTCGCTCACGGGCGATCCCCACCGCTCGCAGTGCATGCGATGAAGCGCGAGCGGCGGCGAGGTAGGTCGAGAATAGCTGCGAACTGTCGAGCTCGCCGCCCGCGCCGCATAGCAGCGAGGGCATCTCGAGATCACGATCGAGATGGAAGCGCAGTAGCCGGTTTGGGGCGGCTTGACGCGCCCACGTGAAGCGATAGTCACGCAGCTCATGCGCAAGCTCCTGGTCTCGTGCAGACGCATCCTCCAGGTGCACTACCGTGGTTAGCACCGTCCAATTGATGACATGTGCCTTAAAGCACATGTATGCGGCGTGCTCGAAGACGTATTTACCTGCGTATTTAGTATTCAACGCACGCCTCCCCAGCCGCGCGTAGAAAGTGTCGAAGTCGTCACGGCTGAAAATAGGCGCGTCGGCAAACCACGGGTAGCCTTGCAGCGGCGGCAGTGAGACACTGTGACACGCTCTGGAGATGTGCTCGCCATGAACTGCCACGCTGACAACAACAGTGCGCTGCATAGTCCAATTCGAAACGTACTCCCACGCCCGTTCACCTTCAAAGAAGTTAACCGCGCTTTCCGCGTCGAGAGCGATCGCGTGCGACGGCGGCTCTGGCCCGTGGAAGAGCCGCCGCAGGGCACGCAGCTTCTTGGCGGCGGGTGCCATTTCGTTATGGGCCACGGGCACCACCATCGCATGCGTCACCGCGACCTGGCCGTACCGAAACGCGAACACGTTGAGGTCCTCATTTGAGCTGAAGACTGGCACGAAGCGCAAGCGGGACTTCTGGCCCGACCAATAGCCGCGATGCGAGTGGGTGACGTCCGTGCGTGCCATCGATAGGAATAGGTTGCAGCCGTAGGCAAACTTGGGCGGGTGCAGCGTCACGACGAGCGGCAGCGACCACCGGCAGTCGCACGAGTGCGTCACATTGCCGCCGTCGTCGAGGCCGCATGTTCGCTCGGTATCGCCTGGCACATTCTCGTTTGGCAGGCTGGCGCAGCGGAAGACGCCGGCGCAGCCACCACGTACAAAGAATCGGCGCGTGATTTTCGGATGACACCCGTACTGCGTCACGGTGCAGCGCCCGCGGCTGATCTCGCGCACCAACACGAGGCCGCAGCCCCCCGAGTCTATCGCGGAGCTTGCAGAACGCAGTGAAGTCTTTCGGGTCGCGGATGAGCTTGCACGTAGCGACCCACTCCTTGAGTTAGACTCGTCGGCATGTGAGCTGGCCGTAGCATTCCCCCAATTACATCGCTCTGTCAAGCGGTGGCCTGTGCGTCGGACGAGAGAGCAGCGCAGGCCGTCCCCGACGTCGTTCCAGGCACTCTCGTTCGGCAGCACCCGGCACAAGCTTACGTGGCCACTCTCCGGGTCAGTTGGAGGCCATCTGAAACGGGCTCCAACCCGCACCCCTTCACGGCGCTGGTTCTCAAGACCACTTCGGTTCTGCAGCAGTAAACCTGACCCATACCTGGCGCCCGTTGTGTCGTTCCCAATCAGCCCGCCGCCCACCACCCACATCTCCGACGTCCATCCAGGGTAGGAGCTTGGATACTTGAGCTTGTCATCCGAGAAGCGGAAGAAGGAACGCATGGCGTAGTCAAACGCGCAACTCCGCCGGTAACACTTTTCAGCGCAAGTCAGGTTATTGGCCTCGTCCGTTGAGCAGACCAGGTCGTGGTAAAAGGTGCGTGCGTGCGTCCTCGTCACGGCATACGCAAGTGTGCATAAGGCGTTGCAGCGTGGCCCGCGCAGCAATCCACTCGACATCCCGCCGAACCGAGATTGGGATTGGTTGCTGGCGCAACCCGGGCTGCAATGGCCAATGTACAGGCCTATCCGGCGCTCCTTGACTGCTATAACCGTGGCCGCAGCCCGCCGGATGATATGCGAGGCCTGTGTGGGCGAGACAGCGAAGTGGAGCATGACGTCGTCCTCGAGAATGAGGCCCCACTCATACTTGCTGAGCGCCAGCATTCTGAGCGCACGCTCGTGGCTGAGCCCACGCGCAACTTCAAACGGGCTTGTTCTAAGCATCTCGGATCCAGTCTCGTTAACCCGTTGGCAGCCAAACGCAGCGGCAATCTGATCTTCTTTGGTGGCAAAGTTCAGCGGCCGCGAGGCTTGGACAGGCACCACATCCATGCCCAGCGCCTTTGCAACGGCTACCGTCCTGGCAAACATACCGCCGTTGCTGCCGGTTGTGATGATGAAGGCTGCCCAATTGTCCGTCTGTTCGTCTTTGTGTGGCAGCAGCTCAAGTTCTGCGAGCGACGCGATGGTTTCGTCAAGCGATGGAAATGCTCTACGCTCTCTCTCAATTTCTCCCTCACGAGTCGCATTCCAGCCACGACGATGGTAGCCAAGTATCGCAATCGGCGTCAGCATGGCCGCCACCTATGAAGGTGTGCGCGTGCGCGGGGCCCGGCGCACAACCTTGTCTACGGGTACAGTACCGGTTACGGTAAAAAGACAACCGGTACCGTACCGGTACCGGTATAACATCGTTAGGAATACTGTAAGGTAAACTTGGTCGCGTGTTTGACTTGAATTGCTGTTCATCAGAGCTACACAAGCAGCCTGGTGAGCGCGACAACCCGGTCCCTGCTAAAGCTAGACCAGGCTTACATCGCGGTGGGTGGGCGGGACCACTCCGCTCTCATCAGAGAGCCAGACGAGAATGCGACCATCGTTCGAGGATCTCCTCAACGAGGTGTAAGCACCCAGTCCGTGCCAGCCGTTGGAATTAAATCGGGATGCGCATCAAACCGTTTCGAGACTCCCTTGAGTCCGAAACGTGAGCAGCA
>Ga0210244_102449_pt1 | contig 11395 bp, 8 predicted proteins | sample ChrtobMetaP3_0mM_FD_155473 | JGI IMG/M metagenome (GOLD analysis project Ga0210244, IMG submission 155473) | Chrysochromulina tobin associated microbial communities from unialgal haptophyte culture, Seattle, Washington, United States - P3_0mM | ecosystem: Host-associated > Algae > Haptophytes >...
AGATCACACACAATCGCACACAACCACACGCACACCTAGGCACCCGCCGCCGAGACCCAAGCCACGCAGTTTGCTGTGAACCAAATTGGAAGGGCTGTTTGCGGGCTTCGTTTTGATAATCCTGAGCGGATTATTGCGGATCTGGGGCCTACGTTCCGAGATCTGTCGATTGGTACCCTTGCATTATGTGCATTATTTGACCGCCTTGCTGCCGCCTAGTTCGTAATCAAGTTGCCCCACGAGGGAACGCGCCCTCCCGTCGGTCCGCGACAAATGGTACCTACCCATTGGACCAAAAGGGGATCCCTCGGGGACGCGAAGTTCACTGGGCTCACTGGCAGTTTTTGCGATGCTTCCGCGACGGTCGCTCGTCGCTGCCCACTTCCTCTCACGTCGGCTGCTCTGCACGGCCTCAAATCAGCGGCTGGTGCGGGTCGCACGGGACGACGCAGATGCGACCGTCACGATCGTGACACTCAACCAGCCTGACAATCTCAACGCGATGACAGCCACGATGGGCGACGAGATTGAGGCCGTCGTGGCCGACCTGCGCAGTCGGCCTCCGAGCGAGCTACGTGCGGTCGTGCTCACCGGTGCAGGCCGTGCGTTCAGCGCGGGGGGCGACCTCGCCTTCCTCGACGCTCGGCGAGACGACAGCCCCACCAGCAATGCTGAGATCATGCGCCGCTTCTATGCCCGCTTCCTCTCCATCCGGAAGCTCCCTGTGCCCGTCGTCGCGTGCATCAATGGGCCAGCGATCGGCGCCGGCCTTTGCTTTGCGATGGCTGCTGACGTGCGAGTCACGCACGACAAGGCCAAGCTCGGCTTTACATTCGTCGGCTTGGGGCTCCATCCTGGCATGGGCGCCACGCACACGATCGCGCTCGCGGCGGGTGCGCAGACGGCCAGCCGGATGCTGCTCACGGGCGACATTGTGGGCGGCCAGGAGGCTCTCGCCCTCGGTCTTGTGACTGCCTCGTGCGCCGATGCTCCGGCGGCGCTCGCCGAGACGCTCGGCATCGCGCGCCGCATCGCCGCACAATCACCGCTCGCCGTGAGGGCCACGCTGCTGACGCTGCGCCAAACGGCGGACTTTGGGCTCGACGCGGCGCTCCAGCGAGAGGCGGACGCTCAGGCACAGAGCTATGCCTCCGCGGACTATGCCGAAGGCCTCGCTGCCATCAAGGCCAAAGTGACGCCGAGCTTTCCCGGACGCTGAGCCTTTCCCGCTGACGGCTTTGAGCTCTGCCTCTCAGTGTGCGGATGTTTGAGGCGCAGGGCTCGGGCTTACATCAGGCAACATCGTCGAAGATGTGGGCCGGGCCGCAGCTGACTCAACACACGCATGAATCTGCGAGCACTAGGTAGCGATAATCGTGTGCAACTGAGCATTGCAACTAAGTTCCTCATGGGGAATTGTATACGGGGTTCACTAGAGAGTCTCTAACATCCTGCGTGTCGGTTCACACTTTTGAACTCCACCCGCTCTGCTGGACGGGCGGGTGTGGCCGCACAGACTGTCGCACTGGCCACTGCGCGCCAGGAGAGAGTTAGGAGAGAGACGATGCCTATGGTTCGGTTGTAACCGAATGTCTTCATGTCACCGAGCGCCACCGAGCGCCACCGAGCGCCACCGAGTGCCACCGAGTGCCTATGGTTGCCAACGAGTGCCTCCGAGTGCCTATGGGAAATGAGTGCCACCGAGTACCACCGAGTGCCACCCATCTTACAATCGTGGTGGAATGGCGCATGCCATCCGCCATCATCGCTCGTCTAGTGGGCGAGGGGCGCATACAGCCGCGCGACCGATGGCGCCGAGCCGGCAGCACTCGTCTTCGGACTCGGACTCGGAATCGGACGCGTCCTCGATCGGGAAGACCAGGTCCGGGAGGGTGGGGGTGAGGGGATTGGTGAGGGGCGGCTCTCGTAGCCCGTGGGCGAGGGCGAAGCCGGCCAAGGCGAGACGCCGGGAGAGTCGTTGATGGCCGAAGCCAAAGGCAGGCTCGTCAACGTGCTGAAAGAAGCGCGGCCGCGGCCGCGACGGGTCGACACGTACGGCCGTCTCCGTGCCGCGATCGGGCCTCTCCGGCAGCGTGAGGATCGCGCTGCCGGCCGGCGGGGGGGGCACGTGCGGGACGGGGGTTACGGGTGGTGGCGCATTCGGCACCGCGAAGGCGGTCGCATCGAGGCGGCGCTGACGGAACAGCATGAGGCCCGCCTGGGAACTGGGACTCGTGCGCCCGAAGAGCAAAGTGGATGATGGGCTGCCGCTTCGGCCTTGACTTGGCCGATACATCGTGGCATCGGTCGCAGACTTGGACCGCTTGCATGGGTCGGAAATCGTCTCGAAATTCGGATTCGCAAGCTCGTCCCTGTCAAGCGGGTTGCACGAGCGCGGCCGCTCACGGGCGGACACGCGCGATGCGGGTCGAGGCTGTTTGTGGGGAGTGGTTGCCGGTTCGCCCAGAGCCAAAAGTTCGAGCGGATGAGCGAGGGCGGAAGATGGTCGCAGCGGTGGTGAGAAGAAGAAGGGCTCGCCCCCATACCCCGAGCTGGGCGGCGCGGCGCGCCATGACGTCATGACGCAGCTCCGTCCGCAAGGTCGTCCAGAGGGTTCGCTTTCGCGTCCGCGTAGGAACCTCTGATGATGTTCAAGCGACGGTTTCATCTTTTCGGATTCATCCGTGGACGAAACTTCCTGGAAGCCGAGCACTCGCCCTAACGGCGAAGGGTCTTTTGTGCTTCGTCGATGGAAAAATGTATTCTAAGTGTTCGGGTCGAGCGGCGCTCAGCCCATGTAGATCCGTCCGGAACCTGTTTTACTTGCATTACCACTCGTCGGTTTGTGCGATATTGACGGGGGGGTCGCGATATCGTGGGATTTCACGATTTCGTAGTCCGGTTAGCAATATCGTAGTACGCGCACGATATCGCGGGAGGGCGCCGATATCGTGCCCCCGTGCCGATATCGTGTGAGAGGTTGCGCTATCGTGGGTATTTGCGATGCCGTGGGCCGCGCGGAAATATCGTACACAGGCCCGCGATATCGCACGACGCGGCGTGGTATCGTGCCCACCCGCGTTATCGTGAGCGCGACGCGCGATATCGCGCAACGGGACCGGATATCGCCGCGCGCACCGACGATATCGCGTGTGTGTGCGATATCGTGCGCGGGGCGCGATATCGTCCCCCGCGCGCGATATCGCAGGTCCGCGTGGCAATGTCGTACGCTTTCCCACGATATCATGGGCATGGCGTGGTATCGTGCCCACCCGCGTTATCGTGAGCGCGAGGCGCGATATCGTGCGGCCCGCGACGTTATCGCGGGCCCGTGTTGCGATATCGTGAAACCACACGATCTCGCGGCGGTGTCACGATATCGCGTGGTTTGCGCGCGATATCGTGCGCCCGTCCACGATATCGTGGGTTCCGTTAATGAGATTCCATTAGCCGTTCGCTCTTAATCCCGAGTTCACATGATCTCGATAAGTATCTCGATCCGGATCTAGTGAGAGGCGCCGACGGCCGACGTCCATGCTTGCATTTCCTCGGGACGCCGCCGCCCGCGCCTCCGCCGCCGCCCTCACCACCTCCGTCGCCGGCACCTTCGCCTCCGCTCAGCAGCGTCGTGTGCCGAATGCGCAACGCAGACAACGGAGCGCCCTTTATCGCGTGGCTCAACGCAGGCGAGCGCCTGTCCAAGTACATCGGAGCGGAGCCTGTCTCCGATGAGCCGCGCCTCGCGCGCCAACGCGCTGAATGCACCTCCAGCACCGGCCGAAGCACGAGCTCCGGTGCTGCCGGTGCTGCCATCGCAGCCACCACATCGCAGTGGGCCCGACGCCTGCAGCAACGCTCGCGCGGCCATCCTCTCGCCATCCCGTCTTCTTCGTACCGCACGCTGGCTCTCCTCCGCTCCTCGACAGAGTGACTCGCCGTCGACGGAGCTCGGTGCCAAACCAACGCGCGCAGATGCAGCATCACTCGCCATACCGCCGCCGCCGCCATCCTTCTCCTCTCACCGTCAGCAACAGCGGCGTCTTCGAGAACATTCACGCACGCCCCGCCCAGGACGGCGCCGCGCTCCTTAGCTGGCTGTTCCGCCGCGTGCCGGCTCACCAGCTGAGCGCCGTCTCGGTCGAGAATCTCGCGGCGTAGCTCGAAGAAGCGACCTCGACGCGCGAGCTCCTCGCGCTCGTGCGCGAGCGATCCGCCGGCGTCGTGTTGGGCGGCGGCGCTGCTTCGGGCGGTGCCCACCACGGCGCGGCCAGTGGCGTGGGCGATGCCCAGCACGGCGCCTCGGCGCCTTGGTCCGAGGTGCTCGACCTGAGCGTGGGCTATCAAGAGCGAGAGGCGAGACCACCCCTCGCCGAGGCCAACCTGACCGAGCAGCTCGAGGTCGGCATCCTGTGCGATCTGCGCTTCTGGGCGCGCGCGTGCCCGGAGGCGCAGCTCGCCCATTTGAGATTGCTCGGGGAGCGGCTCGGATTCGCACCGAGATTGTCGCCGAGATTCGCACCGAGCGCGGCGCGATCTGCGCCCACCTCGCCGTCGTGGGCACCAAGGCCGCCGTGCCGAGCGCCGTGCCGAGCGCCGTACCGAGCGCGACCCTCCGCGCCCACGTCACCGTCCGATTCCTCCTCAACGGGCTGCGCAGCCTCGCGCCCAGCACGGCGCTCATCAATACTGAGGCCGGTAGCGGCAGCGGGAGTACACGCAGCGGTAGCGGCAGCGGCAGCGGGGGCGGCAGCGGGGGCGGCAGCGGCGACGGCGGCGGCGGCGGTGGCAGCGGGGGCGGGGGCGGGGGCGTGGACGCTGGCGCTGGGTTGAAGAACATGTTGCTCGCTTTGGCGGAGCTCGCTGGCACTCTAACGCCCTCGGATGCGGACGTTCATCTCGTGCTGACGTGGCTCACGGACATTCGGCGTGCCCACGACGACGCTGCTGCGCGTGCCGCTCCTTCGGCTGCTCGAAACTTGGCTGGTGAGCGCCCACGACGACGCGGCGCGCGGTGGTGGCGCCGGTGGCGCCGAGTTGGGCACTTTCCGCGTTGACGGTGAGGGGGGTGATCTGGCGGGCGGCAGATTGGGCGGGAGCGGCGGTGCCTTCGCGCGTCCCATGTCGACGCCGAGCCGCCCGTCTGCCTCGGCGCCCTTGCCCGGGACGGCGCCACTGCCCGGGACGGCGCTCCTGTCCGGGACGGCGCCCCTCTGTGTGGATCGGAGACCATAGGGAGGGGGAGCGCCGTCCCGAGCACCGCAAAGGGGCGACCCGAGCGCGCCTCGAGAGAGGAGCCGTTGGAGCCGATGAATCTGTGTGAAAGTGAATCTCGAAACGACATGCTATATCTTTATATCTCGAAGGAGGGCCTTATTTTTTGTCTTCGTGCAGCGGTGCGACGTGTTGATACAGATGAAGTTATGTTTCGTACTTTTATTTTTAGTACGTACTCTCAGCATCTGATGACCGAGCCTGCGGATTACCTGCGGACTGCGGTTTGCGCGCGCGCGCCGGTACAACAACGGTACAAGAACTACGCAGTCGTCAGTCGACACACTCTCGTCCGAGACACCGTCTCAACATGTTAATGTCTCATCTCTCTCTAGAAGATCTCAACATAATGTCTCATCTCTCTCTAGAAGCTGGATGGAAAGTGGTGGTTGTACACGAAGCTGCCACGAGCGCGGAGCGTCGCCATTAGGTCTACTTTTTTGGTACCTCTGGAGGCAGTCTTTGCCCACACGATTGACTCGAGGCTCCGCTTCCAGCGTTCTGTATCTTCGTCTGTCAAACAGGGCAGGGGCACAATCGGCGCTCGGCATCTGATGTCGCTTAGGCGCACGATGCCATACCACGGCTTGCTGTAGAGCCTGGCTGCTGCGCCTTGGTCCTGCGTACGGACCGCGTACGTGAAGCGACGAAAGATTCGCCCAAAGTTTTCAGCTCGCTGCCGGCGGCCGCCCCCGCCCCCGACCCTGCCCCTGCCCCCGCCGCTGGCGCCCCCGACGCCCATTCGCTGCTTCTTTGGCGGTGCTTTGTTGCCGGCTGCCCGCTCGTCCTCGCTAGCGTCCTGCTCTACGCCCGCGCCCTCGGCAACATCCACATCATCCATCTCGCTCCCCTCCTCCTCCACGCTGTCATCGGCACTCTTGTCGTTGTCCTCCTCCTCCTCCGCCTCCGCCTCCGCCGCCGCCCTCTCGTCGTCAGCCCCCTCGTCCTTGTCGTCCTCCTCCTCATCCTCATCCTTGTCCTCCTCGTCCTCCTCATCCTCCGTCTTGCTCGTGCGCCCTCTCGTTCGAAAGCGGCGCCGAGTTCGACAATCGTCGCAATACCATTGGCCCTTGGGGACCTTGAGCAGCTTTGGCTCGCAGCAGTACGTGTGGCACGCACCAATTTGCTCGCAGCCATCGCATAGGAGCATGCGACCAGCGTCATCAGCCCCGCCGCACACGCTGCACACCACGTCATCCTCGCCATCCTCAGCATCCATCTCGTCGACCTCGTCCTCGTTTCCCTCCGCGGCGTGACGCTTCTGACTGCTTTTTTGTTTGCGTTCTCTCACCTGCCGCAGCTTCCGCTCCGTCTCTTCCCACGAAGGACGAGGGTTTGGCTCGTCTTCGTTGACGAGGAGTTTGCCGAGCTCCTCCTGCGGAGGGTCGTCCAACCAGCGGACGAGCGCGAGAGCCTCGGTGGAACCGGCAGGCGTCGCAAACTCAAAGCACAGGAGAAGCTCGGCCATGTAGCAGTCGTAGAGTGCATCCTCGTGCTTGATTTCCACAAACTCCTGGACGGCATGCGCTCGCCCCGGCGCCACACGACCCAAGCTCGACTTGTCGTAGGCTGCGAGTATGGAGCGCTCGAGCTTCAGCAGGCGCGCGCCGCTCCTGCCCATCTCACCGTCTTCGGCACCGTAGTCATCAGCGGCAGTATGCTGCATGAAGAGAATGCCCGGGCGCACGTCGATACTAGCGAGGCTGCTCGCCGGCAGTTGGGGCACGTGGTCGTAGACGGCGACGGGCGGTTGATCGATAGACGCAATCGAACAGCTCTTGAGAGGCCCTTCTGGGCTGCAAATCACGGCGCTTAGGGCGGCCGCGCTCGCGAAGGCGCCCCGGACAAGTGTCGACGCGAGCAGCGCCGCAAGCGACGACGAGACCAGTGTGGTACCAACGGTGACCGCCTGGTGCATGAGAGCGCTGTCGCCGGAGCCCTTCTCGATTGCCACTTCGACGCCAAATCCTGTGGGCTCCGCTGTGCGAGCATCGGCCATTGCCTTCCGCATGCACTGCAGCATGGCGGCCTGCACATTCTCGTCCAGCCGCGGGCTCGGGATCAACGCGCGCACGCTGTTGCAGCGCAGCGTGAAGGCGAGCGACAGGACCCCCTTCAACAGTGTCGTGCTGCTGGCAAGCGGCACATCCTCTCGCCCTTCATTGCACCATACTCGGAGCTGGTATTCAAGCTCCTTGAGCGGAGGACAAGCCATGGTGATCGTCTTCCCCTGTTCGCTCGAGGCCAGCCATTGCAGGTCGAGGCAGCGGCCTGTTCGCTCGGGGCCAGCCGGCAGCGGCATGAGGCGGTTGGCCGTCGGGTCCATTCGCGGCGTTGGCCTTACGCCGGGTCGAAGCGAGCTTCCAGCCTGATTAAGGGTGCGTGCAAGCTGCGCATGGCCACTGCAAGCAGCCCACTCGGCCGCGCTCAGCCGCGACCACTTGGCCGTCGGCCTGGCACCTTGCTGAAGTAGCAGTTGGACCGTTGCTGACGCGTCGCCGCCGCACTTGTGCGCATCCCCAGCCGCCGCCGCTATCAGATGAGCACGGCCGTCGGCGCCGCAGCCGTTTGGGTCCACTCTTACGCTGAGCAGCTCTTGCACGGTCGCAACGTCGCCTCGCACGCACGCCGCCGACAGGGCGTCGGCACCCGGGCAGCGGCCGGTGGCATCATCTACTCTGAAGGCGTCGGCGACGCCTGTTTTGAGCAGGTACGCCACATTGACCGTTAGGCCCAGCTGTGCCGACGTCACTAGGTCCGCGTTGCTGACCTGGAGCCATCGCTCGGCATGGGCCATGGCCGCATAGCGGCCGAGGTAGTCGGCAACGTTGCCGACGGCGAGCTGGTTCTTGCCCGAGAAGTTCTGGTACGCGACGTGTACCAATTTCTGGCAGTGCTCGGCGTGCTCGTCGTTGGTGCCGCCCACAAATGGACCGAGATGCCGGTACTGCTCGGCCGCGTGACGGAGCTTCTCCCAATTGGGAGAGAGGTGGAAGTTCTTGCGCCCCTCAAATGCGGTCCTAGCGAGCGCCATGAGCGAGATGGCTGGCGCATGCAGGCCGTCCTTCGTGGCTGCCTCCGAGAGCTGTGGCTTCTTGGCCGTGTCAGAAAACTTGGCCGCGACCTCGAGGGCGGCGATCGCACAGCGCGCGCGGTTGGCGCGCTCCTCAGGTGAAGCGGCTTCACGCTCGCATGGGGCGCCCACTTCCTCACCCTCCTCCTCCTCCTCCTCCTCATCCTCCTCGTTGGCGGCGCGGCGCGCAACCGTGAGCAGCGGCTCGTGGACGAGCACGAGGAAAAAGCGGAAGGCCTGCGCGAGGTCGTACTTGGACTTCGATCTCAGCGAGGGCGGGCCGGGCTTCTTGCGAATGATCCCCCCGAGCCCACGTGAGCGGCTCCGACCCTTGATGGAGTGGAACGATGCAACGTGCGTGCGCCCATAGTCGACGACGAGTTTCAGCCACGTCTCAAACTCCTGTGAGCCGAGCTCGTCGTACAGTAGCCTCAGAGTAAGCTCCATCAGGTTGGGCAGCACACACAGCCCCAAGTTGTGGAGGCTCGCGAACGCGGCCACCTTGTAGGGGTGCAGGCGTGTTTTCGACTGGAACGTGACGGGCAGCCTCGGAGGCCACCTCAATCCCAAATATTGGAAACGCGCTTTCGCGACGCGCAGCTCCAGATTGCGAGGACCCTCGGCCTGTTGCACGGCCTCGCTGGCCTGCTGCACCGCGGCTAGCATCTGGCCCGCTTCGCGCTCGGCCACCTTCCCGCTGAAGCACGCCCGCCGACTGTTCGGCTGCATGCACCAGCAGCAGCTGGTGGTCTGCAACACGGTGTGCATCTGCGGATCGTCCAGCAGCAGCGCGTGCACCGCCGGGTACACGATTGTCTGCTGTGCAACTTCCTGCCCGGGCGCCCACGTCTGTGACACTGCGACGCCGCCCTCGGCGATCGCAAAGAGTTTCAAGAGCACTGCCTCGTCATAGGCCTCGTCGCAGTTGGCGCGCAGCACAACGCTCGAGGGCAGCTTGGCGATCGCTGGTGTGTCGAACGTGAGCTTGGCGGCAATGCCGACCGTCAGCCATGCGCGTGGCTTGGACTGCTCCTCGATGGGCAGGTGCGCCGGCACCATGTGCCACATCATGTAGCTGGTGCCGTCGCGCTCCGCCTCGGCGTCTTGGAAGATGATGAACGCGTAGACCGCCCAAGGCATGCGCAGCTCCACGCGTCTCGTTCGCTCTTCTTGCACTGCAGTTTCATACGCTGTCGAGTTGCTCGCATGGTTGAAGATGCGGTCGCCATCTGCTCGGCGGCGCTCGGTGGGCGCGGCGCTCTGGAGCAACGGGGAGCCCGCGACAAGCTGCTCGCCGATGTAGAAGGGATTTTCGGCACAGTATCTCACGACGCTGCGCCAGTCGACAAAGAATCCCGGCAAAGAGCGCTTGTGGCCCGCAGCATCGTAGAACTCAACAGGCTGGGAGTTGAGCTCCAAGCCCAGCGCATGCGCGTAGTTGCGCAGGATTTTGTCCGCAATTTTCCGCGTGAGCACGGTGAGGTTGCCGCGGCCAGGCTTGGGCACGTAGTTGGCGGCCAGGCTGCGTGTGTCGCGGTCAAATTCACTGTGCGACTTTCTCACCGACGCCCGCAGCTGCTCAAAGTTGATGAAGCCACCAAAGATGTGAAGTGGGTGCAGCTTCTTCTCTTGACGCCGGAGCAGCGCCATCCTATGGTAGTAGGCTATGTGCCTTTGCTGCTGCATGGCTGCCGCTGCCGTCGCCGCCGCCGCCGCCGCTGCTGCTGCTGCGATGTGGGGTCGGCGCGGAGATGGGATGGGCAACTCGGGCTCGGGCAACTCGGGCAGCACGGGCAGCTCGGGCAACGTGACTTGTATGCCCACGACGTCATCCGCTTCGTGTTCATGCTCGTCGAAATCGTGGTGTGCAGCCTGCTCCACAGCAGACGAACGACTCTGCTGCGCCAGACCCAGCGCGGGCGCGGCGGGCGCGGCGGGCGCAGGCGCGGGTGAGGGGTGATGGGTTAAAGCCCTCGGCTCCAAGCCCGTGAGCGCCGCCGCAGGTGCCAGATGAGCTTCAAAATTGATGCAGCGCTTGCTATGATTTTGCAGCGAGCTCAGGTCAAGGAATGATACGCCGCATGTGGGGCAGGAGTAGCTCTCGCCCCCGATGGATTGGAACGCATTGTCGATAGGTTCCATGCGCCGTTGACCACGGGTGAGCTCCAACTCGCGAGGAAATGATCGTGTTTGCATGCACGGAGAAGAGGGCGACGGTTACCCCGACCTGAAAAGATGAAGCATTGAGTCCTGTAATGAATGATTGAGATGTAAATCGAATGATGTGTCGACCCTGGTGGAGTCTAGTCTAGGAACTTTCGATTGACCGGACCACAGAGGCACAGTCCAAACACATCGCATGCCGGCAGATCTGTGTGAAACGGCTGTGAGCCGGATCCGAGAAGGCACCAACTCACAGTTGAAAAGGTCGTGCCTTGCATGCAGGGTAGAGCTAGAGGGCTTCGCACTGTGTGATGACACTGTGACTGTGCACACACACCACTGATACTTCGCACTGTTTTCACGCCATGCTTCCGTTACCGTTTGACGTCACCCGTGTCCGCGGCGCGCACTGCAGGGGGGTGCACGTGCTTCCACGTGCTCGCCATGACGCTCGGCTGAAGGCATCGCCACGAACAGCAGACCAGCACTCACCAAGGTGTGAGCCTCGAGCGCAAAGAAGCAGCACCGTGTCGGAAACACCGCATGGCGCATGGGCGGCGGCGGTGGGGGATGCGGCGGTGGTGATGGTGGCGGTGAGGGCGGCGGCGGCGAGGACGGCGGTGAAGGCGGGGGAGACGAAGGTGGCGGCGAGGATGGCGGCGGCAGTTGCTGTGGCGAGGGCGGCGGCGACGGCGAGGGCGGCGGTGTCGTTAGAGTCGGCGCTGGCGGCGGGCCTGGCGGCGGAGCGATGGAAGGCGGCGGGCTTGGTGGAGGTGGCAGAGGCGGATGCAAAGGAGGTGGCGGCCGGCGATGGGGTTGCAAATGGCGGGGGCGGCATTTGTGGAGGTGGGCATGGCGGTGGCGAGGGCGGCGGCGTGGGTGGCGGCG
>Ga0210244_102452_pt1 | contig 11367 bp, 7 predicted proteins | sample ChrtobMetaP3_0mM_FD_155473 | JGI IMG/M metagenome (GOLD analysis project Ga0210244, IMG submission 155473) | Chrysochromulina tobin associated microbial communities from unialgal haptophyte culture, Seattle, Washington, United States - P3_0mM | ecosystem: Host-associated > Algae > Haptophytes >...
GGCCCACCCCCCGGAGCGCCGCCACCGCCACCGCACCCACCGCCGCCTCTGTACGGTTACCATTTTTGGAAGTGCTACCACGCCGAGAGCGCCCACTTCCAATCGGCCTCACTCTTCTCCATCGAGGTCGACTACTACCAATTCGGCACGTGCGAGCTCAACGACGGCGCCTACTTCTGCGGCGACCACTCCTGCAAGACCTACCAGCACGTGGGAGAGCGCCACGTGCAGGAGAACTCCGATCTGTGGCGCGACGGCCGCTCGGACCAGCAGGCGCGTGAGTGGCTCCTCATGCCCAAAACGGGGGGGCGCTTCGCCCCGTGGGGCGTCGGCGGAGCCGGCGGCAGGAGGCTTCAAGGCGTCTACTGAGCGAGGAGCGGAGTGATAAAACGAAATGTGCAGCTTCTTGTGTATGAATATCAAGCTTTTGCGCATGTACCGAAGCGAACAGGTGTACATGCGCGCATTGACCACGAGTATGCTGTATGGGTCGCTTTTTCGTTTTGCGTTGTCAGATGTGTACAAAGCATTTCGTTTCGAGGATCCATTGTAAATCTCGACGATACACGTCGTACATGACGTCGTACAAGATCACCTACACCAACCGTTGCATCACCCAAAGCTGGACGGGCGTGCGACAGTACGGGCAAAGCTTCATGTTGGCCGTGCAGCGCTCGCACGCGAGCTGATGGCCGCACGGCACCGCAAGGTGCGACTTGGGCCCCACCATGCACACGATGCACGTGGTCTGGCCACCGATGGTCGACTCGGGCGCCTCGTCGTGCACACGGCCGGTGAAGTTACCCACGTCGGCGAGCGTCAGAGGCCTAAGCGCTGCCATCAAGCCTTCAGCCGGTGCTGGGGCCGATGGTGGCGCAGGGGCAGGGGGCAATGAATGCACGGTAGTCGGACCACGCCCTCCAAGCCCTCCACGCCCCCCTCGCCCCCCTCGCCCGCCGCGGCCAGCGCTCTCTGCCACGGCCAGGGCCGCCGCCCTCTCCGCCTCCGCCCTTTCCGCCGCCGCCCTCTCCGCCTCCGCCCTCTCCGCCTCCGCCCTCTCCGCCTGCGTCCTGGCTGCCCGCGCGGCCTCCGCCATGGCGGCCTCGTGCGCTGCTGCCCGTGCCGACGCCTTCTCGGCCTCCTTTGCCGCCTGCTCAGCAGCCGCAGCCGCCGCCATCTCCGCGTCTGCTGCCTCCGCTACGGCCGCCTCTGCCGCAGCTGTCGCCTCCACGTCCTCCTCAGCCTCAGGGGCCTCCGATGCTGGCGCCGCTTCTGCGGATGCTGAGCCTGCGGCAGGCGGCGACTGTGTGACCTCAAGCAGTGACAGCTTTGACACGCTGGCTTGCATCTCCATCTCCGCTGCGTGCTTGCGACGCAGCTTCTGGCTCTCCTGCTTGCGCTTCTTGTGCAAGCGCTCGCGCATCGCCCTCGCTTCCGCCAACACACCCTTGCTCGCGAGTGCGTGGTGCTCCTCGATCGCCCCGACCAGGCCCTCGTACTGCGCGGCCGCCATGGCCACACGCAGCGCCTCGTCGGCGGCGGCAGAAGGAGCAGGACCAGCGACGTCCTCGTCGCCAGCCGCCGCCGACACCTCGCTGTCCGCCTCGGCGCTGCCACTCGCGGCCGCTGACGCACTCGCTACCGGCGCTCTCGCCTCACTCGCCCCTGCCTGCTTGGCTTTGGCTTTCTTGCTCGCTTTCTTCGAGTGCACCTGCTGCTTGTGCGCAGCCTCCGCCTCCTCCTCAGCCAGCAGAGCCGCAGCGGCACGCTCGGCTGCCCGCTCGGCTGCCGCACGCTCCGCACTCGACACCGGAGCGACCGCAGCGATCGTCGCAGGTGCGAGGCGCCGGCTGCGCAGGAATGTTGCAATGACGGTGTGGCCTTGGGCCTCTGCGACATCGAGGGCTGTGCCGAAAGCGGATCGCAAGTTGGTGCGTGCGCCAGCATGCACGAGCAGCTTGACTATGTCGACGTGGCCTTTGTCGCAGGCGGCGATCAGAGGCGTGTCGCCGTCGCTGGCTGCCTGGTTGACGGTGGCGTGGGAGGCGAGTAGCAGCTGCACGCACTTGCCGTGGCCTTTGTGGCAGGCGGCGTACAGAGGCGTGACGCCCTTGCAGTCTGCCTGGTCGACGGCGGCGTGGGCGGCGAGGAGCAGCCGCGCGCAGTCGCCGTCGCCTTTGTCGCAGGCGACGAGCAGAGGCGTCACGCCGTTGCAGTCTGCCTGGTCAACGGTGGCGTGGGCGGCGAGGAGCAGCCGCACGCAAAGGCCGTCGCCTTTGACGCAGGCGGTGATCAGAGGCGTGGTGCCGTCGCTAGTTGCCTGGTTGACAACTGCGTGGGCGGCGAGCAGCAGCCGCACGCAGCCGCCGTGGCTTTTATCGCAGGCGGCGAGCAGAGGCGTGATGCCATTGCTGTCTGTCTGGTCGACAGCGGCGTGGGCGGCGAGCAGCAGCCTCGTGCACCTAGGGTGACCAGTATCACATGCATGAAGCAGGCAAAGGCTGAGGTGGCCCGCTCCTGTCACGCGGTCGACGAGGCCCACGGCCTTGGCCTCGTCGCCGCGACGGAGCGCGTCGACCATCGCGATGGCTGCCGCGAAGCTGCCACTCGTGTCCTTAAGCTCTACATGTACGCCCACGACGATCGCCGAGTCATCCTTGCACGCCTCCAAGCCGCGACTGAGCGCGTCCACTTCGATCTTGACCATGCCGCGCGCGCGCGCGAAATTTCCAAATTTTGGATGTACGCACACACTGAAAAGTTTTCGCAACACGAGCCGGTTGAGAGGCTCTCTGTTTTAGAACATGTTTCGAACTTGTTCTTCACGACGCTCTACCGATGGCCGCCGATTGCGATGACGACGAAGCTCCGGCCGTCGCGCCGACGTGCCACTTCGCGCTACGAATCGTCGACATCGACCTCGCGCATTCGAAGCCAAACGCCGAGCTCGACCCGATTGTCTCGCCGCTCACTCACCGCGAGCTGCGCCAGGTGCCTCTGGTGCGCGTGTTCGGCGGCACGCCGCGAGGGCAGAAGGCGTGCGTGCACTTCCACGGCTTCTTCCGCTCCTTTTACGTGCCTTTTGACGGCGAGCGCACCGACGAGGCATCACTGCGCGAGCTTGCCAACGAGCTCGAGGATCAGCTTCGGCAGAGCGGCGACGGGCAGCAGCAGCAGCCTCAGCAGCACCTCGGAGCCAACCAGGCGCTCGTGTACAATCTGAGCGTGGTGAGCCGCACGCCCTTTTACGGCTACCACGAGGAGCCGCGCCCGTTCTTGCACGTGCAGATGGTACGGCCAGGCGACGTCGAGCCGGCCGCACGACTCTTCATGCGCGGCTTCTGCCAGCGGCGGCCGCGGCAGCCGCACGAGGCGCACGTGCCGCATCTGTTGCAGTTCAAGGTGGACTACAATCTGCTCGGGATGGACTTTGTACGGCTGGAGCGCGTGCGATGGCGTGGCACGCTGCCGCTCGACTCGCGGGCGCTCGAGCTGCCGCCGCCGCCGCCGACGCCGCCGAACGCCGCCGCCGCCTCTGGCAGCGCGCCGTCTTCGTCGGCCGCGGCCAACGCGCGCGACGCTCCGCTTCCTTCATCGGCAGCGGCGGGCCTGCCGTCGGGTGGTGCGCCCTCGTCGTCGCCGGCGGCGTCACAGCCGGGCTACCGGTGCGTGTGGACGCGCGGACGCTCACACGGACTGGACTTGCAGGTGAGTGCCGCTGATGGCCGCTGATGACCTCTGATGAGCACTGATGACCACTGATGACGACTGATGACGACTGATGACGACTGATGACGACTGATGACCTCACGGACTGGGCTTGCAGAGTGCCGCCGAGCGCCAAACTTGTGTCGAGCTAGAGGCCGATGCGCTATGTGACGAAATCCTCAACCGGCACGAGGTGCGCCGCACGCCACTCCGGGACGCTCGAGTGGACGTGATTGCCTCGAATCGCCTCTAATTACCACTCATTGCCACTAATTGCAGGTGCGCCGCACGCCACTCCGGGACGCTCGAGTGGACGTGATTGCCTCGAATCGCCTCTAATTACCACTCATTGCCACTAATTGCAGGTGCGCCGCACGCCACTCCGGGACGCTCGAGCGGACGTGAGGCTGGTGCAGTCGCTGAGCCAGCTTTGGCGCGAGGAGGGCGCACGACGCGCCTCGCATGGGCTGCCGCCTCTCGATGAGGGCGATTGTACCCCGCAGAGCGTGGTGCACCGCCGCAGCACCCTACCGCCGCCGCCGGCTGGAAAGGTGAGCTGCCACTGAGCTGCCACTGAGCTGCCACTGAGCTGCCACTGAGCTGCCATTGATTGCCACTGAGCTGCCAGTGATTGCCACTGAGCTGCCACTCACTGCCCTGATTGCCACACTGTGATGAAGGTGACGGAGACGCTTCGGGCAAATCGAGTGCCACTGATTGCCTCTAATTGCCTCTAATTGCCACTCATTGCCACTCATTGCCACTCATTGCCACTCATTGAAGGTGACGGAGACACTTCGGGCAATCGATGCGCTGCTCGCGAGGCGACCGACCACGACGTCGCTGGCGGAGGAGGAGGAGGAGGAGGAGGAGGAGGAGGAGGAGGAGGGCGCAGAGAGTGTCGATGGTACGTTGAGTCAACTGCTGCGGGCGGAGGCGGCGGCGGCGGCGGCGGTGGCGGAGGCGGCAGAGGCGGTGGCGGTGGCGGAGGCGGAGGTGGAGGCGGAAGCGGTCCAGCCTGTCGCCAGTGCGCACAGTGTAGGCGCCCAACACGGCGGTGGCTTCAGGCGCACCGAGGCGCCCAACACGGCGCCCAGCACGGCGCCCAGCAGCGGCGAGGCGGCATGTGCGCGGCTGCTGGGCGAGCTCGGCGAGCTGCAATCTCCGGCGCTGGGCGAGCTGCAATCTCCGGCGCTGGGCGAGCTGCAATCTCCGGCGCTCGAGCTGCCATCTCCGGCGCTCGAGCTCGTCGAGGTTGCAACTCGAGGGTCGCCGGGAGAAGGGTCACGCGCTCAGTACGGCGCGAGCGCCATGCGGAGCGCCGTCATGAGCGCCGTCGAGGAGGACGAGCTTGTGTACCAGGGCGGCGGGGCGAGCCAGGGCAGCCAGGGCGGTGGGGCCAGCCAGGGCTACCAGGGCGGTGAGGCCAGCCAGGGCAGCCAGGGCAGCCGCGAGAGGGGAGTCGCGAGGTTCGGCATAGGACTCTCTGTGGAAGGGGCTGTGGAAGGGGCCGAGGACGAGGCGATCGGCGAACGCGCCGGCGCCTTGGGTGGCGAGGATGGGGAGGGTGCTGCCGGGCCGAGCCTTGCGGACTCGTACGCTGACGAAACCCTTGATGACGAGGCGCATGAGTGGCGCGAGACGCTCGAGATGCTCATCCCGGCGCTCCCCCGGCTTCCACCCGAGCAGGTGAGTCTCGTCAATCGCCTCTGATGGCCTCTGATTGCCACTCTCACTGCTCCCCCGGCTTCCACCCGAGCAGGTGAGTCTCGTCAATCGCCTCTGATGGCCTCTGATTGCCACTCTCACTGCTCCCCCGGCTTCCACCCGAGCAGGTGAGTCTCGTCAATTGCCTCTGATGGCCTCTGATTGCCACTCTCATTGCTCCCCCGGCTTCCACCCGAGCAGGTGAGTCTCGTCAATTGCCTCTGATGGCCTCTGATTGCCACTCTCATTGCTCCCCCGGCTTCCACCCGAGCAGGTGAGTCTCGTCAATCGCCTGATTAAGACTCCTATCGAGACTGAGTCTCGTCAATCGCCTGATCAAGACTCCCTCTCAAGACTGAGTCTCGTCAATCGCCTGATCAAGACTCCCTCTCAAGACTGAGTCTCGTCAATCGCCTGATCAAGACTCCCTCTCGAGACTGAGTCTCGTCAATCGCCTGATTAAGACTCCTATCAAGACTCCCTCTCGAGACTGACATCCGTCGCGGATCGCCCCTCCCGAGCAGAGAGGGCGAGAGGCAGAGAGGATTGAGATCGCATCTCGGGCTGTGCGTGGCGTGCTGTCGGTCTCCGTGAGTGAGGCGACCGGTACGGCAATGGAGTGCACTGATTGCACTTGATTGCACTTGATTGGACTTGATTGCCTCCCTTGATGCGTCTGAGTGCCCCTGATGGCCACTGATTGTACTTGATTGCTCTTGATTGCCATTAATTGCATCCGAGTGCTTGCTGATTGCAGGCACGATCACCCTCGAGGCGAGTGCATGCTGATTGCCATTAATTGCATCCGAGTGCATGCTGATTGCAGGCACGATCACCCTCGAGGCGAGTGCACTGCCGTGGCTCAGCCAGCCGTTGGCCGGGCACATGGGCTCGTGGACGGGCGCGTTGCAGGCAGAGGTGCTCCGGGCGATTGCCACTGATTGCCTCTAATTGCCAATGATTGCCACTAATTGCCACTCATTGCCACTCATTGCCACTCATTGGAGGTGCTCCGGGCGATTGCGCGTGTCTCGCACCATGAGGCGGTTGCGACGCCGGCTGTGGGCTTGGAGGTGGAGGTGGAGGCGTCGCAGGTGCCGATGCTCAAAGATCTCTGATGACCTCTGATGGCCTCTGATGACCTCTAATGACCTCTGATGGCCTCTGATGACCTCTAATGGCCTCTGATGACCTCTAATGGCCTCTGATGACCTCTAATGGCCTCTGATGACCTCTGAGTGCCTCTGAGAGCCTCTGAGTGCCTCTGATCGTCTCATTGAGCCGTCGCAGGTGCAGATGCTCGAGTGGCAAGGAGGGCGTGTGGGGAACCTGGGCGAGTACGAGGACGCGGAGATGGAAGGAGATGCTCACGGCGGCGCGTACGATGGTGCTCACGGCGGCGCGTATGATGGTGCTCACGGCGGCGCGTATGATGGTGCTCACGGCGGCGCGTACGATGGTGCTCACGGCGGCGCGTATGATGGTGCTTATGAAGGTGCTTACGAAGGCGCTTGCGATGGTGCTTGCGATGGTACTTACGACGGCAGCGCGGGCGCGGGCGAGCCGGCTGCTCGTCCTATTCAAGCTGACGAAGCTGACGAAGCCGACTACTACAAGGGCGATGCATTGCGTGCTCCCTATGGGGAGGAGGCGCCGGCCTCGCTTCGTCAGCTTCGTCAGCTTCGTCAGCTTGGGGAGGAGGACGAGCAGCCGACCTCGCAGCCCATGGATGAATGGCACGCCGCTGACGAAGCTGACGAAGCTGACGAGCAGCCCATGGATGAATGGCACGCCGAGGGCGAGGGCGTGGGCGTGGGGGAGGGCGAGGGGCAGTGGAAGGGCGACGACGACGAGGACGACGGGGCGGCGGAAGCCGTTACGTCGAGTCCGGGTGCTCACTACGGCGCTCGTGCCGGTGCAACTGGGGCTGCGGCGGCGGGCGGCAGTGGCGAGCTTCCGACGGGTCGACGGAGGCTGCCGCAGTTTGACGGGAGCGCCGAGATGGGCGCCGACGAGGAGGTGGACGCCGAGATGGGCGCCGACGAGGAGGTAGGGCAGGTAGCGAGGCGCCGAGCTGGCGTGGACGGCGCGTATAGGCATGAGGATGCGTCGGGGGAGATCTCGGGGGATACCTCGGGGGATATCTCGGGGGATATCTCGGGCGTGGACGGCGCGCCGTATTGGCATGAGGATGTGGCCCTCCCGTCGTCTGAGGAGGAGGGCGAGGAGGGCGAGGAGGGCGAGGAGGACGAGGAGGCGGGCGAGGAGGCGGAGGCGGGCGTGCAGCTTCTAGCGCTGCCATCGGACGCGAGTGACGAAGCTGAGAGTGACGAAGCTGAGAATGACGAAAACGTTACACCGGGGGCGGCAATGGCGGCGGCATCGGCAGGGGCGGCAGGGGCGGCGGCTTCAGACGTTTCATCAGCCGTTTCACGCCCAAGCAAGCGTGCTAGGCACGTCGCCTTCATCGACCCCGAGGCGGAGGAGAGCGAGGGAGGTGCAGGGAGACGCGGCGAGATCGAGGGAGATCTCGAGCCCGGCGAGATCGAGGGAGATCTCGACCCCGAGGCGGAGGAGAGCGAGGGAGGTGCAGGGAGATGCAGCGAGGGAGATCTCGACCCCGATGCGGAGGAGAGCGAGCTCCTCGGGTCGCAAGGCTCCGTGGCCAATGAGACCATCAGTGGCAATCAGAGGCAATCAGAGTCGCCAGACTCCACAGACAGCTCTGTCGCCAGCCACGCAACCGTCGGTCAGCCTGCCGCGCCGCGCCGCCGTGCGAACGAAGCTGTCACTGCCGCCGTTGACGAAACTGCAACCTCGTTGCCTGCCTCGGCCGTTGACGAAACTGCAACCTCGTTGCCTGCCTCGGCCGTTGACGAAACTGCAACCTCGTTGCCTGCCTCGGCCGCCGCCGCCTCCGCCGCCTCCGCCGCCGTCCCTTTAGGCGCCTTCACCGCCGCCGCTGCCCCCAACGCCGCCGCCGCCGCCGCCGCCGCCCCCGCTGCCTCATCCGGCGCTCGCTTTTGGCCCTCCGACGAGTCCCCACAGCCCGCGCCGTCCTGGGCAGGATCCCCCCAGCCCCCAGCCCGGACGCAAGGCGAGCCCGCACCCCCACAACCCGCGCCGTCCTGGGCAGGATCCCCACAGCCCCCAGCCCGGACGCAGGGCGAGCCCGCACCCCCACAGCCCGCGCCGTCCTGGGCAGGATCCCCACAGCCCCCAGCCCGGACGCAAGGCGAGCCCGCACCCCCACAGCCCGCGCCGTCCTGGGCAGGATCCCCACAGCCCCCAGCCCGGACGCAGGGCGAGCCCGCACCGCCTCGACGAGGCCTGCCCAGCACGGCGCCCCCTCGCGCCCTGCCTTCCCCGCGTCCCCTGTCGCCCAAGTACGACGGGCAGCAAGGCGAAGGGTGCCCTTCCCTCGCCTTCTGGCAGCCGGCTCGTCCTCTGCCCACCCCGGCGCGAGCGCCGTCCTGGGCGGGCGCGGGCTGGGCGGGTTCGGACAGTGAGGAGGACCTCGAGGACGACGGCGACGCCCAGAACGGCGACCGCGCCGTGTTGGGCACCACTCCGGGCGCCGTGCCGGGCGACATCCCGGCAGATGCACCTGGCGCCGTACCGGGCGACACGCCGGGCGCCGTACCGGGCGCCAGACGGGGCCTCGCCGCGTGCCGCGCGCCTCGGTGGGAGGATGCGGACCGAATCCCCACAGGCACCCGAGTCTTCACGTTCACACGTGCGCCCCCGTCCTCGGCCGACGTGGCAAGTTCCGTCACCCCTCCGATCCTCTACCCCGCGCCCTATTACAGTCACGTGGCGGACTTACCCGAGGGCGGCAAGCGGCGCATGCATAATCGCATCTGGCACTTTGAGACGCGGGACGTCTTCAGCGTGTGCGAGTTCAGCTGCTTGCAAGCGCATGCGGACTTTTGCCTCGCTTGCAAGCGCGGGCTTGGGCCCGATCGACGCGCCACAGCGCGTCCACCGACGCTCGGGCGGTCGCGGGTGCTGATGCCCGTCCGTCCGCCGCCCTCCCCGGCGGCGGTGCGTGCTTGGGTCGAGGCAAGGGCGCGCGCTCGCATTCGGAAGCAGCCTCGGAGGACGGAGGGAGGCTTGCCTAATATGGAAGCGACAGTGCCAGATACGGAAGCGGCAGTGCCATCAGCAGGGCAGCTGGAATCATCTCAGGCGTCGTCTGCGGCGGAGAGCCACCGCGAGATTGCGGGGAGCCACCGCGAGATTGCGGGCAGCCAGCGCGAGATTGCGGGGAGCCACCGCGACATTGCGGGGAGCCAGCGCGAGATTGCGGGCAGCCAGCGCGAGATTGCGGGCAGCCAGCGCGAGATTGCGGGCAGCAAGGGAACATCTCCCCACAAGCCTCCTTCAATGGCAGCATCTCCCCACAGGCCTCGTTTAACGGCAGCAGCTCCCCACAGGCCTCCTTCAATGGCAGCAGCTGCCCTTGCAGGGCCGTCCGATGGAGTATCACCCCACAAGGAGCAACACCCCACAGGCCTCAAAGGGCCGTCTGAAGGAGTGACAAGAGCCCAAGTAGCGACGGCAGCGGAGGCAGCGGGCGACATTGGAGGTAACGGCTGTGAAGGCGGAGGCCACGGCTGTGAAGGGCGCGCGAGCGGTGACAGCTTCTGCGGCGGCGGCGGTGCTGCTGCCTCTGCCGCCGAGTACGCTGGCGCAGCGCGCAAGGGGCTGCCCGGCACGACGCTGCCCGGCACGACGCAGGTCTCGGCACCCACCCAGACGGCTGCAGGGCCCACCGCCGATCTCGCCGCTTCGCATGCCAGTCAGAGCCTCACGGTGATGAGTGTGGAAGCCTTTGTGATCACCAAGGGGAGCATGGTGCCCAGGGCGGCGCGTCGAACCTCGCTGAGTACCTCGGATGGTCGCTGAGTGCCCTTGATTGCGACTTGATTGCACCTTGATTGAAAATTTATTGCACTTTGATTGCACCTTGATTGCACGCGATTGCATGTGATTGCGCGCTGAGTGCGGCTGATTGCTCTTGAGTGCAGATGCCGAATCCGGGACGTCGCGCCAGCGCAGAGCGGCCTTCGGATGCGGGAGATCCCATCACCCTAATTTGGATGGCCGTCCAAGAGGACTTGCCAGGGCTACCTAATTTGGAAGTCGATAGCGAGCGCCATGGCGACGCATCGGGCGGCGGCGGCGGCGGCGGCGGCGGCGGCGGCGGCGGCGGCGGCGGCGGCGGCGGCGGCGGTGGCAGCGTGTTGCGTCACCTGCTATTGCTTCGTGCTGATGAGGACGAAGACGTCGCGGCGGCGCAGCGCTCAGTACGGCGCTACCGCGGGCTGCTCTCCGGCGATTTCCCCACAGCCGAATGGATCATCGTGCACAGCGAGGTGGGGCTGATTGCTGCTGATTGCTGATGATTGCTGATGATTGCTGCTGATCGCCTCTGATCGCCTCCTCTGATGGCCTCTCTGAAGGCCTCCTTGAGTGCATGTGAGTGCATGTGATTGCAGGTTGAGTTGCTCATCACGTTTGCATCACATGTGATTGCATCTCATGTGATTGCATCTCATGTGATTGCAGGTTGAGCTGCTCATCACGTTTGCGAAACTCGTGCGCACGGTGGATGCCGACATGCTCATTGGCTGGGACGTGCGCCAGGCGTCGATTGGCTTCCTAATCGATCGTGCGAACGTGCTCGGCATCGAGCCACCCCTCATTCGGCAGCTCGGGCGCACCCCGGACAAGTCCAGTCCGAACGAGGTGAGTGCCTCTGATTGCATCTGATTGCATCTGATTGCCACTGATGGCCACTCATTGCCAAGAGATCGAGGACCAGTGGGGAGCTCTGATTGCCACTGATGGCCACTGATTGCCACTGATTGCCACTGATTGGCAGGTGATGGAGGACCAGTGGGGAGCTCTGATTGCCACTGATGGCCACTGATTGTCACTGATTGGCAC
>Ga0210244_102475_pt1 | contig 11262 bp, 4 predicted proteins | sample ChrtobMetaP3_0mM_FD_155473 | JGI IMG/M metagenome (GOLD analysis project Ga0210244, IMG submission 155473) | Chrysochromulina tobin associated microbial communities from unialgal haptophyte culture, Seattle, Washington, United States - P3_0mM | ecosystem: Host-associated > Algae > Haptophytes >...
AGCCGGTGGCGGCAGGGGTGGCGGCGGCGAGGGCGGCGGTGGCGACGGCGGCGGCGAGGGCGGCGGTGGAGAGGGTGGTGTCGGTTATGGTACCGCACCTGCAGCTGCTCTGCTTCTCATTTGATCTGAAGCGATGGAAGGGAGCGGGCGAGGGTGCGGAGGGCACGCAAAAAGACGTGGGTGTGAGAGCGGTAGGCAGACTCAAGGGCGTACTCGTCGCGTCGATGCTCGCGAGGACGCTCAAGCGGAGCGCGCCAGTTGACAAGGCGAACGCTGATTTCGATGCTGCCCCCGCCGGCATGGACGCGAGTGCGGATGTGCCACCGACCCCTGCGCGGCAGAGCTCCTCGAGGTCTTCATTGGACTCGCTGCTCGCCGGAATCTCCCAAGGGCTGATCGTACGCCGCTCCATCTCTGCCGCCCTCCGGGAGTCCCAAGCTGCAGATGCCGAACCCGCCGCCGCTGGTGCAGGGTCGTGCGTGGCGGTGGCGGCCTCGGCCTCGGCACACCTCACGACAATGTCAGATGGCACATCTCATCAGGCCAAGCGCTTCAAGATGGACGCTGCCAGTGCTGAGGTCTCGGCGCGCCTGCCGCTTGGGGAGCTTATGCGGCGTGCTCGGCTCGCGGGCGCTGCACCCGAGGAGATCGAAGATGCGGTGGATAGCGACGAGCCCAAGGTGGCGCTTCTCGCGCTCATCGAGGCAACTTTGCCGGCCGGGAGCGAGGCGCCTCGCCTCGCCGATGGAAGCCTTGGAGGAGGAGGAGGAGGTGTAAATGAGGCGCCGGACGACGGCATGCTCGGTTGCGGTATCTGCACTGAGCAACGGCCGCGCAAGCACTTTTACGGAGGCCGCACCGGGCTGCCGACTGCATGCGGCTGTGAGATGGGCATCTGCCTGAGCTGCGTGCGCGAGTCATCCCGGAGCCGCGTGCGTGAGGGGCGCAAGCCCGCGTGCCTCGTGTGCCTGCAGCCACTCCCTGCCGAGCTAGTCGCCTCGCTCCTCAAGATGGAATGCCCCCTTTGCGGCCGCCAGCCGGGACCGACGGACGCTGGCTGTGGGGAGTTGCGCTCGATGGGATGCGGCCACGACCATCGTTTCTGCGGCGAGTGCGCAGGCAAGCACGTGCTGGCGAGCCTGCAGGCGCGCCGGCTGCCCCGATGCCCGCGCCACGCCGAGTGCGTGTGTGTGCTCGAGCAGCCAGCGATCGAGACGGCGCTGCGAGGGCTGGGCGGCGCGAGCGCTCTGGATGAGGCGATGATCCAATCAAAGTTGCTGGATTGGCACGACTTGCGCACTAGCCACATACAAGATGAGCATCCGCTGCTCAAGCCGTGCCGTGCACCCGACTGCCGCAGCCGCGTCGCGCTGCCCCGAGCAGCCAAATTCGATGGCATGCCCGTTGCGGGCGAGTGCTCCGATTGTCGGCAGGCGTACTGCTCCCAGTGCATGGCCGCGCCCCACCCGGGACAAAGCTGCGCGGTCGCTGCGGCCCTTGTGGAAGCGTGGGTAGCCTTCCTTCGTTCTGCCTCCGGTTCTGTGGCCGTCAAGGGTGGCGGCGGCGGCAAGGGCGGCGGAAGTAGCGTGGACAGCGCCGTGATGGGCAGCGCCGAATCCGTTACTGCGGACGGACTCGCAGAGCTGCTGTTGAACATGGAGCAACGCAAGGCGGATCGCGAGCACCTGAAGCGTACGTGCAAGCGCTGCCCCAAGTGCGCACGTCTCATTGAGAAGCTCAGTGGGTGCGATGCGATGGTTTGCGGGCGTGACTATCACAGCACCGATGCCGATCAGCAAGGCGGCTGCGGCCATGCGTTTGACTGGTCGTCCTTGCCCATTCTCGACGAGGGCGAGGCGCCAGCCGTGCTGCCTGAAGGCTTGCAGCTCGACACGACGCAGCCGCATTTTGGACTCGACTCGCTCAGCCCCACACATCCGCCGACGCAGCTGCGCTGTGTGCAATGCGTCCAGCCCATCGTAGGCACTGCCTTCCGATGCGTGCGCTGCGACAGCCACCCTTTGCTGTGCTGGAGCTGTGTGCGCACCAATCTGACGACTAAGATCGCCGCGGCTGCCAAGAGCACCGTCGGCGTCGGCATCGGCGGCGGTGAGACGCGACAGCCTAAGCACGTGGAGCATCTCTTTGAGTTAATGCAGCCGGAACGCTGGGGACTGCCCTCGATTCGGCTGGGAGGGTTCTACCTCGACATCTCGGGTGTGCTGAGCCTTTATGGGTGTGATCCACGTCTCGAGGCCCGCGCGCGCGAGGCAGTCATGCGTGCAGTCCCAAGGGCTTTAGGCAGCGCCGCCTGGGCAGCGCCAAGGCAGCGCGCATCCGCACCTGCACTCGGGAGCGTCATTGGCGGCTTCCGGCCGAGTCGGCGCGCGACCGAGGAGCTGCCGGCGCCGCCGCCGCCACTGGCATGCGAGCTGGATGCGGTGCTCGTGCAGCTCGATGTCTTTGAGGACGGACGTGTCGTGTACGCGGCGTCCAATGCCGCAGGACTCGCATGCGGCTGGCTCGCGCTTGGCTCGATCGCCTTCCCACTCGGCTCCGCCTCGAAACGCAACGAGGACCACACGCCACTCCTGCTCGACATGGGCGTCGTTGGCATCGGCAGTGATCCCGACGCCGACACCGACGGCGATGGCAACGGTGGCATCGTCACAGGCAGAGGGCGGGCGAGCGCCACGACCTCTGCACTACTTAAGCCAGCAAGCATGGCCTGTGGCACCCTGCGCGCTTGCTTCGGCCACGCGACGATCGGCGCGCCGAAAGGCACCAGCATCGAAGAGGCGCCCCTTCGCAACGACGAGGGCGCGCTCGTGGCACTCGGCGGCGCGCCGGGCGTCGTGACGAGCGCCGTGCTAAAGTACTACTGCGGCCGACCAATCGCGGCACACGAGGGTGCTGATGGGACCTCATCAGAGGTCGGTGGCGGTGCCAAGAAGTTGTTCACATGCGGGCCGCACGAAGGACACAACTGCCCGTCGTGCGCGCGCCTTTTGCCGCGCATGAGCCTCGGCTCCCTTCAAGCATGCCCGCCGCCGTTGGCCAGCCTCTGCACCCCTGTGGCCATTTTGCCCTCTGCCCATCTCGCATCGGCCTCTGTGGGCGCGGCTGCGGCAGCTTCAGAGGGCGAGACGGCCGTTGCTTTAGGCACTGTACTTTACACACCGAGCAGCGGTAGCGTTGGTGTGCAAAGCTGCCCGCTCGAGCTTGCCGACGGCGTGACAGCGGCGACGATGACTGCCGCACGGACGACGGCGATGGTAGGCGCTTCGGCATCCTTCGACTCGCCCCAAGCCAGAGGCAAGGCGCCCGTTGGAGAAGGAGGCGGAGGAGGAAGTGCCACAGTCGCATCCAAGGCAGCGGGCAAGGCGCCCGTGGGCGCCAAGGCAGCGGTGAGGCCTGCGGCCAGCCAACACGCCGAAACGTCGCCGCGTGTCGTCGCGGATGAAGATTGGCTTCACTTTTTCGGCACCCTCGACGTCACGAGAAGTGGGGCTGGTGCCATCCTGCTCACCAAGCCGATCGCTGTCCTCTGTGAAGAGAGTGGACTTGACTATTACGTGGACATGCTTGCGCTCGCAGAGCTCTGCCCCGACCACGTGCCGGCCCTCGAGGCGGCTAGTCCCGCAGGTGAGCCGCGTGGACGCCTCATCGGGGCCATCGTGCGCGTCTCAGCCGATGCATGCCTCACATTCGTCGGTGTGGCCGCCGATGCGAGCTCCGCATGGACCTCGCCGCCAGAGCTCGGCGTAGCGGGAGGCCCGCTCAAGGCTAAGCAGTCGATTTCGGCCGACTGGACAAGGTCCCTCTTCAGCGCATTCCGGAGCGCCGATGTGGCCCAGCTGCAGTTCGCACTCGATGCGTCCGGCGGGCAGGCAGCCACGCACTCGATTTATGCTCAAGCGAGCGACAAGCCTTTCGACCTCGAAGATCCCGATGGCTACTACAGGCTCGAGGGTACTGGCTCAGGCGGTTGGTACACGGGCCGAGGCATCAGGGCGGGCATGAGCGTGCTTGACATTGCTGAGGCGCTTGCGGCAAATATGCAGGGTACGTTCACGTCGATGCCCGGGGTCGTCAAGGCATGGCTGGCGCAGCAGTTTACGGGCCATCGTATTTCGATGCGAATCCGGCTCGATGGGCTGCGCGTGCGGCGCTCGGGACAGCGCCGTGCACAGCTCACGCTTGGCCCGCGGATCGGTCCTCCCAGTTACGTACCGCGGGCCGACGGCGTCGTAACGGGCGCACCACTGACGCTCAGCTGCGTGGCCTCCACAGCTTTCTCGCCATCGACCTCAGCGTCCACCTCGCAGGAAGGCGGGGCTAGCTTTGGCGTGCCGCCGCCGCCGCCGCCGCCGCCTGCTCCTAATTTTGCCGTCGGCACGAATGTACTTTTTGGCGGCTTCGCAGGCTGCTCCGTGGCGGCGCTGCACGCGGATGGGAGCGTCGACATCAACATCCCGGGCGTTGGCATTCGACCGCGCGTCGCACAGAGCGCCGTGCGTTGGCTCGATGGTGCTCCGGCGCCGGCCTTCGCGGGGAGCGCAATGCCGGCGCCCGGGCACGCAATCACGCCGGTGGAATGGGTCCCGCCGATTACGATCAAGAATGCGCCCAAGCCGCCGCTCAAGCACACCGTGCCGTGGTCCTGCTCCGCGTGCACGCTGATCAACGCGCCGCCTCGGAGCACGTGCAGTGCTTGCGAGACGGCCGCGCCGCCACCGCCGTCCGCGGCCATGGACATCGATCAGCCGGTGGGCGATGGGCGCGTGCCGCACTTCCAGCCGCCTGCGGCCTCGCGTCACCACGGATGCTGCCTAATGCACGGGATTGCATGCAAGCGATCGGGCGATGGCGACATGCAACTTGACGTGTGGAAGCCCGGGGACGTTGTCTGCCGGCTCGACCGCACGCTGCGCCCGGCACGGCGCGTCACATTCGTGGCGCTCGCCGGCGCCGGGCACTGCGTGCTACCTGCACTCGAGCGCGTGCGGGCCGCAATTGCTGCCGAGGTGGAGCGGGAAGTGGGCGAGTTTCGTCGGCTGCGCGAGGCTGAGGAGGCGCGGCGGCTGGCGGAAAAGCGGCTGGCGGAAGTTGAGCGCAAGGCGGCGATTGCGGCGGCGAGCGCGATCGAGCCGCTCGTGGCGCTCGTGCGCGATGGCGACCGTGAAGGCAAGGCGAAGGCAGCCGCCGCGTTGGGGAATCTGGCTGGCGACGACGATGCCAACAAGGCGGCCATCGTAGCGGCGGGCGCGATCGAGCCGCTCGCGGCGCTCATGCGCGACGGCGACGCTGAAGGCAAGGCGAAGGCCGCCGGCGCGTTGGGGAATCTGGCGGGCGGTGACGACGATGCCATCGTATGGGCGATTGCGGCGGCGGGCGCGATCGAGCCGCTCGCGGCGCTCGTGCGCGACGGCGACGCTAAAGGCAAGGCGAAGGCCGCCGGCGCGTTGCGGAATCTGGCGGGCGGTGACGACGATGCCATCGTATCGGCGATTGCGGCGGCGGGCACGATCGAGCCGCTCGCGGCGCTCGTGCGCGACGGCGACGCTAAAGGCAAGGCGAAGGCAGCCGGCGCGTTGCGGAATCTGGCGGGCGGTGACGACGATGCCATCAAGGCGGCCATCGTAGCGGCGGGCGCCCTCGAGCCCCTCGCGGCGCTCGTGCGCGATGGCGACGCTGAAGGCAAGGCGAAGGCAGCCGGCGCGTTGGGGAATCTGGCGGGCGGTGACGACGATGCCATCGTATCGGCGATTGCGGCGGCGGGCACGATCGAGCCGCTCGCGGCGCTCGTGCGCGACGGCGACGCTGAAGGCAAGGCGAAGGCAGCCGGCGCGTTGCGGAATCTGGCGGGCGGTGACGACGATGCCATCAAGGCGGCCATCGTAGCGGCGGGCGCCCTCGAGCCCCTCGCGGCGCTCGTGCGCGATGGCGACGCTGAAGGCAAGGCGGAGGCCGCCGGCGCGTTGGGGAATCTGGCGGCCGGCGACGCTGCCATCAAGGCGGCCATCGTAGCGGCGGGTGCGATCGAGCCGCTCGCGGCGCTCGTGCGCGACGGCGACGCTGAAGGCAAGGCGAAGGCCGCCGGCGCGTTGCGGAATCTGGCGGCCGGCGGGGGCGAGGACAACGGGGGCGGGATCGAGGGCGAGGGCGAGGACGAGGACGAGGGCGAGGACGAGGACGAGGACGAGGACAAAGATGAGGAGGAGGAGGAGGAGGAAGAGGAGGAGGAGGAGCAGGAGGAGGAGGAGAGCGAGGCCTCCTCTGCGCCACTCATCTCGCCCCCCTCCTCCCTCGGGGACGCTGCCATCAAGGCGGCCATCGTGGCGGCGGGCGCCCTCGAGCCCCTCGCGGCGCTCGTGCGCGACGGCGACGCTGAAGGCAAGGCGAGTGCAGCCGGCGCGTTGGGGAATCTGGTGGGCCACGACGATGCCAACGTATCGGCGATTGCGGCGGCGGGCGCCCTCGAGCCGCTCGCGGCGCTCGTGCGCGACGGCGACGCTAAAGGCAAGGCGAGTGCAGCCGGCGCGTTGCGGAATCTGGCGGGCGGTGACGACGATGCCATCGTATCGGCGATTGCGGCGGCGGGCACGATCGAGCCGCTCGCGGCGCTCGTGCGCGACGGCGACGCTGAAGGCAAGGCGAAGGCAGCCGGCGCGTTGCGGAATCTGGCGGGCGGTGACGACGATGCCATCAAGGCGGCCATCGTAGCGGCGGGCGCCCTCGAGCCCCTCGCGGCGCTCGTGCGCGATGGCGACGCTGAAGGCAAGGCGGAGGCCGCCGGCGCGTTGGGGAATCTGGCGGCCGGCGACGCTGCCATCAAGGCGGCCATCGTAGCGGCGGGTGCGATCGAGCCGCTCGCGGCGCTCGTGCGCGACGGCGACGCTGAAGGCAAGGCGAAGGCCGCCGGCGCGTTGGGGAATCTGGCGGGCGGTGACGACGATGCCATCGTATCGGCGATTGCGGCGGCGGGCGCGATCGAGCCGCTCGCGGCGCTCGTGCGCGACGGCGACGCTGAAGGCAAGGCGGAGGCAGCCGGCGCGTTGCGGAATCTGGCGGCCGGCGGGGGCGAGGACAACGGGGGCGGGGTCGAGGGCGAGGGCGAGGACGAGGACGAGGGCGAGGACGAGGACGAGGACAAAGATGAGGAGAAGGAGGAGGAGGAGGAGGAGGAGGAAGAGGAGGAGGAGGAGCAGGAGGAGGAGGAGAGCGAGGCCTCCTCTGCGCCACTCATCTCGCCCCCCTCCTCCCTCGGGGACGCTGCCATCAAGGCGGCCATCGTGGCGGCGGGCGCCCTCGAGCCCCTCGCGGCGCTCGTGCGCGACGGCGACGCTGAAGGCAAGGCGAGTGCAGCCGGCGCGTTGGGGAATCTGGCGGCCGGTGACGACGATGCCAACGTATCGGCGATTGCGGCGGCGGGCACGACTGAGCCGCTCGCGGCGCTCGTGCGCGACGGCGACGCTGAAGGCAAGGCGAAGGCCGCCGGCGCGTTGCGGTATGTTTGGCCATCAAGGCGGCCATCGTAGCGGCGGGCGCCCTCGAGCCGCTCGCGGCGCTCGTGCGCGACGGCGACGCTCCAGGCAAGGCGGAGGCCGCCGGCGCGTTGCGGCATCTGGCGGGCGGCGACGCTGCCAAGAAGTAGGCGGCCATCGTAGCGGCGGGCGCGATCGAGCCGCTCGCGGCGCTCGTGCGCAACGGCGACGCTCTAGGCAAGGCGAAGGCAGCCGGCGCGTTGTGTGATCTGGCGGCCGGCGACGCTGCCATCAAGGTGGGCATCGTTGCGGCGGGCGCCCTCGTGCCGCTCGCGGCGCTGGTGCGCGACGGCGACGCCCAAGGCAAGGCGCACGCAGCTGACGCCTTGAGGCGTTAGAGAGCATGCTTTGTCCCCGCTCTTCGGCGCCGGGGGGTTCGGCTTGTGTGCAGGGACGAGGGCGGAACCTGATCGGAAGGCAGGCCGGGACGAGGCCGGAACCCGACTGGAAGGTGACGAGAGATAAGCTTGGTAGGGGGGCCATCGCGCATCGGTCTCCGGCGAACGATATCGGAGTTTGCCGTATTGCGTTCTTTCGGACAGGGGGGGGCGTGTGTAGGCCCCTGTCAGGCCCCTGTACATGATTCGTGGTTATTCATCGGTTTACATGATACATCTCAGCGCGGAGAAATCCGCGCACCGGGGCGGATCCGACCATGGGTCCCCCGGCCTACGCGGTACGCCCTCGTGTACAAACGATCTATCTCTCAGTATCCAGTGCCACGGCTTCCTGTTGACGTGGACCCTCTGCTTAGACACTTTTCGTTTGATCGTGTTCTGGATGCCGTGTTCTGAACACGATGTATACTTGCGGAGTCACGCATGACTTGTCAAAAGATTACAATATGATGTTAGACAAAACCATAATTGACTGTTTCGAAGAAGTTCTTGAATTTCATTTAGGGCAGCGAGTCAGCTGCGTCCTCGTGCACGACGGTGCTGCGACTGTGTGTCACGGCGTGGTGACTCGTGGGAACACCGGGGAACACCGGATTCCCAATTGCGAAGTGCGTTTCGATGATGGACGCTCGCACCGCGTGGTGAACGCGGAACTCACGCCCATGGGGTGGGCGGGTAATGAGAGCGATGGCGAGGACGATGACGAGGCGCAGGGATAGTTAATACACGGAAAAGTTCTGTAAATTATTATGACCTATGGCCGCGTAGCTGGCACAGCTTCCGCAACATGCTCTCGGTGCAGCCGGTGCACGACACCGACAGCGTGTACCGCGACTCCATCGGCGTGCTCGCCGACGTGCTGGTGCTGCTGCTCTCTCGGAAACCGCAGTGCGAGAAATACGGGGGGCTGTGCCGACTGCTGCCGAGCTCCTTCGCCCCGGAGGCTGCAGCCCTTACCATGGGCGTCCGCGACCGTGCCGATCGAGGAGTCGGTGGCACCCGAGCCGTCCGCGCTGAGACCCTTGGAGAGTATCGCGAAGCAGAGCCGGCTATCAAGGGAGGTGAACATCTCGGAGCCGATCCCCGAGATGGTGGATCGGCAGCGACGGCTGCGCAAGATGATGTGGCTCGAAGACGTAAAGGCGTCGGTGCAGACGCAAAGGCGTCGGTGCAGACGCTAAGGCGTCGGTTGGCGTCGGTGCAGACGCTCGTGGGGCACGCACCGAGCGTGGCGTCTTTCCGTGAGCACCTCAAGCAGCGCTCAGAGGCCGCAGTAGAGCTGCTCAGCTTCGTCGTCGTGCAGATGCACGAGCTCAACGAGAGCGAGACTGCGTAGCTCAATGAGAGCGAGACTGCGCAGTTGCGCGCGGGCGCCGTCGCACGCATCGCGGCGGTGCACCTGCAGGGCATGACCTCAACCAATCCTCTCACGCAAAGCCAGCAGCTACCCCAAACGAGGTCGAAGAGGAGCTCAGGGCGCTGAACGACCAAGCGGTGCGCTCACTCGTGCTCTCGTTCCTGCCCGGGTTCCTGCTCTCCGAGTACCGAGCGATTCGCTTGTTCACAAGGTGAAGCTAGGCAAGGAGCGCGCCTTTGGCACCTCGAACCCCCTTGGCTGGGACACGTACCGCGTACGCTGTGCCAGCCGACGCGGCCATGTGGCTACAAGCAATCGCGGCCGCCGTCGAGACACTGCCCCTCGCAATCGGCATCGCAGACATGCGCATCGCCGAGGCGTAGAGCTTGTTTACGTCAACCAGGCCTTCTGCAAGTGCACGGGCTACTCGAAAGGGGGGAGGCGAATGGGCGCATCTGCCGCTTCCTGCAGCGCCCTGAGACCGAGGTCGCCTCCGTCGCGACGAACGTCCATTCCCTTTGGCGCGGTCGCGATCAACAACTACAAGAAGAGCGGTGAGGCGTTCCTCAACCTGCTCTAGCCGCGCTGCGCCCGGTGCACGACACGAGCGGCGTATACCGCTTCTGCACATCGGCGTGCACTTGGATGCGACGGGAGCTCATTTGGGAACATACCTGTGAAATCGCGGATGAACAGACTTGCCGCACGGTCCGGCGCGCACGGGCCGCCCCGGGGTGGCTGCAACCGAACCCATAGGGTGGGGGTAGGGTAAAAGTGAGGGCCTTTTGGCCGAAGACGGTAAAAGTGTCCAGGGTACAAGAATTGCGTAAAACGGTATGCGCTATCGGTAAAAGTCCCCTCGTGCCTCCGTATCCAGGGTAAAAGCCATCAGGGGGCCAAGGGCGGCGCACTTTTTTGACCTAGGGGGCGGGGGACCTTCGCACCACGCCACTACACTCAGGTAATTACCTCAGAGGGGCTTTGAACACTGTGGGGCGCACTTTTTATTGATGACACCTCGGGTACGGGTGTGCCTTTGCGTCCCAAGAAGCTCGACATCACGTGGAACGGCGCCAAGAAGATGATTGGGATGGCGTGGCACATGACGCCGTGACCCCACATCTTCGCCGCTGCCGCCATCACCCTCGCCGCCGCCGCCGTCGCCGACGCCGCCATCGCCCTCGCCTCCGTCCTCATCCCCGCCGCCGCCGCATCCATCGCCATCGCCGCCTCCGCCCTCGCCGTCGCCGCCGCCGTTGCCCTCGCCACCTCCGCCCTCGCACTCGCCACTGCCGCCGCCCTCGCCGCCACCGTCTCCGCCCTCGCCCCCGCCGCCCTCTCCCCCACCACCACCCTCACTCTCGCCGCCGCAGGCCGTCATACCGCCGCACAACCCGACCCCCCCGGCCCCCGAAACCGCTCGGATCTCGACCGGATGTCGCGAGATCCAGGCCCTCCCGAGCCACTGCGAGGAGGCTCCTCCAAAATAAGGCGAGATCCGAGCGAAGACGGGTCGAAACCCGCCCCCCTTCCACGTCGGTGCGCCCTACGCAGGCCGTCATACCGCCGCACAACCCGACCCACTCGACCCCCGAAACCGCTTGGATCTCGACCGGATGTCGCGAGATCCAGGCCCTCCCGAGCCATGGCGAGGGGGATCCTGCAAAATAAGGCGAGATCCGAGCGAAGACGGGTCGGTACCCGCCCTTCTCCCACGTCGGTGCGCTATATACGCAGGCCGTCGCACGGCCGCACAACCCGACCCCCCGGCCCCCGAAACCGCTCGGATCTCGACCGGATGTCGCGAGATCCAGGCCCTCCCGAGCCACTGCGAGGGTTAGGGTTAGGGTTAGGGTTAGGGTTAGGGTCATTTCTTCTCTCATTCTCCTCTTTTGACCCCTAACCCTAACGTCCTCTCCCGTGAGCATCCATGCTTCCTTACTTCCGTAAGGAACACGGG
>Ga0210244_102483_pt1 | contig 11192 bp, 12 predicted proteins | sample ChrtobMetaP3_0mM_FD_155473 | JGI IMG/M metagenome (GOLD analysis project Ga0210244, IMG submission 155473) | Chrysochromulina tobin associated microbial communities from unialgal haptophyte culture, Seattle, Washington, United States - P3_0mM | ecosystem: Host-associated > Algae > Haptophytes >...
GGGCGCAAGGGCGACAGCGGGCGCCGGTTGATCTTGGCAACTTGAGGCTCCACGCAAACGACCGCCGGCTTTTTGAGGAACGGTGGAACACTGTGATTTACCTGTGGAGACGTGGACGTCGCGAAGGAGGTGAGCCGCAAGCACGGCTGGGGCAGCATTCAGTGAGAGTGAAAGGTTTTCCACTGGTGCTTTGTTCTTGTTCCCGCGCAGAGCTGGTCTGCGCGGGAACAAGAACGACGGGTGAGGAGTAGCACGCTGCGTGCGCACCGATCTATGCTCGGGGCATAACCTCCGCCGGAGCGTGCGAGCTCCTTGTTGGGCTTGAAGAGCTGCACCGATAGATGCACCCCTCAACCCTATCCGCTCCTGCCCGACGTCCGAGCTCGACGAAACCGCCCCTCGCGCCCCTTTCCTTTTTTGTCTAAGGAGCTCGGGGCCCGTGGGGTGATAAAAGGCCAAACACCGTCTGATAAGAAAAGGGCGGGCGCGGTTTGTCGTGGCATCGACCACGGGCGCCGCCTCGAAGCCCGAACGGGCCGACCCGAGCGTGTCTGAAGCCGCCAGGGAGCCCGGCAGCGACGCAGAACGGGGCCAGAACGGTGCGCATGAAAAAGTTGGTTAGTGGACCCCGGAACGCTCACAGGACGGACGTTGTGAGAATAGTCGCTAGTCGAGACAACTCGTATGGGTAGGGCGGGTGCGCGGGTCGGGCGGCTTGTGAGCCTTTACTAACGAACCATTAGATTATTTGCACAATTTGGCGGGAGGAGTGCCCAGAAGAATCGATATCTGGAAGAGAGGATGGAGGATTTTGTGTGGGCGGAGCCCTCTTCAGTTGTCCGTTATGGAAAGGGGTGGCGGGATACGGTGAAAAAAGTCGTGATTCCTAGCACCACCTGCGCTTGGACCCAATTAGACGTCCGCACGACTTTCCTGATTAAGCCGGTTGGCAGCACACGGCAGAAATCAGATTCCTCCAGCACGATTGCCATGGTGTACCTCATGTTGAGGCTCGGGTGGAGCAGCGGAATTTGTCGACCTGAGCTCTAGAATTTGTCGCTTCGGGAGGGGTCTTGGGGTTGTGAGCATCAGTGATAGCGAGCGCGACGTGCCGAGGGAGGAACCGTCTCATCGGCGCTGTCCTGCTGGCTTTGTTTCTCATGCGAGTTTCGTACTAGATTACGGTCGTCGCTCGACTCCGCAACGCAGCCAAAGGAATGCCGGTGAGAATCAGAGTTGACGGCCAACGCAACCTTCATCGAGCCTGCGCGGGAGGACGTAGCTGCGTCGCGTGCAAGTTCGGTAACAGATAGGCCTCCTGGTGCTGGTGCGGCAATCGCCAGCTGCTGCGAAAGCAGGGATGCCCGTGCGTCTTGTACGCCAGCAGGTGCGCCCTCGGCCGTGCCGCCGGTCGCGCAGCAGGCCTTTCTACTGCCCGTGCCACCCGTCGCGCTCAATGACGCAGCCGCGCCGCCCACCACATCGCTCGCCGCGCCGCCCGCCGCGCCGCCCGCCGCGCCGCCCGCCGTGCCGCCCGCCACGCCGTCCGCCGCGCCGCCGGCCGTGTCGTCGGCCAAGTCATCGGCGGCACCGTCGCTTTCGGAAATGTCGAGCTCGGCGCTGTTGTTTGCTGGGGACGCCAGCCCTACAACAGAGTCTGGGGCGAGGTACGTGTCGAGCGGCACCACGAATTCGGCACCGCGAGCGTCATCAAAGAAAGGGTGACCCATGGCATCCTGCGCCGTCAGGCGCTGCGTCGGGGCGTAAGTGATGAGTTGAGAGGCGAGGTCTACTGCGGAAGGGACTATTTGTGGCACTTGGACATCGATTGCCTTCGCGTGCCACTTAGGAAAATTTTCCTGATAGTTAGGCAGCTTCGTGACGCCCGGCCAGGTGGCCTCTGTAGGTGTGCCACGCAGCCGGAATATGCGAAAAATTTGGTCGATCTCGGAATCGCCAGAGAACAGAGGCTGTCGGCAAAACAGCTCCGCCAGGATGCAGCCGGTGGACCACACGTCAACCGCGGCCGTGTACTCAGGGTTGCCGAGAAGCAACTGCAAAACATGGATGGCAAATGGTTGCAGAGTAGGAGATCAGGCGAAGTAAACGCACATGGCCACTCCACTGGAATTGCTATCACGCCCACCTCGGGAGCACGGTACCACAAAGTCACCACCTCCTGGGTGTACAACTTCCTTGCCTGGAAGGCCCTCGCCAATCCTGATCGGCGATTCGATAACGCATATGTCAAGGAGAACGATGACGATGCCACGCGCAGCATGACACACCAAAATCTGCCAGCTTAACCCGTCCGTTTCGATCGATGAGGACATTCTGTGGCTTCAGGTCGCGGTGCAAAACTAAGCGACTATGGCAGAACGCGAGGCCCGAGAAAAGCTGCCGACCGGGGGGAATTGAGGATGAGCGTAGCAATCACGGTGACACAGCACGCGAGATCACGAGGCAAGGCAGTTGCGAGTGTCACCTGAAGCATGCAAGACTGAATCAGCGGCAGCGGCATGCCGTGCTGGAACTGGGCGTCCAAGCACTGCTTCAAGTCGTGATCCATCTTTTGCCCCAAGGATTTTGCGGCGGGGGGGGGAGGGATGAGTCGGTGACCATGGGTAGCGAGAGGCAAGGTCTTGCAGCGGTGAGAGGAAGACGCTCCCCTCCCACCACCGCGTCAAATCATCGATCGGAAGGAGCACGCACATAGTCAAAGACGAGATACAACCGCGGTGGCTGCGGTATCACTTCCCTTAGGCGAACTATGTTCGTGTGCTTCAAATCCTTGAGGAGAGCCACCTCGCGAAGTGTGGTAACAGGAACACCCTCGTCGTGAGCGTCGAGGCGCATTTTCTTCAATGCCACAATGCCCTCATCCACTTGCCCATTGCAGGCGCGTCTCACGGCGCGGTCCCGGGCACGGTAGACGACCCCATAGGTGCCCTCGCCGATCTTATCTAGGAAGTCGAAGCGTTGCAAGAGTGGAGCATCCGGTGGTATCAAGCCGGGGAAGCATGACATGGAAGACGGCCTTAATATGGGCCCAGGGGGAGGGCTGGGGACCCGCTTTTCTTTTCGTCAGTCTCTATTCAAAAAATTGCACCCGGACCCGGCCAGCGGAAACCGCGGACGCCACCTACAAACGCCTCCCACACAGCCGGGCGGGTCGGCGGCGGGCGCAGGGTTATGTCAGAGTACAGGAGCGGAAATAGAAACTGCCCTCGCCCCTGCGGTCCACAATTAGATTTGCATAGTCCATAGAGGTTCATAGACAACCAAAAATAATTTTGATGTTGCCCGAGGTAACGATCCACGACCTTGTCCCCTTGGGTCCAACGCTCTACGGTACGTTTCGGGGTGGGCCCGGACCGCTATGTCTACTATCGCCCCACCACCTGATTTTGAACTCAGTGATGATCGCATGTCGGCTTCGCTGAGAAGCACTATATCGTACGGAGCTATAAGAAAATGACCCAACGGCTGCGACGGACCTTTGCTCCGCCTCAGAAACGCGAGAGCATGGGTACCAGGCCTGCGAGTCGCAGAGCGCCCCGGCCCGGCGAGGGCTCTTTTATGACTGATATCTCCTCCCAATCGAGATCGTGACGCCACACGCCACCAGCATGTCGCACTCGAACAACGCGCACGCGCTGCGCGTCGCTCGTGTCGTCGCTATCATCAGAACGGCGGCGCGTGCCATTGCGCGGCAGCGGCGCGAGAACATTCACGGGTACGGCAGTGAGATGCCGCAGTAGCTTGCTCGCCACGGGCGCGGCGTCGGCAACGACACGGCGCAGCTTTGCGGGGTCAGTCAGTAACGCGTAGCCACCCTCGTCGGCACCGCAACGCAGCGCCAGCTGGCTGACCGCGCGTAGCTCACGCCAAGAGGATGGTGAGTATGAGGCGAAGCGCTCGAGCAAATTGTCATTGGTGATGAAGGTGAGGACGGCATGCGCGCAGACCCAGTCGAGCAGATCCGATTGCTCCGACGGGTGAAGCGCCTTCAGCGAAAGGCGCGCGTACAGGTCGCGTTGCGCGAGCGTCTCAGTGATCGACGCGCTCTGGGCGAGCTCGACATGCTCGTCCCACAGAGCGAGCGCGCGTGAGAGCAACGCGCCCAGGGACACATGCTGCGAGGCGCCCAGGCTGCTGCCCTCCACGGGCAGCGGCATATCCACTAGCTCTAGATTGGCGAGCTCTCGGCGCAGCGCCATCGCTGCCTCGCTCGTGGCCCCTGCGGTCCGCTCGAGCGGCGGCAGAGACTCGGCCTTGCCGCTAGTCACCTCCATGAACTTAACCTCGGTTTCGTCGGCCGCCCGTACCACGACGACAGTCGCGTTTTGCGCCTCGTGCGTGGTGAGGGCGTCAATCAGAGTATCCACCCCAGCATCCACCGCTCTCTCTGCCGAGGCGGTTGTCGAACACAAAAAGCCGCAAGCATTCAAAGAGGACGAGGATGACGAAGGTGCCAACCTCTGGTCGTTACGAATGCCACTCAACCCCCCCCCGCCAGGACTGTTGCTGAACGCATCATCCGTGCGCTGCAGAGCACCAGTGCGATCACCTGCCGGTGTGGATGGTGTCACAGCAGGCTCGAGTGCCTCTGCTACCACTTTCGCAGCGTCGACAACGTCTTCCGTCGTCATCGCTGCGTCAACCGCTAGTTCTACCTCGGTCTCCAGATTGGGCGGCTCCTCTGCTACTTGCGCATCTCTCGCACGGCCAGAGTCTCGCTCCGATGCCTCTGCCTCGTGTATCACCGCCTCCCGAGTCGACTCTTCATTGGTGAGCCGCGTCGAAGATTTTGGACGACCTTCCTTGCGGCATGTATGCGGGCGATGCTTGCCACGACACGCGAGACAACGGGCAGTCGGTGTTGGGCCCACTGCTATGTGCCAGCGATTCGGGGGCATGAGTGTGCTAGCAGGCGAGCTGCCGATAGGCAAGGAGCCTATAGGCGCGGAGCCGGCAGGCGTGGAGCCGATAGGCGTGGAGCCGATGGGCGACACTCGTACTCGTACTCGTGCAGCCTTCGTGGCAATGTGAGGCAAGGGCACCACGGCTGCGTCGAGGTGGGATGAAGCGGCGGAACCCGATCCCGGTCCCGAATGGCCCGCAGCATCCGAGGCTGCAACGGGCATGTCGCAATCCCGACGTGGCTCGGGCCCCTCACTGGTGCCGCCAACACTGCAGGTTAGACCAATCTTGCATCCGGCGCTTCCTCTAGTGCCACCGTGATTCGGCACAGCGTCGAGCGGGCCGCCGCCTCCACCAACGCCGCGGACGCTGCTGCTGCTCCCAGAACCGCTTTCGACGCCAACGCCGTCGCCGGCACTGACAGGAGCGCTGGCGCTGGCGCTCGCACGCGGCACGTAGAACCGTAACGAATTCCCTCGGCCAAGGCTGGCGGCAGCTGCGGGCGTACTGGTGTGATGCGAACGCGGCCGACCCACATCCGCCCGCTCGCTCGCTCGGAGCTGTGCACGGTTGGGCCGATCGAAGACTGCATGCAAATGGAACCGAAGCAGCGAGCCCAGTAGCTCGGAGAGGCGCGTGCAAAGCACGGGCCACCCATGATGCGCAAGTGCCTCGAATGCATTTGCATACCAGTTCGCGACGCGTTGTGAGCGCCGGGTGGCTGCGGAGCAAGCCGCGGAGCGCAGAGCGGCCACCAAAGCATCGAGTGCAATACGACAAGAAACCGAGGTGCAGTCGGCTAGCAGGCAGCGCTGCTCGACAACGAGTTCCACGAGCGTATGAAGCAGCTCAGACTCTGACGAGCGTGCGCTATCGAGAGCGGCGGCACCGAGCAAGCCACTAGAGCCATCACTTGAGGGGCTCAGGTCGATGGCGGAAAGATCGTAGCAGACAAAACGCACATGCGTTGGGCGTCCACGCAGCTCCTCGCTGTACTGGCAGCGCGTGCGCTCGGCGCGCAGCAGGAGCGATTGAACCCGCGCGAGTATTGGCAGCAAGTTGACGATGCGCCGCCAGGCATCGCATCGTTGAAGCACCTCTTTGTCATTGGAATTTTCAGCACGTGCTGTCACTTCACTGAAGAGGTCGTGGAGCTCCTCTTCATCGCCAAGATTGTCTGCTGGAAGTTTAGAACCTAAAGAATGCCGCTGACGCACGATCGGTGTGTATCTGCCGGCGAGCCGAAATCTGACCCTGGAATACACATCGGTACCAGTGGCATGCATCATGAAGTGGTTGCGGTGTTGTTGGGCCGGAACTCGTATCCTTCTCGCGGTGGCCGCCGGTGGCGTCGTCGGCTGCCGCCAGAGAGCCACCGGTGCTCCGCGAGCCACCGCGAGCCACCGCAGAGAATCTCAAGTTACCTAGGAAAGTTTCACACAGTCAGAGAGAAAGTTACATCACCGAACCAAAAATCCGAATGGCGCCTGTCCAGGCCCTTGCTGGCTCGTCCCGGACCGTCCTGGTGAGATCAAACGACATAGGATATCCCGAGTGCACCGCATCTGCCGAGCACGTCGGTGAGCTCCTTGGTCTTGTCTCCTTGCCAGCGGCGGTGCCATCGCCACGGTCGCCAAGGCGCAGCATGCCGGGTGGCTCGTTGGCGATGCTCAGTGAGGTGAAGGTGGTGAAGGTGGCGCGCAGCACGGCGGCGTGGCGGTGGGAATGGTTGGCTGCGTTGATGGCCGCGTCGGCGCAGATGCGCGTCTTGCGGGTGATGAGGTACACGTCGAAAACACTCGCGCACTCCGACACCCGGGCCAACGGGACGCATTTCATTGGTGACACCGCCCTACTCCGCCGGCGCCCGCGGCGGCAACGCCCAATGTGCGCAAGGGCGTCATCGTACATCGACGCACCGCTAAGAGACGCGGATGTTGCTAGCGCCGCGATCGTGCTCGCGGTCGCCTTCGGCGCGTTATATTCGGCGCGCTCGCTCGGCGCCGGCTTCCCCTCCCTGTCGGCTCCCGCGCTTGCAGCTCATCTGCGGCCCGCGGGCTGACGGCGCGCCTGCTTACGACCACGAGGATCTCGCTCAGTCTCCTCATCCTCTCCTGCATCCCCGCCATCATCGTCCTCGAAGATTGCAATATCCACCTCGACCAGGCGTCGCTCGCCACGACGGTTGGCCTTGTTGACGAGCTTCTCTTGGCGCATATCCTGCGTGAGGAAATCATGCTCGTACAGCGTCACATGCTCGCGGTACCATTGGCGGCGCGCCGCGCGCCTCCGCAACAGGTAGACCTTTTCGTCGAGGGGTGCATGGCCCTCGGAGAAAAAGGGGAAAAGCAGACTGTGTGTGCTTGTGCATGAAGTGGAGATCGATGGCGCCGCTTCCTGAGGCCGCTGCTACGCGTGTGGATGCGTCCAGCACGAGCGCTGCGTCTGTGTATAGCTGCTCAACCGGTACAACAAGCCGATCGTAACGTAGCAGTGCAGCGCCGATTGGGCAATGGCGAACCTTTATTCGTCCCATTATTTCGTTCCTCTCGGCCCCTTTGGCGCGCGAGCTGCGGGCAACTTTGAGGCCGGCCTGGAATGCCATCGGCAAACGCGCTGCGTCAGGCATGAATTTCTCCCTCCATCTGAGCGATGAGCTTAGGCGCGTCGTCAAGCCGCGGCGAGGCGAGCAGGTCAAGCACAGGTTGCCGCTCGAAACTCATCCACGGTGATCTTGAGGCCGACTTTTGATGAGGTCGACCCCGGCAGCACGATGTCAGCTTCAAGAGCGGGTACCAGCCGCACCCGTCGCGGGCGCGCTCGCGAGTGCCTGCACCCGAGCTCGCGTCCTGAGACCCTATCCGGAAGCACGGGGGGAAAACAGCCTGTGGCACAAAAGTGACCTTCATTACAGTGGAAACGACCCGAGAACGGTAGGGTTCGGGAATGCTGCGGCGAGCGCGGCGGGCTCTTACACCACTTTCTGTCAAACCGCAAATTAGGAAACACCTTCCGACAAACCCGCATGCATGCCAGGGCGGTGGGTATACCCTCACTTAGAGGGGTGAGACCATCCCGGTCTCACGCGGGACAGCGTACGATGCGGCGACCGGCGTTGTAATGCGTTCGAACAACCGCTATGTCAACTAGAGGTTCTCCAAAACCTCCAGACGTCCTACGTCCAGAGCCCAATTTTTAAGTGTCACCATCTTGAACTGTAGACGCTGGTCGCTGGTCCAAAATTCAAGCGCCCGCGAATACGATGAAACTCAAGCGCCCGCGAACACGATGAAGTGCGTTCGGCTGTCACGCCGCGGCAATTATGCCCCCCTCTCAATGCCATTCAGCTCAGGTCTGCCCCACTCATTCAGCTCAGGTCTTTCCGGCCGATCAGGCCGCCACTCATGCCAGCGCAGGCTGCAACCGAGGGTCCTCCTGGCCAGCGACGTCCTCAGCTTTGGCCGGAGCGACCATCGAGGAAGCGACGCGCGTTCATCGAGTTGCTCTGCGTGCCGAGCAGGTAGATGACAGTGCCCAGATCTTTTGGCACGGTCGACGTGGGCGCCGGCATCGATGCGCTCGCTGATGCGCGCAGCCGCTGCGCGCAGCCGCTGCTCCCGCTGCTCTTCAATCCCGCAGGGCCAGCAGGCAGGGGTGGGGCCGAGCCGTGCTGCGCGGTGAAAGCCGCAGCCCGCTCCGCCTTGCCCTCGCCGATGACCGGCAGCGTGCCGCCATTTGCCACTGACAGCCCGCCCACACCCACGTTGGAGGCGCCGTTGCTTTCCGCCGCAGGCAGCCGGCGCAACGTGGGGGCCGAGGCGCTCGTGCGCACAGGCGCCGTACCCACTCCTGCACTCGCCGCAGCGCTCTCCACGGCCTGACGCACTTGAGGCTGCGCCTGTGGTTGCCGCTTTCGCGCCCACTCAATAATGCGCTGGCGCTCCTGCGCCTTGTTGACCTTGGTGCGCTGGAAAGGCGAGTGGTCCTTTTTCGCATCATCGCCTATCTCCTCCTCGTCGTCTTCGAGTTCGCCGCCGCGGCGCTGCTGTGCAGCCTGCAGGCACAGCGCGTCGTGGATCTCGGGCACAGTAACCTTCGGCACCTTCTGCACCCTATCGCGTTGGCACCAATCGCTCAGGACAAGCGGCGGGCGCTCCATGGCCGCGTTCCCCTCGCCATCAGGCATGCACAGCGCTTGACAAATCGCATACACGTCGAAGAGCTTATTCTCGAGCGCTGCGAGCCACCGATCGAGGGTCTTGATAGTGCACTTGGTCTCGGAGTAGCTCCCGAGCCCGCTCGCAGCGGGGTGATGCCCTTCGCGAAAGAGTGTTTTGGATGCCGCATGCACGTGGATGGCCACGCCCTCGAGCCGCGCTTCGACGCGGTCACAGCGGGCGTCCTCCTCCGACGCCGCTGCCAACAGTGACTCGGGCGTGAGCCCGCCACCGTAGCCGGACGGCACCAGCCCGAGCAGCGTTTGCAGCTCCTCGCGCCGCCCCTGCATCTCCTTGTGCTGCTCGGCGAGCGCTGAGATCTCAGCCTGCTGTTCGTTCAGGTAGCGCAGCAGTGACGTGTTTGCTCGCTCCTTCTCGGCATACCTGGCCAAGAAAAGCAGCCACGGTCAGCGCACAGTTTTCAGACCGTCTGTTAACGTCGGCAGAGTGCGTGCGGCGCACCTCGAGGTGATCTCTTCGACTACCTGCTTGCCCTCCTTCTCGCGCGGATCGAACTTGGTTTCCATGCCTGTAAAGGCCTGAAGGCGCTCAAACTCCGATTCCCAGCCGCGTGACTGAGCGGTGAGGAAGCCAAAGCGCACCTCCGCCGACTCGTACATCTCGCGCCGTTCGCGGCCTGACCCGTACGATCGCCGACGACGCTGCTCCTCGGTGTCGGCGATCTGCGTCTGCCGTTCTGCCCAGTCGTCGTCGAGGGCGTTGGCACGGGTGACGAGCTCGGCAATCACCGCGAGTTTCTGCTCGCGTTCCTGCATCATGTCGCGTTGCGCCATGAGGAACTTGCCGCGAACTTTCTCGCGCTGGTCGAGAGCCGCGTGCGCTTGGTGTGTGAGGAAGGCGATGTCCGTGTCCATCTTCTCCGCTTTGGCCTTCATACGCATGAGCTGCTCGCGGTGAGACATCTTCTCCTTGCGCAGGTCGTCGATGTTAAGGCGCACGTTGCCGTTGTCGGAACCGATCTCCGAAGCCTTGACAGTAAGCTGCGTACGGCCGCCGATACAACACGAGGCAGTCGATTTGAGGAAAGGAAGGAAGGGGCAAGCATTGGCGGCCATGTGAACGGTTGCGCGATCCCAGATACGCACCGCGTCGCAGCGCTTCTTGATGATGCCCAACTGACGCTCAAGGCGGAGCCGAACGCTTGCTGCCTTGGACTGGCCGAATTTCTCGTCCTTGACAGCGGAACCTACCTCGTCTCGCATCGCTTTCAGGTCAGCCTCCAGGTCTTGCTCGAGCAGTGACTCCATTTGGATGGCGCGAATGTAATAGTGCACCTGGTTCGACCTGTCCGAAAGTTGCTTCTCAACCACAGAAAGCGAGTCGGCGGCGACGGAAGAGGCTCCATCCTTGGTACCAGGGGCTCCGGTACCGCCTGGGCCGGGCAGTTCACGCATCGCTTTCGCCACGCGTTGCTCTTCGAGTCGGAAGGTCTCTGCCACCTCTGGGGAGACGCCAAGCGCCGACAGGTCGATGGTGCGCTGAAGCTGCTCCTTGGACATGCCGCCTCCCGGCGTGCCATACTTTTGCCGGCGATTCATCTGCTTGACAACCTTGCTGATAAGCTCCTGCTGCCACTGTGGAGCTTTGTGGTAGCCAGCAGGCGCTGCAAGAGGAATGTGACGTTGTGCGGAGGATACGGTCATGCGGATGGATGTTTACGCACACGGGTGCATCAGATGCAGCATCAGCACTCGCATCGGAATACGCACCGAGCTTTTTGAGAACGATAGACCAATGATCCTCGGATGGATTGTGACTCGCGTTGTGAGGCTGCGTGCCGTGCTGGTGCGTGTCCGCCTCGGCAGCCTCCATTTTGTCGCAAATCGAAACTGCCGCCGGGAATGTGTGTACAAATGCAGGAATTCGAAAAATGTGTTCCACCCGCTTCCTAAGAATGTATTTTCGATGAAGTCAGAGTACAGGAGCGTAAACAGAAACTGCTGTCTCGGAATTTGGAATCTGTATTTTGTCTTTCAATTTCCAAATCGCAGGGCGAGGTGCGTAAGTTGGATTCTGCATGGCGATATCTGG
>Ga0210244_102489_pt1 | contig 11142 bp, 9 predicted proteins | sample ChrtobMetaP3_0mM_FD_155473 | JGI IMG/M metagenome (GOLD analysis project Ga0210244, IMG submission 155473) | Chrysochromulina tobin associated microbial communities from unialgal haptophyte culture, Seattle, Washington, United States - P3_0mM | ecosystem: Host-associated > Algae > Haptophytes >...
GCTCCACTTACGCGGCCATGTTTGCATGCGCCAAAGCCATGCCGATGCGCCATGTTCCTAGAGGAGACAAGAGAGCAGGAAGTTGGGGCCTTCCTGTGTGGCTCTGGCTGTGTTGTGTGTGTGGGCACGTGATAAACGCGTATACACACATCTTGAAACGCGTATTCGCACCTACCCGCGTATACGCACCCCTGCCTGCGTATACGCACCCCCCGCGTATACGCACCCGGTGCCCGCGTATACGCACCTACCCGCGTATACGCACCCTGGGGTGCGTATACGCACGTACCTGTGTATACGCACCCACACCCGCGTACAAGCACGTGTGCGTGAACGCGGCGTCGGGTGCGTATACGCACCTACCCGCGTATACGCACCCGACGCTGCGTTTACGCGGGGACGCGACGAACGTCATGGTGTGAACGCGCGGTCCGACGTCAAAGCGTACTTGTGAACTAGACGTATCCTAAAAGAGTCGACGACGTGTACTGTGCGAGCCACTCGGTCATGATTGAATCATTCCTGTGCGATGTTTTCGGCGTGGTGATCACTGTGTCTCACTGTGACACATCGAGAGAAGGCGGTGCCGCACGGCGCGGACCCGCCGCGCCGGGACGCGCGCACGGATACGCGTATTAGAAGGAAAGCTGTAAGCTCACTGCGCCGAGGGGTACTCCTGCACCGCTCGAATGACATACGACTCGAACAGGAAAACGTTCGATTGTCATCTGTGAAGTCGAACGGTAGGTCTGCAACGGCTGCTACATCCTACAACGGTAGGTCGGCGGGTAGCGCAAAGCCCTTGGTGCAGTTGATGAGAGGGCGCGTGCCCGGCGGCAGCAGCTCCCACGCCCTCCATCCGGGGAAGTTTGGGTTCTCCTCCTCCGCGCAGAACGAGGCCGAGTCTGCATGCATGCAATCAGTCGCAATCAGTCGCAATCAGTCGCAATCAGTCGCACTCAGGGTGCACGCAGCATGCAATCAGTGCAATCAGGGTGCCTCGGCGCTCACCTGCCAGGGCGTGGCGCATGCGCGCGTTGAAGAGGCGGGTCTGCTGCGCACCTGTGGGGAGGCAGGGCGGGGCGCCGTCGTGAGCACTCGCATGCGCGCGTTGAAGAGGCGGGTCTGCTGCGCACCGCCCACGTCTGTGTACCGGAGCCGACGCATCTCGGGGAGCGTGAGCTCGACCACGCGGGCGTCGTACCTGCATGCAATCAGTCGCAATCAGTCGCAATCAGTCGCAATCAGTCGCAATCAGAGACGCATCTCGGGGAGGGAGATCGCACCCTCGCGAGTGGGGCGTACTGCGGAGATCGGAGCTCCCGCGGGGAGCATCATGGGCAATCAAGGGAGATCGCACCTGGGAGATCGCACCCTCGCGAGTGCAGGGCGTACTGCGGAGATCGGAGCTCCCGCGGGGAGCACTGCGGTGACCCGAGCTTCCGCCGAGCCCGCTGCGGCGCTAGCGCCGTCGTGAGCGCCCATCCAGACGCTCAATCGCACGGCGCCGTCGCGAATGTGCGTCGGCAGGCTCGGATGGTGCCAGAAGCTGTGCGCGCGGAAGGGCAGGTCGCCGCCTCCGAGGGCCTTCGGCAACCGGTGCCATCGCGCCACGTTGAACATCGAATCCAGCGGGCAGGGGAAGGGAAGGCGCATGGACCGAGGTGCATTCACATGACGGCAGCCGCGCAGCAGGCCCCACCACTTGTCACACGCACACTCAAGCGGGGGCACCAGGAGCGTCGCGTTGAGCGCCGTCGCGAACGCGAGCCAATCGCGCACGGCCGTGCCTGATGAGGGAGGTCATCAGAGGCCATCAGAGCCCATCAGCATGCAGTCAGCGGCAATCAGCGATGGGCCCTCAAGGCCTATCAGAGGCAATCAGCATGCAATCAACATGCAATCAGCATGCAATCAGCATGCAATCAGCGAGGGGCCCTTCATGCGCATCAGAGGCAATCAGCGGCAATCAGCGAGGGGCCCTCCATGCCTATCAGAGGCAATCAGCGGCAATCAGCGGCAATCAGCATGCATTAAGGCGTACGTTGCAGGTCGGCGAGCGCCACGTGGCGGCGCGGGTCCGCCTCCGACGGGTAGGCGCGCCCGATACGGCGCCATGCGTCGTCGTCCACTAGGGACCCTAGCGGACGGACGAGGAGCGTTGTATCGGGCACGTCGTAGTAGCTCGGAGGGTCGGCGAACCTGATGAGGGACGCAATCAGCATGCAATCAGCATGCACCCGAGCGTTGTATCGGGCGCGTCGTAGTAGCTCGGAGGGTCGGCGAACCAGAGGCCTGCCTCGCGCGCGCGCTGCCGCTTGCCGTACGCGTAGGTCGGCGCGTCGCCAAACTGGAACGTGAGGTGCACAGCGAGCGGCTGCTGCGCGAGCGCCGTGTCGGGCGCACCGGGCAGCGCAGCGGTGGCGTGCCAGCGGTGAGCGTGCTGTGCGAAGAACGCATGCCCGGTGAGGAAGGCATGGGCAGGCAGCGTGCCGATCGCAAACGGAACTTGGGCTTCGTCAGTCTCGTCAGTCTCGAGGGCGGCCTCGCTAAGGAAGATGTCCCGAGTCGCCGGTGTGATCGATGCAAGCAGCTCCTCATCCGCCGACGCCGCGGCGTACGCGCCGCCGCCGCCGCTGATGCCGCCGCCGCCGCCGCTGATGCCGCCGCCGCCGCCGCTGATGCCGCCGCCGCCGCCGCTGCCGCCGCCGCCGCCGCCGCTGCCGCCGCCGCTGCCGCCGCTGCCGCCGCTGCCGCCGCTGCCGCCGCTGCCGCCGCCGCCACTCCCGCGCGCCGCGTGTCGCCACTTATCCCACACGCTCGGGTCCTTCAAGACGGACCCTAGTTTGGAACTGAGCACTAGATGATCAAAGACGAGCTGATCGTTGGTGGGTGTGCCCGCGGCGGTGGCGGCGATCGCGCGCCGCCAGGCATGCACCAGTGCCTTCCCGCCGCGCGTGGGGCGGAGGAGCATGATTCCCGTGTTCATCTCGGACCGCATCCCGTTGCCTAACCAGCCACGATCGCCAGGCCCGTGGGAGATACCTGATGATGGAGGCCATCAGACGTCTGAGTGGATGAGTGAGGTCATCAGAGGCCATCCGGTACCTGATGATGGAGGCCATCAGACGTCATCAGTGACACTCTCAGTGGCCATCAAGAGGCAATCGAGGTACCAAGGGCGTCCTCGTGGGCGTCTAGCTCGTCGGTGGAGACGAGTATGTCGGCGTGCACGAGCAGCCGGGCCTCCGCTAGAGGGCCGTCTCTGCCAGCCGTCCTCATAGGAGCGGCGACCATCCAACGCTCCCAGCCCGGCGCGAGCCAGACCACGTCCAAGTCGGAGTACAGCACAGTGAACCCGAGCTCGAGCAGGTTCGTCAAAAACTCGAGCTTCAGATCTCCGAGCTCGAGGAAGGCGGCTTCGTGACGGATGTAACCGCCGCCGACACGCGTACTCTCGCTCGCATTCTTCGAGCGACGACGCTGGACGGCTGGCACGGCGCGCTGTTGGCACCAATTGCCCAGCGGCTCGTCGGCGACGCCGACCAGCACTGGCGCCAGCGCCGCTCGATTCACAAAGTGGAGCCAATTGGTAAGGAAGTCGGACATCGAAGATGTGCCAAAGGTGAAATGCAGGACAGTGTGACGTGGCTCGATGGAGGCGAGCGCGGCCTGCGCGTGCGAGTTGAAGGCCAATGCACTGTGTTCGGACTGCAGCCACGCTGGAAGCGTCGCGGGCGGCGATGCGGTGCTGGGCTGGAGTTCTGAGGGCTGGGCTGCAGTTGGCGCCGGCGGTGCCTCTGCAAGTGCCGGCGGATTCGGTGACGAGGCGTACATGGCCGTCGATGGTCGAAACGTGGCCGACAGACCTGCGCAACCACCGATCGGCGCATATAGCACGCTGTATGCGGCTGCTGCCGCTAGCACCAGTACCAGTGCTCTCGGGCTGGCCTTCATATGAAGAGCACTTGGTTTTCACAAGTGAGTGTGAACGTAACATCTTAAGATGAAGATGCCGCTCGTCAGCGAGCGGATGATCGAGCTGACCTCACTCGTGACCTTCATACGAGAATTCACAGTAAACCTCCGAGAAGCGTCCTCGCCACTGATCGAGCGGTCCACGAGTCTTGGACTGATTGAATCATGTCGCCCATCCTCTTGTGCGGCGCTGCTAGCGCCCTGCTCCTCCTGCAGCCGCCGCCTCTGCAGCCTCTTCGCCACTGTTCGTTCCTCGACATCCGTATGGCGCTCGGCGGCGAAGCGTACCTCTCGCGAAAAGAGCGCCGGGCAATGTACTGGGACGAGAAGGCGGGAGAAAAGGCGCCGCCCACGGCAGAGGTTTCGACCCCGTCTCCGCACCCGCTCGTCGAGCTCATCGATTGGCATGTGCGCGAGGAGCGCCGCTTCGCGTCGACGCCGCTGCAACCTGGCGAGCGCGTCATGGTGCTCGTCACGGAGTCGTCTCCGCTCGGGCTCGGAGTCTCCGTCGTGCCCGGTGGCGACTCGGGCCTCGTGTACAATGACGAAGCGGGCTTCGTGCCCGACGCGTCGGGCATTGCCGTTGGTGTGGGAGACGTGGTGCCCGCGTGGGTGCTCAAGGTCGGAGTCGGCACGACACGTGACCGCATCGACTTCGCCTTCCGCGAGCAAGGTGCCAAGCCGCGGCTGACGGACGGCACCACGGTCATCTTCGACGCGCTGCTCGCCTCGCGCAAGCGTGGCGAGGAAGGCGTGCTCGCCGTAGGCGACGCCTCGACACCCGCTGAGATCAAGCTCGCGCTCGGGCTGAGCAAGGCCACCTTCAAGGCCGCTCGCGGCGCGCTCCTCCGCGCGGGCGTGCTCGCCTTCCCATTGGCGCCGAAGTTGACGAAGCTCGTGCCGGCGGCGGCCACGTGGTCCGACGAGGACGTGGCGCGTGTATGGAAGGCGCTCAGCCCGAGTGGTGGCGCCGTCGCGAGCACCGACGGTAGCTCCGCACGCGCCGTCTCGGGCGGAACCCGCGTCGTACCGGGCGCGTACCTCGAGCTCGCGGCTCTGCCACGTGGCGCGCTCGGTACGGCGCTCGGCTCCTCTGCAGGCGCCGCCGCGCTGCTCGAGTGGATCGAAGGTGAAGCGGCGGCCGCTCAAGCGACCACGGGTGCGGCCAAGGGCCCGAAGGCGGGAGATCGCATCTCCGATGCGGGAGATCGCATCTCCGATCTGGGGCCGAGCCTCCAAGAGGAGATCGCATCTCCGAGCGAGGGTTTCGTCATCTCTGTGCGCGCGGTGCGCGACGATCCGAGCACGGTGCGCGTCTACCTGCGTGCCGACGCCGCCGCGAGCGCGTCCATCGCCAGCCGCCTAGCGAGCTACGTAGGACCACCGTTTGTGCGTACCGCCGAACAGAGCGAGCGTCTGCGCCGGGGGATAGGCTCAGCTGTGAATGGAGGCGCTACTGTGAATTCACGCTCCGGGCCGCAGCCTGGCGACAAGCCCAGCGGCGGGCGCGGCGGCAGCAGCGGCAGCCGCGGCAGCAGCGGCAGCCGCAGCCGCGGCGGCGGCGACGGGCGCGAGGCGCCGACGGCCCACTGCGCCTATGTGGGGAATCTCGCGCAGTCCGTCGACGAAGATGCGCTCTGGGAGGCCTTCCTTGATTGCGGCTACATCTCGCGCCTCGAGATCGCGACCGATGAGCGCGAGAGCGGCCACCGCGGCTTCGGCCGGCTTTGGTTTGCGGATGAGCTCGGCCTCGAGCGTGCCCTCGTGCTGCGCGGCTCTGACTTGCACGGCAAGAAGCTGCGCGTCGAACGTTCCAAAGACGATCCTTCACAGGATGCTTCACAGGATGACGCCGCGCCATCGGGCGCCGTATCGGGCGCCGGCGCCGCCTCTCCACGCCCCAGTCGAACCGCGCCGCCCACGCGCCGTGATGAGCGCGCCGTGATGGGCGCCCGTCCGGCGAGCGCGCGCCGTGATGGCGAATTCTTCCGAGCGGAGCGCCGTGATGGGCGCCCCTCCGACCCATATTCGGATCGAGGGGCGCCGCAGACGCGCCGTGGTGAGCGCTCGTTCGATCGCGGTGCGCCGCTGTCGACCCACGACTACACTCGCGAGCCGGGAGATGCGGCGCAGATCGATGTGGCGCGAGTCGACCAACTGCTCGTCGAGCGCATCGGCGCGAAGCGTTCACGCGACTTTGCGGCGGCGGACGCCCTCCGTGACACGTTACAAGCCATGGGCGTTCATGTGAATGACAAGGAGAAGCTGTGGGCCGTCAGTCGCGGTGCCGGCGTTCGTGACGCCCAGGACGGCGCTCGTCGCGGTGCCGGCGTTCGTGACGCCCAGGACGGCGCTCGTCGAGGCGAGGGCAGCGACCGTCGTGCTGAGCGCTCATCCCAGCGCGTCTCGCTGGTGGCCGATCCCAAAACGGGCGAAGTTCGGAACCCGAGCGCCGCGGACGAGATGTACTTTTCGACACAGGGCTTTCTCAGAGCCGGTTTGCCGCCGCCGCCGCCGCCCGTGCTCGGCCGCCGCAAAGATATCACGTCCCGCGCGCCTGCGGCGCGGTACAGCGCTGGTGGCGCTCAGTACAGCGCTGGCGGCGGGCGTGACGGCACGTTTTCGGGGCGCGGCGAGGGCGGGCGCCGTAATGAGCGACCCTTCGAGCTCGGCGTTTCCATTTCGGGCCGAGGCGGGGGCGAGGGCAGCCGGCGTGACGAGCGCCGCTTCGATCGCTTCAATCCGTTCGATGAGAGCTCCTTCGAGCGTGACGTGGCGCCGCTCTCGACGGTGGAAAAGGTCGCGTCGCGTCGCAGCGCTGGCGGCGGTTACGGCGCACGTGGTGATGGCGGCGCGCGTGGTGATGGCGGCGGGCGTGGTGATGGCGGCGGGCGTGGTGATGGAGGCGGGCGTGGTGATGGAGGCGGGCGCGGTACTAGCCGGGGGCGTGGCGCAGCCGCTGGCAAGTCACGCGAGAATCCATGGCTTGCGCGCCGTGGTGAGCGCCGTGAGCAGCCGACCACGAGAGGGCGATACGGAGAGCGCTGACCGGTACACATTTGATAATGGACGGCGTTGTCTCGGTGTGACGGTGATACCGGTCTCGTCTACCTTACCCACATCCGAGTACAATAATCAATAAAACTGCCACGCGGGTAAGTGGGCATTCAATCGGAGCGTGTACACACTGTCTCTACTACGCTAGATAAACGTGAAACTCCCTACAGACTACACGCAACGTTAACCTTAACGTTCAACGTACCGCACACGCCGGCCGGCGAGATTTTGACCTCGTCCGGTTGGGGGGGGGTCATTTCAACACTCAGGTAATTAGCTAATTACCCTACATTGTATGGTGTTTCAACATAGTGGGGCGCGAGATTTGACCGTGGGGGAGGGTTTCAACTCTCAGGTAACTAGGCTAACTACTCTGATGGTGTTTCAACATTGTAGTGCACGCGAGACGTACGCGCGAGACGCGGACAGGCTCCAACAGAATAAAACGCACATCCCGAGATGCCTCGGCCATCGCGGCTTCCGCCGGCGCCGCGCTATACACGAGTCCGCTCTCGCACTCCTTCGTGCTTCGAGTCAACACAGTTGCGCAACGGGAAGTAAGCGGGATCCGGGAACTAGGGATGCGCGCGCAAGTGCGCCGCAGCCACTCGTTTGACTCGGGCCACAGCACTTCAACTTGTACTAACTCGGTGTTACGAACGCAACGGAGACCTGACACGATGACACTGTCTCTGCCACTGAACTGAACTGAACTGAACTGAACTGAACTGTACAGGCAAACAACAAACAAAGCAACGTTCTCGTGCATGCAAGGTGAGCAACGTTTTTTCTCGTACGGCCGGTTCGCTTCCCTTTTTTGCTCCCTAATCGTCCCTTACGTCGACGCACCATGGCGAAGGGCAAGAAAGGCCTCAGCGCTGAGCAGCAGGCGGAGCTCAAGGAGGCATTTGACCTCTTCGATGCTGACAAGAGTGGGCAGATCGATGTGAGAGCGCGCTCGCGGTCCTTGCGCACAATCACTTTTCTACACTTTTCGTGGCGTGCTCGAATGATGGACGTGATTGCTGACATGCGCGCCGCATGCGCATTGTGGCAGTTTAAGGAATTGAAAGCCGCGTTCAAGGCGCTTGGATTTGACACACCAAAAGAGGAGATCCGGAAGATGCTCGCGGACGTCGACACTGATGGCTCAGGCACCATTGAGTTCCCCGAGTTTCTCCAGATGATGACGGGCACGAGTACGCGCACGCTCCCACCTCCCCCATGAACCTCCCGCCTCTCTCGAGCACGTCATATGAGTGCCAACCCCAAACCGACGACTTGCCTCTCTCACCCGTGTGCTGGGCCCCTCTCTCTTACCCCTCTCTTCGTACCTCTCTTCACCCCTCTGTCTTTGTGCTGTCGTGCAGTCAGCAAGGACACCAAGGAAGAGACGATGAAGGTGTTCAAGCTCTTCAATGGCGGCGCAGACGGGGGCAAGATCACGCTCGCCAACCTGAAGACAGTCGCCAAGGAGCTCGGCGAGAGCATGACCGACGAGGAGCTGCAGGACATGATCGATCACGCCGACAAGTCGAGCACCAACGCGGTTTCATTCGACGATTTTTACCGTTTAATGGCCAAGCGCAACGCACCGCAGAGTGCGATCGACGACCTGCTCGGAGACGACGATTAGTTGCTGTAGTCGCCACACATGCGCGTGACATGCGAGCGACAGGCAGCGCCCATCGACAGCGCCCACGACCCTTGTGCTGGGACGGCGGGCCGACAGGGCACCTCAGGTGACATGAGGAGAGCTTCCATTGTAAGCGTGTGTGACTGGAGGTAGACTGGAGGTGAGCAGATCTCGTAAAATACACGTGCACAAAAGACAATTTACATTTAAGACCGTACAAAAAAGCCGAGAGGAGACTAAAATAGTGACTATACACAAAAATTTGCATTTTGATGTTGATGATGTATGATGATGCGTCTACGCACCCACGGGCACGGCCTAGAGGCTCGCGGTCAGTCTTCCTCTCAATTGGTCTTCCTACGGTCCAGGACTTCCACAGACTTACCACACCACTTTTATCGTATTAGGATTAGGTTTAGCGCATTAGCGGTCCGGCGCGCCCGCGCCGGCGCCCCGTTCCGCCACCGCAAGCAAGCAAGTCGCGGATGTGGGGAGTTGTGGCCGCTATCTCCACATTGAACAAGTATCAGTCCATGCATAGAAGTACCTGTGTGGACTGTGAAGCCAATTAAAGTCAGCTCAACAGATCTCCGCCGGCGGGGTCCTAAGTTTCCCCAAAAGCCGTTTTCGTACTTCGGCACTTCCAAGAGGAACTAGGAGTACGCGCGCCTCCTGGCTCCTGGCCTGGCCGCCGCCGCGCGCTGAGGCGCATGATAGTTGCGCGCTCCTATGCCTAGAGCCGTGCCGCACGCGCGTGATTGCTGATTGGCCCACCGACGATATCGCGCGACTCATCGCGCGCTACCCGCCTGCGCGCCTTCCTGTGCGCCTCTTCCTGCGCAGACTACATCCACCCGAGATGCCACCCAAGGTCGACGAGGAGGAAGCTGAGCCGCTCAAGAACGACGTCTTCGGAAGCGTCGTCCAGACCGTCAAGGGCAAACTCCTTCCCGGTGGTATTCGCAACTCGATCACCATCTATCAGAATGGGGCTTTGGTTACAACTTTGACGACTTTTAAGGGATGCTGTGGCCCTCGCGGCTGTGTGAACTACTACTGCACATGCTGCCCATTGAACGAGTCTCGCATGATGATTCCCAAGCACCGCTTCATGGGTGCCTACCTCAAGAAGCAGATGTGCTGTGGTGGCATGTGCTGGTGCTGCGTCCCAACGGTTACCTCGATGATCTTCCAGCTGACGGACGACGAGGAGGCGATGTTCATTATGAACGGCAAGCTGAAGGATGCGGAGTACAACGCCATCTTCTCCTTTGTCTACGGCTCGCTCACGACCACCGGTCTTGGCAATAAGGCGCACGCGCTCGGCATTCTTTCGCATGACCATGTCATCTCGCAGCCGTCGGCCGAATTCTCATTCTCGATGAATCGCGAGTAGGCCGTCATGCCTTCGGTGCCGGTTTCGTTGTTCTCAAGATCAACAGAGACTCGGCACTGAGCCAAGCCCCAAGGGATGTACCGGGCGTGAACCCTCTCAGAACCCCGTGAAACGCGAGGGCGACGGTGTTCACAGGTACGAGCGGCGAGGTGGTGCGGGACGAGGGGACCGGCTGAAGATCCTGACTCGGGCGCCTAAATGGCGGGTAGGAGCGTGTGATCAGTGGCTGGGGCGCTCATTAAATCGAATTCAATCTTCACATCAGGCGTTCACGGTGTTTGTGCATATGTGCATTGAGGCGCATTGTCGCACCCGCACCAGCGCTCCGACATCGGTCCTCGCGCCTCGCCCGCCGCGCGCCGGAGCGACGGGCGCGCGCGCCCGCGCACGACCGTCCCGCCGCGGCCTACGCTAGCTTCACGACCACAGCCCGCCGAGTCCCGCGCGCGGCCCCGCGCTCGCACGCGTTTCCACTCGCAGCTTGTCCGCGCTGCCTCCCGGGAGACGTGACAGAGTGTTCAGTGTGCACAATGCTCTAGCCGGTAATGCACAATGCACAATCCACAATTTGCTGAATGCACATACGCACAAACCGACGACGTGATGCACGCCGGTGTGAAACGAGATCCGACAAAATTTTCGAACTCCCGCAATGCGGGACCCCACTCGACTTTTCTCGCGGCCGCGCCGCGTTCAGATGCGTGAGTCCCATTGAAGGTGAGCGTCCCGGACCTTGACGACTCATCCTTCGCCCCACTCTTCTGCACAACGCCTTCAGCTGCCTCGCATGCACCGTATCCTCGAAGTCCTGTGGCAACACGGCGGCCTCGCTGTCCACTCTTTCCGGAGTGGCCGCAGTGGAGTGCTTGCTGCCTTCTCGATCTCTCACACTCTTGCCCTGTGAGCACCCCTCATGTGCACCACTCATCGCCCACGTGCAACCGTGTGCTCACCCGAACTGTGCAGGTACCATCGCGACTTTAAACCACTCATGGCACACACGCTGTCGCGTGCGCTTCGAAACGAGGCTCCTATCGGCGGTCAAACTCACTCAACACGTTCGGACAAGGTGCGG
>Ga0210244_102497_pt1 | contig 11082 bp, 6 predicted proteins | sample ChrtobMetaP3_0mM_FD_155473 | JGI IMG/M metagenome (GOLD analysis project Ga0210244, IMG submission 155473) | Chrysochromulina tobin associated microbial communities from unialgal haptophyte culture, Seattle, Washington, United States - P3_0mM | ecosystem: Host-associated > Algae > Haptophytes >...
CGGGCCGGGTGAACTGCATTGCCAGCTCGTGCGTCATGGAGTGGGCCACCGTCGGTGATGACCCCAACTTCTTCTTCTCGAAGATCTCCGCATTCTTGGTGAGCTCGACGACCAGCGGGCACGCTGCAGCCAAATGACCGGCCGGCAAGATGGTGTCCTTGCAGTGCGGGCAGACCGCGTCGACGGGGTAGAAGTTACTCATAGCGATGGCGAGCACCTTGATTCCCACCGGAAGCGGCGCGAGAACGGCGAACGTGTACATGGCCGCGCGCCGTGCGAAAGGCAGGACAGTCGGATCGAGGCTAGGCTCATCGTGCGCGCAGTCGATGGACCGAAAGGACTCCGATCGGGGCGAAGAAGGCCTGGGCACAGCACCGGAAAATGCCCCGAACGTCGCGGGCACGATTATAATAGGCGAAGCTGCCGATGCCCGACCAAACGGAAAAGGGCCGGCGGGAATGTGAAGCCCCCCGCTTGACGCCACCTTGACGAGTACCCGGAGAGAAAGAACGCGCGCGTACGAACGATGCCGCTCGAGTGGGGCAAGTCCATAAAGCCGATTCGAGGGCACCTTGTCGCCCAGGATCTCGTGCGCGTCGACCGCGCCGAGCATGGGGACGCGCGAGCTTGCCCTGTCCCCCCCCATAAAATCGACCACACGCGGAAGCCCAGCATAAGCGCGTGAGGGACTCGTTTTCGCGACCGGGGGGAGCGCCTCGGCCATGCGCAGATGGCTGAGGGCAAAAGCGAGGACGAAGGCGCGAGCACTCGGGCCCCAGCACCACATCGCTCTCGACTGAGAGCCAGACGAGAATGCTACCATCGTTCGAGAATCTCCTCAACGAGGTGTATGCACCCAGTCCGTGCCAGCCGTTGGAATTAAATCGGGATGCGCATCAAACCGTTTCGAGACTCCCTTGAGTCCGAAACGTGAGCAGCAAACCTCCCGGTATGCGTCCGCACGGCCCCCATATGCCCAATACCCCTTCCCCCTGGTTGGGCCCCTGTGGTAGCTCTGCCAACAGTCTCATCACACGTTGAGTTCACGGCCGCTTAACTGTTGGGTCAAGCGGCACGAAAACCACAACTCACAAGCGGAACAACAGATCCACAAAGACCAACATGTGGTCCTGCGCTTTTTGTACGTTCGACAACGATCCAACCACGGGCGCACTCCATCGCTCTGGCCTCATCCTCTGTAAGATGTGTAAGCAACCAAAGGGCGCCGCGGCAGTCCCCGCCGTTGGTGAGGTCATTCCTTTGGCGCCGCCAACGTCTGCACCCCCTCGAGCCACGGCGCTCTACGCGAGGGCCCCTGGCAAGCCAATGTGCCAGTACGGGACCATGTGCTACCGCAACACCTCGGAGCACTTCGCTAAATATGACCATCCGGCTGATCACGAATTGCTCATCAAGGAGCCTGCCGCCGCCGCTGCCGTCGCTTCAGGAGACGAGCTCCCTGATGGTTGGGAAATGAGGTTCACCAGCGAGGGGCGCGCCTTTTACGCCAATCTCCTCACAAAGACGACGCAGTGGGAGCGACCCCTCCCGCCACTGCCCCCCGGCTGGGAACAAAGGCACAATGAAAATGGGCGCCCGTTCTACGTCAATCTGATGACAAAGGCGACGCAGTGGGAGCGCCCCGACAACTTCCTCTCGAAGCTAGAAATGGCGGAGAAGCGCGACCAAATGAACCCCGCTCCTCGCCTAGTGAGCCCGCCCCACGTCAAGCCACTGGAGTCGTCAGCCCATCCAACGCCATTGGTCGCGTTTCCCGTCGACGAGATGGAGCTCGCGATCGCCGAATCGCTCCGCTCAACTCAACGCCCAGCCGTCCATCCAAAGGAGCATAGGGTCAGCGCGCAGACGGAGGCGGCAGACGTGCAGGCGGCCCTCACGGCCTCGCTCGAAATCGCAGGCCAACAGGAAGACGACCGTCGGCCGCTCGTCGCCGGGCTGCTGCCTTTGAACGCGCTCATGGCCGAGTACACCAACAGTCGCTCGGCCGACCTCTACCACGCGACCACCCAGACGCTCAGCGCAAGGTACGAGTCAATCCGGCGCATCCGTGGGGACGGCAACTGCTTCTACCGCGCCTTCTTTGTCTCGTGGATGGATCGTTTGCTCGGACTGCCAGTGGAGCACCAGAGCGACGTGTGGCAGCGCGTCGTACCTTCAATGGAGCGCGAGCTCAGATCGCATCTGCCCGCGGAGCTCGCCGAGCTGCTCCCCGCACTCGGACGCACCGTGGCGGATCATGTCAGGGGACTGTGCGCGCCTGCGTCGGCGACCGAGCCGGCGACGGCGGCCGAGCCTGGTTCACTAGAGCTGCGCGAGGTTGGCGAGTCTGACGAAGCTGGTTCACAAGAGCTGCGCGAGGTTGGCGAGGCTGACGAAGCTGGGCCAGTCACCTACGAGAAGCGGTGGCTGAGGGCGGTGACGGAGCCGGCGACAGCGACCAAGTGCATTCAGTGGCTCCGACTGGTCACCTCGGCATACATGCGATCCAATAGGGATGGGTTCGAGCCCTTCCTTCAGAAGCCGTTTGAGACCTTTTTGGCCGAGGACGTTGAGACGATGAACGTGGAGGCTGAGGAGATGCACATCGTCGCACTCACAAAGGCGCTTCAGCTGCGTGTGCGCGTCGAGTACTTCGATCCGATCCCTCGTCAGTCAGCGTACAGCCTTCGCTGCGGCGTGCACCGGTTCGTAGTACGCGGCCCCGCCGAGCTTGACGCACGTACGAGCGCCCGCATGGCCGCCGAGACCAGATTGCAATCTCCCCGCATGGCCGCCGAGACCAGATTGCAATCTCCCGCGAGATCGGATCGAGACGGCACGATGGCGATGCGATCCCGCCGTCCCGTCGCGCCGCTGGTGGCGTGCTTACTCTTCCGTCCCGGCCACTACGATGTGCTCGTGCCGCGTTCGTGGGACGGACTGGATCCTCACGCCGTTCAGGCAGCGAGTGCCGCGGTCGAGGATGCAGCCGTTGAGGAGGATGAGCGCACGTGTGAAGTCTTCGTGCCGCCGGTGGCGCCAGAGGAGCCAGACCGGCCTTGTGGGACGTGCTCGGAGCGCCTTCGCGCCTGTGTGCTGTGTGCCTCCGCGCTGTGCGTGGCCGACGGGTGCTCCTCGCGCCAGCAGCTCGCGCCGGGGCAGCCGCCGCCCAGGACGGCGCCCTCCGGACTGCCCAGGACGGCGCGCGAGGGAGGCGCCTCGCTGCCATTCCCGGGGGTGCCCAGGACGGCGCCGCGGCCGGGGGAGCCCGACTGGCTGCCGTTGCCTCCGGCATGCTTCACGATGCCTACCGAGTTTGGACCACTCGCCACCAGCGCGCCCGTGTGCGCAGAGTGCATTGAGCGCCTGCCACTCGCGCAGCCGTGCGTGCAGCCGTGTGCGCCCGCCGCCGGGGCCAACGCTGCCGGGGCCGAGGCCGCCATGGACATGGCTGCCGAGAGTCCCCTCTTTGATCAGCTCTATCGGTGCGCCGCTGCCGCGCAGCCCTGCGGCTGTGGCGTCGTCGACTTCGCACCGCGGGTGCACCGCCACGCGCTCCAGTGTGCGTCTGAACGAGTCGCTTGCCTGTACAAGGAGTGCACGCAGAGCCTTCCGCGGCGTGAGCGCGGCGAACACTTGCTGGTGTGCGAGCACGCGCCCCTCCGGTGTGAGCACGCGGGGTGCGACGCCGTCTTCCCACGCCATCTGATGGCCGAGCACGCCGCCGTGTGCAAGTTTGCGCTCCAGACCTGCGACGACTGCGCCGAGCGCCTCGTTCGCTTGGAGATGGCTTCGCATAGGGCGACCTGCCCCAAGAGGCCCGTGCCATGCTCGGCATGCGGCGAGGCGCTCCCCCTCGACGCGCACGCGCAGCACATGGCACAGGTATGCCCGGAGCGTGAAGTGCGCTGCGGGCGCCTCGGCTGCGGCCTGCGCTTCAGCGCGCGTCAACGGCCTGCACATGATGCCACGTGTCCGGGCGCGATGGTTGCATGCATCTGGGGCTGTGGGATGACCCTCGAGCGGCGTGCGCTGCGAGCCCATCAGCAAGAGTGCCCGCGCGCGTGGGTGCGCTGCCCGGGCTGCCCAGCGGAGGTCTCCCATCGGCGAGGCGAGGTGCGCTCGCACCATGGCGAGTGCCCGGGGATGCCGTATGTATGCCTCTACTGCGACAAGCTCGTCTTGCGTGCGAGCCAGGATGTGCACGAGAGAGAGGCATGCGAGGTCCTGTGCAAGAAGAGCATGTTCGAGTGCGTGATCTGCACCGTCGAGGACGAGTGTGGAACAGTGCCTCATTTTGAACCGGACTGCTTCGTGCGCGGCTGCGCGGCTGACGACGATCACCGATGCCACTTTGAGTGCATCGAAAACTACGTCCGCAACGAGATCACTAAGTGGCCAGATGCCACGAGCGAGAAGCTCAAGTGCCCGGGCCCGGGCTGCATGGGCCGCCGGGAGCTGCCCCAATGCGAGATCACCCCGCACCAAGTGCACGGGATGCAGGGGCTCGAGCCACCGATCAAGGAGAAGTATGACCGCATCCTCAACGTACGAGTTCTCAGGGAAGCTCATGGCGACAGCCTTAAGGCTTGTCCACGCGGCTGTGGCTACTTTGTCCTCGCGCCCAACGCACGCCAAAAGTGGATGCCCTGCAAGATCTGCCGCGAGCCTGACGGATCCGAGCTCGTCATGTGCCTCGAATGCGGAGAGCCGCACGACAGGCGCCACATCACGTGCGCGCAGCACGCTGAGTTCAAGCGCCAAAATGCGCCCGATTTCCAGGCGGAGCGCATGATGGAGCTTGAGCAGTTTGGCGTGTTCAAACGGTGCCCAGGCCCGTCGTGTAACGTCCCCATCACCAAGGCGGGTGGCTGCCAGCACATGGACCACCCCCATGCCCTAGGCGGGTGCGGCTATGCGTTCTGCTGGCACTGCCTCGCGCCACACGCTGTGTCGACCGCGCATGATGCCTCGTTCCACAAGCGCGAGTGCCTGCTATGGCAGCCGGCCGGGGGCGAGGACAGATTCCTCAACCGCACCGACCGGCGAAAGAAGCCAGGCGAATTCTGCCCGCTGTGCGACGCCGCAGGCAGTTTTTGCAACCGGCGTCCCGCGACGGCGTGCCGGCGCGACTCCAACGGGGATACGAGCGTGGAGGGCGACATGGAGACGGTGACGCATTGTGCGTGCCGCCACGGGTGCGGGTGTACCTGCACGATGGGGCTTGTCTCGCGCTGCAAGTGTGGCGACGCAGACGCCCAGACTGCCCTCGGTGAGGCAATCAAGAAGCTCAGCGCAGACGACGTGCGCACGTTCCCGTTGGAGTCCAAGTCCGCCTGCATCTGCGGCTACTCGCAGGTGCATTGATGGCCACTGAGGAGTCCTGATGAGCACTAAGTACCACTGATGACCACTGATGACCACTGAGGACCGCTGATAACCACCGATAACCACTGATGACCACCGATAACCACTGATGACCACTGATGACCACTGATAACCGCTACTCGCAGGTGTGTTGCTCGAGCTGCAAGACGACCCGGTGCCGGCTGTGCGACCGCCCGTCGCATCCGGGCGAGCCGTGCCTAGAAGACCAGCGCGAGCCGGGCAACTCACGACAGATGAGCGCCGTCGGCGAGGCGAGAGGCGCCGCGGCGGCGGAGAACTGAATTGAGGACGGGAGAAAGGCTCCGGCAACGAGCGCGAGAACTATGGGGTCGGTGAGAGGGGGGGGCGAAGCCAATCTTAGAGTCGACTGGAAATTTTCAGGAAACTTGACGAAGCGACAACGCCGTCGGCCCTCGACCCGCTCCACGACCCGGTACGTGGTCACCGCCGCGGTGCCTCCCGCTCAATCGATCCGATCCGAGAGGCGTAGACCACGGACCATGCAGCGTGCCACGCTCCTCCTCAGCGGCCTCCTGGCTGCCACCAGCGCCCAGCAGCAGCCAAGCAATTACAGGGCATTCTCGATCGTCGGCAATGCCAACGTTGGGGAAGAGCTGGTGTGTAACGCGCAGTCTGGCGGCCTGCCGTGCCCCAGCGACGGCTTGACGGACGCCATCGACGGCTCGATGTATTTGACCTCCTCGGACCTCGAGCTTTCGCGTGACGGTAATCGCTTGCAGTACGTGGGCATCATCTTCCCGAGCATTGCACTCTCGTCAGCGGATGCGAACACGCTCGCCAACTCGCACCTCGTCTTTGATATCGACGAGATTCATCCCGGCGTAACCGACGCACCGGTCACCGTGAGGATCTACGGCGAGCGCAACATCAACGCGGCGCTGCCCGGTAACAGTCTCCACAACTTCACTTTTCGCACACGGACGACCGCATCCGTCACGTGGACGCCGCCCTCGTCGCGCCTTGAGCACGAGCTTCTGATATCGCCCGACGTCTCGACGATCGTCAAGGAGATCTTGCTCCTCCCCGGCTGGACCTCCGGAAATTCAATGGGCTTCTTCATCGAGTACGTCAGCGGCGCCGGCGTTCGCTGGGTGGAGGCGTACCACGTCAACCCCGAGTTCGCCACCCGCTCGGGCACCTCCGGCATCGTGCCGGCGCTCGAGGTGAATGCGATCATCTATTCGCCGCCGAAGCCGCCCCCTCCCTTCCGGCCCCCACCGCCGCCGCCCTCTCCCTTCCCGCCCGGCGCCACCTGCTCCAGAACGCCGTGCCTCGGCGACAACAGCGGCTGCAACGGCAACCTCTGCCTGGGCGACGGCGACTGCGACGCGGACAGCGATTGCGCCATCGGCTTGCTGTGCGGCACCGACAATTGCGCGGCTTTCCGGCAGAGCACGGGCTGGCCGAGCAACGGGCCCGGCTGGGACCTGACGGACGATTGCTGCTATTCGCCGGGCGGCTTGGGTGGTCCGAATCCGATGGTCGCCCGCTTCAAGACATGCGACGTGGGCAACGCGCAGACGAGCGGCGTCACTCTCATGCATACGGCCCCGACCATCTACCTGAGCAACAGCAACCACCAGCGCGATCAGATCTATACGCACACTTACACGTCGGCGGATCTGTCGTACGACGCGCCCATCCGGGCCGTCTCGCTCACGGCCCTCACCTCGGATGGTTGGTGCGTTGAGGACCTTCGGGCGAACGGCATTCTGCTCGACGGCGCTCGCGGCGTGTGGCTTGACAATCCGGTCGAAGGACCTGCGACCGGCTACCCTCTGCACACGGCGTACGTCACGTACACGTGGCGCGTGCCCAACCCGTCGCGCACGCTCACGCTCAGCTGGCACACGTGCGACATCAACAACGCCCAGAGCAACGGCCTCATCGTGCTCCATCTCTCCGAGGCCAAGCTGTTCAACTCGCAGACGCGCGGCGCCATCGTCACGACGAACGTGCCCGGAGAGGCGCGCACGGTCTCGCTCACCGCGTTGAGCTCCGATGGCTGGTGCGTCGAAGACCTGATGCTCAACGGCCAATCGCCCAACCCCGACGGCCAGGCACGTCGCGTTTGGCTCGACAACCCTCCTGAGGGGTTCTACGGTAACGTGCCCGTCGCCATTACATACGCGTGGCGCTGGGATACCGTGGCAGCGATCGCGCCGCTTGTGTGCAACTACATCGTGGGCAATGGCGACGGCGCCACGGAGACACGCGTCGGCATCTTTGGCTCAGAGCTCGACTGCGCCAACGCGGTCCGTAACCAATATCCTCTCGCCAACGGCGCCTCGTACTCGAGCGACGCGTCCATCGGCGCGTGCTACGCCGAGTTTGGCATGCACCTCAGCAACGGCAATACGCAGTGGCGCACGTGCCTCTTTGGTGGCTGGCCCGCCCTCTCGCCCCCGCCCCCAACCTCGCCTCCAACCCCCGAGTGCGAGGGCAGCCGCCGCGCCTCCCTGACCACAGACACTCCACAGAACCATGGCGGCGTGGAAGGTGGGTTGGTGGCGTTCTTATTCATCTTCGCTTTGTTCCTAGGAGCTGTCGTGGGCGTCGGGGGCTACGTGTATGCTTCACGCCAGCGCGGCTGGCAGCCCGCACGTGCACGTACGACGCCCCGCATGATGGCCACGACGGCTCCCATGATGGTTCAGCTCGGCAAGGGGGAAATCATGACCACTCCGCTCGCTGGCTCCGACTCCGCGGCGACGGGTTACCAAGCACCCAACTTCTGAGCTCTCCAAGGAGAGCTGGGGCGCGAAGGCGCGCCCCATGCAGGCTGGACTCGAGCTGCTCAACCTGGGCCTGTGCACCGCCTCTGCTATCAGCTGCTCGGATGCACCGAGTTGTTCGGGATCGCGAGGTCACGCCAGTATGTGGTCACGTCGATTCCGTCGGTTTCGTCGACGGCGACGTACACTTGAGTACTGCAAGGGTGGAGGTGGCGGCTGACTTTTGAATGGACGGCGAGGGTGGAGGTGGCGAACCGAAGGTGTCGTCTTTTGGATGGGTTGGTGATGGCCACGGTTAGGGTCCTCCGGTCGATAGTCGATCTCTGGGCTTGTGCGGGCTGGGGCTTCTTGCACCTCCACCCTGTGGTCATGGGTGATAGGGAAGGCGGCTTACCGGCGTACCGGCGTACCCCTACCCGGGAAGCATGGGCGTGTTGCTCTCGGTGTGGCAGGTATACGTGACGCGATGGAGAACCGATAAGTGCGTCGAAGCTAGGCCTGGGTGGGGCCGCCGCGCGGACATATTAATATCAATTATGGCGTATGAGGAAGGTATGTGGTAATGTGGATACTCAAGTGGATTCGATACTGCATAGACGGTTTCCACGCCCGAGATCTCCCGCGCCCCCGCTCTGAACGGACCCGGGAGCGGACGCCGGAGGCCCGCCCGTCCCCGCCCGTGCGAGCGGCGGCCCCAGCACGCACCGCGAGGACCGGGTCGTGAAGCAGAGAAGCTCCAGGGGATTTTCAACCCAACCATAACACTGAATGCTACATGGAAAACAATCCCGGCTGACGCTAATACTCTCCGATGCCGCTCGTCTCTATACCCACCCCGTCGCCCACACTAACCCCCGCATCGTTCCGCCCCGCGCCTCAAAAGGAAAGATCGATTTAGTTTTCCACTCCCCCCCCACCGGTATTTGTGAATGTGAATACATGTCGTGTGATTCATGTTGATTCATGATGAATGTGTGTTACTGTAGAAGTCATACATACACACATTCACATTCACACGAGAGCGTTTGTGCATGCACAAGGCTGCAGCACAAGGCACATCTATGAGCTCCGCAATCACTCTTCGGCACCATCGCGTCGGTGGTGGCTCCACCGCCGTCTGCCTTGCGGGCGAGGCGCGCACATTCCTATCTGCACGCGTTCGTCAGACACAGCAAGCCAACCTCCTTCAGCCGCTCGTTGCTGACCTCTTCTTGGTGCTCTCACCTCGTTCCAGCGGTGCTCCCGAATCATGGCTGACGCAGCTGCAACTCGTCGAGCAGCAATTGGACCCTGTGAGCATCGTCGTGGCACGCGACGAGCAGATGGGCATTGTCCTCCAGCAACTGGCATTGCCGCAGGACGAAGCTCGCCTTATTTACGAGTGCACTCGAGTACAACCTTTGCCAACTCGACCAGTGTCCCGCGGTGACAATGATTGGCGCGCATGGTTCCAAGTGGGCGCGTGTGTGCCCCAGCTCTCGTTGGCTCTGCGGCACCGCGTTTGCCTGGAGCTGATCGAGCACACGGAGCGCGAACGACGCTTCAAGTACGACTGGGTCGTGCGCTCGCGGCCGGACGTTGCAGTGCCATGCGCTCTACCACATTCCGCTGTCCTGAAGCACGAGATGGTTCGCTACTTCATGGACTTTATCGTGTTTATGCCGCGCGGCGCTGCCGACACGGTGCTGCGCGAAGTCCCACTCGCTCGCCAGTGGAACGTGAGCGAATGCTACAGCTACCGCGACGAGAATGCGATGGGCGCCTGCAATGCGGCCTTGGCGAGCCGTGCGGGCTGGCATGTGGTCGGGCTGGAGGCGAGTGTGTGGGTGCCAAGCGAGCGCCGGTTTGAGCGTCAAGAGCTTGTGTACCCCGCGCGCAAGGACGATCGGCCACGCGATGCGCGTGCTCTCACTGCGCGCCATCGCACCGAGCACGAGATAGTGCCGAGGCCACATCCTCCATTTGGGAATGTCTCGAGCCGCTCCAATCCCCAGACGCCCAACGGTGCGATCTACCCACGATGCGTGCTCGCGCCGAACGCGACGAGTGCACTCGCGCAGCAAACGGCCACGCGGCCGGCAGTGCCGTTCCTCTGCGAGCCGGGTGTCTGGCGGCCAAAACAATGGGAGCCTTGAGCCCTTGTGCCTTGAGAGCACGACTCCGAGAGGTGAGGTAGGCTTCATGTAGGCTTCAAGGTAGGCGGAGACCAGACTAAGGACCAGATGGCAGCACGACAAAACTCGGATACTGATTCGAGGTCTTCGCGCGATGGCGAACTATGTGCCGAATCCGCTGATCTGCATCTGGCCTGCTGCACACACCACCGCGGACACATTTTGACTTTCACCTAGACCCCCCAAAATACGGCTCCCCTCAAGAGTAATAGGCTTCTTACGTTAGGTGTAGGTCCGATTCGGCATGGGCAGGGTGCCGCAGGGACATCCGGCGGGAGCGTGCCCGCCTCACATCCGGACCTCGAGAACCTTTCAACAACCGAACACGATAGACCTACCCACAAGAGGTGGAAGGCGGCCCGCATTCGGCCCACCCCAGGGCCCCCACCCAGGGAGCGCCCCCACCAACGGGTAACAACGAGAGCATTTTTTGCACACCACCATGCAGCTCGGGATGCTGCTATCTCGGCCGGCCTCCGTTCTCGCGGACGTGACAACCATCCTTATCGCCGCACCTTCCATGAGCTTCAAGCTCACCATGGAGATGTCACCCTTCTAAGAAGGCCCCGTGCGGTACCCGCCATGGTGTTAAGTTTACTATGTGTGAATGTTGTATTGTCTTCACAGCTGTGCTGCTCGCGGGAAAGAGTGACTACTTGAGTAGTGGTGAGTAACCTTAGACGTCGCACGCGGAGTGCGCAAAGGGTGTTCTAGACAGACAACCCCCGACTCACGCCTGGAAAAACACGCGCTTGCGGGAAGTG
>Ga0210244_102500_pt1 | contig 11068 bp, 6 predicted proteins | sample ChrtobMetaP3_0mM_FD_155473 | JGI IMG/M metagenome (GOLD analysis project Ga0210244, IMG submission 155473) | Chrysochromulina tobin associated microbial communities from unialgal haptophyte culture, Seattle, Washington, United States - P3_0mM | ecosystem: Host-associated > Algae > Haptophytes >...
TCTCAAAGAGCCCCCAACAACGCAGCAACGGTCGTGCGAGGGCCCCAAGGTCAGGCCCGGTCAAGAAGCCCCGCCCACATAGCAAAAAACCCAAATCGGGTGACTTCAAATAGGAAAAACGCGCTCCTTCGGGCGCTCGAAGGGCCCTTTCGGAGCGTAACTTTGACCGAGCACTGCGCCGGAACGCTTGCGAATGGGTGAGAACCGAGCATAGGCCCCTGATCCCCATCACTAGGGCACCCTTATTCCATAGAGACATCATCAGAATTGATCATTTTGGCGATGGTCAATTTTCGCTCCCCAGGCCGTCTGACCGAGCTAGAACTACACGCAAGATTCGCAAAATTTTCTCGGTGACGCGCGGCGGGGCGTCGCTCCACGCGGCGACCCCGCCCAGGCCCCCAGCGCGACGTCGGGGGGGCGGCCGATGAAACACATCGCGCATCGGGCGGGGCACATCTTCTCGCACGCGCCCCGGCGACGCGGCTCTCCGGCTCAAGACTTTACACTTTTAGTAAAGTGATCGAAGAGTCAAGTCAAGTCAAGTCAAGTCAAGTCAACGTGATCGAAGACACCACAAAGTGAAGCTATAGCGAGCACATACATGTAGATCAAATCACACACACAGTTGCCACCGGGGCACCTCCGGACCGGGCACCGGCATCCCAGGGCGAAAGCCAGGAAATCTCAACTCCTGTGGAGCTGTGGTCCTGCTTAAAGCCCTAAGCCTAAGCCAGGGCCCTATAAGCACCTTGGCTTAGCGGCGCTTGCTGGCCTCCTCGCGCCAGTACCGGTACATGTTGTCTTGATGAGCGCCGCTGTACTTTCATTGACACACATTCACTTCACTGCCCCTGCCCAAATCCCCACATCATCGTTCACGACCGCTCGCGGCGCCTTTCATGCATGCATTTCATGCACTGGGTAATCGTGGCCGCGGGACCGACTCTCACCGCTACCCTGCCGTATGTTCCACCGATTCACCTCGGCATCGGGCCGCCACCAGAACACTGCCTTCGTGCTGCCATCGAGGCTGCGCGCCAAACGCCAATGAGTGTGTACCAAGGCTCGACGGAGACGGCCAAAAGCCTCCCACGCCATGGCTGGTGGCTCGTGCAACACGTGCGACGCATCGGGCATGGGCGCGAGGCGCTCGCCCGTGCGCAGAGCGCACTTGATCACCTCGTTCTCTTTGAGCAAGACTGGCTGTGCGTGCGGCGCGATGGTGACACCCTCGTCGTGGCTTCGCGGCAACTAGGTTTTGTTTGGGTGCTGAATGCCAATCGTGTGCTGTGGGTCAAGCCGGGACGATCGATCAGCTTTGGCACGACGCAGCGGCATCTCCTTGCGGGCGAGGAGTGCATCGAAGTGCGGCTCGACGAGTCGACCGGTGCTGTCGAGCTCGAGATCCGCTCGCTCTCGCGGCCACGCCACCCCCTGTCTTGGCTCACGTACCCGTACGTGCTGGCGCAGCAGCGACGCTTTGCAGCAGATGCAACGCGCTCGATGAGGCGGTTCTGTGAGCGGGAGCGAGAGGCGGACTCGTGAGTGGAGGCGCCCATTCGGCGTCGGCTGTGATTTCATCGTTGGTGCAACCGCCGATCACAGAATGCCCCACAGCGTCACTCGCTGGGCCTGACCACTTGATCAGCGGTAATCTCAATGCGACCCTCCGCGCCGATGGGAGGCTCACATTCACCATGTGTCCGATGGAAAAGTTATGCTCAGCGAGAAGAGTGTGAGGCGCCTGACGCCAACGACCACGACGCCACCCCTTGCGGGCTTCTCTTCGCTTGAGATGGCAATCGACGCCATGGAGCGGAGGGCGAACGCATCTACGGTCTCGGCCAGCACGCCGCGTTCCCTTGGGATCCCAGCTTTCCGAATAAGGGTCAGCTCAGCCCGAAGGTTGTGCTTCGCTATGCTCCCACTCTTCTTCGACTTCCCTCTGGAAGCCAGATGGTGGATGACGAACAGAATAACACTTAACATGAACACGTTATTGAACATCCGGAAGCGGGATGCAAGTCCCGATGGACATCGTCGCGCTCCTCGATTCGCCCCTCTCACTGCGGCGCCTCAAGGGCAGCGGCGCTGAGCAGGCTCCCGAGGTTGTTCAACTACTATGCGCTGCGGGTTTGCGGGCCACGCATCAGTCCTCTCCGCCTGGGTTTGCAGTCTATCTCATCAATCCGGAAGGCGGGGACAAAGCGCCCGCCTCGCCAGACGGGTGGATGCTGCGCCTCATGTGCGGTTTGGACGACGGCCACGACGACCTGGAGCGTAAATTCCAGTCCATTCGCCGGCAGCTGCTTGCACGTCGCCTCGCCTCGCGCTTTCGCACGCTGAGGCCAACAGCAGAGTTGGCCGAGGCGCTCGCACCCCTTGACGCCGCAGCCAGCCAAGCGATCGAGCACGCACGAGTCGTGGACAACGACGACGACGACGGTGCACAGGCCGAGGCGCAGATGGACGCCCTTGTGCGCCGCGCCATTTGCGCCGCGTGCCAGCCCATGGGCGCCACCGAGCTGCAGCTCACACGCGTGTGGCAACAACTCCTTGCGACTCACAAAGGCGGCGGAAAGGCGACCGCCATTTTGAATCACTTGACTTGACTTTTGGGCTTTCTTGTTAACAGTGAAACAGGACACAGTGAAGACCGGGAACCGAATCTAAGACACGCTCTGGGAAGCGTTAAGCGGGTAAAGGTTAGAGCAACCGGTGATCTGCGAGCCCACCCGCACGAAGTGGTGGGGCACAGGCCGGCGCTCCCCGCGTGTCGAAGACTGGTTACAGATACCCCTCCGTGGCAAGTGACATGTTGACTCAGGCGCAGTGGGCGTGGGAGAGGGGACGCGCGCCTCGCGGCGGGCAGTGTGCCAGGGATAGCGCGACGGCTCCGAGAGAAAAAATAAACTTCATCCTCGCCGTGGCTCGTGCCGGCGAAGGGCAACAAGTCCCTCGTCCCTCGCCGATGGTGCCCAGTTGGCACAAAAAAGAAAAAGAAAGGGTAGGTTCGGGGTTGGGGCGGGGCTTCGAGGTCAAGTCCCCGATCGGCCGCCGATCCTCCGAGGGGATCGGTCGGTTGACTTTTGACTTGACTACGTGTTGTGTGTATTAACAGTTCGGCTATGTACTAATCTAGTACCGAGGCGCCCGTCTTACACAAGGGGGTCGCTTCCCGCCGCGTCTAGATCTCCTGCCTCTGCCCAAGCCGGTCTGGCAGAACGTCTTTACTGGCGTGGAGACGCAGGCGTGGGCCGGCGGCATGAAGAGGGGGATTGGGAAAGCAGAGATGACCTTAAAATGATAAAAATCATGCGCCGCCTCGGCGGCCTCGGCATGGCGTCGCGGCTCGGCTCGGCCTCGAGCCGCCTCCTGTGTTCCTGCACCGTGCGCATCGGCAACGTGGAGCTCTCGCCCATAGGCGGACTGCCTGCGCTCATGCCGAGCCCGGCGAGCCTGCGTGGCGTCGCCTACTCCGATAGCCAGCACGCTCTCGAGATCGTTCAATGGCTCATGAAGAAGCAGACGCTGCGGCAGGATGCGATGCTGCTCGGGAGCCATCCGGCTGCGTTGCGGCAGCTCGTTTTCCGGTTCGCCGAGCTGACCGAGCGCGAGGTCGAGGTCGTCTCCATCAGCCGAGACACCACTGAGTCGGACCTCAAGCAGAGGCGCGAGCTGGTGGGCGGCGGCTCGGTCGAGTATGTCAATCAGCCGGTGGTGGAAGCGGCGCTGCGGGGCCGATTGCTCGTGCTCGAAGGCCTCGAGAAGGCCGAGCGCAACCTGCTGCCCATCATCAACAACCTGCTCGAAAATCGCGAGATGGCTCTTGAGGATGGGGGCTTTCTGATGCACCCGGATCGCGTGGACGCGCTGCGCCGAGACGGGATGAGCGACGCGGAGCTGGCGAGCAGGCGGCTGCTACGCGTCTCGCCCGATTTCATGGTCGTGGCGCTGGGGCTTCCGGTCCCGCGCTTCCCTGGCACACCGCTGGATCCACCGCTCCGCTCGCGCTTCCAGGCGCGCGTGGTGCCGGCACCGCCGGCGGCCGCGCGCAAGGCGGCGCTCGCCGAGCTGGCGCCGACGGCCGCGTCGGAGCTGGCCAAGGCGGTGGATGCGTTCGATGCGCTCGATGCATTGCACGCCACGCGTGCGGGCGGCGGCGGTGGCGGCGGCAGCGCCGATCTGTCCATGCCGTGCCCTCCCGCGGCGACTCTCGTCTCAATTGCGAAGCTCATTAGCGTCTTCCCGGGCGCGCCGCTCGCCACGCTGCTTCCACGGCTGCTGCCGCACGCCGCGTCCACGCCCGAGGTGCGCAGCCTGCTCGCGCGTCTTGAGCTGCCCATCGCCAGCGACGGCGGCAGCGGTGGCGCCGCCCCATACGCCTTCGAAAGCATCTCGGTGGAAGGGTCGGTGGAAGGAACGCGAGTGGCGGAGGCGGTGTGGACGGCCACGATAGGCGCCGAGCGCGTCCGCACCACGCTCGCCTGCGGCCCTCGCCTTGGCCGTCGCTCGGGAGCCCACTGCGATGGGCTCGAGGGCGGCCTACTTGCCGACCTGCCGCGTCAGTCGGCGCTCTTCTCTGCCATGCTGCAGGACCATGCGGTAGGGATGGACATGTGCCTGATCGGGCCCAAGGGAAGTGGCAAGACTGCTGCCGCACGCCGCTTCGCCTCCGCCCTCGGTTATGATGGCGTGACGGTCTACTGCTACGCTGACCTATCCGCTCGTGACTTGCTGCAGCGGCGAGTGACTGCTCAGGACGGCTCGACACGATGGGAGCATTCAGAGCCCGTGCGTGCCGCCCTGGATGGTGAGCTGCTCGTGCTGGACAACGTCCATCGGCTGCCGCCAGGCGTGCTCGCCGCAACGCTCGGCCGTCTCCTGACGGACCGCGAGCTCCAACTGCCCGATGGCACGCGCCTCGTGCCGCGCGCTCGGTACGACGCTCTGCTTGCTGCCTCGGCCGGCGACGCGCTCGCCGCCGCCGCCGTGTGCGGCAAGCTCGTGCCCATCCACCCGGCCTTCCGCGTGCTTGCGACCGCCGAGCCACCGCAAGCGTGGGCCGAGGAGGCCAGCGCTGGCGCCGCAGCGGGAGGTAGTGGCAGTTGGCTCGGCTCAGAACTGCTCGGATTGTTCCATTTCCATCGTGTGGACAGGCTCGATCTGGCCGACACAGAGGCCTTGGTGGCGCACCAGGCGAGCGCGGCGGCCGCGGCCGCCTCCCTTTCCGTCGAGCCGCGGGGCGCGGCGTTGGCGCGCAGCCAGCTGCTCTCCCTCCATCAGCTGCTGGTCCAGACGTCCACGCGGCACGCCCTTGGGCTCTCCACGCGTGGCCTGCTGCGCGCCGCGCGCCACGCGAGCCTCTACCCGGCCGACGTGAGCAGCACGGTCATGCGCGAGATAGCGGGGCGGCAGGGCGCGCTCTCCGAGTCGGCTGAGCTCGAGCTGTCGGAGCTCATGCGCCGCGCAGGACTCCCGACGGCGGCGGCGGCAGCGGCGAGAGTCGACTTGCCACCACCACGGCGCGAGGCCGCGCCGGACGGCACCGAGAGCGTCGTCTTGGGCGACGTGCGGCTCGGCGGCATCACGCCGGCGGCGCGGCCGGAGCTAGTCCCCGATGTGCTCTTCTACGACAGCCCGCGCCACTCTCTCGTCCTTCAGTCGATGCTCAAGGACTGGACAGTGGGCGCGCACTTGCTACTCATTGGCAGCCAGGGTGTGGGCAAGAACAAGCTCGTCGATCGGATGCTCGGGCTGCTGCGGCGCGAGCGCGAGTACATGCAGCTGCACCGGGACGTGACGGTCGCAGCGCTCACGCAGACGCCTACCCTCGTCGACGGCAAGCTGCAGTGGGAGGATTGTACGGCGCTCCCCGAGTCTCGCCCAAGACGGCGTTCCCTAGTCTCGCGCCCATAGTCGCATGCGCGGCATCCCCCCACACCCCCACATGCGTGCCCGTGCTGAGTCGGCTGCGCGATCGAATCTCATCTGCGCAGCGCCTCTGGTGCGCGCCCTCACAGCGGGCCGTGTGCTCGTGGTGGACGAAGCCGACAAGGCGCCACTCGAGGTGGTCGCCGTACTGCGGAGCCTGCTGAGCGAGGGACGCATGCTGCTCGCCGACGGACGGCGCGTCGTGCCGAGCGGCACGGAGCCGCGCGAAGGGCTCCTGCCCATCGCCGCCGGCTTCCGCGCGATTGTTCTCGCCAACAAGCCCGGCTTCCCGTTCTTGGGCAACGACTTTTTCCGCGAGTGCGGCGACGTGCTCAGCTGCCATACGGTCGAAAACCCCGACCTCGCCTCCGAGCTCAAGCTGCTGCGCAAGTACGCTCCCTCGGTGGCCGACTCCGTGCTCGGGCGCGTCGCTGGCCTCTTCGCGGAGCTGCGCACGATGGCGACCGACGGGCGGCTCGCGTACCCGTACTCGACGCGTGAGGCAGTGGCGCTCGTGCGTCACATGGAACGCTACCCGTCCGACGGCCTCCTCGGCGCCGCCGAGAATGTCTTCGCCTTTGATGCGCCCCAGCCGCAGATCGCCTCGCAGATCGCGGGCGTGCTGCGCCGTCACGGCATCCCGGCCGCCATCGGCTCCGAACCCTTTGCCGTCGAGCTCGCGCCCGAGACGGCGCTGCCCGTGTCGGAGGTGGCCGAGAGGTGGGTTCCGAGCGCAGGCGCAGTGCAGCGTGCGGCCGCTGAGCAGGTGCCGGTGGGCCAGTGGGCGGCGCGCGAGGCCACGTTTCAGCTCTCGCGCGACGAGGCGCCCTCGCCCACGGCAAGCCTGCAGCTCGGGCGAATGCGGGTCTTCACCGAGGAAGTACGGCGCTGGCGGCTCCCCACCGGCCTCCAGTGCTCCGCCGTGGCCGCACTGACCGCCGGCACCGATGGCACCGTCCACGTGCTCACCACGAGCTTCAGCGGCCTGCATCTCTTCTCGTACTCGCCCGATGGGCGACGCGTGGCACACGTGGCGCTCGGTGGACGGCGCTTCAGCACCGTCGGCCTCGGCGCCTCATCCGCCGCCGCCGCGCAGGGCGTGTCGCTGCATGCGTTGCCGGCGGCATTGGGCGGAGGCCTCCTCTTGCACCAGCCCGGAGCGTTGCCGGGGCGGCAGCTGCTCTGGCTCACACCCGGATCCGACAGCGACGTCGCCGATGGTGCGTCGTCGTCGTCGTCGTCGTCGTCGTCGTCGTCGTCGCGCAGCGCCGCTCGTTCGGTGATCCCCGCGGCCGCTCCGTCGCCGCTGCTCGCGCCCAATCTGGCCGACGCACCGAGCGTGCTCGTGCGCACCTTGGCGCTGCCCCCGGCATTTGTGTCCTCAGTCGAGGAAGCTACTGAGCCGTCGCCGGCTCGCACGGCGGTTGGGTTCCTCAACCCCTTCTCACGCGCGTCGTCCGCATCGGGGGCGTCTAACGAAACACCGACCGAGCCGCCGAGCGTGCTGGTAGGGGCCGTGCCGGGCGAGGCGGAGCAGCTCCATTTCGTCAGCGTCACGCCCACCGGCGAGCTGAACCTTGGGCGGCTGTGGATGCGTGTGACGCCGCCGCCGCCGCCGCCAGCACCACCGCCCGCCGCCGCCGCCCAGGCACGTGACGACTTGGGCAGCGGCGGTGGCGCCGCGGCTGCTGACGCCGAGGTGCCAGCCACGTCAACGGCAACGGCGCCCGTGCCCCCTCCGAGCGAGCAGCCCGCGACGGTGCTGTTGCAGCAGGCTATGATGGCCATGCCAACAGGCTTGCATGCACCCCTCTCCCTTCGGGCGCTATCAGCCGACAGCTGCCTGCTGCTTGGCAGCGATGGGATGCACGCGGCGATCGTACAGTGGGAGGCGCCACCACCGTCGTCCTCCAACTCCGCCTTCCCCGTGCGTCTGCTCCCCGTGCGACGCGAGGCGGTCGGGTCTGAGGCGGCACTCGAATCTGTTGAGTTTGCGTCGATCCTCACTGGAGGCAGCCTCGGGCTCAGCGGTGGGAGTGCCCACTTCGGTACGAGCCTCGAGTCCGCGCCGCTCATCAAGGGCGAGACCGCCTTTGCGTTTCGTCACCGGCGGCCCGCAGCACAGCCGCCTCCCACGGCGAGCGGCTTCAGCCCCGCGCCCGACAAGACGCCCAGCGCGAGCGTGCCCTCGCTGCCGCCCTCGCTGCCGCCTTCGCTTGCAGCAGAGCACGTCCCTCGCGAGGGCGAGGGCGTGGGCGGCGCGGCCGGCGGCGAGGCTGGTGTGGGCGGCGTGCCCCCCTCCGAGGATCCTCTGGCGCCGGTGCGCTTCTTCTCGATGGTGTCCCAGATTCGGCAGGGCGACGGTGGGCTCGGCCGGGCTTCTGTGCCAACGGGCGCCCCGCTGCCCGAGGGCGACTGGCCACCACTCGCCGGGCCAGCGTTGTCGCCCGTGCTCCTGCACGCAATCCCTGCCGCCGCGGACGAGCCGCCAGCGCTTCAGCTCGTCGATCTTGCTGCAGGCACGCTGCGTCAACTGCCGCTTCTGCCTGCACCGCCGCCATCAGGGGAGGGTGAGGAGACGCCCGAGGAGACTCCGAAGCCAACGGGCGGCTTCGGAGGCGGCTGGGGCGCCGGCACGAACGCGAGCCTGCAGCAGATGGAGGTGGCGATGCTTGCGCCCGTGCCGGCCGCGGCCGGCGGCGGCGCGGTCACACTCCATCGGAACGGCGAGCTCGTACTTTGGCAGGTGGCGACGCCCAGCCTGGCCAACGGTCTCGCCGACTGGCGCGCCATCGTCGGATGGAAGGGCGCCCCAGGCGGCGAAGGCGGCCCGGGTGGCGGGGGCGGGCTGACGCTCGACGCCAAGAACCTGTCGATCATCCAGAACTTTCCGAGCCCCAAGGCCGCCACGGCGCCCAAGCACGGCAAGGTGGACGAGACCGGTGCTCCCCACGTGGGGGGGAACACGTGGGCTGGCGGCACGGGCGGGCGCGACACAGCGGGTCTCGGAGGCAAGGGCGGCCCTTACCGGCTCTCGGACGGCAATCCGATCCATCAGATCAGCGACGCCGAGAAGGCGAATGTGAGCCCCGAGGCGCTCAAGGCGGCGCGCGAGATGGCCCTCGAGGCGTACAGGGAGCGGCTCAAGGAGATTGACATGTCCGAGCACGAGGCCTCAATGTACGAGAGCCTGAGCAAGCCGATCCGAAAAGAAGTCGACCAGCTGCGGGTGCTGCTGCAGGCGCGCGAGGCGCGCTCCACCGAGCGCGTCTGGCTCCATCGGCAGTCGCACGGCGAGCTCGACGAGAGTCGTCTAGTCGACGGCATCGCCGGCGAGCGCGCCGTGTACCGGCGCCGTGCCGAGCAGCCACCTGAACAAGGCGCCCCGCAGCTGAAGCCGAAGCTGCTGCGCTTCGTGCTCGACCTTAGCGGCTCGATGTACTACTTCAACGGGCACGACAGGCGGCTCGAGCGCTGCCTGCAGACGGCCGTCCTCCTCTTTGAAGCCTTCGAGGGCTTTGAGCACCGATACCGGTACTCGCTCGTCGGCCACTCGGGCGACACCGAGGCGCTGCCGCTCGTCGAGTACGGCGCGCCGCCCGCTAATGAGATGGAACGGCTCAAGCTCATCCAGAGGATGGCGGTGCACACGCAGTTCTGCAACAGCGGTGACCACACGCTCGAGGCCACGTACGCCGCGATCGACGAGGTGGCCTCGCGCCTGCCCGAGGCGGACGAGGCCTTTGTCTTCTTGCTCTCCGACGCCAACCTCGAGCGGTACGGTGTGCGGCCGCAGCAGCTCGCGACGGCGCTCACTTCGAATCACAAGGTACACGCTCATGCCATCTTTCTCTCCAGCCTGGGCGGCGCCGCTGAGCGGCTGCAGGCGAGCCTGCCCCCCGGCCGCGGCTCCATTTGCCTCGACGCGGCAGATCTCCCGAAAGCCTTCCGCAACGCATTCTCGTCGTCGGTGTTGCGCGACGCGTGATTGGGTCATGGGATCGATGTTTGTACATTTGAGCGATGCCCCAAAACGTAAGATCTAAAGAACGGAACCGAACGGCGGAACCGCACGGCACGTGGACGTGCGTGGCGTAAACGTAACGCGCATGCCGCGCATCAATCGTGCGCGGGACGTATTAAACGCGCGCAGCCAATCTCGCTCCCCCCCGCGCGGCCTGAGCGCGGCCCGGTGTCGGCTCGTGAGTGGCGTTGTAGTCGCCATGGACTCAATAGGTCCAGACGGCCGCTCCGGCCTTTATTGGCTACTCACAACCAGCCGGGCGATGAACCCTTGTAAAAGGTGGCACGGCGCGAGAAAGGCGAGATTTTGACCTTGGGGGAGGGTTTCAACACTCCGCAGGTAATTAGATAATTACCCTATGGTGTTTCTAGCTTTCTAGCATAGTGGGGCGCGAGATTTTGACCTTGGGGGAGGGTTTCAACACTCAGGTAATTACCCTATGGTGTTTCTACATAGTGACTTTCATAGTGGTGCAGTGCACGAGGACTGCTGAATTCACTGACGCCGTGAGGGCCGCTCCGGGTTAAGCTCCGGGCCACTCATCTCACAGCACATTCCACAGGGACGTTCGGGTAGTGGTTCAGGTAAGGGTGGGTATGGACCACTGTTTTTTGCGCGTGGAAAACTAAACGCGTGGCAAAAACTAAACGCGTGACAGCATTTTGACGCGTGAACGCAGCGTGAACGCGTGGAAAACTAAACGCGTTGCAAAAACGCTCCGAAAAGTCGTCTCGCGTGCTAAAAAAACTAAACGCGCAAAGCTAAGCTAAGCGGCGTTGCAAAAACGCTACGTGAGTCGAACTTTTGCGGGGAGAAAAGGCAAGAAGAATTTGGGCTACCATCGCCGGCACCCGACTCACCATCGGGCCGCTCGGCGGAGCATCTCAGGCAGCCCCGCCGCCCTTGCCGCCGCCGGCAGCGAGCCACACGGCAGCCACGCGCCGCGCGCTCCACTTGCTGCAATCCCTGTTCATCTCCCTTTCTAATCCATGTTGCAATCGCTTACAGGTACACCCAAGGCCGCCGCAAGTCGCCGCTGCTGGGACAGCGGTTGCTGCCGCTGCCGCCGCTCCTGCCACCGCCGGAGCCGCCATCGCCACCATCATC
>Ga0210244_102505_pt1 | contig 11046 bp, 6 predicted proteins | sample ChrtobMetaP3_0mM_FD_155473 | JGI IMG/M metagenome (GOLD analysis project Ga0210244, IMG submission 155473) | Chrysochromulina tobin associated microbial communities from unialgal haptophyte culture, Seattle, Washington, United States - P3_0mM | ecosystem: Host-associated > Algae > Haptophytes >...
CACTAGCCGCAGGTTGGTGATTGCAAGCGAGCCCTTTTCGCCGTTGTTGCCCTTGGTATCCTCGACGGAGTTGATCGAGTCAATCTGGAACTCACCCGCATGTATCGCGAGCTGCGCAAGCGGCGAATCAAACCGGATGTCCCGGTCCTGCCACACGCCATGATTGTCCTGCTTTTCGCTCTTAGGCTTCGGCGCCATATGTTTGATTTGGGCGTCGGCGGCGTGGCTGGCGGTGGAGATCATGTGTTGGCATCATGGATGGTGCGTGTGGGGAAGCTTGCAGGGGAAGCTGAGGGGGCTGGGTGGGACGTACCGGTAAAAAGACACCGGGGGGAGCCGGGACACACACGGGACACACGGGACACGCGGACGCACAAAGGCACACAGACCAATCTCACAACCAACCAAACCCCGGTACGGGGAAACATGTACTGAATGTAAAGTGCTGCGCGGGGCATCGATGATCGACGCGCAGGGGTCATAAATGTTGTGTTGTAACAGCGCTATACTTCAACCGTCAGGTCTTGAACGCGTGAGCTGTCGGGTTTTCAAGTTTTTCCTAAAAACATGGAAGGAAAAGCTTCAACGCGGGAGGACGGAATCGGCCCAAGAAGATTTATTCGACGAACTGACCTTTTTCTCCTCACTGGCATCGGAGACTCCACCGTCTCGGCGTTTCCGTCGTTTGAGCGGTCGCGTTCTGCCATGCAGACGGTCGTCGCGCGCCCAGATCTGTCGATTTACATGTAAAATACATGTAGACACGTAGTCGAGCCGCTGCCCATAGAAGATGTCTGTTCGTATGTTGCACCCGCTTCCTAAGAATGATGATATCTTGTATAGAAAATAGCCTTTTCTTGTATAGAAAATAACCCCAAAATCCCCGGGAGCCGGGACCGTTGTGTGTTGTGAGGTGCACCTCAGCGTAAGCATGTTTGTGTGAGTGTGGTTTGCTTTTGAGATTAAGTTGTCGTGACAGTCAGCATGAGCCACAGAGCCGGTGGGGGAGAGTGCGCGCGGGGTGGGACGACCGCGAAATGAACTGTCTAACTGACGAGCCCGAGCGAGCGAGTACAACATGATGTTCTACTCAGAAACTCAGTACTTGTTTACAACTGTACTTGTGTTGACCAAGGGGTGCGGAGCCGTCCTTTGAGACGCGTGTGGTGAGCGCGGAGGAAATTTGAAATTGAACTTGACCGCGACGAAACTGACCACCCCGTCTGACGATACTGTGGACTGCGGTGCGGGAGCATGTGCTCGGAAAAGTTGCTTCACCGTCAGGGCCACCGACCGGGCCGCTTTCGTCTGCAGCTTTCGTCTAGTCGGGGAGGTGGGCGCCTTCTCAGTGCCACAATGGACTCGCTGCGCAAAGTTTACCAGCGATCGCAGTCCGACGGCTTCAAGCGGCATGTGCGCGAGCTCAAAAACAAGGCGTACGGCTACAATGACATGGAGCAGATGGTGCGCGAGTGCACGGCCAACGACGAAAGAGAGCCGAATGAAATGCTCATGAAGGAGATCGCCAAGGGCACGTTCACGGCGGACTTTCAGTCGATCATGGCGATCATCTGGAAGCGCATCCAAACCAAGGAGAACGAGCACCACCCGTACAAGTGTCTCATCCTCCTCGACTTCCTGTTGCAAGAGGGCAACACCGACTTGGTCTCTAAGCAGGTGCAGATCAACACGCACCTCGTCCACCACCTCAAGAGCTTCACGCTTCCCACCGACACCGGACGCGACTTGGGTCACCAGGTGCGCCAAAAAGCAACCAGCTTCCTCCAAGACTTTCGCAGTGGTGCAGGCGCAGGCCGAAACCCTTACGGCGGGGGCAAGTCAAGAAGCACGGTGACGACCATGGCGCCCACCGTCTCATTTAAGCAGCGCACTGGAGCACGCGGCGGCGAGAGCGCACCGCAGGGCTTCGGCTCATCGGACTTTGACAGGGACGGCGGGGCTGAAGATTCGAATTGGAAGAAGAATGTGGAGTGGGACGAGGGCGCCGAGCCGAGCTCTCATCGCTTCAACCCGTCTGCGAGCCGCCGCGGCGGCGGCAAGTTTTCGGGCATCAAGATCAAGGACGCCCCCGCCCTTCCCTCCGCCAATGTCGGAGCGGTGAAGTTGTCCATCGGGCAGCCGTCCGCGTCGGCTCCTTGCGCAGCACGCGCGCTGCCAGCCGCTCGGCCCGAAAGCCCCGACCTCTTCGGCGACGGTGGTTTTGGGTCCGATCCCTTCGCAAACGCCGCGGACCCCTTCGGCTCGAGCGCCGCCCCGTTCCAGGCAGCGGCCGACCCATTCGGTGTCTCCGCCGCGCCCACGCCGCCGCCGCCCAAGCCTGCGGCATTTGGTAGCGGCACACTGCTCGATGCTTCGCCTGCCGGCGGCAACGAGCTCTTCGCCCTCGCGTCGGGTGGTGATCTAATGGCCTCCGCGAAGAGAGCCCGCGAGGCTCAGGGGATGAACTTATCGTCCGTCTCATTTGGCGACTCCGCTGGCTTCGGTTCAGGCTTCGGCCACGCCGGCTTCGGCGCCGCGCCAGCGCCTGCGCCAGCGCCAGCACCAGCGCCAGCACCGGCGCCGGCGCCAGCGCCAGCGCCAGCGCCAGCGCCAGCGCCAGTGAAGGAGGATCCGCTCGCGAAGATGATGAATGCCAATCTCAACTTCTTGGCCACGCCCGCACCACCCGTAGTCAAGCCTGCAGCATCGATCCCGATGGGGGCGATGAAGGCCAGCGCGCCGTCAGCGGCGCCTGCGGGCGCCATGGGTGGCCTCGCGAGTGGCACGAGCATGCCACCAATGGGAGGCCTCTCCGCAGGAATGCCGGGCGGTGGGATGCCGGGCGCGATGGGCCGTCCGCCGATGGGCATGGGCGGTGGGATGCCGGGCGCAATGGGAGGTGCGCCCGGGGGCATGGGCAGTGCTGCGCCGATGGGTGGCGCGCCAATTGGCATGATGGGTGGCATGGGCGGCATGGGCGGCATGGGCGGCATGGGCGGTTTTCCGATGGGCAGGTAGGCGCACGCGAGCAGCCGCACAGGCGAGGCGCACGCGACTGCCGTGCGTGCGTGCGTACGCCAGATCGTGTCGACTGTCGTTCTTCACATGTTCGATGTTGAGCTTTAGGTGCAGAGGAGAGAGGTGTGGGCCATTAAGTGTGTGCCAGGCACGAGACGAGAGGCAGCGGTCTCGGCGCACACTGTCTACGATCACAGTCGCCTTCGACTGGTTTGACGCTGAAGGGAACATAAGAATTGAAGACCAGTGCGCGAGAAGCTGCTTGCGTCAGTTTGCGAACGTGTGCAGGCGCGAATAATTTGGCGATATTGACTGTAAATCACTACATTTAGGCCCTGAAATTGACGCCCTCACACACTAGTTGACTGCGACAAACATGTATGTAGCTATGTACCAACTACATGTACTACGATGACACACTAGCCACAATGACAAATAAGCAACTGTCTCGCTCACTTATCCGCCCGCTCTCTCGACTGCATGGCCGGGATCCATAATGAGCTTGAGCCTGAAGTCAAGATATCCTTGACCGAAAGCTGGATTGTAGCCTCACACCACCCTGCGGAGCACACGAGAGTCAGCAACGAGCACAAGCTGAGTCGTCATCTGCGTGTTATCTGCGTGTGGAGTCAGCCGAGGCTCACAAGGCGGGCATTACACTGTTTGCAGCTGATTGCTGGTCGACTGCTGCTCATCACTGTGCTTGTCCCATTGCTTCCAGCGGTTGGTGGCCAGCCGCCTTTGCTGCCTCTTTCATAGCAATTCTTTTGCTTTTGCTGCAGCCTTTGCGGCGGCTGCTGCGGCGAGACCACCCTTCTCCTGCCAGTAGCCGGCAGGCAGGCCAGCCTTGCTGCGGTCACCGCCATGGCCACCCTTGCGGATGTATGTCCTCACCATGAGACGGAGAGAGGGGCGGCAGCCAACGAGCCAAGGTGCTGGGTCGCACCGCATGCTGCGAAGGTGTGCGCGAGGGGTTTCGTGAACAAAGTTGGAAGGGCTGTTTGCGGGCTTCGCTTTGCCGATGCAAGCCGAAATTCTGCGGTTTGGGGGTCTACGTTCCGAGATCTGTCGATTGGCACCCTGCATAGTTGTGCATAGTCTGTTAGTCTCGCTACTACCGCGTACTACCATGGTAATCAAGTTGACCCGCTGACGCGAGAGCACTCCCGTCGCCGTTACACCCCTGTCGACTACAAGTACCCTTGGGCGCGGGGTGGGAGCGACAGCGAAATGAACTCTGTCTAACTGACGAGCCCGAGCGAGCGAGGACTCAGTACTTGTGTTCACCAAGGGGTGCGGAGCCGTCCTGTGCGACGCTGGTGTGGTGAGCGCTAGTGAGCGCGGGGAACCGCGACGTACAATGTAACTGACTGCTCCTCACTGACGATATTCATACTGCGGACTGCGGGATGCAAGCGAGTGTGTGCTTTTGAAAATTTGATCGCACTGACCGGCCGCCTTGGCTAGACGTGGAGGGTCGCCTTCTCAGTGCCACAATGGACTCGCTGCGCAAAGTTTACCAGCAATCGCAGACCGACGGCTTCAAGCGGCAGGTGCGCGAGCTCAAAAACAAGGCGTACGGCTACAATGAGATGGAGCAGATGGTGCGCGAGTGCACGGCCAACGACGAAAGAGAGCCGAATGAAATGCTCATGAAGGAGATCGCCAAGGGCACGTTCACGGCGGACTTTCAGTCGATCATGGCGATCATCTGGAAGCGCATCCAAACCAAGGAGAACGAGCACCACCCGTACAAGTGTCTCATCCTCCTCGACTTCCTGTTGCAAGAGGGCAACACCGACTTGGTCTCTAAGCAGGTGCAGATCAACACGCACCTCGTCCACCACCTCAAGAGCTTCACGCTTCCCACCGACACCGGACGCGACTTGGGTCACAAGGTGCGCCAAAAAGCAACCAGCTTCCTCCAAGACTTTCGCAGTGGTGCAGGTGCAGGCCGAAGCCCTTACGGCGGGGACGAGCCAAGAAGCACGGCGACGCCCATGGCGCCCACCGTCTCATTTGAGCAGCTCACTGGAGCACGCGGCGGCGAGAGCGCGCCGCAGGGCTTCGGCTCATCGGACTTTGACAGAGACGGCGGAGCTGAAGATTCGAATTGGAAGAAGAATGTGGAGTGGGACGAGGGCGACGAGCCGGGCTCTGATCGCTTCAACCCGTCTGCGAGCCGCGGCGGCGGCGGCAAGTTTTCTGGCGTCAAGATCAAGGACGCCCCCGCCCTTCCCTCCGCCAATGTCGGAGCGGTGAAGTTGTCCATCGGGCAGCCGTCCGCGTCGGCTCCTTGCGCAGCACGCGCGCGGCCAACCGCTCAGCCCAAGAGCCCCGACCTCTTCGGCGGCGGTGGTTTTGGGTCCGATCCCTTCGCAAACGCCGCCGACCCCTTCGGCTCGAGCGTCGCCCCGTTCCAGGCAGCGGCCGACCCATTCGGTGTCTCCGCCGCGCCCACGCCGCCGCCGCCCAAGCCTGCGGCATTTGGTAGCGGCACACTGCTCGATGCTTCGCCTGCCGGCGGCAACGAGCTCTTCGCCCTCGCGTCGGGTGGTGATCTAATGGCCTCCGCGAAGAGAGCCCGCGAGGCTCAGGGGATGAACTTATCGTCCGTCTCATTTGGCGACTCCGCTGGCTTCGGTTCAGGCTTCGGCCACGCCGGCTTCGGCGCCGCGCCAGCGCCAGCGCCAGCGCCAGCGCCAGCGCCAGCGCCAGCGCCAGTGAAGGAGGATCCGCTCGCGAAGATGATGAATGCCAATCTCAACCTCTCGGCCACGCCCGCACCACCCGTTGTCAAGCCGGCAGCGCCGACGCCGATGGGGGCGATGAAGGCCTGCGCGCCGTCAGCAGCGCCTGCGGGCGCCATGGGTGGCCTCGCGAGTGGCATGTGCATGCCACCAATGGGAGGTATGGGCGGCATCAGCGGCATCGGCGGCATCGGCGGCATCGGCGGCATCGGCGCACCGATGAGCATGGGCGGCATGGGCGCACCGATGGGCTTGGGCGGCATGGGCGGCGCGCCTAGGCCCGCAATGGTCGGTGGCTTGGCCAACACAGGCCTCTCCGCAGGAATGCCGGGCGGTGGGATGCCGGGCGCTATGGGCCGTCCGCCGATGGGCATGGGCGGCGGGATGCCGGGCGCAATGGGAGGTGCGCCAATGGGCATGGGCGGTGCTGCGCCGATGGGCGGGTTTCCGATGGGCGGCGCGCCAATGGGCATGGGCGGCATGGGCGGTTTTCCGATGGGCAAGTAGAGGCACGCACGCTCATCGGATCAACGGGCGCCTCCTCAGGCAGCTCGCGGCTGGCCCCCGCTCCCGGTATGTGGGGAAACGAGAAACCATTCCCTCTGGAGAGCACGTGAATGCTGTAGACGATGTGTGAAGGGACTAGCGCTTTCTACGTGTTGTAGGGTGTGAATCTCTTTATGGCTGTTTCTCAGCTTCCGTCTGCTTACGTGTGTGATAAGGGGGTCCAGGGGTCGCCGAGCCAATGGTAACCGCACACGTATGTATGCCGGTCCGGTGTCTTGGGTGTCGACTTATAAAAATTGACTGTGAATTTCACATGAATGAAGGACGCTTGTTTGAGTTTGGTCTGTGCGTGTTGGTGTGTTGTGAATGAATGAAGGGCAGAAATCCATGCTATGTATCCCGAGTTTCAGGTTTCGGTGGTCACGGCGGACACAACGTACGGTTGCGCCTTCACCATCAGCTGCATCATCATCAGCTCTATTTGCGTCGGATACGCTGTCGCAATCGCCATCGCAATCACCTTCGCGGCCTTCACCGGCAGAGCAGCAGCCACCTGCTGCAGTCACTCAACCGCTGCCGCCACTGAGGCCAACGCTGCTGCAGCCACCCCCATTGCAACCACCGCCATTGCAACCACCGCCATTGCAACCACCGCCGCTGCAGGCACAGCTATTGCAACCTCCACCGCTGCACCCACCTCTGCTGCAACCACCGCCGCTACCAGCCGGTGCACAGCCACCGCCATCTCTCCAACCGCCTCCCATTCCGTCCGCGGCCCATCCGCCGCCGCTTGGGCCACGCCCGCCCGCGACGCTCGCTCCGCTCAATGGCACGTCCACGTGGAAGGCGAAGCAGCAGCAGGAGGAGCGTGCTGAGCGTGAGAAGGCGCATGCGGCGCAGGCGGCGCAGCTCGCGCAGCTGCACGCGTACTCGCTGCATTGCTTTCAGGTGCATGCGCATGGGCGTGCGCTCGGGAACGGCGCAAGCGGCGGCGGGAGCGGCGCTGGAGGCGAAGGTGCTCGGAGCGGCGGGGCCGTCCCTGGCGCGCCCGACGCCGCTGATGTGCACCGCCTACTTGGCGCCGCACGGCTGGCGGTGCTGCTTTATCTCAAAGCGGGCGAGGCAAACCAACGGCAGGTGCTGTGCGTGACGAGCCTCGATGAGGAGCAGATCGTGCTCAAGACGTGCGCCACGGACAGCATGGGCGAGGCGTACACGGAGCACATGACTGGTTTGATCGCGCAGCGGCTCGGTCTCGCGACACCAGTCGTGCGCATCACGCGGCGCGTTGGTCCGCTACTCGAGGTGCTCACGTCACTCAATTCGGTTGGGCAGGTGGTGGCGCTGCCCTCTCAATCGCTGCAGCCATCACTTTGGGCACCGCCGCAGCTAGCCTCGCCCTATGTGTACGCCATGTGGGCCGCAAAGGGGAAGACGTTGCTTGAGCTGCGCCCTGAGGAGCGATGCCGACTGAGCCCGCATCTGCTGCTGCCGGCCTTTGGACGGCAGGCGGCATTCGATGCGCTCATCAACAATTGGGACCGCTGGCCTCTTCCTACCCTTTGGCAGAAGAGCCGCGAATGGCTCCGGCTGCCCGAGGAGGAGCTCCAGGCGAAATGTCGGCCGTTGCGGCTCGTAGGCTCAGCGTCGGTGTTCGAGGCCGAACGTGCGCTCCTGGCGGCCGATGAGCTTCTCCGCGGATGCGGTTGCAACCTTGGGAACGTACTCATCCATCCCCTCATGCACATCGTCACGAGCATCGACACGTGCATCATCTGCGGCGCACCTGTGGACTACGCCGACAAGCTAGCCACGATGGTCGATGAGGTTGTGGGTGCTCTCGACGATGGACGTGCAGATGTGCCGATGCGCGGCATGCTCGCCGTGCTGGCCGCGGCCCTCTGGCTTGATGGACCAGCGGGCGAGGAGGCCAACATGCACCTGGGGGTGTGCGGCGCGGCCGAGCAGCGGGCGCTGCTGCAGCGGGGCTTCGTTGAAGGTTTGGTGGCCGCCGCTGAGATGGCCGAGGCCGACATTTTCGAAGCCCTCGAGGCGCGAACACTCGCCGATGCGGAGCTACGAGGAGGCGACGTACCCCTGCCAGCGCCTGACGAGGCGATCGCTAAGCACCTGAGCGACGCGCGCAGGCTCGTCGAGCGCAACGTTGCAGTGTGCCGTGCGCGGTACTCACGGCTGCGCCAAGTGCTTGAGAAGCGCGGGCGCGCCCAGTTTCAAGTTGCCAGCCCAGGGGTCGTACTCGCAAATCGGTAACGACCGTCAACCCAGAGTGACAACAGAGTTTGCCGACCATCCTCACGTCAGTGGGCCACCGGAGGTCACGAGGTCAGGAGCACGCGACGACCCGTAAGGACTCTAGGAGCGGCACGGCGGTTCACGCTCGACCGAGGTCGTCAGCCGCCCGCGCGGACCGACTGAGGCGCAGACGCAGTCCGTATAAGTCCGTAAGTGACCGTCGCGTAAGTGCCCGTTACAGTAACGCACGTGCCCGAAGTCCGAACCGGCAGCGACGCACAGGTACCCAACCACAGCCGCGGTACACGCACGCCACGTCGGCGCGACCGGGGGCGGGGCCGGCACCGGAGGCATGGCCGCATACAGGGCGTGTAGTACAGCGACGTAGCTATTGACACTGTGCGTACGATGAACTACGGTAGTACGCCACACCCGACCGACACGGCCGCCCCGGCCGCGCGGGCGCCGGCCGTTCAGATGTATGGGAACACGGTACCGCGCGGCACGACGACCGGAATCGAAAACGTACTCGAGGAATGCATGCCTGCGTCTCCGCCGCTTGCTCGAAACACAAATGTAGGGCAGCACTGTACTCTCCTCCCGCCGCTCGCTGGCTCCACTGAGCGATGCGCGCGCGCTTCACTTGAGTTTCAAGTCGGCATAGACAAGGCCGTGATCGCTGGGCCAAGAGGGCGTTGGCACGACCATATCCTCCACGTAGCTCTTAGTGCCCGTGTTGTCCTTGCCTGCGTCGACGAGCTCGAATGCCGACGCGGTGAAGAGGATGTGATCCTTGGGATTGAAATCGCCGAGCGACTTTTTGTCGGCCGCCTTGCATGCCTTCTGCAGCTGCGGCTGAAGGAAGGTGCGCGCAATCGAAGTGGTGAGGCAGGCGCTCATCGGCATGTCGCCAAAGCTGGAGTTATAGCCGAGCTCCTTGTAGAACTTGACGAACTCATCGACGTCCTGCTGCTTTCCTGGCTTGCCCTTCAGGTACGTGTTCGCGTCGAGCCCGAAGACGAGCGGCGCAGGTGCGTGCTTTTGGACAATTGCGTGTACCGCTGTGAGCGCGGGAAGCGTCGCCAGACCGTCGGTATCGCCGTGGAAGCTTGCGAAGATGATCGGACGGCCAGTGCGCTTATCGACGGCCGAGACGACGAAGAGGTCGCCGGCGCTGAGCGAAGCACCACCCTTGGGCACCTCCGCGAGCACCTCGGCCGTCAGGTCGCGCAGCGAAGCGGGGTCGAAGCGGCTCTTGGACAGGCACACGAGCGAGTTCTGGTCGGCCTTGCTCGGGGTCTTGGGCACAGCGATCACGTACTCGGCCTGGAAGGCGGCGGGCAGCGACTTTTGCATCATCGAGGTGCGCACCTCCTGCAAGAAGAGCACGTCCGTTTGCGCGTACGTCGTCTGCAGGATCTCGACCTGCTTCGACTCCTTTCCTAAGGTGAGCGCTTGCAAGATGCTTCTCTTCAGAGCAACCCACTTGCCATCGGGCGTGAGCGTCTGGAGCATGTGCACGAGGATCGCGTCGAAGACGGCCAGACAGACTGTCTGCAGCCGCACCGAGATGGCCTCCTCCTCCTCAGTCAGCGCAGGGTACTTGGAGCGCGGGATCTTCGTCAGGAGCTCGCAAGGCAACTTGTCCGAGGGCGGCGCGCCCTTATGTCCAGGCACAGTGATGCGCTCCTCGAACATGAACTTCTTCCACAGCGGCCACCACTTCTCGACAGTGGGCATGTCTTCGAAAGAGCTCGAGATTACCGATGGGCGATGCGCGCTGCTGTCCTCGCCGCCCTTGAGGACGTCGATTGTGTTGGTCATGCGATCAGGCATCGACATGAGCCGCTTGTCGCCCAGACCCTTGTCCTTGATGAAACCACTCACGATGGGTCGCTTGGCAAGATCCTCCCACGCTTTGGTGCACGGCTCGGAGCCCTCGAAGCCGGCCTTCGTCATGAGCTCGTCGAGCTCCCTGTACATCGCATACGTGAAGACATTCTGCACGGGCTCGTCAAAGGTGCCTGGATCCGAGATGAGACGCTCAACATCCTCCATTAGCGTCGAGTAGGCCTTGTCCGGGTGAGTCAGCCAATACTCAAAAGGATTGTTGTTGATGGCTGCCATATTCCAAGAAAGCGTCGTCAGCTTGCCCATGCTGGCCGCCTCCTTGACAAGCAAGCTGCCGATCGCCGCGATGGGGTTGGCTGGACGGTCGCGCAGGACCTTCTTGAGGACCAAAGTGAGCTTCTCCTGCAAGGCGTGCTCGGCCAGGTAAGCGACCAGCGGGGTTGGCGCCACGGACATACTTGTGAAGGGAAAAGGACGGTGGTCTGCTTTTGGAACTTGTCGTGTTGGGTCACATTTGAAGCGTCCATCAGAATCTCACAGGTACAGTGGTTGTCAAAAGTCCTGACCCCCTGGGTGGGGTGGGGTGGGGTGGGGTCGGCCGAAGTGGCCGATCGCGCTCTGCGCCTCTCGCGCCCCGACGCTCTCATGCCGTCGACTGCCCCGGGCA
>Ga0210244_102533_pt1 | contig 10880 bp, 7 predicted proteins | sample ChrtobMetaP3_0mM_FD_155473 | JGI IMG/M metagenome (GOLD analysis project Ga0210244, IMG submission 155473) | Chrysochromulina tobin associated microbial communities from unialgal haptophyte culture, Seattle, Washington, United States - P3_0mM | ecosystem: Host-associated > Algae > Haptophytes >...
CCCATGCCGCCGATTAACGGCCTGTGTAATAGCAGGTTGTGTCGGCCACACCTCCGTCCATAGCGATAGAGGCCCTCGTGCTTGGGGGTCCGGAGGTTGTGCGCGTGTGTGTTTCACAGCAGCAGCATGAACAGCGCGCGGAGCAGCGTGCAGCGAGTGCCGCGACGATGGACGAGAATGTGAAGGCATTCAAGGAGCTCACCGGCTCCGACGCTGCAACGGCGGAGCGCATGCTCGCTGCCTCCAATGGCGACCTTGAGCGCGCGCTCGCATTACACTTCGACGTCGCGGGCGACGAGCAAATGCCGTCGGCGGCTGATGAAGATGAGGAGGAGGAGGAGATCGCGCCACCTGCTCTGCCGGGCAGTGGGTCCACCGATATGGTCGCGGCGATCTTGAGAAATGCCAAGCACGAGGATCGCGAAGACTCCGAGTCGTCGCGCAAGCCCTGGCAGGGCACTGGCTCTGGCCGCACGCTGGGCGCATCCTCTTCGGAAGAGGATGCGCCAGCTGAGTCGCCAGAGGCACCCAGCCCGCTCGACAGGCACAACGCGAAAAAGGTGCGCGTCATCTTCTGGGCGGACGGTTTCACCGTGGAGGACGTGACCGCCGAGGAGGAGGCCGCCGCGAAGGCCGAGCTCGCTGAGAAGAGCGCGCCGCGGCGGACCGGCGTCGTCGGCCTCAAGAGTTCACGTGAGCAGGCGCCGCTGCCGATGCCCAAGATCCCCGAGCTGCGCAAGTATGAGGACAACAAGCAGTTCATGGAGGACCTCACGAAGGGCATCCCGCCCGCCGAATTCCGCGAGCTCGACATGAGCTCCGGGGTGCCGCGGCCACGCCCGGTAGACATCATGTTAGGTGATCTTCGGCCTCGCGAGTTTCCTGGAGAGGCGATCAAGCGCATGATGATGCCCCAGATGGCCGCGATGCCCAAGCCCGCCGCCAAGCCCGCGGTCCGGGCCTTCTCGGGACAGGGCCACACGCTCTCTGGCGCGCCTGCAGGCGAGGCCTCCACTTCATCGGGCGCGAGCACCGCCGTCGGCGTCGGCGCAGGTGGCGCATGGCGGTCGTCTGAGCGAGCTCCGCCGGCGGTGGACGCGAGCGCGCCTACGACGACGCTGCAGGTGCGGCTGACGGGCAGCTCGCCACAGCGCTTCACGCTCAACACGAGCCACACGGTCGCTGATCTCGAGTGCCTCGTGGAGCGCGCGCTTGCGGCGGCCGGCGAAGGGCCTCGTGGGTACGTGCTCGCAACCGGCTTCCCTCCCAAGCAGCTGACGGATTCCACAGCGACCCTCGAGGCGGCCGGGCTGCTCAACGCCGCGGTGACCCACCGGTGGGCGTGAGGGGCGATCGCATCGAGGGTACTGGGTGTGAGGTGTGATGCCTGCCTGTCTCCTGGCCGTACGCTCCGGGGCGCCACTTTCTGGTGCATGATACAGGATGTGCGAAGTGAGGTGTTGCCGACTGGGCGTGTTGAGTTGGATGATTGCTGAGTGAGTCTGGGGGGGGGGTGAGCGGTCAGATAAAAAATTCGATGTTTTCACAAGTGTATTCACACTCATGTTTTTGAAGCGTTTTTTCGAATACAAGCATGTTGAAGAAGAGCTTGGGCTGATCGCCACGCTTACGCATGGCGGGTCAGGCACAAGTGATCGTCTCATGCATGGGCCTCTTCCTCATGGCGCTCGGGTTCTTCTTCGGTGTGCTATATGGCGCGGGTGTCCGCGATCCGGGCCCATCGCATGTGGTCATTTCCAATGAGCATCGTGGATCACGTCCAATGTCTCTCTCACCAGCAGTTGACGTCGAACCTGAACTCGACGCGCCGTACGTACTCCTCGGGGTGATTAGCAGCCCGGCAGCCTTTGGAAGGCGCGGCATGCTGCGTGAGTTTGCGGCCAAGGCACATGGGCCGCCTGGGCGCACGGTGAGGAACGAGTTCGTCTTCGGCGACCGCTTTTACGAAAGCCCGCCGTCGGCCGAGGTGCAGCAGCGGCTCGCGGACGAGGCCACACGCTACGGTGACGCCGTCTTCGTCGGCGCGCGGGAGCGGCTGCCACACGTAGGCAAGGCAACGGAGAAGTCGGCCGCGTGGTGGCTCTCGGCGCCGCTGCGCTCCCGTGCGCGCTTCTTCTGCAAGACGGACGACGACTCGCTGATCCATCACGCGCACCTCGCGGCGGCGCTCGCGGCCGCGGAGGCTCAAGCACTCCAAGAGGGCTCGCCACACGTGCTCTTCTCATACATCCGATGGCGAGGCTGGCTACCCTTCAACCGCTTCCAGGCATGCGGCGGCGGCTGGGGCGGCCCTATTGATGCGATCCGGCACCTGGAGGATCCCAAGGAGCACTGCGAGCTTGCCGAGGGCCCCTTCCCGCAGGGCACGGGCCAGCTCACCTGCATGTCGCGAAACCTCGCGCTCGAGCTTGCGAGCTGGAAGCCGTTTGAACACTTTTTTCGCGTGGCGATGGCGCGAAACGACTTTGGCGCGCCGTGCACGACGGCGAAGGAGTGCGCACAGAGCTACCTCGATGAGATCAAGAAATGGCATGTGAACCACCATCCGGGGCTCAACATGTGGCACCACGAGGACGCGGGCATCTCGTACAACGTGTGGGGCGTGGTGAACGCAAAGCAGCTGCGCGTGACGGTCGTGCACATGCCTGAGAAAGGCTGGATTTGGCCGTGGTTCCATCCCAAGATTGCAGAGCCCGACCAGTCCGCGCGCGCGATCATGATGCACAAGGTGACGCCGCAGACATTGCCCGACGTTCTCCGCCATTGGAAGGTCGCCGAGCCGGCTCCGGCCGAGCTCTCAATCGATTGCAGGCAAAGCTGTAGCAAGTGGGGATGGAAGTGGGCGCGCCGCCCGTGCGGCCTCGAGGGGCCGCTCACGCCGAGCGCGAGGCAGCCGTGGCGCGGCTTTGGACCGCCGTGGAATCACACTCTCATCAGCAATTTGGTCTTAGTGAGAAATCATGGATATATCCATGCTTTGTCATGAAAAATGTGATTTCAGACGCCAAAGTATGATTTCATGGGCTGAGAAATCATGCGCCATGATTTCATATTCAGTTTCTGAAATCATGGGAATTGGGATGGACACCTCACACACGGGCTATTGCGTACTTTGTACTGTAAGTGTAACGTAAGCGCGCTCACACGTCATGTTGCATGCATACGCGACGAGATTACATTATGCAGGGGCGCGACTATGCTCAAACGTGTCAGGACAGGCTACCTGGGCGACTGCGGCCGGTTGCTGGAGCGTCGAGACCAGCTGCGGCGACCGCGACCGCTGGGGTCTGCACACGCGTCACACAGGTCGAAATCATGACATGTGTGGCAGGTCCACCCATATTTCCCACTCGCGATCTTTGCGTCGCAACCCTCGCCGTCACAGTTGAGATGCCTCTCATTCATGGTCGGCTTGAAGACTTGGTAGGCCATTTCGTGTCCACTGAGGCAAACAACACGCAAGCAAACTGCTGGCTCCTTGGCGTCCCTCTTGGCTGGGGTATGATTAGGCGCGCTCGGTGCGAGAGCGCTGGCCTCTGTAGGCTGCTTCGTGTGGGGCACTTCGAGCCCGCAGCCGCACAAAAGCTCGATCGCGAGCCGAATCTTCTTGAGGTGCATCGGCTTCGCATCGCACTTCTGAGTGAGCGCCGCCTCGACCACACGGTAGATGCCGAGGTCCATGTGCTCCAGGTCGTCCGAGTCCTCGATGCCCGCCGCCTCGAAGGCCACGGCGAAGCGCGACGCGTACCCGGGCTTGATGCCCTCGAGCCACTCCTTGAGCGAACGCGGCTGCTCCATGGAGCGCGCGCTCTGCTCCCTGTGCTCCCCATTGAGGGCATTGCCGCCTCTCATGCTGCCACTGAAGGCACCTCCACACCCGCCGAACGCGCGGGCGGGCGTGGCACTGTCGAGGGCATCGCCGCTGGACGTGCCGAAGCTGAGGGTGCCGCCGCCGACCCCGCCAACGCCAAATGCGTGGACGGGCGTGGCGCGGCCGAGGGCAACGCCGTCGGGCGTGCCGCAGCAGAGGGTGCCACCGCCGACCCCGCCACCGCCGTGCGCGCCAACGAACGCGAAGCCAAGTGGCACGGCGGACAGGATCGGTATCGGTGCGCACGGCATGGCGGGCACGATCGAGGCCGCGGCGGGCAATATCAACCGCCTGCGCTTCAACGGTCGATGCTCATCGCACAGCCGGTTCTGCGACAAGTGGAACGGGAATATGTTCACACCGTCGGGGCTCCGTCGCTCACTTTCTCGTAGCCTCGACCTCTTCTTGCTGCCATTGGCGGGGTCATCTGGCGGCTGAAGGACGAACGATTCTCCAGTTAGCCCCTCCACGTGCCGAATGGTATGTGCATAGTCGGACTCCTTGTCCTCGGTGTTATACGACGACAGAGTCTCCACCAGCTTCGTGTGGCACGGCCCCATCAGCCGATAAGTGCTATTGAGCATGCACATGTCGAAGCCGATACCGCCATGCCCTGCCGGTCTAGCTTGCCGACGGACGATGGCGGTTGGCCACGGTGACGCGAGGTCGACCGACTGCCCGGCCACCCGCGAAGCTGGTTGAGGACTTGAGGCCGGCTCCGTGGCCAGCGCGGCCGTGCTGTCTGGCGTCGGCCACTCCAGGCTACAGTCGTCCAGATCCGATAGGCCATCATCAAGCAACCCAAAAAGGACGGCTTCGTATTCGGTCAGCATGTCGGTCATCGCAGGCCGTCCAAGGCCGATCTCCATTTCGAGCGTTATCATCAGCCAACGAAACTTGCCAACTTTAGAAAGATCACCCGCATAAACCATGTGGAGGTCCAGTCTCGTGCTTGAAAACAGCGTCACATCCTTCGACAATCAGATCGCCCTTCGAGGTTCGTGCTTGCTCTTTGTGGCAAAGGATCCGTGTTGGCTGGATTGCCCTACCCTGCTCAACTGATCGAGCAGAACCTCCATCGCTGGAACATCGCGATGCCGGTGCACCCCGAGTCGTGCCCGACATGTGGCGTGCTCTTCAAATCCTATCGAGCCCTGATGAGCCACATGAACAAGAAGCACGTCGACGAGTACACTGCGAACGCTATGGCGGTGCTGGCGCATGCTCGCCTAGGCGAACTGGATAACGCGCAGCAGCAGCCTGCGCTCGTGGAGGCAGCGCGAGAGCGCACGCTGGCGCCGGGCGAGCCGGCGCTGCCACCTCCGCTCGAAGCGCCGTCACCGTACGTCGCCGACTTGGGCGACGTGATCTCGCAGTTTGGCAACCAGCGGACGCTGAACTTTTTTCTGCGGCATGAACGCATGGGTACGTCGCTCAAGGACGCGCCGGAGGTCATTGCCGAGGAGCAGGCAGACACCATCGGCGCGCGCATGCCGTTGATAATCAACGCCAGCAAGGGCTTCTCGGAGCAGCACACCGCGCTCCGCGCCCTCGCCGACAAGCTCGGCCTGCGCTTCAACGCGCGCTCTCTGCGCGTGCAGCTCGACGGCGACGTGATTGAGTGCACCTTCTTCATGCGCGAGCCGCTGGCCTTGGCGAAATACCTGTACCGCTTCGTCACGCGGGCGCACTGCGAGGTGCGCGAGCTGCGCGACCCCGCTGGTGGCGGCCGCGTTTACGCCGACCCTTACTCGGGCACATACGCCGAGCAGCAGCAGCGGCGCATGCAGGCCATCGACCCCAACGGCGTGCTGCTTCTCCTCAAGCTCTACGCCGACGAGACGCCAATCACCAAGGCGATGGAGCGATGCGTGTACCCCATGAACGTCTACAACTTGGCGTTGCCGCTCGAGGAGCTACGCAGCCATGCGCAGGCCGTCCTTCTGTGCTACTTCTCGCACTTCAAGCCGGGGCTTCTCGCAAGCTTGAGCGCCGAGCGAGCACGCAAGCTGCGCAAGTCGCTCCACCGCGCCGCGAAGCGCATGCTCTTCGCCGGCTACCGCCAGGACGCCACCGAGGCGCTGATCGGCGAGAGCATGACGGGCGCGGACGGCCGCATCGACAACGTCTTCGTTCGCTTCGCTGGCCTGTCTATGGACTGCGTGGAGATATGGAAGTGGACGCAGACGCTCGCCAATCGAACGTGTTGGTGCTGCTACGCGCCGACTGGCGAGTTCCACTGGCCCTTCCTCCAGTACGACGCACGGACGCGCAGCTCACAGCTGCGACTGCTCGACCGGGCGTGGGAGCGCTTTCCGCAGAGCGACGCGCAGCGCCGCACCTGGCTGCGGCCGAAAGGCCTGCACCCCGAGCCGAACGAGATGCTGCACGTCCCCGGGCTCGACGTCTTCCACGGCACGCCGGCACCGCCACTCCACATCTTCTATCAGGGGCTGCTCAAGAAGCTCATGGAGTGCGTTTTCCGCTCGATCCAGCGGCAGGTCACCAAGGTGCAGTTTACCGGCCTCGGCAAGCGCATCGACGCGTGGCTCATGCGCTTCTCGACGAACTGCCCGTGGCTCAGGACGACGTTTCCGAAGGGCCTCTCCCACTTTCTTTACGGCGCATACCTCGACCCGAACGACCCATGGGCGTGCACCGTCCAGTTTGGGAAGATTGCCTCGAAGCATGTGTACGCCGATTGCCTATGAGTGCCTCTGAGTGCCTCTGATGGCCTCTTGCAACCTCTGATGGCCTCCTTCAACGTCGGTCCCTTCGCTTGAGTACGCTGATTGCCACGGATGGCACCCGCCTTGCATGCAATTGATCACCACAGCGTCACATCCCTCCGTCACAGGTACCGCGACATCTGCCGCTTCTGGCGGTTACTCCTCATCGACCTGGTGCCGAATTGCCCGCAGATGCTCGAGCTCTTTTCGGACTTTTTCGAGTACATGGACCTGATCCTGCGCCGCGCGAGCAGTGACGAGTCGCTGCGCTTCGCCGAGTCACTGCGCGCGGCGTGGATGTCAAGGGCGGTTCAACTGTTCGGCAAGGAAGAGTTCCAAGGCATGATCAAGTTCCACGCACCGCTCCACTACTTGGCCTTCATCAAGAGCCGAGGAGGCTTGCCATGGTGGCACGACGAGGACGGCGAGGCCTCGCTGCGGCCCAACGCGAAGAACCTCCTGAAGCGCACGAATATGGGCCAGAACCTCGAGGCACAGCTGGCGCAGGTCGCGGAGCGGCGCGACACGGAGCGCCTGATCTGGCAGGTGCTCAAGCAGCAGCGCTTGACGGGCGGCGCCGCTCAGCCCGCCCTTGCGCAGCTCCCTGCGCCCACACTGCTGCCCGTCGGCCCGCCGACTGTCCTGATGGGGCAGCGGCCGGCCGTCAAGATGATGCGGCGCGACGTGCAGGCCACACATCCCGACCTCGCGCAGATCGAGTTCGCGATCCGCCTGTACCTCCATTTGGCGCAGTCGCCGCAGAACGACGAGAACGTGCACCTGCGCGACATGCCGTCGCTCGCCTCTGAGGCGCTCGACCTGCGGCCGGGAGTGCACGTGCTGCGCTGGCTGGCAAGCGAGCCGGGCGTGTGGCGCGGGGGGGCATACATTCATGCCAAGTTCTCGCCAAAGCAGGTCGACGGTGAGTGGCGGCTCGTGCGCAGCCGCGAGCTGCCGGTCTTTGTCGCTGTCAAGAGGCGTGGCATCGTATGGTACGGCGAGCTCATCCTGTGCTTCAGCGCCGCGTACCGGCCTGGCGCCAGCAGGTCCAACGATGCGCCGCTCTGCCTGGTGCGCTGGCTCCAGCCGATCGCCGTCGTGGCGCGGGTGGAGCGGCGCAACCTGACAGCAGAGGAGGAGGCTGGCCCTTTCGAGGTCTACCGCTGGGCGACTCACACGGGCTCGTACATGATCGGCCATCCGCGACACAGCACGCCTCAGTACGGCGTCGTCGACGCGGGCCAGGTGCGCTACCGCGCGCCCATCTTTGTCGGGCCAAGCGAGGCGAGAGAGGAGCCGAACCCACTCTTTCGGCTCGTGACGGACATGTGCGGGCGGTTCTGACGTGTGACGTGCTTGTGTATCGTCAGAATGGTATCGGCGCGGTCGAGTAGCGGTCGAGTTGCATTGTTGTTCGCAAGTAGATTAAACCAAACGCAAGATGCTCCGGCTCGCAAGACCAACCCTCCCCTATTTGGTTCGATCCGAGGCTTGCAACTAGGTCAACTTCCAAGCAAGACCCAACCGAACATGAGCACACGTTGATGCGACCCTCATTTGTGCATGGTCGACGACGAATGCAAAGTGCAGATCGATGAGGCCGCTTCTTGCGGCTGCTGCTACAAGCATAGATGCGTCTAGCACGAGCGCTGCGTCTGTGTATAGCTGCTCGGCGTGTTAGATCCACCCGAGGCTTGCAAGATCAGCTTCCTAGCAAGACCCAACCGAACATGAGCACGTTGATGCGACCCTCATTTGTGCATAGTCGACGACGAATGCAAAGTGCAGATCGATGAGGCCGTTTTCCTGCGGTTGCTGCTACACGTGTAGACGCGTCTAGCACGAGCGCTGCGTCTGTGTATAGCTGCTCAGTGTGACAGATCCACGTGATGCATGCAAGGTCATGAGCTCAGTCCTCGCAAGATCAGTCCTCGCCTCGCACCTGCTTGCATCAGCACATATGATGCTGCCTGACCTGACACAGCAAGCCGAGGCCTTGCCGATGCCCATCGCGGCGGTGAGCGTGGCGAACGCATGGGCACTTACTCGGCCCCTTTCTCGGCCCCTTCCTTATATTTGACTATATTTTTCAGTTCAGTCACGCGACGGCGGCACAGACTTTGCTTCTGTGCAAGGAGCCCATACAGTCACGCGACGGCGGCACAGACTTTGCTTCTGTGCAAGGAGCCCACTCAACGCAGCGGTCGGGTCGTGCTGTATACGCATCTTGGATTGGGGCAGTGAGCGCAGGACGCGGCGTCCTCGATGAGCACGTGCATCGCGCGTCGTCGTCGAGAATGCTGATGTGACAACGCCAAGCTCGCCAAGCTCAACGAGGCGATGTGTACGAAGCTCGGCGATCAAAACCCTGGCACGCTCATCTCCGCATCAAGCTCCACAGCACTTACACAGTACTCGCAAGGGAAATTGTTCAGATGGACAATGCGAAGCTTGCCACGCACGACGAGGCGATGTGCGTGAAAAGCTAAGCGATCGAAACCCTGACACACTCATCTCCGTCAAGAGCCTGACTCGCAAGGGCGATGGCTCGGAAGGGACATCACATCGCCAAGCATGGCCGTGGGGACGGTGTGTAAACCGTGAGCCCTGAAATCTGTAACACCGCCTCCCTCGCAGCCACGATCACCGCCGCCTCCATCCGCGCCGCCGCCTCCATCGCCGCCTCCATCGCCGCCTCCATCGCGCAACGAAGTCATCACAGTGGCACACTCAGATGCACTCAGCATGCATCCGTCGCAATGTGTTGGTACCATCGTATACCATATGTACCATATATATATATACATAGGGAACATAGATAGGGAATCTATGGAAAATACTAGGTGCTTGCACTCTCAGAGGCCGCCGTAGCCGAGCACGCCGCCCTCGCCGCCGCCCTCGCCGCCTCCGAGCCCACCGCTGCCAAGCTCAACGCCCTCGTCGCCTCCCTCGCCGCCTTCTAGCCCGCCGCAGCTGAGCTCGCCGCCCTGTAGCCGCCCTCCGCCTGCCCACCACAGTCAGCATGATTGCACTCAGAGGCCACCGCGATGTCCGCCAACACGGTCACCGATGCTGCATCGACTGTGTCTCGGCCACCAACGCCGCCGCCCTCGCATCGACGATCACCGCCGCCTCCATCCGCGCCGCCGCCTCCATCGCCGCCTCCATTGCGCAACGAAGTCATCAGAGGCACTCGGATGCAATCAGCATGCATCCGTCGCAATCAGCATGTGTGCTTGCACTCTCAGAGGCCGCCGTAGCCGAGCACGCCACCCTCGCCGCCGCCCTGTTGCCGCCTAGTTGCCGCCTCCGAGCCCACCGCTGCCAAGCTCAACGCCCTCGTCGCCTCCCTCGACGCCTTCTAGCCCGCCGCAGCTGAGCTCGCCGCCCTGTAGCCGCCCTCGCCTGCCCGCCACCGTCAGCATGATTGCACTCAGAGGCCACCGATGTCCGCCAACACGGTCACCGATGCTGCATCGACTGTGTCTCGGCCACCAACGCCGCCGCCCTCGCATCGACGATCATCGCCGCCTCCATCCGCGCCGCCGCCTCCATCGCCGCCTCCATTGCGCAACGAAGTCATCAGAGGCACTCGGATGCAATCAGCATGCCTCCGTCGCAATCAGCATGTGTGCTTGCACTCTCAGAGGCCGCCGTAGCCGAGCACGCCGCCCTCGCCGCCGCCCTCGCCGCCTCCGAGCCCACCGCTGCCAAGCTCAACGCCCTCGTCGCCTCCCTCGACGCCTTCTAGCCCGCCGCAGCTGAGCTCGCCGCCCTGTAGCCGCCCTCGTCCATGTGCACTTGCATTGCGTCGTCGACGGTGCACTTGAGTCCAAGGTGGCGACGACCATGCTCATGCTTGGTCTTGTGAGGAAGTCGACCTCGCTCGACAACGCCGCGCGATGCACGTGCACATGAAGGACGCCGCGTCCTGCGCTCACTGCCCCACGCCATGATGTGACCGCTGCGTTGAGTGGCCTTGCTGCACAGAAGCATGAGCAAGGTTTTGGTGCGAGCTTTGACGCAAACCGTCTGCATGCTCGACGACGCGACGGTGCACACATCGAGGACGCCACTTGGTGCGGCTACCGCTACACACTACCGCTATACACGCCTAGATGTGTGGTGTATAGCACGACGCACCGCTGCGTTGGGTGGCCTTGTTTTACAGGAGCAAAGTCTGTGCCGCCGTCGCGTGACTGTATACTGAAGAAGATAGGAAGGGTCCAAGAAAGGGGCCGAGAAAGGACATGCCGTCG
>Ga0210244_102543_pt1 | contig 10817 bp, 11 predicted proteins | sample ChrtobMetaP3_0mM_FD_155473 | JGI IMG/M metagenome (GOLD analysis project Ga0210244, IMG submission 155473) | Chrysochromulina tobin associated microbial communities from unialgal haptophyte culture, Seattle, Washington, United States - P3_0mM | ecosystem: Host-associated > Algae > Haptophytes >...
GAGGGTGGCGGGCTCGGCGGCGGCGGCGAGGGCGGCGGCGAGGGCGGCGGCTCGGGCGGCGGGAAGGGCGAGTGCGCCACCGAAGCGTAGCACGTCGTCGCGTCGGCCACAAAGTTGAGCGCTCGGGGGTCCGTGCAACCCACCTTCATTTTAGGGAAGACGCAGAGCGAATTGTCCGGGTCGGTGGCAAAGAGGTCGTAGTTGAGCGCGCCCGGGTCCTGGCAGCCCACGTAGCGGCAGCAGGTGGCCGGCGGTGCAGGAGGGGGAGGTTTGGGCGGCGTCGGCGGGCTCGGCGGCGGCGAGGGCGGCGGCGAGGGGGGGAGAGACGGTGGCGGCGGGCTCGGAGGTGGCGAGGGCGGCGGCGAGGGCGGCGGCGAGGGCGGCGGCGGAGACGGGGGCGGCGGCGAGGGCGACGGCGGCGGCCGCACAGCGGGTGGGGACGACGGCATGTCGGGCGGCGGCGTGGCCCACGCGCAAGAGATGGAGAAGGCGGAGTGGTAGTTGGCCGCTGTGGGGTCCGTGCAGCCAATCTTAGCGTACCTGCAAGTGCCCGCGTTGAAGGTGGCTCTCGGGTCGAAGTTCATCGCAAACGTGTCGTTGCACCCCGTGCCCAAGAACATGCAGAGCGAAGGTTCGGTGGCATACGACTCATAGTTGTCAGCGAGCGGGTTCGTGCAGCCTTTGTATACAACGCTGCAAGTCCACGGCGCATTGACGAAGCCTGCGGAGAGGACGATGAGGGGCATGCACGAGCGGAGGGGGCGCGGGTGAGGCGGTACGTGCGCGAGTGTCGCAAAGGTGCGAGACAGCGGTGCACGGCACTCACCAGGCTGGGGGTTGGCCACGTAGTTCGTGGCGGTGGGCTCGCCGCAATACAAGCCCTCAAAGGCGCCCGAGGCGGCCGCCACGAGCGTGGCGAAGCACGCGGAGCGCAGTCCCATGCTTGGCGTGGGCGTGCCCAGCGCAGTTGCTTGGCGGATGGCGCGCAGGGAGACGGCGACGAGCGGAAAGAGAAGCGGGAAGCCCCCGATCGCTACAGGCATCGCAGCAGTCCGAATGGTCGTAGAGGGACGTGACCACGTACGTACTCGCTGAGTGTTGAAAATGGTCCTCGGAGAAAAAAGGGCTGGTGATGTCACCGATGAGGCTATTTGTACTTGTGATGGCTGCGCACAGGAACGAGGAACGCATCTCAGTGGAGCACGGGGTTGGAGCTGAAGCAATTGAGCTGAAGCGGGGTGCGAGTGTGGCAGGCGGTGACGTGTGTGTGGTGTGTGTGGTGTGTAGATGAAGGCGTAGCGGAGGCGCTGGGATGCAGAGCCCAAGCCATAATGAAGCTCTGCTCTCGCTGACGTGGTGCTACACGCGTGGGTGAGAGCACGCAGAGAATACACGGTCAGGGGGAGGCGCGGCGATGAGCACGCGCACACGCTGGGCTCGGCTAGGCTCGGCGGCAGTGGGCGCGCAGCGGACGAGATCAACATCGTGCCGACGCGCCGCGCCGATAGCGCCGGCGCCTCGAGCATGATTCAGTCCGACTCCATCTCCGTCAGCGACGTTGCCAGAGCCGACAAGACAAGTGCAGGAGGAGGATCATGCCCCGACGAGGCCGCGGTGGTGCTTGTTGTGGCGGTCATGGGGTAATGATCAGGCCGGAGCCGACGGTTCTGCACTCGATGGTGAGCGGGACGAGCAGTGCGTCGACGGGGCGCCGCAGCCTCGAGGACGACCGCGCCGCGCCCGGCTCACAGGCTTCACAGGCTCACAGGCTTCGCGCCGCCTGGGCCAAGCAGGAGAGCGCGGGTGTGACGGCAGTCGGATCACCATGACCGTGGAGTCGACGCCGCGCCTGCCGGTCGTGGCGGAGATGTCGAGGGTGCGGTGGCCGTCGAGCCCGACCGCTAGCAGCTGCGGCTACCTGCACCGGGGGAGCAACGCGCAAGCCGTCAGCAAAACATGCGAGGCGGCGCGTTCGCACGTGCTGATGTCGAGCGCAAGTTGCGTCGCGCGGAGGCCGGCGCGCCTCGGTGGGCACTTAGTTGGGGCAGGCGCGGGAGCGGACGGCGCGCGCGTGCGCGTGTGCACCTGCAGCATGTGCACCGGTCTTGCGCGCAGTGGCAAGGCTGACCGAAAGCTGCGCGCGCTGCATGCCGGCCGGGCCTGGGGCACACCTGCGAGTGGTCGGTTGGTGTCCCTGGGCTCGAAGAGGTTCATGACGAAGTTGATCGCGGGGTGGATCGTCTTGCCCGCGCTCTAGTGCCGCGGCGCGTGCATGGTGATGTGTGCGCGTGGGTGTGGATCGTGTGGAGTGGAGTGTGTGTCGGGGCTGCTGTGTTGATCTCGCGTGGCGCGGCCGGGGGGAAGAGGGCGGGACTCGGGCGGAGATCGCACCTCGAACTGAAGCGGAGACTGCACCTCGAACTGAATGGCGTTGGATTCCTGTTCGTCGATCAACGCTGCCGGCAAGGCGACGACGAGTGGTAATGCGACGATCAGAAGGCGCAGCATGATCTCGAGGCTCTCCGGTTTGGTGTCTTGTAGTCGCAGGATGTAGTCTGCGTAGGCAGGCGGGCAGGCGGGTAGCGCGCGATGAGTCGCGCGACGTCGATCGCAGGCGTGCGGCCACTGGGTTGGCCCGCGCGCGTGCGCGCCCACAGCGCAGTTTCTTGGCGTGCCCAGCGAAGCTGCTTGGCGGACGGCGCGGGCGCTGCGAGGCTGGGGCCAATCACGGCGTTGGGCAACGGGGCGCGCGATGGGCATGCGCGTCAGCGCTCTGGGGGCCAGGCCAAGGATATGCAGACGGATACCTTTGCACGCGCCAGATGCTGGCGACAGGCAGAGGGCCGCCCGAGTGCGCCGAGGTTCGACCCTATTATTAGGACGGATCGAAACGAGGTCTGGTATGACCCTATTATTAGAATGTTGTGTCTGTGGAAGCCGCTTTCATGCAAGCCGGCACAGTCTTCCTTCAAGCAATGGACTAGTAGTATATCAATAGTATATCAATAGTAGTTTCTTCCGTCTAGCAATGGACTTAGAGCCGTGAGCCCGTGACGGTCGCCGCCGGCAGCAATCGGTGCTTCGTGTGGCGCTCGAATTCACTTTTGATGAACAAATGTTTTGTAGGGTCATGTAAGGTGTGTGTATCCTGAGCGGGCAGGTCTGTCGTGTTAACGCTCACGTTGTAGCACCGGTTGTCGCGTCTGTCGTGTGAACGTTCACAAACGCTACCAAGCCACATGGTCGGTAATACCAAATACGCGACGAAGGCGCATTCGTTCGCCCGTTGTGGCGCTTCTACCCAATTGGCGCGTGCTTGTTGCTGCGTCTGCTGGCGCGCCTTCAGCAATGGATCGGATGGATCAGCCTAAAGACCATTACTGTAAACTGAAGCATGCAAACATCTCGTTTTCTGTTCGAACTGATATCCGTGACTCGTCTCAAATGTCACTCTCGCCGCGGGAGCGCGAGCGCACCATCGAAATGCGCGGCCTTCCGGAAAAAATCACCACTGTCGGTCACACACCGCGCCTAACAGCTGAGCAGCAGTCCGCGCCGCCGCGCTCGGAGCTCATGCGCAACACCATGGACTCACTCGTCTACTCACCGAGGACGCTCCATGCGCTGGCGCTATCGCCGCGCAACGTCAACCCGGAGCATCTTGAGCGCCACATGCGCGGCGAGGTCGTTCGCATTCTCAGTGGTGGGAACAATCAAATGCTGCGCGAAGCAGCCCGGCGCCGCGACACCTTCACCTCCCGCACATTGCAGTTGCGCGACCCACTCCTCCCACGCAACAAAACGCCGCGCGACAACCCTCCACAACCGAGCTGGTGGGGCAGCACCGACGGAGCGGGCCGAGCTGCGGAGCAGGCCTTGAAGGTGAAGAGGACCTTCGGGCGCTTCGACGCGAACAACAACGGGCTACTCGAAGTCAAGGAGCTGCGCAGGGCGCTGCTGCACCATGGTGTCAATATGAATGGTGTCAATGCGAGCGCCATCCTGTCCGCTTACGACGACAATCCCGACGGCAAGCTGGACCTGGCCGAGTTTACGCTGGTGGTTCGCGACCTGACCGAGCAGCGGGCAGCACTAGAGCCGCACCCGCCCATCTCGCCTCGGCGTCCGCAGCCTCCGCTGCAGCCTCCGCCCGTCGATCTTGAGCAGGAGGCGGCGGCCTCGCGGCTACAGCATGAGATCCGTGCCCACCAGGCGGAGAAGCACGAGGAACGCGCGGAGCAGCAGCGCGCGGCGATGGTGGTGCAGAAGAATTTGCGCGGTGCCAAGGGGCGCAAAAAGTACCTCGACGAGAAGGATCGGCTAGTGTCGCACTATCACAAGCTGCTGCAGAAGCAGATCCAGACACGCTTCAAGAGCTACGCGCGATGCTTCCGGATGATCGACGCGGACAACTCGGGCTCGATCGACCCGGCGGAGCTCAAGACGCATTTGCCGGGCATGTTCAACCTCACCATACCCGATTCCGTGATGGAAGATCTCATCAAGCTCACCGACAAGGACGGAGACGGCGAGATACGCTTCGCCGAGTTTGCACGCGTCTTCTCCGCGGACGACGTGCACGCGATGAAGAAGACGTTGCAGGCGGCGGGCGGCGAGAGCAGGATACTGCAGTCGATGCGAGAGCCCATGTCTGAAACCAACATGCCCATGCCCATCAAGGTGTACAACACGCACTTTGCGCCAGGATCCTTCATCCCTTCATTCGACTGCGCGGCGCCCCTTAGGAGGCTCCCGAACTGCCCCCGGGGCTTTCCCAAGGGGACTGACCTGCGCCCTCCGCCGCGTACGGTCCGGCTGCAGAATGCCTTCAGGCTCGGTCTGAAGGCGCAGGCAGGCGCAAGCAGCTACTGGTCACCGCGCGCCGGCCCGCTCGCGTTCCCCGCTGGCAAGAAGAGTGACGTCCACGTGCCGCTCAGCCTCGGCTGGGATCCTCGGCAGCTCGGCGTCGGCGTCGACGAGCCCGGAATCAGTAACACGACGCTCAAGTGGCTCGGTGTCAAGGAGGCGCCGCTCTGAATAGGCCACAGGGTCATAGAGCTCTACGGGCCTGCTACGGGCGCACGGCACTGTGGTCAGTGTCAGTGAGTGAGCGGGGTGCCGGTGACTTTGTTTTGTGTGTCAGCGGATCTGTGGCATCCGATCTGTGCCTTGGGGGATCTCTTGCGTGATGATGGTTTGATCTAGAGAGTGGGTCCTCGGGAAGTTATTGAGTCTCCATATCGTATAGCGTAGGGATGATCCTGTAATAACCGTTAACCCGTCGAGAGACGAGACACACGAGTCACGACAGACTGAGACTCGCGTCGACGACGCATCCGGACACCGCGCGCACTCCATCACATCATCGCCATGGACATCAAACTGCGCGCCACACGAGCTAAGTGCGGAGAGTAAGGCCGGTGAGTCCCTATCGGTTTCACGCTCCGCAGCAAATCAGCTACGCGCTCTGCTCGTCACAGCTGGGTAGCGTGCGGCCGCGCCGCGGTCGCCCTCCTCCTCCAAGCCGAGCGCAATGCGTAGCTCAGCCGCGGCCACGACCACGTCGGGCGAGATCGAACCGCCAAGCGCACTGAGTGGCTCGTACGCGGCCTTGAGGATGCACACGGCGAGCCCCTCAGCCGGGTCGGCCCATGCAGCGGTGCCGCCCATCCCCTCCGAGTTAAGCACACGCCGTGCCGCGCGCGCGCCGTGCAGCTCCTGGGAGGCCCACGGGAACCAGCCGCTGGACTCGCGCGCCGCATTAGGCGCGCTGGCGGGCATTTCGCCGTGGTCGGGGTGCGTGGACGCGACGTCGCCTCGCGGGTCCGCCACGCGGCGCGCGATCTCATCCACCACGGCTTTTGAGGCCAAGCGCACCCACACGCCACCGCCCTTGTGGCCGCCGCTGCCGCCGCTGCCGCCGCTGCCGTCTTCGTCTTCGTCTTCGCCGCCCTCAGCGCCGCCGCCACGTTCACCCACGCGCACCTCGCCCCCATTGGCGAGAGCCCCAAAGATGCGAGCGACGGCTGCCGCGGTGAAGAAGCCGTTGGAGGAGGGCAGCAACAGTCGGCGCCAACGGCCGAGATTGCAGAGCCCGCAGATGAAGAGAGCCTCTACCGGCGCCACGATGCTCAGCAGCACCCAACGCATCCATGAGCATTCTGGGGGGCCCGAGCAGAGCGCCTCCTGCGCCCGACACAGCGCGCCGCCGCCGCACGGCGGCCGCTCTATCCGCACGATCCGTGCATCCGCCGAGTGCGGCACCTCGCCCAGGAAGAAGGATGACTCGCTGTGGCTCGGCGCTAGGAGCAGCGGCTTGGCGACGCCGGCATGCACGGCCGCGCCGACGGTGCACTTGGCAGCGCGCTCGATGAGCGAACCAATTAAGAACGAGAAGCTGATCTGATGGTACGTTGCATGCTGGCGTCCCCCGGGGCGTGGGCGGCGGGTGGCCCTGGCCACGAGGTAACACATGGCATCCCACACCAGAGGCCACACTCGCAGGCCGCACAGCAGCGGAATCGCCAGCGCCGCTACGCACCACGCGAGCACTGGCACGCCCGCTCGATGCGACGCAACGTCTCGGACCGTGCCCGCCTGCTGATCGAGGTCGGCCCAGATTGCGGAAGCACTCGTCTCGTACGACACCTGGCCGCCGCTCACCAGCGTGGCGAGGGCCGCGGCGGTGATGCCCTTGGAGACCGAGAAGACGGCGAAGAGGTCGGATGGTTGCACGGGCCGCCATGGCGACTCACGGTCCGCCCGACGCACGCGACCACCGCCAACGTGGACTATCTCCACGCCCTTGTAATATGCACAGATCACCAGCGCTGTCTGACGGCCTGCAGCAAGCCGCTCGTCGATCACCGTTGCCATCCGCTGCGCGAGCGCCGCGCTGTCCGTGCCGCGATCGGCAAGGACAGCATCCGCTGCGGCCACGCCGGCGAGGGCAAGGAAGCTCCGTGCGCCGAAGCCGCCGTCGTCCGCCACATAGGGCCTGGATCCCGCCAACAGCGCCGAAGGCGCGGGCGGAAATGCCATCACATGAGTGCTAAGCTGCTTGGCGTCGGGGGCAGTGGGGCAAGGCATGTCGCCTGATGAGGCGCATGACGCGCTCGGGAGGGCGCCAACCACATTCACAGCAACAGCGGGGCAAGGCATTTCGCCTGATGAGGCGCATGGCGCGCTCGGGAGGGCGCCAACCACATTCACAGCAACAGCGGGGCAAGGCATGTCGCCTGATGAGGCGCATGGCGCGCTCGGGAGGGCGCCAACCACATTCACAGCAACAGGATTCACGGTGCTCGCATTCAATGTGGGCCTGGGCGTGTGCATGAGCTCGGTATCGCTGGGCGGGCTCATGCACACGGCCACCATGAATGCGAGAGCCGCCTCCGCCGCCGCCTCCTCGGCATCCTCACGCCCTCGCGCATAGGTGTGGACTGTGAAGGTCGGCTCGCCATCGATCTGCACCAACGAAACCGTGGCCATCATCATATGGTCCACGTCCACACTCTCTTCGCCACCATCTTCGGTGACCTCCTCGGTAATCTCCGTACGTTTCGGGGGCGTCGCCATCTGGCTCGAAGAGGACTCGTAACGAACAAAGCGATCCGGCGCGCGCCACACCGGATCATCCAGGCTCTTGAAGTTCCCATGCGCGTCCCGCAGCTCAGGATCAGACAGTGCATCGAAGGCACTAGGCTGTCTTAGCCGCTTTGTGACATCGAAGGCACTAGGCCGCCTTAGCCGCATGGCTATCACATGCAGTAATGCCTTGAAGCTTCTCGCCGAACCACGCTTCGCGTCCGCCTCTTGCTCCGCATCCGCCTTTTGCGCCGCATCCGCCTTTTGCGCATGGCGCATCTTGCGCAGATCACTCAAGAGCTTCGTTATCTCGACGAGGCCGAATGTGTACGAGGGGTCTGAGAGTGTTCTCACCACGCACTCGAGAAAAGCGCGGGCCCGCTCCGCGACGGAGTGCTCGGCGACCGCACTCGCCTGCGTCGCAGCACTGGTGAGACGCAAATGGCATTTGCTCCATGGCAGCGACACGAGGCAGCGAGCGCGTATGGCTGTGTGGTCGTAAACCCACGCTGGCACCTTGTTCACCAGCAGCCGACGGGTGACGTCCTCCAGCCTCGCCTTGGCACTTGTCGCGGAGTCATGGACCGCAGCATGATGCACCGCACGGACGACTTCAGAGGTCGCACATGAGGCCCTAATGCCCGCGGAGGCGGCGTCGGAGCGCGCATTGCGCTCGCATTGGGCGAGCAGCTCAAGGAGCTGGCAGTCGTTGGCCTCTAACAGTCGCCATCTGGCCATCGACTGTGCCTCCTCATTCGTCTCGCCGTGCCCGACGGCCTCAAGAGCCGCGCCGGTGGCAGCCACAGTTGCGTAGGCACTGCTGGTATGTCCTACGAAAAACTCACGGAGCCCTGGCCGGAGGCAGAGCCCAGCCGAGCTGATGCCTGGCGAAACCGCCCGAAAGAGTAAAGAAAGACGATTGAGCGCGGCGTGGGATGGCGTCACCACCGTCCGTCCGTCCGCACAGAGCTCGCCTGGCTCGTCCCACGGCCACTGGCCACGATAAGTCCTCATGGGCGCTGAGCTGGGCGCTGAGTGCGCCGCGTCAGGCACCTCCTGGATGTTGTCGGGCTTCACGACGATCTTCTCGCCCTCGCCGCCAGAGAGCTGGAGGCCGTATCGTTTGTTCGCGATCCTGAAGTCTATCACCGTGGCCTCGCACCCGTTCAGCTCAGGTCGGCTCTTCAGATTCTTGATCTTGACCACGGTGCCGATCTCGAGGCCCATCGGGGCCCACTCTGACATCAGCTCAGCCTCGGTCTTAGCGCCGCTCGCGATCGCGTCGGTGGCGCGGTCGTAGTCTGCGTCGGTGCATCGCTCGAGTGCCAGCAGGTCGGCAAACAGCGTTTCCAACTTCGCGTCGCACACGGCAGCCATTGCGAGCGCCGCTGGCACTGGTGGCACTTCGGAGGTCGAATCGTATGATGCCACAGCTGGCCTCTGGTCTCGGGATGATGCCACAGCTGGCCTCTGGTCTCGGGTTCTCTCAACCTCCTCCTTCCACGCCTGGATAGTGCGGCTCGACCTCGCCTGCACCTTGGGGTAGTGTCGCCTGTGCCAGAGGGCGAGGGGCATCGAGTTGATGCCAGGCATCACGCGCGCCTCTACGAGGCCGCTCCGCAGGCTTGTATCCACCACCTGTCCGGGCACATGCAGGGGATCATCAGATGAGAATCGGATGGGAATCGGATGGGAATCGGAAGGCAAGTACACCTGCCCGAACACATGGAGGGGATCGTCGTCTTCATCGTCCTCGCGAAGCTCTCTCGCGCGACCATCCTCATGGCCGGTGGGCACGAGGTATCGCGAGGCCCGCGGGCAGCCCTCCACCCGCACGGGCACTTGGCCGACCAACACAACGGGTACGTGGAGATGCTTCTCACTTGCTGGGGGATAATGGCCCAAGATTTGCGGCTCAGTAGGCACAACCGTCCACTCCGCTCTCTCGGAGCCGAATGCGGATCGTGAGACCTTGAGCTGCCTGCCGTCGATGTCAGGGGTGAGCGCCACCACGTCGCCAGGGTGGAGCTCCTCCTTGGGGTCGTGACGTGGCATCCACTCCGCATGGTCGGCCTGCTTGCCGTGCACTGTGCCCCATATCGCTCCCTCGCCGTGTTCCCCAACCTTAAGGCTCTCGGCGATGGTCACCGAGCCACCGATGTTCAGGCTGCCCGAGACCTTCGAGTCACCCTCGATGTTCAGGCTGCCCGAGAACTTCATGACATCCCTCGAGATCTTCTCACCCTGATCGGTGTTCTGCCTGCCTGCCTGATCGGTGTACATCTCAAGTACTTCCTTGGCAATTTCGCCCTCGATCTCACCCTCGTCATCTCCATCCTCGCCCATGTGGGCCGACGCACTCGAGCCTGGACTGGCATCCGTCCTGCGTTTCTTGTCGACAGGGATGGCACTCCGAGGGGTTTCCGGCATCGAGTGTACTAGCACTGGCCACTCAAGTATCTGGCATTCCACTTCCTTACGACCAACCTTTTTCATCTTCGAGGCGTCACAATGAGGGTGGCCTGGCAGCCTCGCCAGACGGTATTGGCCCACCTTCTTAGGACCAAAACGTTCCTTGTCTGTCTCTTTGACCGAGCAGCTATACCGCACTACAGCGATGTCAGCCGAATCCTCAAATAGTGTGACCACTTGCGAAGCTGGGCCAGCGACTGAGATCGGGTGCTTTTCCTCGTCGTCATCGTTGGCGTCAGCCTCCTCCACAAAGAACACGTGCGGCTTACGAGCATTGACGAATTTGGCGTGGCGAAGGCTTGGCACCTCACTAGTTGCTGGACTTCGTTCCTGCCTGCTCTCGAGAAGCAGGCGCGCACTGCCTGCTGTAATGGCCCACGGTTGTTTTGTGCGGATAAAGCCAAGGATCTCGCTCAGTCGGTCATTGGTGACGCAAGATGGCTCCAACGCTTGAAGCTCAGCCATGCTGTTGCTCGCACCTGACCAGTCTCTAGGGAGGTTGTAATTCAGGGAGAGTATTTCAGGGAGGTCGGAAAACGCGTCCTCTTCCGCGCGCATGAATTGCCAACGTTGCCTGGTGAGAAGAGCTAGAAACGCAGAGAGAAAACCAGGGGGTCTGAAATTCTGATCTGTGAACCGCTGGACGCGGCCTTTCCACCCAAGAAACCGTTCACGCGACCTCACACACGGAGAGCGGCTCATGCCCTAACACACCGTGCCCGAGTAGCATGGAGAGCGCACGACGACGCACGCTGACA
>Ga0210244_102550_pt1 | contig 10777 bp, 9 predicted proteins | sample ChrtobMetaP3_0mM_FD_155473 | JGI IMG/M metagenome (GOLD analysis project Ga0210244, IMG submission 155473) | Chrysochromulina tobin associated microbial communities from unialgal haptophyte culture, Seattle, Washington, United States - P3_0mM | ecosystem: Host-associated > Algae > Haptophytes >...
CTGGCACCGAGAAAGAGGAGCTCCACTGCGAAGCAGCAGAGATAGGGGAAGGCGTAACCGCCCTCGCCGTCCTCAGTCGAGTGTCCAGCCTCGCGCAGAGCGCAGCCGGTCCAGACATCGCGCAATGCGAAGCCGATTCACTCGCAAAAATATCAGCGCAGCAGCCTGACGGCAGCCGCGGAAGGGCGAAGCGCAGAGCGCTTGACGCGTTGATATTTTTGTGAGGAAGAGAAGTGTGAACTTCCGGTGAGAAAGAGCGCGGAGCGCTCTTCGAGCTATGCTAAGGATAAGATAGGTCGTCCAGAAAATATCTAGTGCGCTAACACGATAGATAAATCTTCGTTGTCGCGGAAAAGGCACACGCGCCATCCACCCCGCCCGCGCACTCTGACTCGGCAGCACGAGCGATCTTTTGCTCAGGATCCTGCTGTGCTCTCTCTCGGGATTTTTTGCATGCGCACAGGATGCTGGCTCGATCTCGTCCTTGTCAGATACCAAGAGAATATTTCATGGACGGCTGACTTGCGGCCTGGCGTGTGCCTGCATGTGTACTCCACCGATCCCGCCTCATCAAGCGATGATATGATCATCATCCCGAACACTGGCCGAGAGGCGCTGGGGTTTGCAACCCATCTGCGACGTGTGATGGATCGAGAGCTCCACCCAGCCCCTCTGACGGCGTTCATGCAGGCATCTCCGCACTGCGCGTGGGAGTCGGAAGGGTCTTTTATTTGCACACGAGAAACCAGGGAGATGCTGACTTCACTGCCTTCGAGTAACATCACGGAGCGAGGAGGCGTTGTCATGCTCGGCTCGCGAACACCGCTGAGTCTGAGCCAAGGCCTCTTCGGATCTCAAGAACAGGGCGATCCGATGCGCGCCTGCTATCTGAGTACGTGGACGAACATGAGCGGTCTGTCAACAAATGTTGCTGCGTCCCTCTACGCTGCCTTCCAAGCGCGCGGCAGCTTCCTGCCGGGAGCTCAGTTTGCCGTGAGTCGCGATACGTTGCTGCACATGAGCGCGGCCCTGAAGCGGTGGTTTGCCAGGGCAGAGCAGCAGATGCGATCGCCAACGCTCGTCGTATCGACTATAGTCATGTCGACTAAGCGCAAGCGGCGCTCGTACGACGACCGGACGTGCTGCCACTCGTCGACAGAGCGCACCTGCCTGCCGTGGCTGCTAGAACGGCTCTGGGTGATTCTCTTCCAGCTCGATCGACTGAGCCGCGACCCGGAAATATTGGCATGGCCGCATGGCCAGGAGCCACCTCGCAGTACCGAGGCCTCTGAACATGGGGGTGCGACGGGGCGTCGCGATCCGGCCGGGCTTGCGCTCGTCCTCATGAACTACAGCACTGAATACGAGCTCAGGCGTCGGGCCCTCCTCCCGCCAGTCCTCGAAGACGTCCAAAGGCAGTTCTGGGCGCTCGCTGGCGCCGCAGCCAAGGCGGAGATGGTTCTTGCCAACCTCACCAGCTCGCATCGCAGCGCGGTGATGCAGCTGTTTTCGCCGACGCGCTTTCATATGGTGCCAGAGCAAGAGATTTACAGAATGCATGCCACTGCTGCGGGGCGCATCCAACTGGGTCTCTCGAGACCGTTCTTTGGCCGGGTGGCCGGTAGGCCTCAGCCTCTGCTCTCTCACCTGCCTTCCGTCACTGATGACCTCGCCGTCTCGCTCTCGCAGCTAAAGGCTCTGCGGCTCGCCTTTGGAGCCGCGAGCAAGTGGGCCCACGCGTTGAAGACGGCAGATCGTGAGCGGTTGCTCCTACTCTCCAACCCCGCTGACGAGCTCCTACTCTCCAACCCCGCTGACCCGCTGACGAGCCTGTCCAGCACATCCAAGGATGCTGGGGGCTACGAGCAAGTTGAACAACCCCGGTGGGCGCAGTTGATTTGCGATGTCTTAGCCACCGAGGTGGCTGAGGCTAAGCGCGCTTGCGAGGGCGGCGAGGAGGAACTTATAACTTAGAACTTACAGAGCTTACAACCGAAAGGTTGACCGTTACATCAAGGCGGGCGGGCATGCGGGCGGGTCGTGCAGGCCGACGCGAGAGGCGACTGCGGACGACGTAGTTCCTATCGCCATGCCATGATTAGAATGTAGTCCTTTAATCATGCTTACCAGATTCTACTCATGATTAATATGATTAGTGTCCCAACCCTGTTTAGTGTCAACCTGCTTGATACGTAGGTCAATGGACCGGACGTTAGAACGCGGAACTAAAGCATGATTATGTTACGTTAGAGGTACAGCAAATATTAAAGCACCTACATATACAACTTCGCTCGGCCCCGGTGCGCTCAATCCACCTTGCCCGGCGCCCTGAGCAACGAAGTGTGTGCGCGGCGATCTGGTTGCGCGTCTTGCGACGGGCGTGCCCGCCACGACGCCCGCCAAATACGAAATGACCTCGGTTGCGTTTCACACGTCTACTTGAGCTCCGCCCGCGCCTGCTGATCAAGCTCGGCATCCGCCTCGCCGCTGCTCGGCAGCTCGAGGCATCGTTTGTACCAGGTCTTCGCCTCGTCCGCGCGCTTGAGCTTGGCACACGCCTGGCCCGCGAAAAAGCTCGCCTTCTTGGAAGGTCGGATCGCGTCCGACGCGACAAAGTATCGGAGCGCCTCGTCGTACGTCGACTCGGGCGGCGTGCCGAAGAGTGCCTTGGCAATGTTGCGCTCGATCCAGCTGATGCCCGCCACCTTGAAGCACCACTGGCCGAGCGCCGTCTGCACTGAGGCATCCTCTGGCAGCCTCGCCGCTGCGCCCTCGAGCGACTCCTTGACAATGAACGAGTTAGCGATCTTCTCCTCCTTGGGCAGGAAGTCGCCCAGCCTGCCGAGCAGGATGGCGTACCACTTGAGCGCGAGGCCCGAATTGCAGCGCTCCTTGGACGCCTTCGCGATCGCCAGGCCGTCGCGCAGGAGCTTCTCACGCCGCGCTTGGTCTCCGACCGATTCCTCGGCCATGTCATGGTGCGCACGGGCGATCCGCCACGCGAGCTCGTCGTCGCTTGCATCGGCATCCTCGAGCAGCGCAAAGAGCTCGGTGACCTGCTTGGCCGCGTGGAGCGCGTCCGCCTTGGCGACCAGTGTCGGCGCGGCCGGCGGCTCGACGACGGCCACCGCAGGCGCCGTGCTCTTCGCTGCGACGGCCTCGTCCTTTGCCTTTTTGCCGAAACCAAACAACATCACCAATGGCGTCTGGGCTGGCCGACTGCATGAAGCGCATGCATGAAGCGACGGCGTGCGAAACGTCGGAGTGAATTGAAGGAGGAAGAGCACTAAGGGCAGCATGCTTGTCGGCCTGTTTCGCCGTCGGGAGCTCGCCGAATCTCAGAATCGCATCTCAATTAGTACATGTAACGGCTGTTTCACGAGGTTGTGTAGCACTTGTATCGGCTTATGCTGAGAAGTGTGGCGAACACCCTCGGTGCGTTCACGGAGCGACGTTACGGTTGACCCGACTGGAGTCAAGTGATGGCGACTCTAGTCGTAGTGATCGTGGTGGGAAGCGACCCTTCATGTCCGGCATCCTGACGGGCGACCTGTACGTGCTCGACCTTGGCGAGGCCAGGTGCTCGCCCAATGTCGTCGAGGAGCTGCGCGGAGAGCACGTGCTCGACCTCGCGGGCGGCTTTGCCCGCACGATGGTCCTCTCTGGCAAGGGCATCGCACGTTCGGTCGCGCCCGGCTCTTCGGACGCGCCGCTCGTCGAGGTGCTCGGCGGTGGCCTGGAGGAGCAGCTGGCGCAGGTCGCCTTCGGCTCCAAGCACGTGGCCGCGCTCACGCACGACGGCCAGCTGTACACCTTGGGCAGCGGCGTTTGCGGCCAGCTCGGGCACGGCAACACGATGGACGGCGACGCGCCGCGCATGGTGAGCGTGCTCGACGGGCGCGCCATCGCGCAGGTCGCGTGCGGCAGGAGCCACTCGCTCGCGCTCACGTCCGAGGGCGACGTGTACAGCTGGGGCGCGGGCGAGTCCGGCCAGCTCGGCCTCGGCAAGATGGCGCCGAGCTTCACGCCGCGCTACGTGTCGGCGCTGCAGAGCACGCCGATCGCGCTGGTGACGACGGGCGCGGCGCACGTGGCCGCGCTCTCCGTGTACGGGCGCGTGTACACCTGGGGCGAGGCCATGTGCGGCCAGCTCGGCCTCGGAAAGCCTCTGCGTAACCAGCCGTTGCCGATGGAGGTGGGCCTCCTCCCACTGCCCCACCCCTTGTGTTTCCGACGGCATGCAGCCGCGCTGAGGACCCGTGAGTGCCCTTTGGAGTGCCCGCTGAGTGCCCCGCCGAGTGCGTGCCCGTGCCTCCTCAGGTGCCCGGCTTGCCCGACATCAAGTCGCTTGCGAGTGGGGAGGCGCATACGGCGGCGCTCAGCGTCGACGGCGGCCTGTACGCGTGGGGCCTCGCCACACGCGGGCCACCCCTCTCTCGCAAGACGACGCCGTCGCCGGAGAAGGTGGAGGGGCTGCCGGGGCCGATGGCGGCCGTCACGTGCGGCGGGGGGACGACCGTGGTCATCGGGGAGGATGGAGCGACTCTGTGCTGGCCCGGTGTCGGTCGAGAGCTCTCTCGTGTGCCGCTGCCGCCGGGCGTGTGTGCGAGCCGCGTCGCGTGCAGTGGAGCGGCGGCCCTGATCTTCGTGCCCACCGCGCTCGTCTCGATCGTGCCCGCGTGCTGCCCGCTCCGCGGTGGCAACAACGTAACGCTCCGAGGCAGCGGCTTCTACCCGTCGGATGGCATCGTGCTCAAGTTCACACACGCGAGCGGTGAGCAGAAGCTCGTGCGCGGCAAGTATGCACGCACTGCGACGGAGCTGCTCGTCACAGCGCAGGCGCCGCGTTTCGTCAGCTCGGCCGAGGGTCGCGTCGAGGTGAGCATCTCCTTCGAGGAGGGCATCGGCGACACGTTCACCGCCTCGACGCTCAGCATGACCTACTACCGTGAGCCCGCGCTAGGAGTGCCCATGCCATCGTGTGCGCCCGCGGCGACGCCCTCGCCCTTGGTGCTCGCGGCGACAAACCCGAGCACTCTGTTCGCGTCTGCGGACGCGCTCGCGTTCGTGTACGGTCCGGATGGCGCCGTCCTGGGCACCGCCAAGTGCACGTACGATCCGCACGCGTGCGTGATGAGGATGATGACGCCCAAGCTCGCAAAGCCCTGCCCGGACGCCTACGTGCGGCTCGCGCTCGATGGACAGACGCCCGCGCCCGACGGCCAACCGTTACAAATGCATGCGCCGCTCAAGGTGCTCGGTACGGCGCCTGCCTCGGGCCCGAGCACAGGCGGCACGAAGATCATCGTCAAGGCCGAGCCGTTGTTCGCGTCGCCCCACGTGCAGCTCACGTGCACGGTGCTACATCCGCCGCCGCCGCCGCCGCCGCCGCCGCCGCCGGCCGTTGCAGAGGGTATGGAGGGCGAGGAGGCGGCCGGGCTGCCGCCTGCGCCGCCTGCGCCGCCTGAGCCGCTTGCACAGCTCGAGGAGGGTCACTCCTTCAGCGTCAAGGGCGTGTACGAGGCGCGCAGCGGAGGGTATGCCTTCGTGATGCCGTCGCTCGGCGCGACCGGTACGCTGATTGCCACGCCTGATGACGCCTGATGACCCCTGGTTGACGCCTGATGACGCCTGATGACGACTGATGACGCCTGATGGTCTCCTTCATCAGGTACGCTCTCGCTCTCGATGAGCTTGGATGGCGCCAACATGCACCCGCTCGGCATCGAGTTCGTGGTGCACGCTCCTCTGGCAGTCCACTCCATCGCGCCGACGGTCCTCTCGGCCTCGGGCGGCGCGACGCTGCGGCTCGCGGCGAGCAACCTCTTCGCGTCGCCCGACCTGTGCGTCAAGTTCGTCAAGGGCGCCACCAGCCTGACGCTCCCCGCCGCCTTTGACGAAGCGAGCGCGAGCGCCGTCGTGAGCGCGCCCTCGTGGCCGCCCGCGACGGCGCTGCTCGCCGCGTACGAGAAGGCGAAGGCGGCGGCCGTGGCTGCTTCGTCCGCCGAGGGCGCCGCGCCGGTCGAGCCGCCGGCGCCGCCCGCGCTCACGGAGGCCGAAGAGGACGCGATCGTCGAGCTCTCCGTCAACGGCCAGCAGTGGACCACCGATTGCAAGCACGTGCGCTTCGTGCTCGATCCGCTCGTTACGGCGCTCGAGCCACCGACGGCCCCGATCGAAGGGCAATGCCCTCTGAAGCTGACTGGCTTGTATTTCGTCGAGACCGGCTGCCTCAAGGTGCGCTTCACGAAGCTCGCGCCCTACGAGGACGGGACGCTACCGGTCCTGCCATCCGACGCTGCGTGCCTCGAGGTGGACGCCACGTGTGCCGACGGAGCCGTTAGCGTCGTCGCACCTGCCTTTGAGGGTGTGACCGACTCCTTCGCAGCCGCCGTGCAGCTCTCTGCTGATGGCCAGACATTCGGTCCCTCGTTTGCGGTCCTCAAGTACGAGGCGGTCGCAGCCAAAGGCGGCAAGAAGAAGTGAGAGAGAGGGTCAAAGGCGGCGGTGCCCGCGCGCTGCCCAGGGCACGCGCCGCCCTGGGCACGTGTGTGCGCGAGAGGCGTGCCGCTGCTCAGCACGGCGCCTTTGGTGCTGAACCGGTGAGAGGCGCTCCGCTTTGCGAGGGGTCGCGTGCGATTCTGGCACCTGCGAGGGGGGGGGGCTTATGGGTGTACGAGTCTCGTTGGCATTCGTCTCAGAGAGGTTGCGTGACCTGGGGGCGTAGACGGGCGGCCGGGGGCGATACCGATCGGGCCAGGCGCCTTCTCATGTGCTGTGTATGCTGCGCGCGCGTGTGGCGGCTGTCGTGTGCCGGGAGCCCCCCTAACGCGAAAAGAATCGAGTGTCGAACCCCACGTGGCCGGATTGCGAACTCAATTGCGAACGGAATGCAGCGCGCCGGAATGCAGCGAAATAATCTTTTCTACGGTCCGGTGTCGCCGCGGCTTTAGCCTTTACGCGCGTTTATCGCGTCGCCGTCGGTTCGGTTGCGACCACACACCGCGTCGACACGCGGGGAGCCGGGGTCGGGTCGTTCCCCTTCGCTTGACTACATGTCGATCATCTCCGAGATCCGTACATGCAATCATGCACAGCTGCCGTTCACGTGCGCAACGAGGGACGTTCACGTGCGCATCGAGGCCGGCCCGATCAAGGCGGCCCAGTCGCTCGCCTTGGCGTCAGCATACTCGGCTTCCCACAGGTCGAACTGCTGATCCCGCTTGGCCGCCTTGATGGCCTTCTTGCGTGCATGCAAGTGCTCGATGAAGCCATCGAGATTGGCGCGAGATTCCCGAGCGCGTGACGCGGAGGCGCCCATCTCGGCGCCGATCTCGGCGCCGATCTCGGCGAAATAAGGCTCGTGCTCGAGCAGGAGGTTACGGATGGCGGCGAGCGGCGGCGAGGCGGCGAGCGAGCCCGCATCCAGCAGCGGCTGGAGCGCCGTGCGCTCAAAGGCCGCGAGCCGTTCACGCAGCGCCGGCGTCACCGGCTGCAGCTCGAACTTTTGGTTCGTGATGCCGCTCCGCTTGAGGAAGAAAGAGACGGCAGCGAGCTCCTTCGCTTCGTCGGGTCGCGACATGGCCTGTGGCTGGGGTGACGAGGGTGTGCGGCTGCGGCGGGGCGACTCGTCGTCCTCGTCGGTCGGCCTGAGCGCCCACGCCACACAGAGCAGATCGACGCATAGAACGACGCAGTGGAAGCGCGCGCGCCGACGCACGTCGTCAGCCGGCAGGAAGTCGGGCTGTGACGAGATGGAGGCGAGGCTCCAAAGAGCGAGCACGAGCACGGCGAGCACTTGCTGCGTCAACGGCGCGAACGTCAGCGCGAGCGACAGCGCCCCAAGCGCGCCGTACGTGGCTCCCAGAGAGCGGACGAGGTGCACCGCAAACTCAGCGTCGACGTTGAGCGGCGCCGAGCGGCTGCACCAGGGCAGCGTGGCCGACTCCCCGTCGAAGAGACCGCATCCGAGCCCACGTCGGCGCTCCGGCCTCACGTGCGACATGAGCGCATCCACCTGCTCTGCTGGCTGCGACACGAACGTGAGCGACGAGGCCAAGAGGAAGGTGCCCATGAGCCCGAGCCACATCCGAAGAGGCGCCGTCGCGCTGAGCGTCACCGCAGCTGGTGGAGGCGGAGGGTCCGTGTGACCTAGCGTGGGTACGATGCCCGTTGGCGCACTCGTCGGCACGCCGCCCTTGCCAGAGGGAGCCATTGAGTAAGGGGGTTGGTCAGAGGGAGGCCCCGGCCACTGGGGAAAAGTCGTCGGAGGTCGCGAAGGCCCGAAGTGGCCGCCTCCTTGGTCGGAAGTCTGGTCAAGTCCTTTGCCGTTCGTTAGAATCGCGGGTTTTCATGTGCGCGCGCGCCTGCCGCATCGCCCAGCAGCATCCACCCTGTCCGCCGGTGCATGCCGTGTCCCAGCTCACGCTGATCACGCGTTCTTTCACTGTGCCTCTGCATTCTCACAGGGCACTTCTGGCGACGCCTCAGTCAGCCACCCTCGTCGACCCGACGCTGAGGGGGGTTGAAGCGCCTGTCTCCCTGCGATTTCTCACCGGCCTGACCGAGGACGCGCTCAGAACGGTCTGCGACGAGCGCTGGGCTGGCATCTACATCCCTGTTGGTCATGCTCCAGCGTACACCGCCGAGGTGGGAGCTCATGTCGGCCGCGCCGTTGACGCGCGTGTGCAGCGCCTGAAGGCGATCTTCCTCAGACTCTCTCGTGCGCCCAAGCTGCCTGTCGATACGCCTCCCACGGCTCACACTCGAGTGCCCATCGCACTGTGCGTGCGGCTATCAGGGCGTTTCCGCAGTGAGGCGAGCACTGGGTCTTCTCTGATGAGAATGGGAGGTGGGAATGGGAGGCCACTTCGTTGACGGGTGCGTCCGTGTGCAGGTGGCGACACCGGTGCAGGTGGTGGCCGAAGAGAGCGGCAGCAGAATCGACACCATGCTCATGAAGGTGGTGAAACGGCTGTGCGTTGCGCATCGTGTGCAGCCGCAGTGCCTGGTTGTGTGCTTCATCAGGGTAGCTTCGTAAGGCTACTGCCTGCTTATCCTGTAAGCAGGCCAGCAGCCGTGTTTGCGTCACCCGGCCTCTCGGGCTGCCCTCCCAATGGGTGGGCGGCTCGAGGGGCCCCCGAACTCCATTTAGGTGTGCGGCAGCCTCTCGAACGCGATCCAGCGCCCTTCCAACCTATCTGCCCACCCTCAACACACACGTGCCCATGCTCGCAGGTCGCCATAGGCATGAGTCGGCGCTGCTTTGGTTGGGTGCTTCAGGTGTGTGCTCGATTCCAAACGATTGTAGGTATTCGGGAGTTAGCAGCGCCGCCGGCGCCCGCGCGCCGGGGACCCGGGGAGTAAGATCTCTCGATGCACGGCATGAGGTGATATTGATTAATTGATAGCGTCGTGTGGTGATGTTGGTTGCGTTGGGTCGGTTACCCAATTTTATACTTTCAGAAATGTAACTCGGTCGTGTATAACACCAATGCTCACGTACACCCTGTGAGGGCTTTTTCGATAAAGCACCGCCCTACGCGGCGGACGCGGATCGACACACGCTGACACCGCAACACGCTACATATGATTGGCGGTTGGTCAGAGGAGGCCCCGGCCGATGCTGAACGATGCTGCAGTCAGCGGCGAGGCGGTGCTCGCAGCAGGCGGCGGTGAACGCGCAGTACACGCGCAGCTAGAAGATATCGAGGTGCGCGTGGGCGCAATGCAGAGCGCGCACATCCTCCAAGACGGTCACTAGCGCACAAGCCTGGCGTAAGCTCGCCCATTCGCCGGGGAGGAACCACCACGGAGCTAAAGTAGCTGGCCGAGAGCAAGCCAACTGCCACCTGATACCCCACGCCCTCGGCGAAGCCGCCGTGGAGCAGCACGCGCACTGCCGCCGTGGAGCAGCCCCAGGAGCTCGAGCGCAGGCGACCACCGGCAGGGCGGGAAGAGGCGCGAGCAACGCCACGCGGGTGGCCCGAACATATGGAAGAGGCATCCGGCGTCTCAGTGCTCGCCGTCGGCGGCGCTGCCCCTTCCTTCTTGAGGTCACTGAGGACCTTATTGAAGATCTTCTTGACAAACTGTGTCACGTCCTTGTCCGCTGCCGCCGCTGCCCAGGCGCGGTTGCGCTCGATCTTGTCAAAGTTGGCCGCGGCGCCTTACCTGGGGTCTGGGGCGTCCCGCCATGGGTTTCGGGAGGCCGCTTGCGCTTCCCCATCGCCCCCCGAGCGCGTCGCCAAAAGTCCGACGGACCCGAGCATGGGCCGGGGCCTCCCTCTGACCTAACCCCTTAGGCCCGGGTCGCGTGTGGAGAGACGCGAAGCAGGCGAGTTTGTCGCCCCCCTTTTTAATTAAGTGCCGATCTTATGGTTACCCATTGGAGGGGGGCTGAGCTCGAGCGTAGTATGAAGTAACCTGTCGACGGGCAACACTTGCGATTGTTTTACAAGCAAACCCTCATAATTAACGTTATATGAGCTTGTGATTCCAGTTGGTATACATCAATCACCTCCCGTATAACTCAGTTGGTAGAGTGACAGACTCTTAATCTGCTAGTCCTGGGTTCGAGCCCCAGTATGGGAACTCCGAAACTCTCCTTTTCCTTTTCCCTCCCTCGACGCTTCTTTTTATGCTTTTCCCCCAGTATCCCTCCGAAACTCTCCTTTTCCTTTTCCCTCCCTCCCCCAGTATGGGAACCGGACAAGCCTCCCTTTTTAAGCTTTTCGAGCCCCAGTATGGGAACTCCGAAACTCTCCTTTTCCTTTTC